>Ga0209023_10006677_pt1 | contig 12091 bp, 13 predicted proteins | sample LakOneMetagenome_FD_187468 | JGI IMG/M metagenome (GOLD analysis project Ga0209023, IMG submission 187468) | Freshwater and sediment microbial communities from Lake Erie, Canada (SPAdes) (version 2) | ecosystem: Environmental > Aquatic > Freshwater > Lentic | place: Lake Erie, Canada...
GAGCTGCTCGACGGCCCACTCGGCGCCGGAAGTGCCGGCGTGTTCGCGGAGGCGGCCGACGCCGCACGCGACGTGCTCGAGAAGACCTCGGTCCAGGACGTCATCGACCGCGAGCGGTCCGATGCCGGCCAGGCGATGTATTACATCTAGGCCGGCACGATAGGTAGGGGGCGATCCTCGATAGATAGGCGGTTTCGACCGCCCGAGGACCGCCCTCAACCGCCCATCACTTCCCCACGTTTTCCCCAAGCGAGAGGATCCGAGCCGTGAGTAGCGACGACGAGTTCGAGGTCGACCCCGAAACCATCGCCGCTCAGCTCGCGGCTGCCGCCGAACAGTTCGAGATGGCAGCCGAGGCCGCCGAGCGCGCCGACCCCGAGCAAATCGACGAGGCCTCGATCGAAGTCCTTGAGGCCCTCGCGCGTGCACTGAGCCGACTACCCGACGGGACCCCGCCCCCGGAGGGCACTGATCAAGCCGAGGTAGCGACTCGGGTGTGGAAGCAGGGGGCCCAAGATGCGGAGAAAGCGCTCGCGCTGCTTTCTGATGTGCCTCGACTCCTGATCCGGGCGATGGACGAGGGGTTGCTGCCGGTCTCGCTCGCTGATCTCGCGGATGGGGTGCTCTCGTCAGGCGTCCCGGTGGACCTGCTGGACACGGTCGCACAGTCGACAACGCTCGCAGACCTGCTTGCACGCCGAGCTCGGGCTGCCTTTCGCCTTGTCACTGCGCTCGACACGAAAGGCTGGCTGACCTGACGGGGGGGAGTGTTCCCCGCGCCGACATCGCCAACGATCGACGGGGGGAGGGAAAATGGGGTCATCTGCGCATCTCCACTAGTCCCCTGGTGGCTCATTGCAAAGAAGACTCCGGAATCCCAGGGGGGCGCTCCGGTTGATAGTTCCGACCCCTGCGGGTGACACAATTCAGCGAACGGCACGCATTGAGCCCATCGGGACGGCGCGGTCGCTCATATTCCGCCGGGAGCATTGAACCCATAGGGACGCTGCAGTCGGCATTGATAGCCACCTAGAGAGGCGGTAGTTCAATGCGAGTCACGAAGCAGCAAGAGAAGCAGCTCGTTGACGCGATCGAGGTCATTTGGGATCGCGCGAGAGACGAGAGTCGCCACCTGACAGAGGCCGAGCACGTCCAGGTGAAGGCGCTGACCTCTGAGGTGGAGGAGATTCAGGGCCAGCGGGACATCAACGAGCAGATCAAGGCGCTCGGGAGCCGAGGCGCGTTCCGTGGTCTTGGCGAATCGGATGCCGGCGGCCCGGGCGACCTGTTCGTGAAGTCTGAGCAGTGGAGGCGCCTCGCCGACCCCGGAAGTCGCGGGCAGCGCTGGTCGACCGGTGTGGTCGAGGTCGGCGGCGGCTGGATGACGAAGGGCACGCTGCTTGAGGGCGCCGGCGCCCCGGGCTCGGGTACGGGCGGCGGGTTCCTGACGTCACCGACGGTCGTCCCGGGCGTCGTGAGCAAGCTGTTCCAGCGCCTGACCGTCGCGGACCTTCTTCCGAGCCAGCAGGTCACCACCAACACGATTCGATACATCGTGGAGGGCACCGCCACGAGCGGCGCGGCGGGTGTCGCGGAGGGCGGCGACAAGCCTCAGTCCACGCTCGGCTACAGCACGGTGGACGAGCCGGTGAAGAAGATCGCCACGACGCTGATCGTGTCCGATGAGATGCTCGACGACGGCGGCGTCTCCATTCAGCAGTACCTCAACAGCAGGCTGTCGCTGTTCGTGGAGACCGAGCAGGATCGTCAGCTTCTCCGTGGCGCCGGTACGAACGAGCTGTACGGCCTCATGGCCTCGGCCCGCGGAATCAACTACTACGGCGGTGGTACCGCCGTCGGCAACAAGGCCGTTCAGATCTTCAAGGCTCTGAACGGGACGCGCGGATCGTCGTTCCTTGAGCCTGACGCGATCATCATGCATCCGACCGACTGGGAAGCCATCCGTCTGCTGACGGACACCGCCGGCCAGTTCTTCGGCGGCGGCCCGTTCCAGGGCCCGTATGGCAACGGCACGCAGTTCCAGGCGTCGGGCTATGCGACCGGCGCCAATGACTCGCTCTGGGGCAAGCCGGTGATCCTGAACAGCACCGTCGGAGCCGGAACCGCTGTTCTGGGCTCGTTCGGGCAGGGCGCGATGCTCGGCCGCAGAACCGGGCTGACCGTCGAGGCGACGAACAGCCATGACGACCTGTTCACGAAGAACCTCGTCGCGATCCGGGCGGAGCTCAGGGTCGGCCTGTGCGTCTACCGGCCCTCCGCGTTCACCGAGGTCCGACTCGCGTGACCAACCTTGGTGGGGGCCGGGTGAGGGCGTTCTCTCCCATCAGGCACCCGGCTCCCCACCTTGACCCCTGACTGGAGAGGAGCACCGATGAGAGATCCGCTGACAGACGAGCAGTGCCAGGCCGTGGTCGAAGTCGTGATGGCCGAGCCCAACGGCTGGATGCCACATCCGGAGTACCGACCGCTCGCGGACGACCTAGTCGAGCGTGGCACGTTCTCCCGCCGAGTCATTGACGGGCAGACCGTGTACTTCGCCAGCCCGGAATTTCTCGGGGCCGGCGCTCTGCACGCCGCGATGGGCGAGCCGTCACTGAACTGATGGGTGCACTCGCGCTACGCGCCGAACTCGACCGGCTGCGCTGCTCGGAGCCCGGGTGCGACTGTGGCGCCGACGGCATCGTGATCACGAGCCGCTGCCATGAGGACGCACCGATGTGGGCGACCTACCGTCACGGCGAGCTGCAGCTGCGGTGCGCGGAGTGCGACGAGCCGGTCGTGACGATCGGGATTGCCGGATGACCCCGGTCCGCCTGTGCAGTGAGCCGCGGTGCGGCAGCGTCGCGACGGCTCGCGGACGCTGTGACGTTCACCGCAAGACCCGGGAGCGGGAGCGCTCCCGAGTGCGCCGAGCGGACGGCGTGGAGCGGAACCGGCTGTACGCGAGCAAGCGATGGAGGATCACGCGTCGGCACAAGCTCTTCACGCAGCCGATGTGCGAGCTGAAGCACCCGGGGTGCCTGGGGCTCGCGAACGAGGTCCATCACCGCGTCGCGATGCAGGACGGCGGCGCACCTTTCGAGCTCCTGAACCTCGTCAGCGCCTGTAAGCCCTGCCACAGCGTCGAAACCCTCAAGGAAAGGCGGGCTCGATGACTCCCGCGGCGATCCTGTCGATTCTCGTCAAGACCCAGGGGCTGGCGGAGACCCAGGCGCAGCTGACGAAGCTCGACAAGTCCGCGCGCGGCGCCGGAGACGGCCTGAAGACTGCCGCGGATCACACGTCGAAGACGAGCAAGCTGTTCGGCGCCCTGAAGAGCACCGCGGGGCTCGCCGCGGGTGCCGCGGGCGTCGGCGGGCTCGTGCTCGGCGTGAAGGCGATGAGCGACGAGTACCGCGAATCGCAGAAGGTGGGCGCGCAGACGAACGCGGTGCTGAAGTCGACGGGCGGCGCAGCGAACATCAGCAAGACCGGCGTCGAGAAGCTCGCGAACGCGATCAGCCGCAAGGCCGGCATCGACGACGAGGCGATCCAGTCCGGCGAGAACCTCCTCCTCACCTTCACCGGTGTCCGCAACGAGGTCGGCAAGGGCAACGACATCTTCAACCAGGCCACCCGCGCCGCCACGGACATGAGCGTCGCGCTCGGGCAGCCGATGAAGTCCTCAGCGATCCAGCTCGGCAAGGCCTTGCAGGACCCCATCAAGGGCGTGAGCGCGCTTCGCCGCGTCGGCGTCGCGCTGACCGAGCAGCAGAAGGAGCAGATCGCGACGCTCGTGAAGCACGGCGACACCCTAGGCGCGCAGAAGATCATCCTTCACGAGCTCGGCAAGGAGTTCGGGGGAAGCGCCGCCGCGCAGGCCACCGCAAGCGACAAGTTCAGCGTCGCGCTGAGCAACCTCGCCGAAGCCGGCGGGCGTGTCCTCATCCCGATGCTGGACAAGGCCGTCGCGGTGCTCACGGACTTCCTGAACCAGATGCTCGACGGCAAGGGCATCGGCGGGGCGCTCGTACGAGTGTTCGAGTCAGTCGGTTCGGCGGCAGGAACGCTCGTGACGGGGATCGCCGGTGTCGTCGGCTGGTTCAAGCAGCATCAGACCGCCGCTGTGGCCCTCGGCGCCGCCCTGGGCGTCGTGCTGACCGCGTTCCTGGGCTTCCGGCTGCTCGCCGCCGTGCGGGCTGGGCTCATCGCCGTACGGGGCGCGATGCTGCTGCTGAACACCGCGTTCCTTACGAACCCCGTCGTGCTCGTCGTCGTGGCGCTCGCAGCGCTCGCCGCAGGGCTCGTGATCGCCTACCGCAAGTCGGACACGTTCCGCAGCATCGTCGATGCCGTGTTCGGGGTCCTGAAGGACGCCGCCGGCGCGGTCATCTACTTCGTGACGCACCTCGGCGAGCTCCCGAAGATGGCATCGGACGCGGGCTCAGCGATCCTGCACGGCCTCATCGACGGCATCAAGGCATTGCCCGCGGCGCTCGTCGATGCTGCCGGCTGGGTCAAGGACCGCCTCATCGACGGCATCAAGCTGTACCTCACGCCGTACCGCCTGCTCGGCGGGTGGGTGATCAGCCGCGTGATCGACGGCTTCAAGGGCGCCCCGGGTGCCCTGGCGGACGCTGCGGGCTGGCTGAAGAACCGGATCGTGGACGGCATCGAGCTCTTCACCGCCCCCTATCGGATTGTCGGCGGGTGGGTGCTGAACCGGATCGTCGACGGGTTCAAGGTCGTCACCGATCTCCTGGGCGGCGCGGGCGGCTGGCTGAAGAACCGTGTCGTCGAGCTTGTTCAGCGCGAGGTCGCCGGGTTCGGCGCGATCGGCACGTGGATCACGAACCGGCTCGCGGACGGCATCACCACCGTCACCGATCTCCTGGGCGGTGTCGGCGGGTGGCTGAAGAACCGCCTCGTCGAAGGCGTCCAGGCCGCTGCCAAGGGCTTCACGAGCATCGGCGGCAGCATCATCGGCTTCATCGTGAAGGGACTGCGAGAAGGCGCGGACGATCTCGTCGGGTTCCTGAACAAGCTGATCCACGTCATCAACAAGATCCCGGGCGTCGAGATCCTCGACATCCCGAAGCTCGCCACCGGCGGCACCATCGCCGCGGCCGGCGTCGAGCAGTTCGCCACGGGCGGGCAGGTCGCTCGCGGCGCGCGCCTCACCGCCCCGATGATCATGATGGGCGAGGAGGCCCCGAGGCACCCGGAGTACGTCATCCCGACGAACCCCGCCTATCGCAAGCGCGCCCTCGGCCTGTACGCGAAGCTCGGCGGCGAGCTCGGCACGAGCGCCTACGCCCAGGGTGGAGTCATCGCGCATGCGAGCAGCCTCCTCGGCGACGTCGGCGGCGCCGTGAAGGACGCCGCGAGCATCCCGCTCGACCTGATCAGCAAGGGCGCCTCGTTCCTCATCGGGCAGCTGCCGAACCCCGCCGACCTGCTCCCCGACTGGATGCACGACCTCGGCAAGTACATCATCGACCACGCCGAGGACTGGATGAAGAGCAAGATCGGCGGGCTCCTCGGAAGCGGCGGCGCCTCCGGCACCCCCGGAGGCCCCGCGGGCCTCGGCTCGTTCGACGGCCTGCCCGTCGCCCGGTGGATCGTGCCGGTCCTCGACTGGGCCCGCGCTCATGGCTGGGCAGGCCGCATCACGAGCGGCTACCGCTCACACGCCTACAACGTCGCGCAGGGCCGCAACTACTACTCAAACCACGAGGGCGTTCAGTACCCGGGCGGCGCGATCGACGTCGGCGGCTGGGGCGCCCGCGCCCAGGGCGCCGCGCTGGCCGCGGTGCTCGCCAACTACACCGGCGGGCGCCGGCTCGTGTGGGGCGGCCCGGTCATCGGCGACTGGGGGCACTTCAGCGCCACCGGGCACAAGATGGGCGGCATCCTCGCGCGCAACCCGGTCCCGTTCGTGGGCTCCTACCGCAACGGCGGCGTGGTCCCGCGCGACGGCCTGGCCTACGTCCACCAGGGTGAGCGCATCACCCCGAAGGGCGAGCCGATCATCCTGCAGCCGAACATCTACATCGGGAACGAGCTCGTCCGCGAGACCGTCCGCGTCGAACTCAGCGAGGCTGACCGCCGCAAGGGCGACGAGTGGCGGGCGGGCGTCGCCTGAACGGTTCCGTATCCGCGCGGTGCCACCATGGGTTGCGGCGGGTTGCACCTTCTCTCCAGGGTGTCCTGATCATTGCCGACGCAGCGCCCCTCGATCCCCCGGGGGGCGTTCGTCGTCATGGGTCCGACCGAACGACTTGGGACGATGCTCCAGCAATGATTTGGAGAGATCACACGTGCTGCCCTATCGCCGTTCGCTGAGGCCGCGTCGGTTCCTGGATTGGGTCGCCCGTCGGCGCCCGAACTCCCGTCGCGGGCAAGAGCTCGCGATCCTTGATCGGCAGCGCGCGCGGTCATACCGGTGCGAGGGCAAGACCGACATGCACGCCGCCGCCGCCGCTTTCATTGCGAACCCCGACGCGGTCATGTACATCGACGGTCGGCGCTTCACACATGACCGCGATGACCGCTCGACGCTGCACAACGTCGCTGCTTTCCGCCGCCGCCCAGTGGGCCGGCAGCGGGGTCGGAATCGTGCAGTCCGGCCGGCGGGGCGCCGCACACGGACAGCGCAGAGCAGCAGCGGCGATCCACCGGGGTCTAGTGAGGGGGATGGCGATCCAGCGCCGTCCCCCCGTCCTCACCTGACGCTCGCCCCGCCACCGAGGGCGATCTACACCTTCGCGGTCCTCACGCGCGAAGAGCGGGGTGAGGGAACGTGACGAGCGGTCGGCGCCTTGAGGCGCTCATGGACGCGATGAGCGAGTCGACGCTCACAGCGACTCAGCGCTATGTCGTTCTCTGCCTGGCGCGGTACGCGAACCACAAGAACGGCCGCAACGCCCGCCCGACCGTCCGCACACTGGCGGACGACGCCGCGGTTCACACCGAGACGGTCATGACCGCGCTCGCCGCGGCGGAGCAGGCGGGGCTCATCGAGGCCACCGCGCGAGCGCACCGTCGCCCGACGGTGTGGGCGATTCTGCCCGAGCCCGGTGTCCGGGTCAGCCGTACACCAGTGTCCGGATCAGCCGGTCAGCCGTGTCCGGCATCTGTCCGGCATCTGTCCGGATCAACCGACTCCACCACGGAGACCACTACTTCTACTGACTCCTCTTCTAGAGAAGAAAAGTCTGTGTCTCCTCCCACCCTCACCACGAACGGGCGCGTGGGGGAGGAACACATCTCAGAGATCTGGAGGGGGCTCTCCGACGACGAGCGAGCGTTCGGCGATGAACTGCTTCCCAAGGTCATCGCAGGCGCGCCGACGTCGTCTGATCGCGACAACGTCGCGGCGTTCGCACGGATGGCGGTGAGGAACAAGGTCACCGTCGACGACGTGCTCAGCGTCGTCCGCGACCCTCGGCCTGCAGCCCTCGTGAAGAACGCGTCGCTGATCGTCTTAGACGCAAAGCGAGCGGCGGTGGGCCGGTGACCAGCTTCGGACCGTTCTGGCCCAGCGCGGTGCCGTCACCGCCGCCCGACGAGCTGCTCGTCGAGATCGCCGGCGGCCTTGGCATCGTCCTCACCGCTGAGCAGGCGCGAGCCCTGCTGGAGCGTGTCGACGGCGGCATCCTGCCAGCCGCGGTCCTTCTCGAACGGATGCGCGACGCGCACCTACGGCGAGAGGCGGGCGAGTCGTGACCGCGACGATTGCCAAGCGCTGCACCTGCCGGCGTCCGCTGCCTATGCGGGACGACCTTGCGGGCGAGACGCGGTGCGCATGCTGTGGTCGAGAAGTGATTCCGACGGGGCGCGGACCGGTCAGCAGTCCCGCGGGCGCCCAGCTCAGGCTCTTCGATGGGAGGACGGGATGAGCGACCTCGGCAACGTCGGCCCCGTGCCGCGCGTCGCGCTCACGCGAGATGAAGCCGCGGCGTCGCTCGGCGTGTCGCTCGACAGCTTCGAGCGACACGTGCAGCCGACTATCAGGATGATCCGCCGAGGGAAGCTGCGCCTGGTCCCGGTGGTCGAGCTAGAGCGCTGGGCCGACGAGAACAGCGAGGCGACACGGTGACGGTCAACACGAACAGGAGCGACGCGCCATGAGGATCGATGTCCACCCGATGCCTGATCGCGACATCCCAGAGCCCGCCAATGGCGCGATCGACGAGCTCATCGTGCTGTTCAACGAGGGCGGGCTAGACGCGCACCTGCTCCCGCCGCTCGTCGGGAAGATCTGGCAGACCGCGGCCCACACAGCCGTCGTCGAGCTGGTCGCCCGGCTGATCGAAGAGGGCATCGACATCAACGTCAGCTTCGACTGGGAGCAGTCGTGACCTTGCCTGCCGCTGCAGGCGGGCGTAGAGTGCGCGCCGTCAACGCAAAGTGGCGCCGCACCCCGTATGTGGAAATCCGGGGCCGGCGCCGTGGCACTGGTATGAGCAGTGCAGTTCCGGACGCTATCCAAGACACCCGTTGTCACCGCCGCTCCCGCGGCGCGCGTTCCCGACCTGTCGACGCTCCTCCTCAGTGCCCCAATCCCGAGGAGGGACCATGAACACCACCGCAGTCAGCACCGTGAACCTGTCGCGCGACGAGATGGCCGCGAACGTCCACGCCGTCTTCACTGAGATTGAGTATCTCTCCAAGCGGCTGGCCGAGTTCCACAGCGACTACGTCAACGCCGACACGGACGTGAAGCAGGGCATCGCCGCCGCGGACGCCGCTGGCACGATCAGGATGCTCGCGCGCCTGACCCCAATGCTGGATGCGCTCCACGAGGACCCGCGCCGCGGGGAGGTGAAGTGATGGCCGACGGCATCGAGCGTCGACCTGGCGCCGGTGGTCGCGTCGCGTACCGGGTCGTGGTGTACGACCCGGAGGCGCGGCGGAAGATCACCGAGACGTTCTCGACGATCGCAGCGGCGAAGGCCTGGCGGGACACCACCCGTCAGGCTGTGCGCGCCGGCCAGATGAGCGGAGCTCCGGCCCCGACGCTGCGCGAGGAATCCGAGCGATGGCTGAAGGGCGCCGCCGACGGCACCATCCGCAACCGGTCCGGCGACCCGTACAAGCCGAGCGCGGTCCGCGGCTACGACCAGAACCTGAAGATCCGTGTGCTGGACAAGCTCGGGGATCGGCGCCTGTCGGACATCCGACACCGCGACCTTCAGCGCCTCGTCGATCAGCTCAACGAGGACGGAGTGAGCGCGAGCACCATCACGACGACGATCACCCCGCTGCGCGCGATCTTCCGCCGCGCGCTGAGCCGCGGCGTCGTGCAGATCAACCCGACCCGTGGACTTGAGCTACCCGCAGTCAGGCCTGCCGCTCGCCGCTACTGGACGCCCGAAGAGGCACGGACCCTGATCGACGCGCTCGATGCCGAGGACCGCGCACTGTGGGCGACCGCGTTCTACGGCGGGCTCAGGCGGGGCGAGCTCGCGGCGCTCCGGTGGGAGGACGTCGACCTCGCCGCCGGCGTGATCCACGTGCGCCGCGGCTGGGATCACATCGAGGGCGAGATCGAACCGAAGTCACGGCAGGGCAAGCGCAAGGTTCCAATCCCCGGCGTGCTGCGCGACTACCTGCTGGAGCACAAGATGCGAGCCAACCCCGGTGACGTGCGGCTGTTCGGGGCCAAGAAGGGCGTCGAGGCCGCGATCGGTCGAGCGAAGACGGTGTGGGGCAAGGGCAACGGCGCGACGCTTCACGAGGGCAGGCACACGTACGCGTCGCTGATGATCGCCGCAGGCGTGAACGCGAAGGCGCTCTCGACGTTCATGGGCCACGCGAACATCGCGATCACGCTCGACCTCTACGGCCACCTGATGCCCGGAGCCGAGGAAGAGGCCGGCGACCTGCTCGACTCATACCTCGCGCGCGCCGCGGACAGCACCCCGGCGGACAGCACTTCCCCAAGCCTTCCCCAAGCACCCGCTCACGCCCGATAGCTAGGCACCTTCGGGCGATGTATTACATCTAGAAGCGCTCCCTGACCACGAGCCGCCGGGGGCTCGACCCGGCACCGCAGCTGGGCGTGGTTTCCGCGCGGCTTGGTGCGTATTGCCGACGGATGTCGCCGGACGTGGGCGGGCGTACCTTCGGGGCAGTCGATGCGTGAGGTGTGGTCGTGCAGAAGTTCGTGAAGCCGGCGTTGAAGGCGCTCGTCGCAGCGTTCGCGGCGGGGCTTCTGGCCTCAGCGGCGCCGGCCGCTGCGCCGAAGCCCGTGCCGGTGGGCGAGCCGACGCCGATCGCCGCGTATGGGGGGCGTCTGGTGTGGAGTCGGCCGGACGGCGCCGGGGGCTTCCGGCTCGTGCAGCGTGTCGGTGGCGGCCCGGTCACGCAACTGCCCATCCCGGCGCGCAGCGTGCCGTTCGACGTCGATCTGGGACCAACGAGCGGTGGTCATGTGCTCGCGGTCTACACACGCTGCGCGACGGAGCCCGCGCCCACCACACAGAGCTCACCCATCCCCGAGTACCAGAAGGGGCGGGGCTGCGACGTCTACAAGCTCGACCTGAATGGCGGGCCGGAGCAGCCCTACACGAAGGTCAACGCGAGCGACGCGACGGAGTTCTGGCCGACGTACTGGAAGGGCCGCGTGGGGTTCGCCCGCGTCTACGACAAGGGGCCAGGGATCTCGTACGTGTATGTGAAGGACGTGGCGAACTCGCATCCCTCCGAGCGCCTGCCCGGCGGACCGGATTTCACCTCGAGCTTCCGGTGCGGCCAGCAGCCCTGCCCCAACGTGTCGCGACCCGTGCCGCTGCAACTGGAGCTCTACGGCTCGCGGCTCGCATTCGCCTGGCGATACCAGGCCAACAGGGGCGACAGCTACGAGCTGCGCGTCGACACCGTGGGCAGCAAGGACAGCGTCGTGCTCGACCGCGGCACCAGCGGCCTGACGCGCCTTCAGGTCGCCTGGCCGTCGTTCGAGAGCGGCCTCGCGTACTGGGCGCACCCGTGCTCCGGCGACTCGAGCGGGTGCACGCCCGCTCGGGTGCGCCTCTCGACGTCGACGTACACGGGCGACATCGTCGAGCGCTGGGCACCTTCACCGGTCTCGGTGATCTCACATGAGCGAGCGTCAGGAATCACCTGGGTTCTGCGTGCGGACTCGCCAGGACAGCAAAGTTGCCCCTGCGTTCTCGACCCGCTGCGCGCGTCCTACGAGCCCCTCCGCTGAGGCCCCGCCCAGCTCCTGGCGCTCGGGCGGTGTCTTCCATCCCGACGGTGTCGTACGGGGCCGGCGCCCGCCGCTAGCCTCGCCGAGTGGGAACCGACGCCGACGATCCGCCACCCGCGGCCGGGAAGCTCCCGACCGGGCGGGTCGCGCGCACGGCGCGGGTCGGCGGCCTCGTCACCGGTCAGGGGCTGCGCTGGGCGGGGATGCGCACAGCCAACCGGGTTCGCACGCCCGAGCGCGCGGCCGCCGCCGAGCGGGAGCGGACCGGTGCGCTGGTCGCCCGGCTCGTCGATCAGCTCGGCCAGATGCGCGGCGCGGCGATGAAGGTCGGGCAGCTCATCTCGATGGTCGAGCTCGACGGCCTGCCCGAGGACCAGCGGGACGAGTTGCAGCGCCGTCTCGCGGCGCTGCGCGACGACGTCGCGCCGGTCTCGTTCAGTGAGATCGAGGGCATGCTGCACAAGGAGTTCGACGGGCCGCTGAGCGGTGTCTTCGCGGACTTCGACGAGCAGGCGTTCGCGGCGGCGTCGATCGGCCAGGTCCACCGCGCGACCACGCTCGATGGGCACGACGTCGCCGTCAAGGTCCAGTACCCGGGCGTCGCCGAAGCGGTCGAGACCGACCTGCGCAACGCGACGCTGCTGCTCCCGCTGATCAGGCGGCTCGCCCCGGGGCTCGATGCCAAGGGGCTCGCGGCGGAGCTGCGCGAGCGCATCTCCGGCGAGCTCGACTACGAGCTCGAGGCGCAGAACCACCGCCGCATCGAACGGCTGCTGCGAGGGCACCCGTTCGCGCGCGTGCCGCACGTCCACACCGCGCTCTCGACGCGGCGCGTTCTGGTCACTGAGTACGTCGACGGCATGCGGTTCGAGGAGG
>Ga0209023_10006679_pt1 | contig 12088 bp, 11 predicted proteins | sample LakOneMetagenome_FD_187468 | JGI IMG/M metagenome (GOLD analysis project Ga0209023, IMG submission 187468) | Freshwater and sediment microbial communities from Lake Erie, Canada (SPAdes) (version 2) | ecosystem: Environmental > Aquatic > Freshwater > Lentic | place: Lake Erie, Canada...
GTCTTTTCCCAGTTCTTCGGCACGAAATTGGTACGGCCCTCGCGCACCGAGGCGATGGCCGGCTTGGCGAGCTCGGCCGCGTTGACGTACCACTGGTCGGTCAGGAACGGCTCGATCGGCACGCCGCCGCGGTCGCCATGCGGCACGGTGTGCCGGTGCGGCTCGATCTTTTCCAGGAACCCGCCGGCTTCCATCAGCTCGACGATCTTCTTGCGCGCGGCGAAGCGGTCGAGCCCGTCGAGCTCGTCCCAGACGGCCTTGCGCTCCGGCGTGACCTCGAGGCCGGCGAGGAAGTCCTCGTTGTCCTTCAGTTTCACGGCGGCTTCGACGGTCAGGATGTTGATCGCCGGCAGCTTGTGGCGCTTGCCGACCTCGAAATCGTTGAAATCATGCGCCGGCGTGATCTTGACCGCGCCCGATCCCTTCTCCGGATCGGAATACTCATCGGCGACGATCGGTATCTTGCGGCCGACGATCGGCAGGACGACGTTCCTGCCGACCAGATCGCGGAACCGCTCGTCATCCGGGTGCACGGCCACGGCCGTGTCGCCAAGCATGGTCTCGGGACGCGTCGTCGCCACGACGATGAAGGTCCTTGGATTTTCCGGATCGAAAACCTCGCCTTCGACCGGATAGCGGAAGTGCCAGAGGTTGCCGTTGACCTCATGCTGCTCGACCTCAAGGTCGGAAATGGCGGTGAGCAGCTTCGGATCCCAGTTCACAAGGCGCTTGTCCTTGTAGATCAGGCCTTCCTTGTAGAGGGTGACGAACACTTCCAGCACCGCCTTGGACAGGCCTTCGTCCATGGTGAAGCGTTCGCGCGACCAGTCGGCCGAGGCGCCGAGGCGTTTCAGCTGGTTGAAGATCGCGCCGCCGGATTCGGCCTTCCACTCCCACACCTTGTCGATGAACTCTTCGCGAGAGAGGTCGCGGCGATGGACCTGCTTTTCCATCAGCCGGCGCTCGACCACCATCTGCGTGGCGATGCCGGCATGGTCCATGCCCGGCTGCCAGAGCACGTTCTTGCCGCGCATGCGCTCGAAGCGGATCAGGATGTCCTGCAGCGTGTTGTTGAGCGCATGGCCCATATGCAGCGAGCCGGTGACGTTCGGCGGCGGGATGACGATGGTGAAGGCCTCCGCTCCATCCTCCGCGCCGGCGCCGGCGCGAAAGGCGTCTGCCTCTTCCCAGATTTTGGCGATCTTCGGCTCGACGGTCTTGGCGTCGTAGGTTTTATCAAGCATGGAGGAAGTCCGAATTGTCGGGAAATTGGTGCGTCCGGTGTAAACCGGAAGCCGTTGGCCGAGTCAATCGCGCGGCTGCCCCGACCCATCAATGGAAAATAGGCGTCGCCCCGGTCATTTCAACGCAAGGCCGTGCCCGCATTCGGCGCAAAACCTTGCCCTTGGCGCGCGGTACGGCTTTCCACATGCAGGGCAATCAGGGCCGTAGTCGGAACGACGCACATGCAGCAGCCAGAACGTATGATGGAGGGTGACCCCAGTCCGTTCACGATAGCGATCGGCTGCCGGATGCTTCATTTCTGACCATTGGCCGCGCCGGGAAACGAATCTCTTGACCTGAAGATATAGGGTCGCGGGATCGCCAATGAGCTCCCGATACTCCTCATCGGTAAGCATCGGGACCGTTGCCCGCAATCGATAGCTATAGGTCGGTTTCCGGTCCATCACCGGACAATTACATCCGCTGGTGGCTATGGTAGGGCGGAACGCGCGCTAGCGATCACGCCTCTGCAGACAAGATTCGCGCGGCTGGCAGCCCGTCTACGCGCCGCGCGCCACGCGCTCGATCTCCTCGCGCACCAGCCGCTCGACCAGCGTCGGCAAGTTGTTGTCGAGCCAGTCCTGCAGCATCGGCCGCAGCATCTCCTCGGCCATCTCGTCGAAGGTCTTCTTGCCGCGGCTGGCAAAGGCATCGGAAAGCTCGCCGAAGGCGGCGGCCACCTGACGGCCCGCATGCTCGGAAATGATTGCCGGCCTGGCCGGCGGCAGGTCCGCCGCAGGCACGTCGGAAACCGTATTCTCGACGGCCAACGAGGCAAGCTCATCCTCATCGGCCTCGACTTCAGGCATTGCGTCAGGCTGGTGGATCGCCGGCTTCGAGGTGACGGCGCTTGCGCCGACGGCGGCGATCTCGCGCCGCCAATCGGCAACGATCGTATCGGCGTTCTGCGCTGCGCTTGCCGTTGCGGAAGGCGCGTCCGACTGTGCGGCGATCGTGGCTCCGATTTCGGCCAGGCTGGAGGGCGCGGCCATCGTCTTCGCCGCTTCGGACCGTGTCTCAGGGCGCGCGGCCACCGGATCGGAGGCCAAGAGCCGGGCCTGGACGTCCGCCAGCGTCACTGGCTGCGCGGGAGCGGGTTCCGCGCTCAGTTCGGAACGGAAAGCGTCGACTTCGGCCACAGGCGCCACCGCCGACGGCGGTTGAAGATCTTGGCGCAAGTCGCTGGCATCGGTCCCCGGCTGCTTGCGGCCGGTGTCGCTGTCCTCGATGATCCTTCGAATGGAAGCCAGTATCTCTTCCATGGAAGGTTCGCGCTGCGCGCTGCTTGCTGTCGCCATCGTCACATCCGCCGCCTTTGTGACCCGTTGCCGATTCCGTTCCGGCCCGAGCGGACCTCGAATCATTGGCGACAGCGTAACCGACCGACCGCCGTCCGAGAATCCCCAATCTGGGGAAACGTTGGATTTCAACAGATTAGCCGCGCCGCAGGCGGCAGACTCGGCCACACGCAAAAACGCCGCGCATCCATCGGGGCGCGGCGTTTCTGGAAGACGTCCTGGAAGGTTCAGCGGCCGTCCGGCGTGCGCAGCCCGATCCACTTGTCCTTGACGGCGTTGTAGTGTTCTTCCGGCCTGTATTTCGTAACCGGCAGGCCGAGCCGGTCGACCGACAGGCGGCCGATCGCCGACAGGATGGCATAGCTCGCCACGACGACGTCGCGCTCGGAACTCGCCTGGTTGATCTTGGCGGTGATGACGGCGTTCTGCGCGTTGAGCACGTCCAGCGTGGTGCGCTGGCCGACATTTCGCTCTTCGATGACGCCGTTGAGCGCCAATTGCGCCGCGGCGATCACCTGCCTGTTGGCGTCCACGCTTTCGCGCGCGGCGGTATATTGCGTCCATGCCGATGCCACGGCCTGGCGCACCTGGTCGCGGCTGACGTCGACCTGGATGCGGGCCTGGCTCAACGATTCCTTATTCTGACGCACGATCGCCGAAGTCCGTCCGCCCGAATAGATCGGAATGGTCAGCGTCGCGCCGATGTTGGCGGACGTCGAAGTGCCGTTGGTGCCTGTGATATCGGGAACGGAGTGGCTGTAATTGTCCGAAACGCCGGCGGAAGCTGAAAGCTGCGGCAGCAACGCGCCTTCCGCCGATTTCACCGAAAACGCCGCCGCGTCGACGAGATGCGAGGTGGCCAGGATCGCCGGATGCTCGGCCGCGGCGATCGTGAAGGCCGAATCGAGGCCTCTCGGCAACAGCTTGCCGACCGGCGCCGCCGCCTTGAGCTTGCCCGGCTCGTCGCCGACGATCTGGTGGTAGGTTGCCGCGCTTGCCAGCGCCGTCGCGCGGGCGGCGCTGAGCTGGGCCACCGCCGTGGCGCGCGACGCATCGGCCTGCGCGACGTCCGTACGGGTACCCTCGCCGACCTCGAAACGCGACCTTGCGGCGCGTGCCTGCTCGGTCAGGAATTGAAGATTCTGTTCGGTCAACGCCGCGACCTGGCGATCGCGAATGACATCCATGTACGCACTTGCCGCGTTGAACAGGATGTTCTCTTCGGTGTTGCGCAGGGTCTCGACCGAAGCCTTCACCTGTGATTCGGCGGCCGCGACATTGTTCTTGGTCTGAAACCCGTCGAACAGCGTCTGGTTGATTTGGATGCCGAAGCCGCCAGTCGTGATTCTCCTGCTGAGACCTTGCGCGTGTGTATTCGTGTAATCGATGCTGCTCGAACCGGTGACGGTCGGGCGCCAGCCCGACTTGGCGATGGCCACGCCCTCGTCGGTGACACGCACGCCGGCACGGGCCGCATTCAGCTGCGAATTATATTGATAGGCCTTGGCGAGCGCTCCGGTGATGGTTTCGGCGGATGCGGCCAGCGGCGAAAGCGCGGTCGCCGAGACAAGGATAGCTGCTAGAATCTTCTTGCGGACGGATGGCACGTTATCCCTCATTCGTTTTGCATGGGAACCACGCCGCGTCAGCCCACCCTGTCGGATCGGCTGGCGCAGCGTTGTTTATCGTTCCCCCGCTGACAGCCCCCAGAATACCCAGTACGCAATCAGCAACGATCATTCAGGCGCAAGCGATCATGGCAGCGCGTTCACTGCAAGGCAAAATTACTTAGAATTCGAAGGCATGAGCACGTTCAAATCCCGGTAGTGGCTTAATTGCCGCATTAAATGCGCGTCTTCCAGTTACAACCCCCCCTGCTTTGAAAAACAGGCGGGCCACGCCGGAGTTGCCCTGTCCTTCGACTGCAACCAGGCGGCCTTCTTCTGCGAGTTGGTCCAGCAACGCCGCCGGCACTTCTTCGACGCAGCCGCCGATGAAGATGACATCGTAAGGCGCTTTGGCGGCATGACCTTGCGGCAGAGGCCCGGTCAACACCGTCACATTGTCGCAACCGAGCGCCGAAAGCGTCGACTTCGCGGTTTCCGCGAGAGCCGCATCGCTCTCCAGCGCAACCACGGACTTTGCGATTCGGGAAAGCAGCGCGGCCGAATAGCCAGTGCCGCAGCCGACATCGAGCACGCGATCGGTCTCGTCGATCTCGGCCAGTTGCAAAAGCTTGGCGAGGGGCGACGGCTCCATCAGGTAGCGCGCGCCGCCGCCATTGGCGCCGTCGGCGATGCGGATGTCCTCGTCGATATAGGCAAGGTCGCGCTGACCGGCGCCGACAAAGGCCTCGCGCGGCACGGAAAGCATGGCTTCGATGAGCGGCGCGCTGGTGACATCGGTGGTGCGGATCTGGCCATCGACCATCTTCACGCGGCGTTCGGAGAAATCAGCGTTCATGTCCCAACCAACCCGCTTTCCCGCGCCCAGTTCGTTTTCCGCGCCCAATGCCAATTCCCGGGCAAAGTCCGCGGTTCAATTCGACGGGAACTCCGCTCCGGCGCGATCGCGCCGGAGCCCGGGCATTTGGAGGCCTCGCCCGGAATCGAACCGGGGTGCAAGGATTTGCAGTCCTCTGCGTAACCACTCCGCCACGAGGCCTCGTTATGCTCCCGGCGTTCCAGGCGAACTCATTATGTTGGCGGTGAAAGGTCGTCAAGCGTCGGCAGGCCGTTCCCGCCGCTTTCCCACGCGTCATGGGAACAGTGGTTGCCAAACGCTTTGGGCCGTCCTCGACGATGCCGTCAGGGCCGCCGGCCCGCTCGGAAGAAGGGATCAATCCGGCCGGCGCCGGCGCTCCCACCACACGACGAAGCGTCGCCTATGACGGCGTACCAGAGCGAATTCGTAGGACAGCACGAGCAGGCCCAGCGGAATCATCCAGAAACCGAGTATCGGCAGGAAGCCGAGAATGCCGCCGATGGTGAGCAGCACGCCGATCGCGATTCTCAAGCCGCGCGAGCGCGGCATGGAGAATTCCCGGCCGAAGATCGAAATCTTGCGCGCCGGGGCGCTATCCTCATCCGCTGCCGTCATTCCAGTCAGATCCATCCGTCAACCGAGCCGTCGAACACCAAAGTGAGGAGCCGATCGCTTGGTTCCGTGCCAAGTGTGAAGCCGTTCATATGTGGGCACGCCGAAACGATGCCACAAATGGCCTCGTAAAAAACTGGAGAAAAATTGCGAAATGCTTCTTTGCAAAGCCGAAACGGGTTTGCTATAGGCTGCGCCACTCACATCAGAGCGCTGTTCCCCGGTAGCTCAGTGGTAGAGCAACCGGCTGTTAACCGGTTGGTCGCTGGTTCGAATCCGGCCCGGGGAGCCAACATTTTCCAAATACTTGGCAAGACACCGGAGCCGATCAAAGATCGGCGCGACGCGCAGCATGTCCGCACAACAGGCCTGCCGGCCGGCTGGATTGCCCCGGTAACGCCACCAGTGGACGCTGGATCGGACCGAATCGCCCGATGCGGGTCAGGCTCAGGCTGACGCAGATGCCCACAACGAGAGCCACCCGGGGCACAGCCATGGTCATCTGATCCCGACGCCGCGGCAAATGCCATCCAGCGGCGCTGCGCCAGGGGCCTCGTAATCGGCGTGAGTTTCGCCAACTCCTGGCGGATCTGCACGAGCCGCCGATATCTGATCGTGTGCGCCCGGCCTCCGGTCGGCTGGAGCGGTTCGGCATTCATCCAATCCCGACTCCCGCATTGCTGGTGGCGGACGCTTCCCCTCACCTCGTCGATCGTCACGTTGCCGACCACCTCCCCGGGAAAGCGACAAGATAACGAGAATGTGTGCGGAGGCGCCTGCCGCCGATCTGGTGGAACTTCAGCTCGGTGATAGGCTCGCCCCCGGGGGACACCTCAGGGAGTTCGCGATGAAAATCGTAGCACGCATAGTGACTTCTCTCGCTCTTGCCGCCTTCGTCACCACCGGCGCCTTGGCCGCGACGTCGACGGCCACGACCACCAGCACCACGCCGGCCGCCACCACGACGACCAAGAAGCCGAAGTCCGCCATGACGCCCGAGAAGACCGCGATCTCGAAGCAGTGCTCAGCTCTGGCGGATCAGAAGGGACTTCACGGCAAGGACCGTGAGAAGTTCCGTGCGGCTTGCAAGAAGAACGGTGGCAAGGCGCCGTCGTAGCCGTCAACCGCTCGGACGGCCCACCCGTCCGAAGACCACCGGCCTTGGTCGGTGGTCTATTTCTTTCCCATGTGCGGCGGATCCGGGCGGGCTGGAGCAGGCTTTCCAGCAGCCACGTCCTTGCGCGCGGGCAACGACTGCGCGATCTTGCCGGCGATTTCGGGGAGGACTTAATGCGAAACATTCTGGCATCGGCGCTGCTGCTGGCGGCAGCCCTCTACGCAACAACCGCTGGCGCCTTGGACAGTTCCGGCACGCCGGTGGTCGTGACACCCCTGGCGTCGAAGACGACGACCGCCTCCGGCCAGCCGATCACGCTGCCGCAGAAAAATGTCGAGGTCCAGGTTTCGGCCTATCAGATCGCGCCGGGCGCGACGCTGCCAGTGCACAAGCATCCTTTCCCGCGCTACGCCTATGTGGAGGCCGGCACTCTCAAGGTGACCAATGTCGAGACCGGAAACAGCAACACCTACAAGACCGGCGATTTCATCGTCGAGATGATCGGCCAATGGCACCAAGCCACCAACATCGGTACCGACCCGGTCAAGCTGCTGGTGATCGACCAGGTCGAGCAAGGCGCCAAGAACACGATCTTGAAGCAGTAGGGCGAGCGGCCTCGCCGGCCAGGCAATCCCCGCAAGGAGAACGCCTGATCATCTTCGTCAGCCCCAGGCGCCTACCGGCTGCCTAGTCGCCGCATTGAGCCTATTGAAGGCGTTGATCAGCGCGATCTGGATCACCAGCGCGGCAAGCGCCTTGTCGTCATAGTGGCGGGCGGCCTCGTTCCAGACGTCGTCGGGCACGGCATCGGACCGGTCGGCGAGCCGTGTCGCGGCTTCCGCCAGCGCCAGGGCCGCGCGTTCGGCGCCTGTGAAGTAAGGCGTTTCCCGCCAGGCGGAGACCGCGAAAATCCGCTCGTCCTTCTCGCCCGCCTTCTTCAATTCGCGCGCATGCATGTCGACGCACACGCTGCAGGCGTTGATCTGGCTGGCGCGCAGATGGACGAGCTTGCGCGTAACGTAGGGCACCTCGGCGCCCTCGGTCGACTTGTCCAGCGCCAGCAATGCCTGCAAGGCGCCTGGAATGAGCATCACCGGGTTCTTCAATCTCGCTTCCATGATCTTCTCCTTCGGCTGTCGCCGACACGCGGTCCACAGACGCCGCGGTGGCCGCTTCCACATATCCATAACTTTCCAGTTATGGATATACCCATAACTTCACGGTTATGGATTGTCAAGCGACGAAACGGATCGGAAGCGCAAAGCCTTCGCCCCGATCCGTTGGACCGATCGTTGCGGCTTTCGCGGCGGTCGCCTCGATGCTAGGGCTGGTCACCCGTTTGAAACATGGATGGACTGGCCGTGACCGACACGCAAAAGCCGTTGATCGAACTCTGCGTGGAAGGCATCGATGGGCTGCTCGCCGCCCAGGCCGCGGGCGCCGACCGGGTCGAGCTTTGCGCCAGCCTCGTCGAAGGCGGCATCACGCCAAGCCTGGGCACGGTGCGCTCGGCGCTCGAGCAAGCGACGATCCCCTTCCACGTGATCGTGCGCCCGCGCGGCGGCGATTTTCTTTACAGCGAACCCGAATACCGCTCGATGCTTGCCGATGTAGCGGCACTTCGCGATCTCGGCGTCGCCGGCGTCGTCGTTGGCTGCCTGACCGCCGATGGCGCCATCGACGAAGCACGCATGAGCGCGCTGGTGGGCGCCGCGGGCCCTCTCAATGTCACCTGCCATCGCGCCTTCGACATGACCCGCGACCCAACGGCCGCGCTCGAAGCGCTGATCCGCTGCAAGGTCGGCCGGGTGCTGACCAGCGGCCAGCGCGACACGGCGCTGGAAGGTGTCGACCTGCTTGCGCAACTCATTCGCCAGGCAGGCGGGCGCATCATCATCCTTGGTTGCGGCGGGCTGGCACCCGACAACATCGGCGAAGTCCGCAGGCGAACCGGGCTGAGCGAGATGCATTTCGCGGCGCTGGCAGACGTGCCGAGCGCCATGCGCTACCGCAATCCGGATGTCGGCATGGGCGGCGGCGACCTCGACCGCGAATACCGCACCACGGTGACGGACGGAGCGCTTGTGGCAGCAACCATCGCGGCGGCGAGAGCCTGATGGCGGAAAGGACGATGGCGCAGTCAATCGAGCGTGTCGGGCCTGCCGAAGAGGCCGTCATACTCGCTCTCAACAATGCGCATGCCGCCGAGTTGTCCTGGCTCGAGCCCGAGCGACTCTCCTTCCTTCTCGGGCAGGCTTTCTACACGCGCCGGATCGGCAACCTTGAAGCCTTCATCCTATGCTTCGACCAGGATGCCGGCTACGACAGCCCGAATTTCCTCTGGTTTCGCGAGCGCTATCCGCGTTTCGTCTATGTCGACCGTGTGGTGGTCGCCGCCGAAGCGCGCGGCCGCGGCCATGCGCGCCGACTCTATGAGGACCTGTTCGATCATGTCCGGCGCGCGGGCCACGCGGTCGTCACCTGCGAGGTCAACGCCGATCCGCCCAACCCCGCCTCCGATGCCTTCCACGCCGCGCTGGGTTTTGCCGAGGTCGGCGATGCCGTGATCCATGGCGGCGAGAAGTCGGTGCGCTACTACGCCAAGCCGATCGCGCGCTGAACAGCCTCTGGTCACGTAAACAAGCCGAGACTAATGTAGCCGCTTCGCTGGCCGGGGCGGCACATCATGCCAAGCAACGTCTTCCGTTTCGACGAAAGTTGGGACATCCCGAATGCGACGCCTCGGCAGGTTTGGGACGTGCTCTCCGATGCCGAGTTGCTGCCGCTCTGGTGGGGCGACGTCTACAAGGAGGTCGAGCCGCTCGACAGGAAAGGCAAGGCTGTCGTTGGCGCGCGGGCGAGAGCCCGGGCGCGAGGCGCCCTACCCTATGAGTTGAACTTCATCATCGAGGCCGCGGAGCTCGAGCCGGGTCGTCTTGTGGTGGTCAAGACCTTCGGCGATTTCGACGGGGTGTGGCGGGCCGAATTGTCGCCGGCCGTAACCGGCACGCATGTGAAGCTCACCTGGCAAGTCATCGTCGAAAGGCCGGTCCTCAAACTCCTCGCGCCTTTGCTCAGGCCGGCCTTTGCCTGGAACCACCGCTGGACCACCCCGCGCGGCGAAGCCGGGCTTCGTCGCTACCTTGCCGCTCAGCGGGCAAGGGCTGCTCCCTGAGCATGATCCCAAAAAGCGGAGATCAAAGGGATAGAGCCCAGGCCGCATTCGCCGCTTGCGGTTGAACCAGCCACGGGCGGGTTTTCAGCCTGTGGAACCGGGCGGGTGGAAGGAAGTCGCGATTTTGCGGCCGCAAGCGGCCAGACCATTGCCGCCGCCAGGAAAAAGGGGCCGCGATGGCCCCTTCTTCGGCCTGGAATTGCGACGCTCAGGCGTTGGCCGCGGCCACCGCGCGCTTCGCCATCACGGCAATCAGGTTGGCGCGATAGTCGGCCGAAGCATGGATGTCGCTCATCAGGTTCTTGGCCGAAACCTTGAGGCCGTCGAGCGCGGAAGCGTCGAAGTTCTTCGCCAGCGCCGCCTCCATCTCCTTGGAGCGGAAGACGCCGTCGTCGCCGGCGCCGGTCACCGCGACCCGCACCCCATCCTTGCCCTTGGCCACGAACACGCCGACGATCGCGTAGCGCGAGGCGGGGTTACGGAATTTCTGGTAGGCCGCCTTGGACGGGGCCGTGAAGGACACCGCCGTGATGATCTCGCCGTCCTTCAGCGTCGTCTCGAACAGCCCTTTGAAGAACTTGTCCGCAGCGATCTCGCGCTTGTTTGTGACGATCGTCGCTCCCAGCGCCAGCAGCGCCGCCGGATAGTCGGCCGCCGGATCGTTGTTGGCGACGGAACCGCCGATCGTGCCCCTGTGGCGCACGGCCGGATCGCCGATCAGCGAGGCCATATGGGCGAGCGCCGGGCAGGCCTTTTTCAGCTTCTCGTCGCTGGAGACGTCATAATGCGTCGTGGCCGCGCCGATGGTAACCGTCTTGCCGGACACCTTGACGCCTTGCAGGTCCTTCAGCCGCGAGACGTCGACCAGGTCCGAGGGCGCCGCGAGCCGTGTCTTCATGGCCGGGATCAGCGTCATGCCGCCCGACAAGAGCTTGGCGTCGCCGCTCTTCAACAGCTTGCCGGCGTCGGCAACCGAGGCGGCGCGATGGTAATTGACCGAATACATGGGATCCTCCCCTAAAGTGGTTAGGCAGTAGTGAGTAGTCAGTAGTCGGTAGGGAATGGCCTCGGCCGACTCCCTATTCGCTACTCGCTACTCCCTACTCACTCATTTCTTCGCACGGATGGCCGACCACACGGTCGACGGCGACGCCGGCATGGCGATGTCGACGACGCCGAGCGCATCGGTTATGGCGTTGATCATCGCCGGCGGCGAGCCGATGGCGCCGGCCTCGCCGCAGCCCTTGATGCCAAGCGGATTGCTCGGGCATGGCGTGTTCGAGGTCGAGACCTTGAACGACGGCAAGTCGCCCGCGCGGGGCATCGTATAATCCATGTAGCTCGCCGTCAGCAGTTGCCCGCTGGCGTCGTAATGCGCGCCTTCCAGCAGCGCCTGGCCGACGCCCTGAGCGATGCCTCCATGCACCTGCCCTTCGACGATCATGGGATTGATGATGTTGCCGAAATCGTCGGCCGCCACGAACTGGATGATCTCGGTCGAGCCCGTCTCGGGATCGATCTCGACCTCGCTGATGTAGCAGCCGGCCGGGAAGGTGAAGTTCGCCGGATCGTAGAAGGCGGTCTCCTTCAATCCAGGCTCCATGCCGGCCGGCAGATTGTGGGCCGTGTAGGCGGCAAGCGCCACCTGGAACCAGGGCAGGCTCTTGTCAGTACCCGCCACCTTGACCTCGCCGTTCTCGATGACGATGTCGCCCTCGTCCGCCTCCAGCAGATGCGCCGCGATCTTCTTGGCCTTGGCTTCGACCTTGTCGAGCGCCTTGGCGATGGCCGACATGCCGACGGCGCCAGAGCGCGAGCCGTATGTGCCCATGCCCATCTGCACCTTGTCGGTGTCGCCGTGCACGATCGAGACCGAATCGATCGGCACCCCGAAGCGCTGGTTGACGAGCTGAGCGAAGGTCGTCTCATGGCCCTGGCCATGGCTGTGCGAACCGGTCAGCACCTCGATCGTGCCGACGGCGTTGACGCGCACCTCGGCCGATTCCCAGAGCCCCACGCCGCAACCGAGAGAACCGACGGCTTGGCTCGGTGCAATCCCGCAGGCCTCGATGTAGGTCGAGAAGCCGAGCCCGCGCAGCTTGCCGCGGCGCGCGGATT
>Ga0209023_10006680_pt1 | contig 12088 bp, 10 predicted proteins | sample LakOneMetagenome_FD_187468 | JGI IMG/M metagenome (GOLD analysis project Ga0209023, IMG submission 187468) | Freshwater and sediment microbial communities from Lake Erie, Canada (SPAdes) (version 2) | ecosystem: Environmental > Aquatic > Freshwater > Lentic | place: Lake Erie, Canada...
GCACCGGCAATGCATACCTGCGAGGCAATTGTACGCAGACAGGAAGCGCTGGCTGCCAGAATTGCGCATACCAATGATTTATTGCGCACCCGTGTCGGCATCGTACAGGAACAGCAAAATCGCAAAATCCTGCAAAGTCTGAATGCGCGGGCAGCACAACAACTGCGTTTGCAGCAGGCAGTTGAAGGGTTGTCTGTCGCCGCGATCAGTTACTACGTTGCTGGCTTATTTTTGTACACAGGCAAAGGCATGAAAGCCATGGGGCTGGAAATTAATCCAGATTTGCTGACCGGAATCCTGATACCCGTGATTGCCGTCTGTGTCTGGCTGGGCTTGCGGCGCATGCATAAAAAACTGCATTGAATTGTATTGAACGGTTTTTTTGCGGGGCGTTGGTCTGCCGATAAACACAGCGCTCTGCAAGGTGATTTCCCCAGGGATCAATGGCGCAACCGGGGCAATTTAGTCTGCGGCAACTGGATGATTGAACGATAAACCCTGGAAACTGACGTAAATATACTCCCCGGAGTATATTTAAAGGCTCAGTCAATTCGCCGACAATAAGGGGTTTTTCTTTAAAAGCAGGGGGAGTATATTAAAAACTGCTGTTTTCAGACGGAATGTGGCGGGGTGTAATTCAGAAAATGGTTCAGACGCGCACGACGCGGATGACGCCGCTCAGATGCTTGATACTGCGCATAATCTTTGCCAGATGGCCGCGATCTTCCACCTGAATCGTGAAATGGATGTTCGTCATATCATTGGCATCGCCATCTTCCATATTCACGTGGCTGATATTTGCTTCCGATTCACCGATGCCAGCGGCAATGCGTGCTAATGCGCCGCGTTCATTATTCACAGTGACGATGATGCGGGTATCAAAACTGCGGTTCAGTTCTTCGCCCCAGGTGACGTCGATCCAGCGGTCAGGTTCCTTGAAATGCATACGTTTTGCATGTTCACAGTCATCGGTATGCACCACCAGCCCCTGATCGCGTTTTAACTGGCCGATGATATTGTCGCCCGGAATTGGCATACAACATGGCGCAAGCTGCACCGATAAACCTTCACTGCCATAAATAATGACAGGCTCGCGCTTGTAATTTTGTTTGTCGCCGAATTGCTGGAAAGGGAAAGGCGAATCGTCCTCGACCAGATCCAGAATATGTCGTGCGACCAGCGTTGCCATACGTTTGCCTATACCGATATCAGTATAGATTTCATCCATCTCTTTGGCGGTGGATTCATTGAGTAATTTATCGACCAGCGTGCCCGGTAACTCCGGATTCAGATTGACTGCCACCAGCGCCTGAGCGAGCAACTGTTTACCCAGTTCGGTCGATTCATTCAGGTTGATCGTGCGCAGATAATGGCGAATCGCAGAACGGGCTTTGCCGGTGCGCACATAAGTCAGCCAGTTCGGTGTCGGGCGAGAACCGGGCGACGTAATGATTTCGATGATGTCGCCATTTTTTAATTCTGAGCGCAATGGTACCGGTTCGTGATTGATGCGCGTCGCAATCGCCTGATTGCCGATGTCGGTGTGAATGTTGTACGCAAAATCCAGCGCCGTGGCGCCACGTGGCAGGGCGATGATCTTGGATTTCGGTGTGAATACATAGACCGAATCCGGGAACAGATCGATTTTCACGTGTTCTAAAAACTCTGCCGAATCGCCGGTCTGTTTCTGGATGTCGAGTAAAGACTGCAGCCACGCATGCGTGCGTTGCTGTAAATCCGTCAGACTGCCTTCAGCATCTTTGTAGAGCCAGTGTGCTGCCACGCCTGATTCGGCAACGCGGTGCATTTCCTGGGTGCGAATCTGAAACTCGACCGGCGTGCCATACGGGCCGATTAACGTGGTGTGCAGCGATTGATAACCGTTAGTTTTAGGAATGGCGATATAGTCTTTAAACTTGCCGGGCATGGGCTTGTACAGCGCATGCAGGGTACCGAGGGCGTAATAACTCTCGCGGAAATTTTCGACAACAATGCGAAAACCGTAAATATCTAATACCTGAGAAAAACTCAGATGCTTATCCTGCATTTTGCGGTAAATGCCATACAGCGTTTTTTCGCGGCCATAGACCTCTGCATTCAAACCCGCTTCTTTCAGCGAATTCTTCACTGCTTCCAGAATTTTGCTGACGACTTCACGACGATTACCACGTGCGGCTTTCACGGCTTTGGATAAAGTCCGGTAGCGCATCGGATACAAATGTGAGAACGCCAGATCCTGTAATTCGCGATAAATATTATTGAGGCCAAGTCTGTGCGCAATCGGCACATAGACATCCATCGTTTCACGTGAGATACGGCGTTTTTTTTCCGAACGCATTACGCCCAGCGTGCGCATATTGTGCAGGCGGTCAGCCAGTTTAACGAGAATCACACGCACATCGCGTGCCATTGCCAGCAACATTTTGCGGAAGTTCTCTGCCTGCGCCTCGATCTGGCTCTGAAATTCGATTTTTTCGAGTTTCGATAAACCATCCACCAGTGTCGCTACCGGCGCACCGAAACGTTCTATCAGTTCTTCTTTTTTGACGTCCTGATCTTCCATGACGTCGTGCAACAGTGCCGCCATGATGGCTTGCACATCCAGCTTCCATTCGGCGCAGATTTCGGCGACAGCGATAGGATGCGAAATGTAGGGCTCGCCGGATTTACGTACCTGACCCAGATGCTTTTCGTCAGAAAAACGATAGGCTTCCTTGATCAGCTTGAGGTCGCCCGGCGACATGTATTCTGCGAGACGAGCGGAAAGTGCCGTCGTTGAGGCGACACCGACAACAGGTGCAGGCGCGGGTGCCTTTACATTGGCTTCAGTCGAAGTTACGGCGTTTTTTTTTGCGCTGCTCTGCGGCGTGGCCGCTGATGGAGAGGGGACAGTATCAGGTTCGGCCGGTTTGCTCAGAGATGAAGAGGTTTCTGTTGCGTTCATTCTGTTTTTTCCGGCCGATAAAGGTGGGTACTTTGATTTTTCGCGTAACGCGAAATTACATAGGAACTTTTTTCAGCATCTCAATACCGATTTTGCCGGCAGCGATTTCGCGCAGGGCAACAACGGTTGGTTTGTCTTTTGCTTCAACCTTTGGTGTGTGACCTTGCAATAACTGGCGAGCGCGATAGGTTGCGCACAGTGTCAGCTGGAAACGGTTAGGGATTTGTTTCAACGCGTCTTCAATGGTAATACGTGCCATATTTTTTCCTAAATACAAATGATACAAATAATTTTTTGAATTAATTCGGGTTGGCGTGGATGCCAAGCTGGGCAAACAATTCGCTGTTCCGTGTCGCCTGTTGAGTAAATCTGCAGCGGGTCGCTTTAACGATCGCGTTCAATTCAGACAACGCAGTGGTAAAGTCTTGGTTGATAATAACATATTCGAACTCGGGAGAGTGCGCCATTTCTCCGCCAGCGGCCAAAATCCGGCGTGTAATGACGTGAGGCTCGTCTTGCCCTCGTTTTTTCAGGCGTTCTTCCAGTGCCGGAATCGATGGCGGCAAAATGAAAATGCCGACAGCACCTGGAAATTGTTTGCGTACCTGCTGCGCGCCTTGCCAGTCAATCTCCAGCAACACATCCGTACCCGCGCGCATCTGCTCTTCGATGATCAGACGGGAGGTGCCGTAGTAATTACCGTGAACTTCGGCATGCTCGAGAAATTCTCCGGCTTTTTCACGCGCAATAAAGTCTTCAACGGTCGTGAAATGATATTCGCGCCCATCCTGTTCGCCCGGGCGCGGAGGACGTGTCGTCGATGAAATAGATAACTTGATTTGTGGTTCCTGCGCCAGTAAAGCATTCACCAGCGTGGATTTACCGGCGCCTGATGGCGCAGCAACAATGAACAGGCTGCCTGCAGTGGATGTGATAGGGCGCATACGGATCTCTGGTTGGTATCGTCAGTGAAACATGAGGCAACAAAAACACAACGGCGGCATTGTGTGCCGCCGGAGTTGTCGCTTCTTAAAATATCGGCGGCAGTATAAGCAAATGTACCGCGTTATTCAAGGTTTTGTACCTGCTCGCGCATTTGCTCTATCAGCAGTTTCAATTCCATTGACGCATCGGCCAATTCTTTGAGTGCCGCTTTGGAGCCCAGTGTATTGGCTTCGCGATTAAGTTCCTGCATCATGAAGTCCAGACGTTTGCCGACTTGGCCGCCTTTTTTCAGAATGTGGCGTGTCTCTGTCAGATGTGCGGATAAACGGGCAAGTTCTTCCGCAACATCGACGCGTATGCCATATACAGTGACTTCCTGACGAATTCTGTCGAAAGCTTCTTCGCGGGTAATGGTCTGGGCGGCGTTGTTGCCATTGGCGGGTTGTGCTAATCCCAGCGCTTCTTCGAGCCGTGCAACCGATTTCTGCTGAAATTGCTGCAACATTTGCGGCATCAGCGGCTTGATTCTTTCGACGATTTCCTCCATCGCGGCTACCCGGCTGAGCAGTACCTGCTCCAGCGCTGCACCTTCACGCTCACGGCTGGTAATGAATGCTTCCAATGTGTCATTAATGCTACGGATAATCGTATTCTGCAGGCTTTCGGCATTGATTTCAGCTTCCTCTATGACCCCGGGCCAGCGTAACAATTCATTCACGGTGAAGGGGGCAGCGTCGGGAAAATGACTCTTCAAATTGTTTTGGAAGCTGACCAGTTGTCCGAGTATGGTTGTATTCAGCGCTTTGTTACTGGTTTCGGTGGTTTTTTTTCCGAAACTGAAACGACATTCAACCTTGCCGCGGGCTAACTTGCGCGAGATCGCATCGCGGAATAATGATTCCACAGAGCGAAAATCATCATTGATGCGGAACTGCAGATCGAGAAAACGGGAGTTGACACTTTTAATTTCTATGGTAATCGTGCCTGCATCGGTTTCCTGGGTGCTGGTCGCATAACCAGTCATGCTGTAAATGCTCAAGTTGTTTCCTTTTAGAGAGTATGCTGATGGGCGCAAAAGGGAGTAAGAAGTTGTTACAAACCATTATAGTCTTTACAAACAGTGCGATTATCAACACAATCGCTTTTGTCTAAAGGATGGAAACAACAATGGCTGCACAAAATAACGCCCCCTTGCCAGATGGTCTGGAAATCGCCGGTTACCGCATTGTAAAGAAAATTGCCTCCGGTGGCTTCAGTATTGTCTATCTGGCTTCGGATGAAGACGGTAATGCAGTTGCTATTAAAGAGTATCTGCCGAGTTCGCTTGCTTTGCGTCAGCAAGGTGAGCTTGTGCCTGCAATTTCAAATGAAAATCTGCCGATCTACCGCATCGGCTTGAAATGTTTTTTTGAAGAGGGCCGGGCGCTTGCTCGTATTTCACATCCGAATGTGGTCAGCGTTGTTAATTTTTTCCGCGCGAACGAAACTGTGTATATGGTGATGGCGTATGAGTCAGGACGATCATTGCAGGAGCATATTTTACGTCGTCGCGATAAAGGTGAAAAACCGCTGGTATCAGAGCGTTTCATCCGTCGTATGTTCAATCAGGTGATGAATGGTTTGCGCGAAGTGCATACCAATAAGTTGCTGCATCTTGACCTGAAACCCGCAAATATTTATCTGCGTCTTGACGGTACACCGATATTGCTGGATTTCGGCGCTGCGCGCCAGACATTGAAAACAGATATCCCGAAATTGTATCCAATGTACACTCCCGGCTTTGCAGCCCCGGAGTTGTATCAAAAAAATGGTAGCCTTGGCCCCTGGACTGATATTTACAGCATAGGTGCTTCTATTTTTGCGTGCATGATAGGCGCTCCACCTCAACCTGCAGATCAGCGATTGACCAACGATAAAATGGAGGCGCATTTCCGCAAGCTGGAAGGTATGTATTCTCCTGAGCTGATTGAAGTTGTCCGCTGGTGCCTGAAGCTTGATCCATTGGAGCGACCACAGAGCGTATTTGCATTACAGAAAGCACTGGCGATAAAAGCACAGCCGGCACCAGAGCTGAGTTCGTTTGGCAAAATGAAATTGAAAATTACGTCTTTTCTTAAAAAATATAAGAAAAAGAAGCCAGAGAGTGACCATACAACGATACAAGAAAGCACATTGAATTAACGATGTTTGTGCACGTATTGTCGGGTTACCTTTTTTATTAATTGTTATTTAAAGCATTACTACTGTTCATGCGCTTTTCCGTTTATCAAGAAAGTCACATTGGTGGCCGCAAGGTCAATCAGGATCGCATGGGATATAGCTTTACCCGTGATGCGATTTTGTTGCTATTGGCAGATGGCATGGGTGGTCATATCCTTGGCGAGATGGCGGCAGCCATCGCTATGCAGACGATAGGCTCGCTATTTCAGCAGCAGGCACATCCTTTGGTTGGACGCCCGGAGCGATTTCTGGAGGATAGTTTTTTAGCGGCACATCAGGAAATACATCGTTATCATACGTTGAATAATTTGCCGGAAACTCCGCGTACCACCATCGTTGCTTGTCTGATTCAGAATGGGTACGCTTATTGGGCGCATTGTGGTGATTCCCGTTTGTACTGGATGCGTCAAGGGCAGATACTCTTGCGTACGAAAGATCATTCTCGTCTGGAAACCCTGATTGCACAGGGGAAGGTGGATCCATCAGAGCGTCACACACATCCTGATCGCAATAAATTGTTCAACTGTCTGGGAGCGCCGAATGCCCCTATTGTTGAACTTTCACGGCGTGCTGCGTTGCAGCCGGGCGACATTATTCTGCTTTGCTCAGACGGTTTCTGGTCTATGTTGCCAGATCATATGCTGGCTCAACGTTTGCACGAACACACCATTGTTCGTGCAATTCCGGAACTGATACGCTCAGCGGTCAGTATTGCTGGCAAACACAGCGATAACACGACAGCGCTGGCAATGATGTGGGAAGGCGATAACAGACTGGAGGATTCCTCCATTATTTCTACCAATACTTTACCTATTGGTTTCATTACGACTACCATACAGGCACCTGTTGATCCAGATGTCGCTTCGGATAGCGCAGAACACGATATTTTCAATGATGCAGAGATCGAGAAAGCGATTGCCGAAATCCGCAATGCGATCCATAAGTCATCCCGTATTACTTCTAAAGATTAATTTATGTCTCATATTCAACGCCCTAGCGGCCGCGCAGCGGACGCTTTGCGGCCTGTCGTTATCAGCCGCCATTTTACGAAACATGCCGAGGGTTCTGTACTGATAGAGTTTGGCGATACCCGCGTGATTTGCACGGCCAGTATTGAAGATAAAGTTCCTGGCTTTCTGAAAGGAAAAGGGCAGAGCTGGCTCACTGCAGAATACGGTATGCTGCCAAGATCCACGCACACGCGTATGGACCGCGAAGCGGCCAAGGGTAAGCAATCTGGACGCACTCAGGAAATTCAGCGTCTGATAGGTCGTTCTTTACGTGCAGCATTTGATTTGAACGCATTTGGCGAACGCACATTGCATCTCGATTGCGACGTGATTCAGGCCGATGGCGGAACGCGTACGGCTGCTATTTCTGGCGCAATGGTCGCAGCCTTTGACGCCTTTTCCAAACTAGTTGCAAATGGCGTGATTGCGCAGGTTCCGCTCAAAAATTTTGTCGCTGCAGTTTCTGTCGGTGTTTATCAGGGACTCCCGGTGTTGGACCTCGATTATCCTGAGGACTCCAGTTGTGATACAGATATGAATGTGGTGATGACCGATGCCGGGCATTTTATTGAAATTCAGGGAACTGCCGAAGGCGTCGCGTTTGATCGTGGCACGATGAATCAATTGCTTGATCTTGCTGAAAGTGGCATTAATGATCTCATCGACTTGCAAAAACAGGTACTCGGTTTGTTGGAAAACTGAGTAGATTGTAATGACAAAAAAAATCGTATTGGCCTCCAATAATCAAGGCAAGCTGAAAGAGTTTTACCAGATACTTTCGCCACTTGGCGTTGAGCTGCATTCGCAGTCAGAGTTTGATGTGCCGGAAGCGGATGAGCCTTTTTTCACTTTTGTGGAGAATGCGCTAGCCAAAGCCCGGCACGCATCGAAACTGACAGGTTTGCCAGCGCTGGCCGATGATTCAGGCATTTGCGTGAATGCCTTGCAAGGTGCTCCCGGGGTATTTTCTGCCAGATACGCCGGTGAACCGAAATCGGATTCCAGAAATAATCAAAAGCTGATCGCTGATCTGCAAAATAAGGCCGATAAATCAGCATATTATTATTGCGTGCTGGTTCTGGTTCGTTCAGAACACGATCCCCAGCCGGTGATCGCTGATGGCATATGGAATGGTGAAATTGTTTCCAGTGCGCGTGGTGAGAATGGTTTCGGATATGATCCGCATTTCTGGATTCCTTCGCTGAACAAAACAGTTGCAGAACTATCAGCAGAGCAAAAAAATCAGTTATCGCACCGAGGACAGGCATTGCGTGCATTATTTGAGAAATTGAAATAAATGATTCCGATTAAACCGGTATCTCAGTTAACTGGCACAGTGCGACCAACGACGGATATCTCCCAAATTCCACAAGATGTTGCGACAAAATTTTTGTCTCCGGGCAGTCTGAGTCTGTCAGTGTTGCCGCCGCTGTCTTTGTATATTCACTTTCCCTGGTGCGTCAGTAAATGCCCTTACTGTGATTTTAATTCGCATGAAGTAAAGGGACGTTTTGACGAAGACGCTTATCTGACGGCGTTGCGCGCAGACCTTGAAGCTTCGTTGCCCCTGATCTGGGGGCGTAAAATTTATACGGTATTTATTGGCGGAGGCACGCCAAGCCTGATGTCGGCTGGGGGTGTTGATCGCTTGTTGTCGGATATCCGTACATTATTACCGATAGATGGTGGCGCAGAAATTACGCTGGAAGCGAATCCCGGAACTTTTGAAACCGAAAAATTTCGCTCGTTCAGACAGAGCGGAATTAATCGCTTATCAGTAGGCATACAAAGTTTCAACTCACAGCACCTTGCTTCTTTGGGGCGTATTCATAACGGTGATGACGCTAAACGTGCAATTGATATTGCTAAAACACATTTTGATAATTTCAATCTCGATCTGATGTTTGCGTTGCCGGGGCAAACGCTGACTGAAACGCAGCAAGACATTGAGATGGCGCTGTCTTTTGCTCCGCCACATTTATCCCTGTATCACCTGACGTTAGAGCCGAATACCTATTTTGCCAAATATCCGCCAGCAATTCCTGATGATGATACAAGCGCAGAAATGCAGGAGTTGATACACGCGAAGATGGCAGGCGCGGGCTACGTTAACTACGAAGTGTCGGCGTATGCGCAACCCGGTAAAGCATCCCGGCACAATCAGAATTACTGGAATTTTGGTGATTATCTGGGGATCGGTGCAGGCGCTCATTCCAAACTGTCGTTTCCACATCGCATCATTCGTCAGGCTCGCTTCAAACAGCCGAAAGCATTTATTGAGGCGAGTATGGCTGGTAATGCAGTTCAGGAGTCGAATGAGATCGATGCACGCGATTTGCCATTTGAATTTATGCTGAATGCCTTACGTTTGAATCAGGGGTTTCCTGTCAATTTATTTCAGGATCGTACTGGTCTGCTGCTGAATTCAATAGAGAAAGAATTGCAACTTGCCGAGAAAAAAGGACTGATACAAAGAGATCATCAGACAATTTCACCAACCCCGACGGGGAGGTTATTTTTGAATGATCTTCAGGAAATTTTCTTGCGTGACGTGTAATTCGATGTACCAATCATTTATCCCTTCTTTTTTGCCAGTCATGAATTCGCAGCAGCAGTTGTCTGCGATATACCTGGATTTTGGTGCCATGTCGCAGAGCGTTGTATTCAGCACGCTGGAGCACTGGCAGAACACAAGTTTTTTCGACAGACTTGCTGATATCAGCTATTTCGTTTCTGTTAAGGATCTGCAAGAAATACCAACAGATTTGCATACCAGTCTGTCTGGCTCCCGGATCGTGCTCTGCGTGTCTGATGAACTATGTGCGGAAGAGTCGAATCACGCCAAGTTGAATGACATCGTCAATAACGGATTCAGAATAGTCACTGATCAGTTAAATGCGCAAACAGAATTGCGTTGGACGGATGCCCGGCACGTTGCGGTCGACTGTACTAATGGTGTGCCATTAAGTTGCAGGCCCTGGATCACACGTCTTAGCAGCGGTCAGCATTGGGCGAAACAACTCTCGTCTTCGATAGAGTTGGAGCAAGCAAAGCAAGCAGGCTTTACTTTGTTTTCAGGCGATTATGCGTTTAATCCTCCAGCTAAAAATAAAGCGGCGGATAGCTCGGCCCGCACGCGTTTGCTGAAATTACTGGGATTGCTTTCCCGTGATGCCGACTCCGATGAACTTGAAAATTTAATAAAACAAGATCCCACCTTGTCTTTCATGCTGTTCAAATTAGTCAGTTCCGCCGCTTTCAGTCAATCGGTGCGCGTTTCATCCTTTGGCCAAGCCATCAGTTTATTAGGTCGCAGGCAATTGCAGCGCTGGTTACAGTTGCTGTTATATGCGCGTCAACAGGATCTGGGTGGTGCGCTTAACCCCTTGATGGCGCGAGCCGCATTTCGCGCCAGTATGATGGAAGCTGTATTTCAGAAGCTTGGTGCAAGTAAAGACGATCTGGATGCTGCATTTATGGTCGGTATGTTTTCCTTGTTGGATAAATTGTTCGGCAGTGCGTTGTCAGAGGTACTTCAGCCTTTGCAATTGCGTGAGGATATTTTGCACGCGTTGATATACAGATCTGGAAAACTGGGGCAGTGCCTTTGTTTAGTTGAACTCGCGGACCGCACAAACACCATGGAGTTAAACGAACAAACGAGATTGTTGGAATTAGATGCAGATAGCTATTACGATTGTATTTGTGACGCGTACGTGTGGGTCAATCAGGTCTGCCGGGATATGTGATGACGGAAACATCTGTTGATGTACTTAATCTGAGTCTCGGCGTCACTTTGGGTGAGGCCGTTCTTAGCCTGAATGGGCGTGATCTGGACAGTGAAATTAACCGGATTGCGCATACCTTATTTTCTGATGGGGCGGTCAGTTACGAACGAGGCACCGTTGCGTCTGGGATGTCCGGGCAGGGATTTTGTGTTTCTGTTTCGCCGGAGACTTATTATCTGCTCGCCGCTAAACAGGGTGTTTATTCCGAGGCGGATCTGGAAAAAGTAAATGCGTTGGCCGTGTTGACTGCCCGCCTGTTTGCTAAACGTCAGCATCTTTTGCAGCAACAAGATATGAATTTGCAACAACATATGTTGCAGACGCAGATACTGGATCAGATTCATGAATCGGTGATTACGATGGATTTGGCTGGCTTCATACTGAGTTGGAATCGCGGTGCCGAAAAATTATTTGGTTATCGCTCTGACGAAGTGCTCGGAAAAAATATTCTGTTCTTGTACGACAATGAAGAGTCAGATGAAGGAACGTCAGCGTTTTTCGATCATTTTCTGGAGCATGGCGGTCGCGAGATGGAGGTGCGCCGCCGAAAAAAGTCAGGAGAGGTGTTCTGGGCCAGCCTGACTTTGTCTACGCTCATTAGTCAGGATAATCAGCCGGTCGGCATTGTCGGATATCTCAGTGATATCACTCAACGCAAAGAGGCAGAACTAAAAATTAATCGCCTTGCTTATTTTGATACACTGACACAGTTTCCCAATCGTAGTTTGTTTAAACAACTGGTTGATCAGTCTTTGCAGCAATTGCGACGTAAACAAACAAGTGGTGCGTTGCTCTTTATCGATTTAAATCGCTTTAAGCCTGTGAACGATACTTTCGGGCGCCAGATTGGCGATGCTTTGTTGATGCAGGTTGCCAGACGTTTCCAGCAAACTCTGCGAAACGAAGACATTATTGCCCGTTTGGGTAGCGATGAATTTGCCATCGCTTTAACCGATGTGAATCAGTATTATCACGCCAGTCTTGTCGCGCAAAAAATTCTCTCGTCCCTAGATGCTGCATTTGATATCGGCATACATGAGCTACGCGTCAGCGCCAGTATCGGTATCAGTCTGTTTCCGGAGGATGGAATGGACGCGGATAGTTTGTTGCAACGTGCAGATATTGCGATGTTTAAAGCAAAGCGCAATGGTGCTGGCATTTCGGGTAGTTATGCGTTTTAC
>Ga0209023_10006681_pt1 | contig 12086 bp, 11 predicted proteins | sample LakOneMetagenome_FD_187468 | JGI IMG/M metagenome (GOLD analysis project Ga0209023, IMG submission 187468) | Freshwater and sediment microbial communities from Lake Erie, Canada (SPAdes) (version 2) | ecosystem: Environmental > Aquatic > Freshwater > Lentic | place: Lake Erie, Canada...
CGGTATTGACTACTCGGGCCTGCGCATGCATGAGAGCGCGACCCGAGCGGGCATGGAGCAACCGATTCACTACTGGGTGCCATCGATTGCGCCGTCCGGTATGGCGTTCTACTCGTCCGATCGCTTTCCGCAATGGAAGAATTCGGTGTTTGTCGGTGCACTGGCCGGCCAGCATCTGGCGCGGCTTACGCTTGACGGTGAACGCATCGTTGCCGAAGAGCGGCTGCTGACCGAGCGTGGTGAGCGCATCCGCGATGTCCGGCAGGGGCCGGATGGATTTATCTATGCCATCACCGACGAGGGCAACGGCAAGATCCTGCGCGTATCGCCGAACTAGCTTTTGCGGGCCGACTGCAACAAGTTGCGCCGCGCCAGTGTCGGAAACAGCCGGAGCCACAGCACGGCAACCACCAGCGTTCCGATACCGCCGAGCACAACCGAGCCGACCGGACCGAGCCACGCCGCAGTCGCACCGGATTCAAATTCGCCCAGCTGATTGCTGGCGCCGATAAACACGGAATTCACCGCGCTCACGCGGCCACGCATCGCGTCGGGTGTTTCCAGTTGCACCAGCGTCTGCCGGATCACCACGCTCACCATGTCGGCAGCGCCCGTAATCGCCAGCGCAGCGAGCGACAGCAAAAAACTCGTGGAGATGCCAAACACGACGGTCGCCAGACCAAACACGGCAACCGCGGCCATCAATTTCGGCCCCACCCTGCGATTCATCGGCCAGCGCGTGAGTACAACCGACATGGCCAGCGCGCCCACGGCAGGCGCCCCGCGCAGCAAACCCAGCCCCCACGCCCCGACATGCAGGATGTCCTTTGCGAACATCGGCAACAAAGCCGCCGCACCGCCGAGCAACACCGCAAACAGATCCAGCGATATCGCGCCGAGCAGCACCTTGCGCTCGACGATGAAGGCCACGCCGGCGAACAGCGTGGCCAGCGTCGGACGCTCGTACGGTGTTATCGCGTGGCGGTAACGGATCAGCAGCGCCAGCGCCATACCCAGCGCGAACAGCAGCGCGCAGGTGGCGTAGACCGCCGCTGCGCCGGCCACATAGATCACGCCGCCGACGGCGGGGCCAGCGATGATCGCGGCCTGCAAGCCCGATGCGCTGAACGCCATGGCCCGCGGCAGCATCGGGGATGGCACCAGAAGCGCAATCAGTGCCTGCTGCGCGGGCATCTGGAAGGCCCGCGCCAGACCCAGCAGCACCGACACAGCGAGCAGCAGTTCGCGCGACAGCCAGCCCGTATGCCCGGCGCCACCCTGCGTTTCCATTTCATAGCTGGCCAGACAAAGCACCACCGCGACTACCAGCTGTGTGCCCAGGCAGGCGGCCACGATGTGCGCCCGATTGACGCGATCAGCGACGTAGCCTGCGACGAGTGTGAGCAGCAGCGCCGGCAGGAATTGATAGAGCCCAACGAGGCCCAGGTCCCACGCGCTGCCGGTAATCTCATACATCTGCCAGCCGACAGCCACCATGAGCATCTGATTGGCGGCGGTTCCGGCGAGGCGCGTGAGCCAGAAGCGCACGAAGGTGCGCTGTTGCAGAAGATCGGAAAAACTGTAATCGCGCATGAGCTGCCAGCATAGCAGCGCCTGCGCCTACAGCTTTTTCATGCGATTGCGCTAGCCTTACACCCATCATGCCGCACGGAAAATCCGGATCGCTCACGGTCGCGACCTACAACATTCACAAGGGCTTTTCGCACTTCAACCGGCGCATCGTGGTGCACGACATGCGCGAGCGTCTGCGCATGATGGGTGCGGACATCGTGTTTCTGCAGGAGGTGGTTGGACACAACGCCCGGCATGTGGAAAATCACGAAGCATGGCCCGATACGCCGCAACATGAATTTTTCGCCGAGCTGCAATGGCCAGCGGCGGGCTATGGCCGCAATGCCGTTTACGAAGACGGCCATCACGGCAACGCCATCCTGTCGCGCTACCCGATGATTCGCTGCGATCACGAAGACATTTCGACCAATCGAATCGAGCAGCGCGGCCTGCTGCACGCCGAGATCGAAGTACCCGGCTGGAAAGTGAACCTCCACTGCGTGTGCGTGCATCTCGGGCTGTTCGGTGGTTCGCGCCGCAAACAGGTTGACGCCGTGTGCGCGCGCATCGAAGCTTTGGTCCCCAAGGGCGCGCCGCTGGTGCTTGCCGGGGATTTCAATGACTGGCGGCATCGCGTCGGCGACCCGCTGCGCGATCTCGGTGTCGAGGAAGTATTTGAAACAATGAAGGGGCGCCCCGCGCGCAGCTTCCCGGCGCGCATGCCGATCCTGCGACTCGACCGCATCTATGTACGTGGCTTCAACGTGCAAAGCGTGGACGTGCATCGCGGGCGCGAATGGGCGAAGCTGTCCGATCACTCACCACTGGCAGCGCATCTCACCCTCGCATGAACAAGTATCACGCCGGCAACCAGTTGCAGTTGCTGCACAGCGGTGCGGAATATTTTCCGGCGCTTGAGAGCGCGATTGACGCGGCCGAAAAAGAGGTTCGGCTTGAGACCTATATCCTCGCTGACGACGACACCGGTCGCCGCATCGCCGCTGCGCTCAAGCGTGCAGTGCAACGTGGCGTCGAAGTGCGCGTCGCCTACGACGGCTTTGGTTCATCGGCCCATCTTGGACAACTGGCCAATCAGTTGCGCGCTGATGGTGTCGAGGTGGCTGTATTCCGGCCGGAAACCGGATGGAATAAATTGCGGCGGTCACGGCTGCGTCGCCTGCACCGCAAGCTCGCGATGGTGGATGGACGCGCGGCGTTTGTGGGAGGCATCAACATCATTGATGACCTCAACATGCCGCCGCCCCGGCATCCGCGCTTCGACTACGCGGTGCGCGTCGAAGGCCCTTTGCTGGAGCCGATCCACCGCGCGATGTGTGAGCTCTGGGCGCAGGTGCATCAGCATGGACTGCAGCGTCTACGCACTGCAATGGCTGCGTTCCCACCGGTGGCCGATGTTGCCGGCGATCATCATGCGTGGTTCGCCTTTCGCGACAACGTGTCGCACCGGCGCGACATCGAACGCGAGTATCTGACGGCAATCCTCGCCGCACGTTCGGAAATCCTGATTGCCAACGCGTACTTCTTCCCCGGCCGCCGTTTCCGCCGGGCGCTGCTACGCGCACGGCGGCGCGGCGTGCGCGTGCGGCTGCTGCTGCAGGGGCGTCAGGAATACCTGCTTCAACACTACGCGACGCGGGCCCTTTACGGGACCCTGCTTGATGCCGGTGTCGAACTGTACGAATACAAACCCAGCTTCCTGCATGCCAAGGTTGCAGTAATTGACGGCGAATGGGCGACCGTGGGTTCGTCCAATATTGATCCGTTCAGTCTGCTGCTCGCCCGCGAGGCCAACGTGTTCGTGCGCGACGCTTCGTTCGCCGACACGCTCAAGCAAAGTCTGGAAGGCGCCATTGCCAACGAGTCGGACGCCATTCACCACCAGCGCTGGAGCAGCCGCCCGCTGCTCGACCGACTGCTGACCTGGACACTCTATGGCGTGGCACGCGGACTCATGAGCATTCTCGGCTACGGCCGTCATTGAGGGCTGTCGCGAGCCGCGTGATGCATTACAGCTTTTTCCTCTAACCGCCATTGCATAGGTGTTACAGCGATAAAGGCGCTTAAGTCGACTTTACAACTTTTCTTCCAGTAGGCCCGGCGCAGCCTTGCGTTCACCAGAAAGCTGTAAACGATTCTCACGCAGATCTGCGAGGTAATTGAGCCCCGAGATCGCCCGTACTCCGTACCAGCTCACCATTTCGCCGTCGATAAGCTCGACCGGTTGCTGAAGCTGCCCGTCGCCTTTTAGTTCAGCGACGTGCTCGTCGCCAAAAAGATAAGGCTCTGAGGACAGGAAGATCCGCTCGGCGTCCTGCCACACATTGTCTTCACGCGGCACCTCGGGATAGCGCTTCGGCGTCTGCACCGGCAGCGTTTTCCAGCCAACGGTCGCCAGCATGGCGCTTACGTAGGTGTCGCGCGAAACCGTCATCCACGGGTTCTTCCAGATCGCGTACAGCGCCGTCTGCACGGGCTGCGACGCGCCAACCGATCGCGCCCGCGCAAGTGCATCAGCCAGGTCGCGGGCGAGCCGGAGCGCCGCTTCATCTGCCGAAAAAACGTGGCCCAGCAGTTGGAACAACGTCACGTTGTCTTCCGGGATCATCGGATGCGTCACGATCACATGCGGAATCACGCGGCGCAGGTGGTCAACCGTCTCCTTGCGGTTCTCGTCAATGTTGACGATCACGTGCGTCGGCTCCGTCTCGATCAGCCTGCCAACATTGACGTCCTTGGTACCGCCCACTTTCGGCACATCACGCACTGCGGGCTCCGGGTGAATGCAGAAGCCCGTGCGCGCCACCACCTTGCCGCCGAGTCCGAGCGCGAACAGCGTTTCGGTGATCGATGGCACCAGGCAGGCAATGCGCAGGGCGGCGGGGTTGGCAAAGCGCGAATGGCGCTGGCCGATGGCGTCAACAACGGTAGTCATCGAACTGACGTGGGGCCGCGCCGGAAAAACAAAAGGCCGCCCGATTCACATCAGGGCGGCCCTTGCGGCGGCTTGATCGCTATTTCTTGCGCTCAGCCCGTGCCTTGGCGATCAGGAAATCGAGCGCCGCCGGCACATCCTTATGCTGCCCCTTGAGCAAATGCGGCTGCACTTTGAACTTGCCGTCAACAAAAAGCATCGGCACGCTGTCGACCTGATAGTTGGTCGCGAGCGTTTTGGCGCGATTCATCTTGCTGTTGATCGCAAATGAACCCCACATTTCCTGCACTTTTTTCGCATCAAGCCCGTTGCTGCCTGCCCAGTCGAAGAACACTTTTTCTTCATACAGTTTGACGTTGGCGCCATGAATCGACTGGAACACTTTCGGCGTCAGGTCTTCGCGACCGAGGGCTTCGAGCGTGTAGTAGATCTTGCCGAGATTAACCCAGGCCGGCTGGAACGCCACCGGGATGCGCTTGAAGCTGACGTCGGCCGGCACCTTCTTGATCCACGGTCCGAGATATTCCTCAAGATCACGGCAATGCGGGCAACCGTAGCTGTAGAACTCGATGACTTCAATTTTGGCGCCGGATTCAACCGCCTGAGCGTTCTGCAGGCGCAGGAAGTCCTTGCCCTCGGTCAATTGTTCCTGTGCCGATGCTGACAGCGACGCCGCCATGAAGCCAGCACCCACGCTCAGGGCCAGCCATTTGAGGGATTTCACCCAACGAACCATAGTGTCTCCGTGTTGTTTTTTAAGTTGCAGGCGATACGACTAACGCGCCGCCGGATTAGTTCGCTGACCGCGAACCGCTGAATACCTGTCTCAGGGCTTGATCACCGTGACCTCAATGCCTTGTCGCGCAAGGTCTCCGCGGACTTTCCCGGCCTCATCGGGGTCACGATATGGGCCAATACGGACCCGATACACGGTGCCCTTGTCCGGAACTTCGGCGTTCTGGATTTGCGCCTCGTAACCGAGCACCGCGAAGCGCGCCCGCTGATTTTCCGCATCCTGCCGATTGACGTAAGCGCCCACTTGCAACCATAGCCGCCCTCTTGGCTCTGCACTGGGAGAAGGCTCGGGCTCCGGTTTTGCGGGCTCGGCCTTGCCAATCGCCTTGGGCGGCGTCAACGGCGCACTTGCAACCGGTGGCGTATTCATCGACACGCCCGGCGGCACTACACGTTCGGCATCAGACTTTGGCTCGTCAGCGCCCTTGGTTGTGTGCTTTGGATCGACTTTGGGTTTGACCGGCTCAAGCTTGGCGGGCGGTGACGATTCCGGGCGAAACGGTGTCGCGTTGTAAATCCAGATTGCGAGCACGCCGGCGACTACCAGCCCGGCGACAAAGCCGATCAGTCCACCGAAGAGAAATACGCCAGTTTTGTTGTTGGGAGAGGCTTCCACAATCACATTCTCTCAGGCGCCGATACGCCGAGCAATTGGAGTCCATTTTTTAGCACTTGTGCGGTGGCCGCAGCGAGTGCCGCACGCGCCGCGCGCATGGCCGGGTCGTCGACGCGGATGCGCTCGGCGGCGTAGTAGCCGTGGAACGCAGCCGCCACTTCGCGCAGGTAATACGGAAGCAGATGCGGCGCCAGATCGCGCGCCGCGGTCGCGAGCAACGCGGGGTAATCAGCGATCTTGGTCGCGAGCGCTTCCGCCTTTTCATGCGTCAGCAATCCCAGATCGGCTGCGGCCAGCACTTCCGCGCTCACGGCCGCTTCGCGCAGCACCGAACAGATGCGCGCATGCGCGTATTGCACGTAATAGACCGGGTTTTCTTCGCTTTGCGAGAGCGCGAGATCGATGTCAAACGTAAATTCGCTATCCGCCTTGCGCGACACGAGGAAGAAACGTACCGCGTCCTTGCCGACCCATTCGATCAGTTCACCGAGCGTGACGTACATGCCGGCACGCTTGGAAATCTTCACTTCCTCGCCGCCTTTCATGACGCGCACCATCGAGTGCAGCAGATAGTCAGGGTAGCCCTTCGGAATGCCAACGTTGAGTGCCTGCAAGCCAGCGCGAACACGGGCGACGGTGCCGTGATGATCGGTGCCCTGAATGTTTACGACCTGCGTGAAGCCGCGCTCCCATTTGGTCACGTGATACGCCACGTCGGGCACGAAGTAGGTGTAGCCGCCCGCGGCCTTGCGCATCACACGGTCCTTGTCGTCGCCAAAATCGGTGGTCTTCAGCCACAGCGCGCCTTCGGACTCGTAGGTGTGACCGGATGCCTGAAGCGCAGCAACCGTCTTGTCGACACGTCCGTCGGTGTACAGCGAGCTTTCAAGGTAGTAACAGTCAAATTTCTTCACACCGAACGCGGTCAGGTCACGGTCCTGCTCCGCGCGCAACATGTCGACGGCAAACGCACGCACCGCATCGGCATTGTTGACTTCACCGCCCTGCGCGACAAAGCTCCTGCCGATTTCTACGATGTAATCGCCGCGATAACCATCTTCTGGCCAGCCAGCGCTATCCGGTTCTACGCCCTTAGCGCGCAGTTGTACTGAACGCGTCAAGTTGTCAATCTGGTTGCCGGCATCGTTGTAGTAGAACTCGCGATGCACCATGCAACCCTGCGTTTCCATCAGGTTGCACAGCGAGTCGCCGAGCGCTGCCTGGCGCGCATGACCAGTGTGCAACGGCCCCGTCGGGTTGGCCGAGACGAATTCGACGAGCACCTTTTCGCCACGACGGGCATCACCCATGCCGAATTTTTCACCCTGCGCCAGCACATCAGCGACAACCGAAAACTTGGCGGCGGGATTCAGGCGGATGTTGATGAAGCCGGGACCGGCGATGCTGACCTCCGACACCAGCGGGTGTTTCGCGATGTCCAGCGAGGCTTTCAACGCGGTTGCCACTTCGCGCGGATTCTTGCCGAGTGGCTTCGCCAGTTGCAGCGCGATATTGGTCGCGTAGTCGCCGTGGTCCGCCTGCTTGGGCCGCTCCAGCGCGGGGATGGCGCTATCGCTCAAGCCCGCCAGTTTGAGGCCTTGAACCAGCCATGCGATGAGTTGTTCTTTTTGCATAAACCGTGTCGAAATTAACCGAGGTAAGTCCACTCGCCGTTGCGTCCGTGCGAGGCAAGGCAGGCTTCGATGAAGTCCATTGTGTGGACGGCATCCGTGATTGACGGGTAGTTGGTTGTCGCGACGACCTGATCGGTACGGCGCGCAATGATTGCTTCAGCCGCTTCGCGATAGACGTTGGCAAATGCCTCGGCGAGACCTTCGGGATGACCGCGCGGCGTGCGGCTCAAACGGACGATTTCAGGTAGCAAGCCGACGTCGCCACGACCAATGGTGCGCGCGGTTTCACCTTCGATGTTGAGTTGCAGATAACCCGCCTGGCGATGTGACCAGTCAATCAGGCCACGCTCGCCATAGATGCGCAAACGAATGTCGTTCTCGCCACCCGCCGCTGCCTGCGTAATGGTGTATTGACCGCGCGCACCACCTTCAAAACGCAGGTTCGCAAGGATTGTGTCGACGACGGTTCGGTCCGGCATCAGCGCACCGACGTCAGCGCTCACCGCAGTGATGTTGAGACCCGAAACGTTGCACGCGAGATGCTGTGCGTGACAGCCAATCGCCGAAAACACGAGCGCGAGACCGCTGCGTGACGCATCAAACTTCCAGCGCTGACTGTCGGTCATCGTGCCCTGCTCGATCGGCTTGGCGAGACCGCTCTGTATGTACTCGACCTGCACCATACGAACCGGACCGATGGCACCGTCGGCGATGAGTTGTCTGGCATAGCGCGTCATCGGATACGCAGAATAGCCGTGAGTAACGCAGAGCACGCGATTTTTCGCCTGTGCGCGCGAAGCGAGGTCTCGCGCTTCGGCCGCTGTGGTGCTCACCGGTTTGTCACAAATGACGTCGAGACCGGCATCCAGTGCGGCGACGCAGTATGGATAGTGGGTGTCGTTCGGCGACATGATCGCGACCGCGTCGATGCCATCTTCGCGCAGTTTCTCAGCCGCGATCATTGACGCAACATCCGCGTATCCGCGCACGGGGTCCAGCCCCATGCTGGCCGCTGCATCCCGTGAACGGTCCGCCTTTGACGAGAAAACGCCAGCCACCACCTGCCACACGCCATCGAATTGCGCAGCGCGGCGATGCATGCCGCCGATCCACGAAGTCGGGCCACCGCCGATGATGGCGAGACGCAGCGGCTGAATCGATTGCATACGAGTGGTACTCACTTGTTTTCCATTGACAACGGCGCGGTGAACCGCAGGCTACGCCGCTTTCTCAAGTGTCAGCCCGGCATGTTCGCGCAACGGGTGAAACTGGATGTTCGGGTGCCGCTCCTGCGTGAGCCGCAGATCGTAGGATGACGTCAGCAGATAGGCCAGCGTATTGGCGGCATCGTAAGCGAGCTTCGACGCGTTGTAGTCCATGAATTTCTTCATCTCGGCCGGATCGTCGGCCGTGACCCAGCGTGCGCCAACGAACTGACTGCCCGTCAACTTGATGTCGGCCTTGTACTCCGCCTGAAGGCGATGCTGCACCACCTCAAATTGCAGTTGACCGACCGCACCGAGCAGCATCAGCGAACCAAGCTGCGGCTTGAACACCTGAATGGCGCCCTCTTCACCGAGCTGCGCGAGCCCCTGCTGCAACTGTTTGCTGCGCAGCGGGTTCTTGAGCTCGACGGTCTGGAACAGTTCCGGCGCGAAGAACGGCAATCCCGTGTACTGAAGGCTGGCGCCATCGGTAATCGTGTCGCCGAGCTGTACACCGCCGTGAATGGTGAAACCGATGATGTCACCGGCGTACGCCTCATCGACCGCTTCACGGCGCTGCGACAGGAAGGTCACCACGCTGGTTGGGCGCATCTCCTTGGACGTCCGCTGAACTTTGAGCTTCATGCCCTGCGTGTATTTGCCGGAGCAGACGCGTACGAAGGCGATGCGGTCGCGATGCATCGGATCCATGTTCGCCTGCACCTTGAACACGACGCCGGAGAAACCTTCGGCGTCGGGCGCAATCTCCGTCGCTGTGCCATCCGGATTTGAGGACGCGCGCGGATGCGGTGCCGGCGCGAGGTCGACCAGCGCATCAAGCACTTCCTGCACGCCGAAATTGTTTACGGCCGAGCCGAAGAACACGGGCGTCTGTTTCGCAGCGAGAAACGCCTCGCGGTCGAATGCTGGCGCTACACCCGCGAGCAATTCGATGTTCGCCATCGCATGGTCGAAGTCACCGCCGAAGCGTGCCTTCAGCGTCGCTGTATCCGACAACGGAATTTCTTCAATGTCAGAGGCGCCCAGGGTGTCCTCGCCCGCCTTGAACACGCGCATCGTCTGCGTGCGCAGATTGATGATGCCGCCGAAGGCCTTGCCCTGGCCGACCGGCCAGGTCATCGGCACGCAGGGCATGCCAAGTTCGGCTTCAATTTCGTCGAGCAGCTCGATGGGATCGCGGCCTTCGCGGTCCATCTTGTTCACGAAGGTCATGATCGGCGTGTCGCGCTGGCGACAGACTTCGATCAGGCGCTTGGTCTGCGCTTCCACACCGTTTGCGGCATCGATCACCATCAGCGCGCTGTCCACTGCGGTCAGCACGCGATACGTGTCTTCCGAGAAGTCCCGGTGGCCCGGTGTGTCGAGCAGGTTCACCACGTGATCGCGGTAAAGCATCTGCATGACGCTCGACGCCACCGAGATGCCGCGCTGCTTTTCGATTTCCATCCAGTCCGACGTGGCATGGCGCGAGGCCTTGCGCGCCTTGACGCTGCCAGCGACGTGAATCGCCCCCGAAAACAGCAAGAGCTTTTCGGTGAGCGTGGTCTTGCCCGCGTCGGGGTGGGAAATGATGGCGAAAGTGCGGCGGCGCGCGACTTCAGCCGTGTGGGGACTGGCGGACACGATAGAAAGGAGTTGAGGCCGGAAAACCCTTGATTTTAAAGGAGTTCTGAATGCTCTGGCGGATCATTCCGTCGTCGTCCGACGACATGTAATCATTTGTAACCCGGTGTCATTTTGTCGGCGAACGGTGCGTCTATGTCGTTACATACCCAACGGCACAGCGTTGCCCGATTCAAGCAAGGAGTTCCATCATGAACAAAGTAGTTTCCCTCGGCGTGGCAGTCATCTCGGCCCTTGCGGCCGCAACCGCAGGCGTGGCAAACGCCGACGGTGGCAAGCATTTTGGCTACGGTCAGGGTCATGGTTATTACCGCCCGGCGTACGTGGCTCCGGCCCCGGTTCGCTCGTATTACGCCCCGGCACGCGGTTACTGGCATGGCGGCCGCTGGATTGCGCCGGTCGTGATCGGTGCTGCGATCGGTGGCATTGCGCTCGCGGCGACCGCCCCGTCTTACGGTTACGTAGCGCCCACGTACTACGCGCCGTCGTACTACGCTCCCGCTAGCGTGAGCTATGCCGCACCTGCGGCGACCGGTTTTGAATATGCAGACGCCAATGGCGACGGCTTTGTTTCGTATGAAGAAGCCGCTGTGCATCCGCACTGGCAGCGCAACTTCGGCCGCATGGACCGCAACCGCGATGGCTTCCTGTCACCCGACGAAGTCGTCGGCTGGCGCCTGCGCTAGTCCGTTTTCGATACCGATCAACAACAATTTCCGGAGGCAGTCATGCGCGCATTGAAATCCATCCTGATCACGATTTCTGTCGCGCTGGCTGCGACGGCGGCATCGGCCGTATCGGTCGGCAAATTTGCCGCCGCCGACAGCAACAAGGACCGCGCGCTGACCAAGGCCGAGGCCTGTGCGGGCAAGACGCCACGCATCTGCAAGAACTTTGAGGCGATCGATGCCAACAAGGATGGAACGGTCACGCGGGCCGAGATTCGCGCGTTCCGTCAGGGTAAACGGCTCAGCAAGGGCCTGCCGCTGAAGCCTTAGCGTCCCCCGCCTCCTGCACCGGGAGGCGGTCCGCATCAGTGATTCGTAAGCGCCGAGCAGCTTATCGTCTGTTGCAGCACATGCGAATCATCGGTGCCCAGTTCGATGATATCGGTGCCGCAGTTGGCGGCCTCGAGACAGACATAGTGTTTCCATCCGTCTGCAGGCAAATCCGGGAACGTCTTGATGAATTCGGCGCCGGGATTCCATACGACGAGCGTCTTGCTGCCTGAGGTGGTGAGCGTGATTTTGCGATGCCCGGCCGGGTCAATCAGCTCAAAGCTGTTACCGGCATCCATGTAAATGCGGTCGCTGCGGCCCGGATCACGGGCGTCGTGCAAATCCCAGTTGCCGCTTTGCCGGTGCTCGTTGAAATCATCAAATTTGTCCGCGTAAGTCAGGCCATCAAGCCCGGTGACGTGCACGCGACTGGCGTCGGCGACCCGGAAATACGTATGCAAAGCCTGCGTGAACCGGACCGTTTCCGGACTCATGTTCACAGTCGTCAGCGCCTGCTCCAGCGCGCGGCCGATGCGCATCGTGAGCATCAGGTTCATCGGCACCGCGTCCAGGGCGGGCACTTCCGGCGGCGCCATCGCGAGCACGATTTCGCCGTCGGCGTTCTGCTGCGCGTGGGTAACCTGCCATTGCATCGTGCGCACGAGGCCG
>Ga0209023_10006682_pt1 | contig 12085 bp, 9 predicted proteins | sample LakOneMetagenome_FD_187468 | JGI IMG/M metagenome (GOLD analysis project Ga0209023, IMG submission 187468) | Freshwater and sediment microbial communities from Lake Erie, Canada (SPAdes) (version 2) | ecosystem: Environmental > Aquatic > Freshwater > Lentic | place: Lake Erie, Canada | collected...
ATAGGCGACCGCGACCGCGACGCGCGCGCCGTCCAAGACTTCGATGATGATGGCATCGACGCCATCGCCGCTTGCGGCGCGCAGCGCGCGAATCTGGCTGTCGCTATCGACGACCTGTTCGGTCGCCGCGTCATAAAGCCCATGGCCTTCGAGCACGCCGGCAAACAGCGCGTCGCGCGCGCCATCGACGCGCTGGATCAAAAGCGGTTCGCGGCGCAAATTGAAATCGGGATCATTGGCGCCAATTTCACCGAGAACGAGCCTAGCGCCCGTCACCGGTACCCAGCGCCAGGTGTAGAAGCGGTTGCCGGTCATCCAGGTCAGGAACGATTTATCGGCGGGTGTTTCGCCTTCGGCATCGACCCAGATATGCTGATAGCCATTGGCATCGCCGAGTACCGGCCGCGTCGTGACATAGGATTTGAGCGCGCTGCCTTCGCGGGTGATATGGCCGTTATAATGCAGCGGCAGGTCATAGCGGTGCGGCGCATCGGCGTGGACGCGCAGCAGATCGACCGCGACCGGGCGGTCGATGCCCGGCACCGCGACGAGCGCGAGAGTGCGCGTCATTGCAACGCCGGGATAGGCGGTATCGGTCCGCGCCGTGCTCACCGAGAATGTGTCGCTGGCTTCGAAGTGCAGCTGTGTTGGTGCCGACAGTTCGGCAGCATTGGCGTCTTCGTTGAAATGGCTCTTGCCGTCGACGACGAGGACGTTGTGCGCGACGCTCTGTTTCGCCCAGCTTTCATTTTCGGGGAGGTAGCGCCCGCCTTGCTTGGCCTCGACATTGAGGAAGCGTGCGGCGCCGTAATCGGTGACGATTTCGGCACCGCGATCGTAGAATAGCCAGTTGAGCCGGTCGAAATGGCCATGCCCCATGCCTTGCGAGCTGTTTTTGGCGATCAGTGCCGCGCCGTCGCTGCTGTCGCCATAGCGCATGATCGCGACGGCGCCCTGGTCACCCTTGGCGCCATCGCTGAGCAGCAGTGAGCGGAAGACGAACGGCTTGGCACGACCGGCGGCGACGCCCTGCGCCACTGCGCGTCCGGCATCCGAAAACGCGACGCGTCCCTGCATTTCGGCGATCGACAGCAGGGTCGGGTCGCCGCCATGCGCATAGCCGACCGCGACGCCCTGATAGAGTTCTTCGGTGTTGAGGCTTTTTTCCTTGATGGCGTCGTTGAGCGGCAGGAAGCGCCCGTCATAGGTCAGCTGGATGCTGGTGTTGATCGCCTTGAGCAGGACGCCGTTGCGGCGTTCGAAAATCTTCTGCGACGGATCGTTGCGCGCGATCGCATCGGCAAAAACCACGAACGGTTGCAACGCATAGCGCTGGTAATACGGGCCTTCGGCATAATAGCCATCGGGCGAAAAAAGCAGATCGATCTGGCGCAGGAAGCCGCCGCTGCCGTCCTTTTTCGAGCCCAGCAAGGCGCGCTGCACCATGTCAGAATCGCCAATCACATAGCCCGTCATCCCGACGCCGGCGGTTGCCCAGGTCGCGTGGTTGTGGACGCGGTCGAAGGTTGCGACCGAATCGACCGACATGAATTTCACGTAGTTGCGGAACAGGTCGTTATCGATGTGGTTGCGATCGGCTGCGGACAGGTCGGCGCGCACCGCGCCATAGCCCTGGATCGCATTGACCAACCAGACCGAGTCGTTGAGATTTTGCCAGAACAGCTTGCCGGGCTGCTGGTTGACGCGCGCCGGATGCAGCCCGAGCGTCGGGTAGAGATCGGCATAGGCGACCAGCATGTTGCGGACGAAATCGAGATACTGCTTGTCACCGGTGATGCGATAAAGCTGTCCGGCGTCGTAGAGCGCGCGGTAATTGCGCGTATGCTGGATGTGCGTTCCCTTGCCCGCGGGATCCTTGGGGATCGGGACATTGATGCCTTCGCGCATCATCTGTGCGACCGAGTTTTTGGCGCGCAGTATTTCGGCATCGAACAGCGGCGCCGCCTGATTGGCCGTTGCAGTGGTGACTGGCGCTGCCACGGCGGGGAGCAACGGTGACGTCAGCAAAACAATCGGCGCTGCCAACAGCAGCGATCGTGCGACTTTCATCGTGCGGCTCCATCGACGCGGTTGCCGGTGAGCGCCAGCGGCGGCGCGGCGCGGCCACCCTGCGCGACCAGTACCGGCAGTTGCGTTGTGACGAAATCATTGTCGATCAGCGTCATCATCGGACTGCCGGTGGTTTCGGTGATCCGCAGCGCGCCGCTTTTGGTGAAGGTGTTGCCGCGGATGTTGACCTGCTGGACCCCGACGAGTTTGATCGCGGCGCGGTCTTTGCCGCCGCTGCCGGTGACCCGGTTTTTCTCGAAGCGGAAATGCGGGCCAAAGGTGCTTTCGTCGCTGCCGCCGCGATACAGGCTGACGATGCCGCCGTGGATATTGTCAAACGTCGTGCCGCTGATATCGAGATATTCGGCGTTGTAGCGACCGAAGTCATCGGTTTCGGATTCGGCCGAAACCACCATGCCCGAAATATTGGCGAAATTGCTGTCGGTGATGCGGATTGAACCGGCCATCGCGCTTTTGCCGATCGCGATCACGTCGAACGACTTGTTGACGTCGAGATCGCGGACATCGACATGGTCAAGTTCGATGCTGAAATTGGCCGGCATCGGTTCGATAGCGGCGCGGATGACCGCATTGCCAACGGCATCGGCGGCGTCGTCACCGCGAATATCGATGCCAGCGAGACGCAGGTCACCGCCGACGGCGATTTCGAACAGTGGCGCGCGGCTGAAACTGACCGTCGCCCGCCCGCCTGCGGCCGATTGAATGCAGACATTCTTGTCGATCAACAAAGTGCGGTCGACGGCATAGCGGCCCGGCGCCAGCACGAGGCAACTGCCACTTGCCAAATGCTGCAGCGCCTTGGCCAGGCTGTTGTCGCCGGGCGACACCGCCAAAGCGGCCCCGCTGCCGAACTTCACCGCGCCCGCCGGTTTGGCATACCAGGCAGGGCCAACGTCACCGAGGCGGGCGACGGTCAAATCACGCGGTGCGCCGGTCTTTATGCCCATGGGGGGATAAAGCAGGCCGTTGGCGGCGCGCGTCAATGGCAGCTTCTGTGCCACGATGCCCGCGAACGGCGACGCACCGCCGACGAGAATGTTGCCGCGCATCGCAATGCCGGCAATGTCATCCTCGGCAATGATCGATGTGGCGCCATCGGTGAGCTGCAGCAGATTGCCGCTGAACGCGCTGTCCTTCGGCGTCGCGCTACGCTCGGCATCGCTGCCGGCGGCGAGTGTGATGCTGCTGCTGTCGAGGATGCTGTTATTCTCGATCCGGGCATTTTCGACCTGGACGTAGCGGTTGACCGGCGAGTTCGGCACGCCGTTCATCACAGTCAGCGCGCTGGCGAAACCCGTGCCGCGCAGGCCTTCCATATAATTGTCGCGGACAATCTGGTTGCGGTTGATGACGCGGACGCCGCCGCTATGCGGTTTGCCGTGGCCCAGAAAGACATTGCGTTCGACGAGATTGCCGTCGCCGTGGCGCAGCACGATCGAGCCGCGCGATTCAAGAAACAGGTTGCGGCGCACGACATTGGCGCCCGACTTGACCGAGATGATCTCGACTTCGCCGTCGCAGCGATCGAAAATATTGTCTTCGATAAGCGTGTTGGATTCGTGCATCGAATAGGCGCTGGTGCCGATCCGGATGCTCTCGCCGCCATTCGATCCGAGGCTGGGGCGCGGCCCGAAATAATTATGATCGATCTGGTGCTTGTTGGCGCGGCTACCGGCGGTATCAAGCCGCACCGCGAGCGTGACGCCCTGGTTGGTCTTGCCCACCAGGGCATTGTGATCGAACCGGTTGCGCTGGCCGTAAAGTCCGACCCAATAATCCGATTGAAAGCGGTCGGGCTGGTTGAAATGGTCGATCACGACTTCGGTCACGCGCGAGTCGCTGGCACTGTCATCCTTGGCGCGACGGAAGCTGATCACTTCGCCCGTCGGCGTATAGCCGTCGCGAAATACCAGCCCGGTAACGACAAGGTTGCTACCGCTGAGCTTTAGATTCGAGCGGCCGGCGATGATCACCTTGCCGAGCGTTTCGGCCATCAGCGTGATCGGCTGCCCCGTCGCGCCCTGTCCCGAAAATACGATCTCGAAATCGCGCCAGACGCCGTTGGCCAGGACGACGGTGTCGCCAGCCTTGAGCGTCTTGGCTGTCGCGGCATAGTCTGCCTGATTCTTGACCAGGAAGCGCTCGGCGTTTGCCGAAGTTGCGAATGCTGCCAACAACAATGGCACGACTATCCTGTGCAAGACCCTTTCCCTCACCCTTATCTTTATCGGGAGAGGCTATCAGCGGCCGGCAATTGCGTCAACCAATAATAAATACCAAATATTATATGTGGCTTACCAATTGGTATTTATCATTGGATCCAATGGAGCTATGCCGCCGACGAAAGGAATCGCTCTCGACTCACGCTTATCCGTTGTTCGATTTCATCGAGCGCGCGCCTTTCCGAGACATCCAGCATTTCGGTCATCAAGTGACGGAAATGCCGCCGCATCGCCTCACGTGCGCCGGCTGGATCGTGGGCCTTCAACGCGTCCAGAATGTCCTGATGCTCGTTGGCGCGCAGGTGCGCATCCTCATAGCAAATCGATTCATACATATACTTGACGTCGGGTACTTCCTCGCGCATGCGCCACAGCGTCTCGATGATATGGACGATCGCCGCATTGCCCGAAGCATTGGCGATGGTAGCGTGAAACGCCTTGTCGGCTGCGGTCGAGACTTGCTTGTCAGAATTCGCCATTTGCCCGGACAACGCCTCGAGCTTGTCGAGTGTCTCATCTGAAATCACCTTGGCAGCCAACGCGGCACCCTCGCTCTCGATCAACAGCCGTGCTTCGGTGACTTCGAACGCGCTGACTTTCGGCAAGCCCGCCTGATTGTGCGACTGCTCGGCGCAAACATAGACTCCCGAACCGGTCTTGATCTCGATGCGTCCGACGGCCTGAAGCGCAATCTCGGCTTCGCGGATCGTCACCCGGCTGACGCCGAAGCGCTGAGCGAGTTCGCGCTCGCCGGGAAGACGTGTACCTTTGGGGAAGGCGCCCTCTGCGATGAGCGACGCAATTTCGGCGGCCACACTATGGTAAAGGCGCTTTTCGGACATCGGGTTTCCTCTTTCGTCCCTCGCATGCCGACAAAATTGCGCCGGATTGCAGAGTATATAACCAATATGTCCACCAATTGTCGAATGCGTTGTTTAGTAGATTTGGCGACGCAGATGTCGCACCCAGCGATCGCTAATGGATTTGAACATTGGAGGCGAATGATGGCGGCACCGACATTTCGCCAAAGATCGCTACGCCGGAAGTCAGCGGCCCGAGCGTAGACAATATTGGCGAGATCATCCATCATGTGCCAATCGTGCCGTAACGCACCGCCCCGTACGCGCGGTCACAGCATACAGCAATGCCGACGAACGCGACGATAGATTGATAGCGCGCGCAACGCGGCACCACTCGCAAGGAGACTCCGGAATGACCGATCAACCTGTGTCGGCTGCGGTGCTCAATATTCTCGGCAAAGCTGCGACATCATCGATTGCCACGCTGCTCCACAAACGCGGCTTGCGCGGCCAGTTTATCCAGGGTGTCCGCTTGATCGGGGTGCCGGGCCGGCGCATGGTCGGGCCAGCATTCACGCTACGCTATATCCCCGCGCGCGAGGATATCGACGTAGTCGAGGTCTTTCGCGACCCACAACACCCACAGCGACTGGCCGTGGATACCGTGCCTTCCGGCCATGTCCTCGTCATGGATTGCCGTCGCGACGCTACTGCGGCATCCGGGGGTTCACTACTGCTGACGCGGTTGCAGGTGCGCGGTTGCGCGGGCGTGGTGACTGACGCCGGACTGCGCGACGCCGATGCCATCGCGGGTCTCGCGCTGCCCTGCTTTGCTGCCGGCGCCAGCGCGCCGACCAACCTTGCGCGCCACCATGCTGTTGATATCAACGTACCGATCGGCTGTGGCGGTGCTCCGGTGTATCCGGGCGATATCATCGTCGGCGATGGTGACGGCGTTATCGTCATACCGGCGCATTTGGCTGAAGCAATCGCCGCCGAAGTTGGGCCGATGGAGGCGTTCGAAAACTTTGCGTTGGCCGAAATTGCTGCCGGGGCACCCGTCATCGGTACATATCCACCCGATGCGGCAACCCAAGCGCGCTATGATGCGTTCAAATGCGGCGAATATGTCCCGGGGGAGCGTGGCGACAAACCCTGACATACTGCGACGCGGACACTTCCGTTCTATGAATTCAGAGTCTAATTCGCCTCGACGACCAATTTGAGATTGGTCAGGGCTTCATCGAAACGGGCTGAGATGGTTTCGTCAGGAACGCTGACGGGGTATCGTAGTCGCAGCCACAGGCTGTTGTGGCCGCTAAAGGACGCGGTGACATGAGTGAGGTCATCGGCGGCTTCGAGCTTGAATTCAAGGCTGCCGGCGCGTGCGATGGGACTGCGCGCGTCGATTTCAATGCGGAGCCGGGTGGGCGTGGCGTTGACGATTGTCATCTGGCCGCTGCCGCCGTCGCCGGCGGTTGACCAAGCATAAATCGCGCCCACTCCGCTGGCAGCACCGCTGTAGGTCATCGCCATGCCGAGGTCCTGTCTTTCGCGCGGTGCCCAACTGGGCCAGGCGCGGAAATTGTCGAGATAGGGCATAATGGCCTTTGGCGGCGCGGCAATGTCGATGGCGTGTTCGATGCGATAGTCGCCCGGCATCATCGCCGCTCGGCCAAACAAGGCCGCGCCTGCCAGTAGCGCTATCACTGCTATGAGTTTAAACATCCACGCCCCCGGCTGATAAAGTTAATTTTGACGATAGCGACGAACCGCTGCAATGGCGACTCGCTTGGCGATGATTGGTGACTGGTTTAGGTTGGTAGCCGGTCCGTAATAACTTTTGAGTATTGCAATGAACGTTGAACGGCCAGGCTATGGGGCGCTAGGGTCGCGCGATATTGCTCAGCTGATTGCGGTTGCCGATCATGGCAGTATCCGCCGTGCTGCGGATGCGCTTGGCATGACGCAGCCTGGACTGAGCAAGAATATCCGGTTGATCGAAGAACGGCTGGGCATGTTGGTGTTCGACCGGTCGACATCGGGCGCGATGCCAACCGACATTGGCGTGCTGTTGTTGCGGCGCGGGCGGCAGATCCTACTCGATCTGGCGGCGATCCACCGCGATTTGCGCGACGAATTGCTGTCCGAAACCGGGCGCGTGCGGATCGGCGTCGGGCCGATTCCGGCGCCTGTGATTGCCGCGCTGGTTATTCCGGCTTGCCAACGCGACCACCCCGGCATTGCCATTGAAATCGATATCGGGACGCCGAGCGCGCAATATCCGCGCGTCGAGCGCGGCGAAATCGACATGTTTATCGGTAATTGCGACACGGTTTCGGTGAGCAAAAGCACCAACGTGCATTTGATCAACGAAGTGGCCCCGGTGTTTCTGGCGCGCGCGGGGCATCCGCTGGCGGCGCAGCGCGCCATCCCGCTGGCGGCGCTGGCACCGTTCAAAGTGGCGCATATCCGGTCGATCCAGCAGTTCGATGATTGGTACCGGCACAGCGTGGGTGTTGCGATCGACGTCGCCTACCAGTGCGACAGCTATGATATGCTTGCCGATGCGGTCGAGGCGTCGGACATGGTGGCGCCGGCGACGCCGCAGGTGCTCGCCCAGATTGCGCGGCGCCATACTATTATCGCGCTCGATATTGCCGGAATTGATTATCGCCACCGTATCCATTGCGCGCAACCGGCAGGCCGTCCGATGTCGCGGCCGGCGCAGAAGGTGTTGCAGCTGATCGAAGCGGCGTTTGTCACAAATATATCGCTGAACGCGCGGTAACCTCAGGTTATCGCGGTCAAACCGAATTAGGGCTAGGCAGCGATGCTGTTGCGACTAATGTGCAATCAGACCGGACGTCCATTGAGGCGACGCGCGACGCGAGTCGGCGGCTGGCTAAGTTTGTGTATGCGTGTCCCACGACTTTATAGCGAACCATAATCATTCTTGAGGAGTGCATCATGCCAGGCGGAAAACCCAATATCCTGATCATGTGGGGCGACGACATTGGTCAGTCGAACCTGTCCATCTTTACCAAGGGCATGATGGGGTATCGCACCCCGAACATCGATTCGATTGGCGAACAGGGCATGTTGTTCACCGATTATTACGCCGAGCAAAGTTGCACCGCGGGGCGCGCCAGCTTCATCACCGGCCAGTGCGGGCTTCGCACCGGGCTGACCAAGGTCGGCATGCCGGGCGCCGATGCCGGGATGCGCGACGAGGACCCGACGATCGCGACGGTGCTCAAGGCGCAGGGCTATGCGACCGGTCAATTTGGCAAGAACCATCTGGGCGACAAGGACGAGTTCCTGCCGACGATGCACGGGTTCGACGAGTTTTTCGGCAATCTGTATCACCTCAACGCCGAGGAAGAGCCCGAGCTGCGCGATTACCCGCCGGCAAAGGATTTCCCCAATATGCGCAAGCGCTTCGGTCCGCGCGGTGTGTTGCATTGCAAGGCTGACGGCAAGGGCGGCCAGACGGTTGAAGATACCGGTCCGCTGACCAAGAAGCGGATGGAGACGATTGACGATGAGGCGTTGGCGAAAACCACCGATTTCATCAAGCAAGCCAACGCCGCCGGGACGCCGTTTTTTGTATGGTTCAACACCACGCATATGCATTTCCGCACGCACGCCAAGCCCGAAAGCATGGGGCAATCGGGACGCTGGCAGTCCGAATACCATGACGTGATGATCGACCATGACCGGACGATCGGCGTGTTGCTCAAATTGCTCGAGGATCTCGGCATCGTTAACGATACGTTTGTCATGTATTCAACCGACAACGGCCCGCATTGCAACAGCTGGCCCGATGCCGGGACGACGCCATTCCGTTCGGAAAAGAACACCAACTGGGAAGGCGCGTACCGCGTGCCGTGCCTTGTGCGCTGGCCTGGCAAGATCAAGCCGGGGTCGGTTTCGAATGGTATCGTGGCGCATCTCGACTGGCTGCCGACGTTTGCCGCGATGGCGGGGGCGCCCGACGTCAAGGAAAAACTGCTGACCGGCCACAAGATGGGCGACCGGACGTACAAGGTGCATATCGATGGCATCAACCAGCTCGATCACATCACCGGCAAGTCCGAAAGCAAGCGGCCAGGGTTTGTTTATTGGACCGACGATGCCGAAATCGCGGCAGTGCGTTTTGATAACTGGAAGTTCGTGTTCATGGAACAGCGTTGCCAGGGCACTTGCATGATCTGGGCCGAGCCGTTGACGACGCTGCGGCTGCCGAAGATCTTCAACCTGCGCACCGACCCATATGAATTCGCCGATATCACATCGAATTCATATTGGGACTGGATGTTCGACCATGTCTATCTATTGGGGCCGGCGCAGTTCCTGGTGGGTGATTTCCTGCAGTCGTTCAAAGAATATCCGCCGCGTCAGGAAGCCGCGAGCTTTAACCTTTCGGGTGTTCTCGAGAAGATGCACCAAGGCGCATCGGGCGGCGCCTGAGCTATGGCTCGATGCTGTCCGGGCCGATGGAACCCATCAGCCCGGACGGTGTTTAGGCAGCTATGCGGGTGCCGAGCCGATCCGGCCGCACCCGCAGACATTCATGCGGTACCCGTGCTGGCGACAGTGCTGGCAATCCATGAAGCTGCACCCGGATTCTGAGCCCATCCGGGTGCAGCACAATTTCCGCCATGATGTTTGCGCGCCTGACCGGCGCTGCCGGTTTGTGGCCGGTGACGACACAAACGCAATTTCCGGCCGATAGGGGATCGGCAAAATCAGGTCTGGAGGGCAGAATGGACCTAGAAGCGCTCGTCAAAACCATATTGCTCGGCGGCATATTGCTGATTGTCGTTTCGATCGGCGTGCGCGCGCGGCCTCAGGACACGCTGCAGCTGATCCGAAATCCGAAACTTGGTTTGCGCGCGATGACGGCGATGTTTGTCGCGGTGCCGGCGTTCGTGCTGATCGTCACCAAATTTCTACCGCTCGACCAGCCGGTGCGCGTGGCGTTGCTGGCGCTGGCGATATCGCCGATGCCGCCGATCGTTTCCAAAAAGGAAATCAAGGTTGGTGGCGATGCCAATTACGCCATCGGGTTGCAGGTATTGGGGACGCTGTTTTCGATTCTCGTCGTGCCGTTCTTGATCATGCTGTTTGCCAAGGTGTTCGGCATGACGGTCAGTTTCGACCCGTTCGGCATGTCGAAGCTGCTGATCATGACGGTGGGGGCACCGTTGCTTGCCGGCATTATTTTCGGGCGGTTGGTGCCGGCGTGGCGTGAGCCAGTGGCTGTGTGGGCGGGGCGGCTGGGCACGGCGGCGCTGATCATCGGCGCTGCGGCCGTGCTGTTCAAAACCTGGCCGATGATCATGGTGTTGATCGGCAGCGGGGCGTTGGTAGTGATCATCACGATCATCCTGTTTGCGCTGGCTGTCGGCCATTGGCTGGGGGGCCCGGACGCGGGCAACCGCGGTGCGCTGGCCATCGCCTGTGCGGCCCGGCACCCGGGGGTGGCGCTGGCGATTTCGGTCGGCGCGTTTCCCGGCCGCCAAGTCGAATTGACCGGGGTCGTCGTAGTTTTCCTGCTGGCCAATCTGGCGGTGACGCTGCCTTATGCGAAGTGGCGGCAAAGGGCTACGGCGCGCGGCTGAGAGCGGTCAGTCCTTGGCGATATCGGCGTCGGTGGCTTTATCGGCGAACGATTCGATATCCTTGGCGAGGAACCAGTTGAGGCCGGTGCGGATGACTGCGATGGCACCGAGCTTGCCGATTTCGTCCCAGGTCGGTGCGATCGCGGTGCGGATGATATCGGCAGCCAGCGCGAATTCGAGCGCGAGCAGGATCCAGATAGCAAAGCGCAGCCAGATTTCGCGCCGGCCTTCGTTCGACAACCCGCCGCCAACCACCAGTTTGATAGTTTTGAAGACCGCTTCGGCAGCGCCGATGGTGACCGTCAGCACGACCGCGGCTTCGATGGCCAGCGCAACGGCGCCGGCGATTTGGCGGAAGTATTCTTCTAACACCGGGGTCCCCCTTCCGTGTCGGCCGCGCCATCATACACGGCTGTTACGCGTTGTAACGCTATATCCTTGCGCTAGAGCGCTATGTTTTCGTGCTACATTGCCGAACGCGTTTTGCCGTGCAAATCTTGCTGGTGGACGAGCGAGACGGGAGCAGCGAAATGAATTTTGAGGAATTGGGGACCGGCGACAAGATGGCGTCGATGCGGACGTCGCTGGCGTTTCAACGGACGCGGATGGCCGCCGAGCGGACGATGATGGCTATCTTGCGGACGTCGCTGTCGATGATCGGATTCGGCTTCACAATTTATACGTTTTTCAGCAATTTTATCAAGCGCGACGATGCGCGTGGGCTGCTCGCGACAGACGCGCCCGCGCACTTTGGTATGGCGCTGATTGCGTTGGGCATCTTGCTGATGGTGCTCGGGATCGCCAACCATTATCGCTATATGCAGACGCTGCGTGGCCTGCGCGCCGATTTCAAGTCACGGGGCATTTTGCAGGGCGGCGACGGTTTTCCGGTGTCGCTGACGCTGATCGTGTCGTTCCTGATGGTGTTGCTCGGGATGTGGGCGCTCTTCAAGGTTGCGGTGAAGGTAATTTAGGCGGGGGCAGCCGTGCGCAGCATGGCGGCATAGCCCGGCGCTGTGTGCAGGCGGTCGCGAAGTCCCGCAGCGGTGAGCATGCGGTGCATCATCGGCAGCCGGTAGCATGGCACGTAGAGCATGATGTGATGTTCGGCGTGATAGTTGACGAAATAGGGCGCGCAGAATGCTCGCGCAAGCCAGTTTGCATGCGTCGTGCGCGCGATGCGCCACGGGTCCGAATCTTCGACCATCGCATGTTCGGCGATGTTGCGGATGCGCGTGATGAATTGGTACCAGGTTAGCAGCGGCAGCAGCCAGAGCAGCGGATAGAGCCACCAGAAGCCAAGCGCGGATAGGCCGGCGGCGAGGCCGATATTGACGAGCAGCAT
>Ga0209023_10006683_pt1 | contig 12083 bp, 21 predicted proteins | sample LakOneMetagenome_FD_187468 | JGI IMG/M metagenome (GOLD analysis project Ga0209023, IMG submission 187468) | Freshwater and sediment microbial communities from Lake Erie, Canada (SPAdes) (version 2) | ecosystem: Environmental > Aquatic > Freshwater > Lentic | place: Lake Erie, Canada...
ACGCTGTCAAGCGTGGAGCAGGCCTGCAGGGCTGCATCGATAACGGCTTGGCTCATCGCGCACCTCCGAAGTCGAGCGGGGCTTGCGCCGGCGCCATCTCGATCAGGTGGTAGCGCGCGCACTTCCTGTGCCACACGCCCTCAGGGTCAGACAGGTTCACCAGCTCGGTCTTGATCACGTAGTTCTGCTCATGGCGCAGCTGGTGGACGCGTGCGGCCGGCATCATGATCGCGTGCTGGCGGAGGTCGACCGTGGTTTTTGGTCCTTGGCGCAACAGTGCCAGCACCTTCCGCAGCTGCGCCTCGGTCGAGGTCGATTTATCCGACAGCGCCGCATCCTCGGTGGTAAACTTCTCAGCGTTCGCTGCCCCTTCCTTTGCCGACCCGAGCCCCCCAGCCCGATCGACCCTGACGCCCCGCACCCTCGGGGCGTTCGCTTTTGTGGTCTGCTGCTTCATGCATGCACCCCCTCGCTCTGGATGCTGGTACGTTCGCCGGCGCGGGCGCGCAGCCATGCGTCTACCTCACCCTCGACCCAGCGTACGCAACGTGCACCGAGCTTTACCTTTGCGGGAAAGCATCCGGTCTTCTCATAGTTGTAGATGCTGCGGCGTGACAGGGTGGTTTTCTCAATCACCTGGTCAATGTCGATCATGTTCATAAGGATTGCTCCAATAAAAAACCCGCTAGGCGTAGGACGCGAAGCGGGCGGGTTAACGAAAAAGGGCCGACCCACGCGAAGCGGATCGGCCCTCGTTCAATTCAAAATGCGTAGGCGAAAAAAAAGCCGCTCTTGGCGGCTTGGTGTTTATTTAAGGATAGCTTAGGTTTGCTCATCCGCAAGGGTGCGCGGACGTAAAAAAAGCCGCTGAAGGGCGGCTTGTCTTTTTCTGGTCGAGCGCAGGCAGCTCTGGAGGGCTTGCACTGCATATGTTCCCCGGGACGGTGGCAAAAGCCTAGTACGGCTCCGACGAAGAATTTTAGGTCGAGCTCCGGCTTTAACGCGGGCCGGGTGCTCGACTGCCTCTTATCTGCGGTGGCACTTTCGCGCGCATTACGGAAACAAGAGGGACTGTCTTTACTGCCCAGGCTATCGGCGATCCTCTGCGGAGTGCCCGGGGAATGTGGTGTTGCTTTTCTCAGTGCGAGCGCCGGCTTTACTGCGGGCAGGGTAACTCGACTGCCTCGGGTGATGGTGGCGCCAAGTGGCGCGCATTACATTTTGCCGAGGGACTGTGATGCTGCTTTTCTCTGGGCGAGCAAACTCACTCAGTGCCTCAACTATACCAAACTACTGTATGTTTGTGCAGTAGTGTGCAAAGAATGTCTCGTGCGTGCATCAGCGTGGGCCCGGATCGATGCTGGATCGTGGCGCCGGCGGGTACAGAGTATCTCGCAGATACTCTGCCTCGGCCTCGGCCTGATCCCGCTGGCGGGTCAGCAACCCGATCTTCTGCAGGAAGCCCTTCACCTGGTCGAGCGCCCTGGCCAGCTCCGCCTTCAGCCCGTCTATCTGGCGCTGGAAGTAGGTTCGTTGATTCCTCAGTTCCAGCTCAAGACGGGCGTTTTCCTCGCGCAGCTGGTCCGCCTCCACCTGGTGGCGCTTCGCCTCCTCGAGCTCGGCCCGCATCCGCTGCAGGGCGGCCGCCTGGCGCTGCCGGTTCTGCCTGCCCACCAGCGCCTCATTCCGGGCTTTCTCGACAAGGGCCGCGTGCTCGGCCTCCTCCTGGTGGTGCTGGGCTTGCTTTTCAGCCCAGCGACCGCTTAGCCGATCCGTGATTGATGGCGCAGGAAGGGGCTCAGGAGGCCGCAGGAGTGGATTTCTTTGCATCGCTGCGGCGTACTGCTTCGCCGTTGTGTGGATCGCCTTGGAGCCCTCTACGCCACGCTGCAGGCCCACCGGCGCGCCCACCACCTGGGCGAACTCCGTTTGCATCTTGGTCAGCATCGCCCGGCCGCCGAGGAAGTCTTTGGCCGATAGCCCGCCCTTCGCGGTCAGCGGGACGACATAGGCCACCAAATGGGGCGACGTCTCATCCAGCTGCATGTTCAGGCAAACCACGTTTTCCGCACCATGCCGGCGCCGCAGCCAGGCCGTAGCGCCCTCGAAATAGCTATTCTGGTCCTTCACCGAGGCTGTCTTGAACCATTCGGGAGACGCCGTTATCAGGTACTCGATGCACAGCACGGCATCCTTGCGGCGCTTCTCTGGTAGCTGGGCCTCGATCGCCGCGCACACGGCCGCCGACCCATTCGCCCCTCTGGTCTTGTTGAGGCGGGTCCGCGCCGGGTCCGCGTTCGGGGTCGGGATTTCCCTGAACGTGTGCTTTGCCGAGCCGGCGATGGAGCCGAACGACTTGAGCTTTTCGGCGCGCAGGATGCAGTAGGCAGAGTGACTCATGGCAGCCTCCGCAGGGCCGCAAGCGCCAGCCGAAGCCGCCGGCGATTCGGGCCGGTGTACTCACTACACTTCCGTCGGAAGTTGTTCGCCCCGCCGGGGGCTAAGCCCGCCCCACTTCGCGCCCCCATGAGGGAGCTTGACCGGGTTGCGCCCCGGCGGCGTATACGTGTCTGCGGCTGTTGCATGGCTGCCCTCGCTGGTGTTGTTGTGCTCCTTTCATCATGGGCTATAGCAATCGGCGTGGTTGCAGAAACGGGCGGTCGATCCCGGTTTTTCTGTGATTCGTCACAAATAAACCCGCTGGGATGGGGATCGGACTGCTGAGGTCGCCGAAATGGGCGAGCTTGCCCGGCTGGTTTTGCTCCCTACATTTGGGGATTAAAGGCGTTCCCGGTTTAGCGGGAACGGTGGGGTGCAGGATCTGCACCCCATCCGGGATGGGCTGAAAATTTAGCCGATTAGATCGCCAGCACCACCGCGGACAGCAGCAGGATCATCCCAATGCAGGCGCCAGGGTGGCGGCCGAGCCAGTCGTCAGGGTTGAGGAGCCAAGGCATTTACGTGCCCTCCCGCTTTTCCGCACACTCCTCGAAATGGTCCATGGCACGCTCCGCCTGGAGGGAAAGCATGCGCGCAGAGGCCACAACGAGGCGGAACATTTTTCCCGCGTCGTTGAGGTTCAAGACCGGGGGCTCTCCGTTTTGTCGGCGCAGCTCGTCTCCGTGCAGTAACCCCACACACGCCTCGATGCCGGCGCTGATGTCGTAGGCCTGTTCCGCGAAGCGAGCGGCGTAGTCATGGCGGAGGAGGTTAGGCAAATAGGTGAAGGGCTCATGCAGCGGAGTCATATCGACGGCGGCCTCCTCGGTCGGCGATAGCATGCTCATGCGACACCTCCTTTCACGCCAACCACCAGCGCCAGGCGCGGCCGGCGCCGCTTCGCCTGGGTTTCGACGAACGCCGCAAAGCTCATGACCTCTTCCCGCCCCCGGTCGTCCATCGAATTGAAGTGGGTCAGCAGCTGCTGCTGGGCTGGCGCGAGGGCGGCGGCGTCGAATTGTCCTGCACTGCCATGAATGAGGATCATGATGCGCCTCCCATTGCCGACATCAGCGGCACGTGATCGCTCGCCGGGCGGAGATTGTCGGGGTTTTCGGTAAAGCCTTGGGCGAGGTCAGCGACAGTGTGCCGAGCCGAATCACTCAACTTGACGTAATGCCCCAGCAGCTGGCGCTGATCTGGGGGCAAGCCATCGGCGCTGGCCAGAGTAGCGCCCTTTGCATCGTCCGCAACAAGCTCAACCGAGGCGCCAATATCCCGAGCGGTTTGCAGCGCCAGCCAGATCAAGCTTTCCTGCAGGTCGTCGCGCAGGGTCTTGAAGCCTTCCAGGCACTCCTCGCCTTGAATCAGCGCCAGCAGCCCTTCGAGCTGGGCCGAGCGCATACGGGCATGGTCCAGCGCGCCGCCTCGCTTGATGAGCTGCACCCCATACATCGTGTCGATGCGGCCGATAAAGTTCTCATCCGGCTTCAGGAAGACTGCTTCAGAGGTGGTCATGCTCGGCCTCCTTTCTCATCTTCCGCAACGATGTCGATCATCGCCTCCACCTCGTCCGCCAGCTGGACGGCGAGCCACAGGAGGCTGTCCTGGGCGCGCAGGCCCAACTGGCAGAACCTGGCGGCGCCGGCGGTTTCGGTCTGCATCAGCCGCAGCAAGCTGCCGAGCTGGCACGAGCGCATAGATGCGTGATCGACAGCGCCACCAACTTCGATGAGCTGTCGACCGTAGGGAGTGGGAATGCTCCCGACGTACTCTTTGCCGGAAACTGTTACTTTTTTCACATCGACCGGCGACACAGCGCCAGAATTTGTGTTAACCTTCGTTTCGTTCATGTGCGGCCCCTCAAAAGAATGCACTTGTCCACACCGCAGACCGAGGCTCCACCCTCAGCGCTGCAGCAACTTCCCGGTTCCGCCGGGCGCGGTTGCAAAAAGAAATCCAGAGGGTCGGTCTCCACACCGGCCCTTTGTCTTTCTGGGTCTAGCCCATCAGCTTTCCATAGCTGCCTTTTCGATCTGTTCCTTAGCCAGCACCAGCAGCGTCACGATCTCAGCGTTGACACTGCGGCGGTTCGCCTCTGCGGATGCCTTTATCCATTCCTTGAGGTCGGGCGGCATTCTCAGCGCTGTTGGGGTCGGCCGGGCTTCCATTTCTGGCTCCAGAGTAATGATTTGAGTCAATAATGACTCCTTTTGACTACCGAGTCAAATTTGACTCATTGCCCGATGCTAGAAAGCCTCATATGCTCGACGTCATGTCATCTTCACCAGTGCCCTATCCGCTGCGCATGCCTGACGAATTGCGCGAACGCCTTAAAGAGCAGGCCCGCTCGCACGATCAAAGTCTGCATGCCGAGATCCTCAGCATTCTCCAAGGCGCTGTCGGAAACCCCTCCGTTTCAATGCCACTGGATGTCGACGCACTGGCCGAGGCGCTTGCGCCCAGACTTGCCGCCAAGCTTCGCGACTCCTCCGCCTGAGCCCCAAAAGAAAAAAAAGCTACCTTGATAGCAAGATAGCTTTCATGGAAGATGGAATGATAGGTTTCTAGATGGGCGGCAAGCCCTTCGACTCGAGCGCCTTGTTGATCCCTTCTAGCACCAGATCCTGAATCGTGGTGTCGAGCTGCGCGCACGCCTGCTTAAGCGCGCGATCCTGATCCGGGGTGAGCCGGAACACCTTCTGGCGAAGCTTCTCGCCTGGCGCCGCAGCTACCTCTTTCGGCGGCTGGCGGCTCGGGAAGTTGTTGGCGGCCGCCACATGGTCAATTACTGCCTTGTCGGCCTTTTGCTTTGCCGGCGCCGGCGCGAAGTCGCCGAGATCGCCGAATGGGCTTGCGCGTTCGGTCATGCTGATGCCTCCTGAGTCTGCTGCTGGCCACCACGAAGGGCGGCGATTACTTCCTGGGCGAACTGCTCTGCGTTGGCTACCGCCTTGTCGAGGTTGGCGACGTCGGCGCCGCTGAGGCCTGCGAGCGGCTGGCGGAAGGAGAACATGGCGCGGAACGCCTCACGCTCGTTGAGCTCGGTATCGAAGACCGGGATGCCGGCGGCGATCAGACCCTTTTCGATGTGGGCGAGGGTTCGCGTACGGATCGCGCTGTTCGTCCTGGTGAGCAGCACCGAGTAAGGGATGCGGTACCCCGGCACCCGGCGCTGAACCATCTTCTCCTGCTGCTGGATGACGCGGAACGCACGCCCGGCTTGCTCGGCGTCGAGCTGACTGCCCTGAGTCGGCACGATCACGAAGTCGGCCTGACTGACCGCCATTAGCACGATCTTGGAAGCAGTGCCCTCAAGGTCGACGATAACAAATGGCGTGCGCGCAGCCGCTTCCTCAATGCGATCCATGATGTTCTCTTCGTCCGCATCGGCGATGACATGCAGCCGCGCCGGCTTGCCGCCACCCTTGGCCCAGCTCTCGATCGGGCGGTTCGGGTCTGCGTCGATGATCGTGACGTCGGCAGCGCGCGCCAGCTGCTCGGCTAGCACGAGTGCAGATGTCGTCTTGCCTGCGCCCCCTTTGGGCGAGACAAAGGCAATGGTTGGCATAGGTTTCCCTGCGTAGTTGGTTGTCTTTCTAGCATACATGAATGCACGCAAGCTGTCATGATAGCTTGCTATAATTCATGCATGCTATCAAAGGAGATCATCATGGAAATGCACGAACTGAACAGCCCGATCCGGTACATATACTGCCTGGTCGACAAGGAAAACAATCGCTTCAAGCTGGGCTCGACCCTACACATGCACTACGCTCCGGCGCTCGTTGGTGCCTACTGCCCCTTCGACTCGTTCCAGGCTGGCTTTGTCGAGGAGTACGCCCTGATCGGCGAGCGCGTATTGCGAGAACAGCACGCGGCCGAGATTCTGACGGGCCCAGGAAATGAGCGGACCGAGGACGGAGTATGGATGCATATATCCGCCTTCGACGTGGTACGCGCCACCCTATGCGCTGCGCAGCACGTCGTTCCGCCAACTGTTCTCCTCCTCATCCAGGCCGAGACGGAAAAGGCCCAGATCTGCGCCGAGTTGGACAAACTGCTGGGGCTGTAATGAGAATCGATGTTTCCGACCTGGTCGACGCCCTGGGCGACATCGAGGAGCAATTGCTGGCCAGCCTTGATGAGCAGAGCCTGCGTGCGATCGGGTTCGCCGGCGCCGAGGTCTTCCGCGAGGACGCCAAGCGCAACGCTCAGCGCCACGTCAAGACAGGGGTGCTATGGCGATCCATCATTGCGAAAAGGGTTGAGGAGAAGTCGGATGGCGCGCACCAGCAAACCTATCTGGTGACGGTGCGAAAGGGAGCCTATGGTGGCGAGGATGCATTTTATGCAAGATTCGTCGAGGAGGGGCACAAAATCGTCCCCAAGAAGAAGCCCGGGGTCAGCTGGGCAGCGCACCGCTACGCGGCCCATTTGGAATACGGAACATCGCGAACGCCAGCATATCCATACATGCGCCCCGCCTTCGAGGCCAAGAAGGAGGACGCCGTCAGCGCCATGTCGCAAAAGCTAGCTGAACAGCTCCAGCGCAACGCCACACCAGGTGGGCGCCGGCGGTAGGCTCCTCACCCGAAAAAATTTCCCAATTCGCGGGTGAGTGCACACAGAGAGGCTATCGGTCCCCTTATGGCGACCGCGGTAAGTTTTTACCGCCCCGGGGGGGGGCGGGCTCCCTTGGCAGGCTCTTCGAAGCTCCTTCCTAGCCCCTTCCATAATCCTTGATAGGCTATGCATCACCTCCTCCGGTTGAGAAAGGCCCGGGCCATAGAGTAGAACTATCAGGCGCTCCTTGTTCCACTACGGGCGCGGGGGCTGATACCTGATAGGTTATGCATCACCCCTTCAGCCATCGCGCCACTGTCGACTGGTTCACATCCAATACGGCCGCAATCTGCCTTGAGCTCTTGCCCTGCGACTTCAGGTGCTGCGCCTGGCGCTGCTTTTCGCTGTTGTCGCCCCATCGCTTCGCCATCCCCATCTTCCCCAGGTTGGACTGCAGCAATGCAAACGTCTCGGGCGTCAGTCCATCGGCCGCCAGGCTGGATGGCGTCAGCTTGCCGTCGTACCGGCTGAAGGTCCACTTGGCCACGCTGCGCGCCGTCGCCTTTACTTCGCTGAGCGGCAGCGGGTCGAGGAACGTGTTCAGCTTTTCCGCCTTGGCCAGCACTACAGCGCCCCAGCGCTCCAGGCCGCCGGCGCGGTAGTCGCCCACCCATTTGTAAGCCCAGGTGCGAAGCGAATCGAACAGGCTGCAGTTCCGCCCCACGCCCTTGCGGTGCTTCTTCGGCGTCTTGCGGATGCGGGCGTCGGCCGCCTCGAGGTCGACGTACTCGGCCAGGTCGCACAACTCATACAGGTCCGGGCACAGCAGCTCCACCCGCCAATGGTCGCTCAGGGGGTTCTTGCAGATCAGCTGGGTAAAGCCCGGGTCGGCGCGCAAAGCCTCCCTGTAACCCTCGTCGATCGCGGCCAGCAGGCGCCGCGGCTTCTCGCGCGCTGCGCTGGTGGTGCTGACGCCGGCGGCGATGCCGTACAGGTAGTGAGAGTGCCCGGTGGTCGGGCTGACGACGACGATGTTAGGCGGCGCCACCGTCTCCCACTCCTGGCCAAAGCCTGCATAGGGGCGATCGATGTCGTAGGCCAGCCACGAAATAATGGCGGGCGGGTTGTACTGGATGTACCGCTTCTCAAGCGCCGCCTGCGCCGGCAGGATCTTCAGCCCATAGGCGAGATCATCCGTGCAGTAGGGGCGCCGAGGAAGGCGTTCGCCGAAAAGCGCCAGCTGTGGGGGCGAGTCGGCTAGGCTGACCATGTGCGCTGGGTTTCAGGCGCGCACGCAATCATATGATAGTGTTGCATCACAATCTCCGGGCGTGTTAATCTTCCCGGTACCAACTCCCGCTAAAGAGTTTTGCAGTACCAGGTCCTTCTGGGCCACAAGAAGCCGCCCCTGCCAGGGTGGCTTTTTTGTTATCTGCCCTATGTATTCGGTGTCACTTGTTCAAGTGCATCTCTTATTCTAGCGACAATCGGACCCGCGTGAAGGGTTTGTCAGGTCCTAATCCGCTTTTTCTATTGCAAAAGCATACTTGAACAGGGGTCTCGGGCGCCAGCCTGAGCCCGCAGAAGCATGCGGCCGCGGCTCGCCGTGGCTGTACGCTTCTCATCCTGTCCTGCACTTTCCTACCCCAGCAGTGGGCGTGCCGGGGGTGTGAGAGTGGGCGTCACAGGGCGTCCGAGTGCATCCCGCTGGGATTACAGCATGCAAGGGCAAATCGATGTCGCACGGGGATTTGCACGGACGCCACAGTCTGTGGAGGCCCCTGCAGCCCTGGCGCTATTGAGCCACATGGTTGAAGGCGTGGTTGCAAAGCCCTGAGGCGGCCGCCCCATTTGCTGATTTCGATTGAAAATCGGGGCGTTTTTTACGCATAGCAGTACATGAGGTGTCCAGCCTTCCTCCCTTCCGGGGAATGAGGTAGCCCCTCCCTTAGTCCACCTGGCGGCGATGGAAAATCCAAGACGCGCTTGAGGCACGAAAGGGACAGGACGGATCTGACCCCTCAATCTCCTGAGAATTTAGGAGATGGGGCGGCGCCCGTCCGGATCTCAAATCGCGATGGGTGCTGCTGAAAACCCAGCAGGCCAAAACCTACGGTTCGTAGGTTTATGAACCGTGGAGGTGCTGGCGCTACTCCCCAATTCCGGGGAGCAAAGCCAGCCGCGACAGGATCGACCACCCCGCCCGACTTCGGACGAATTTCGTCCGCAGTGCTCACCTAAATATTCAGGCCAGCAGGGTACGCGGTTTGTGCGTACGAAATTCGTCGGCACAAATGGGGCGGTGCTTTGCCGCTCCCTTTTTCGGGAAATGCCGAAAAAGCCATGACGTCCACCAGCTGGATGCCACCGCAAGGGGGGTAACGATCCGTTATCCCCTTTACCGGCATTTCCCGGAAAACCCTGGGTCGCGTTTGAAACGCGGCCCTTGCCGGCGCTCTCAAAGGGGGTGCTGGATCTGCACCCCCTTTGATACCTCCTCAAGTTGAGGGAGTGTCGTTCTCAGAAATGAGACCCGCTGAGCGACAAAACCGGCGCGCTGCCGGTTTAACCGGGGGGGGAGTGGGTGTCCACAAACGACCGTTTATGAACAGGTAGGAGAAAGGGGCCTGAGATATGTTCACAAAATATATCTTTGACTTCTGAACATGTTCAAAAGTAGAATGCACCTTATTGCACAACTTGTGCATGGCCCAAGGAGGCAACCATGTCGGATTTGTTCGAGATCGCGCGGGCCTGGCGAGAGGAAAAGGGCTACACCGGCCGTGGCGGCGTCATCGTGATCCACGATGGCATTGTCAACAGCTGGGTAGACATGCTGCGCAATCCTGAGCACTGGGTGCCCGGCTGTGCGGCGATCGACGAGAGCGGGAAAAGCTGGGTGACGATCGCCGGCAACGAGCGCGACGGTGCGCTGGTGTGGCTTCCCCGCCATCCTATCGCTTGAGGAAATAATGGCTATTTTCGGTTACGGTCGAGTAAGCACTAAAGAGCAAACGACGGAGAACCAGCGCCGGGAGATTGAGACGGCCGGCTACAAGGTCGACTACTGGTATGTGGATGAGGGAGTGTCGGGAAAAACTGCAGCGCACCAGCGGCCGCAGTTCTCGAAGATGCTGGACAAGATCCGAGACGGTGAGGTGCTGGTGGTGACGAAGCTAGACCGCCTCGGCCGCGACGCCCAGGACGTCGGCGCCACCATCAAGCAATTGGCCGCGCGCGGTATCGAGGTGATCGTGCTGCAGCTTGGTAAACTGGATCTCACCAGCACCGCCGGCAAACTGATGTTGACCATGCTGGCGGCCGTCGCCGAGATGGAGCGGGATCTACTGGTAGAGCGGACCCAATCCGGCCTGGCGCGCGCCAAGGCAGAGGGCAAGACCCTCGGCAGGCCCAGCGCCACCACCGATGACCAGCGTCTATCGATGATCCGCCAATATCAGGAAGGCAAGGGCGAGTCCATTAGCGCACTTTCCCGCGCATACGGGATTTCCCGTGCTAGCGTGATGCGCATCGTGAAGCCCTCGCAAGAAAATCACACTACGACAGAGCAAACTACTACCGAGCCATAAGGCCCTTTGGCTGCAATCTGATAGGTGGTTCCTGAGGGGCCGACGAAAGCAAACCAGTACAGAGGGTCGGCGCCAGGGTAAGTGTCTACGCTCGAAAGCCTTACTCGCGCCCAGCCATACTGGGCCACAAACTGCCCCCACTGGAGGCTGCGGCGCTCAATATCTTGCAACTCATCGAAGACTTCATTGACGGCTAACGAACCTAAGTCTTCGAGGGAACTAAGAAAACCGGTCTCTTCTTCTACATTGAACTTAACCAACCTTTGGTTCCTTCTTCAACCTGGCGCGCACTTCAGCCAGGTTGGATGGAGCAACCCTGACACCTGTTGTACGTTTTTTGAGAGCCGATTCAAGATACTCGCGCGGTAGATCTAGTTGCCGTATGCGCTGCCCGCCCAAGGAAGTCGGGGTTGTGTTTTCGATGACGGTGGGCCGGCGGACCTCCGCTCTCGGCAACGCGCTGACGAAGCCTAGCGAAAATTCACGCTTGGAAGACATAAGATTTCTCCTGAGATTACGGACATTATGCGCCTTTGCCAGCCCCCCCTGCAAAACTGGCTCGATAGAATATATGTGGCTACTCACATCAACACCAACTAACTCTGCGGATAGGATCGCGCCGCGGCTCAGTGGCGGCACTACCTAACGGAGTGGCCGCAATCCCTTGCGCGCCCGCTCCTGGTTGATCTTCTCTTTCTTCGCAGCCCGCTGGGCCTGCTGCTCCTGACGCTTTCTTGCACGCTCAGCCTCCAGAGCTGCAAAGGCATCCCAGTCCGGCTCCCACGCAGGTCTTTGCTGTGGCGCTGGCGTCTGGCCATCGAACACCTGCTCAACATGGGCGCGGAGGACGAGCACAGCCCCATCTGGTCGGATTTTGTGCGTTATGCCAAGCGCGTTGAGCACTGCGACCTGGGCGGCGCGCTGCTTTTTCCCAGTCAGCTCGATCACCTCATCTCGCGTCAGGAACATCATGGATATGCCCGCCTGTGGCACAAATGGTGCCATGCCCCCTATCCTGCCGTAGTTAATTTCCTCCCTGATTGTTCAGCCGCTAAACCGGCCTTGTATTACAAGTAGTGGCAAAAGCCTATCCTGCCTTAGCAAGGTGCCTCAGTCGATTCTTTGGTATTTCCAAGGATGGGCGCGCCCTGACTGCTGACGCGCCCAGCAATTACACCGGTGTGACCCACAACGGAGATCTACGATCCTGCTCGATCCAAACGGTCATCGGCCCGCCACCTTGGGTGGCTCCATCCAGAATATCGGCACTGCGCTTTGTCTGATTGATAAGCGCAATGTTCTCCGCTGTGCTGTACTCGCGGAGCTGCTTGACCTCTTCGCGCAGTGCCTTGATTTCGGCAACCAGCGCTTCGTTGTCGCCGGAGCTGGCGCGAGCCAGCACCGACATCAGCACCCGGTTATCTGCTGCCGGGATGATTCGCTCACCCTTGTGCACCATCGCCGGCATATCCTGCGGGATGAAGTTCG
>Ga0209023_10006684_pt1 | contig 12081 bp, 9 predicted proteins | sample LakOneMetagenome_FD_187468 | JGI IMG/M metagenome (GOLD analysis project Ga0209023, IMG submission 187468) | Freshwater and sediment microbial communities from Lake Erie, Canada (SPAdes) (version 2) | ecosystem: Environmental > Aquatic > Freshwater > Lentic | place: Lake Erie, Canada | collected...
CTTCGTAGTCACGGGTTTCTTGATCATCTTCAACTCCAACTGGGGTAAAGATGAGCCGCAAACCCTCCGCTACGCAATCACGCCAAACTGTCCCAAGGGTGCTGATGGCGGACAACCAGAACAGGCGTGGTATCGTGAAAAGTCCGGATATGCGTCGTCACTTGCAGGCGGCTATAGAGCGCTCACTTTCGGGCTGAGACTACCCGCCAGATAGTATTGCCAACGTCGTCGGCTACAAGCAGCGCACCGTCGTTGGCCATTTCAACGCCGACAGGGCGACCGAGCGCCTGTCCTGCTGCATCGACAAAGTCGGTGAGGACGTCTATTGGCGGACCGCTGGGCCCGCCATTGGCAAACGGCACGAAGATCACCTTGTAACCCGAGCGCGGAATTCGGTTCCATGAACCATGCTGTCCGACAAATGCGCCGTTCCAATAACCCTTAGGCAAGGCATTGCTCCTGCTGAAGGTAAGTCCCAGTGAACCGGTGTGCGGGCCTAAGGCATAGTCTGGAGCGATCGCCTTCGCCACCAGATCGGGTCGCGGAGGCTGAGGGCGCTCATCGACATGCTGGCCGAAGTAGCTATAGGGCCAGCCGTAGAATCCGCCCTTCTGCACCGAGGTCATGTAATCGGGCACGAGGTCGCTGCCGATCTCGTCGCGTTCGTTCACTACAACCCACAGGGCCTTGCTGTCGGGCTGCCACGACAGGCCATTGGCATTGCGCAGGCCGGTGGCAAAGATGGTCACGCGGTGGCTTTGCGGATCGATCTGAAGGACAGAGGCGCGGTTCAGCTCGGCCTCCATTCCGTTTTCCCCTACATTGCTGTTCGATCCGACCGTCGCAAAAAGAAGTTTACCGTCGGGGCTGGCGATCAGGTCTTTGGTCCAGTGGTGATTGATCGGGCCGGCTGGCAGACGGGCGATGGTCACGGCAGGAGAAGAGATTCTAAGCGCGCCTAGTGTATAGCGATAGGCGACGACAGCATCGGTGTTGGCCACATAGAGTTGGTCGCCGACGAGGGCCATGCCGAAGGGCGAATGGAGACCCGTCAGGAAGGCCGATTTTGTCTCGGCAATGCCGTCGCCATCGACGTCACGCAGAAGCGTGATGCGATCAGCGCTTGGCACGGCGGCGCCAGCGCGGGCCATGACCAGCCCCATCACGAAACCTTTTAGCCCTGAGTGTTCGTCATGTTGGGCGGGCGCATTGCTTTCGGCGACGAGCACGTCGCCGTTAGGTAAGACGTGAAGCCATCTGGGATGGTCCAACCCCTTTGCGAAAGCACTGACGCGAAGGTCAGGCGATGCGGTGGGCATGCCATCTTCTGGCCAGCCAATGGCTGGCGCTATATGAACGGTAGGGATCAACTGGTGCTTGGGAGCGGGAAGGACCGGATCCGGCCCATAGCCTTGCGTGACATTGACCGAAGCCTTCTCGCAAGACGATGCAGCAAGGGCGATCAAGACGAGTGCAACGAATGTTAACTTGCGCCTGGCTCCGAACATTGCCGCCTCTGCCAACTGTTGGGTTTGCCCCGCCCCTTTTGGGACGGAGCGATACGTTGGACCAAGTGTCCGTCAGTGGTGGTGTTCAGGCAGGCCTTTGATCTGTTCTCTTGTCCAGGAAGTTTGTGCGTGGACGTCGCCGTTATGATCGCGCATGAAGTCGAGTTGATCGGCTGACAGTGCGACCGGCTTCGCGCCAAGGCCAAGGAATCCACCCACATCGACGATTACCTGTACAGCCCGGCCCATGCCGTGGACGTGCGACACGGTGCCGACCTTGCGATCTTCGATGTCGTAGATCGGCATGTCGATAAGCGTCGCTTCATTCAGTTCGGTTTCCACGAGGCGGGTGTGCTTGCTATGATCCATGAAAAATGTCCTCCATGTCTGGTTTGTTCAAATGGATATGATGATCAACCCGCAGCAGAGAGATATGTTCCCATCGGAGGTGGTAGCAGCATCACATCGCCGCCACTGCGCTCGCAGATCTTGGGTTCATCGTAGACCCATTGTCTCATTTCATTGTTACCGTTGCGGCCGAGGTCTTTTGCGCGAGACAGAGGTCTTGCAGTTCCCAGCAGTCAATCTACGGTCCAAACCAGTCGCGTCGTGGCGGCTGGAAGGCCCGACGTGGCGGATGACTGTGGCGGACGAACAACTGACCAGACTTTGAGCAGCAGGGAGACGCGCCCCCGCTGGCGGGGTTCCGCCGGGTCTGGGTGTCTTTGGCTGGCATGTCGGAACTACTACCAGCACAGGCGAGTTAGAGCCCCAGTAAATCGTTATTAAGGACAACCCGGAAAAATATTTCCCGTGGTCGTTCTGTCCAAACCTCAAACAGCAGGCATGACAAAGCCGGAGCGCGAAGCCTTTTCGCGGCTGTATAGGTCATGACTGCCCCTACTCAGCCGACAAGGAGACGACAATGACCATTGAAGACAACAAAGCCAACATGAACCGACCGGACGGAGACCAGGCGCAGTCGACGATGCAGTCGGTGCGCAAAAACATTGGTGAGGCTGCGACTGCGGCCAAGGACGCCGCTGTAAATGCAGGTGCCGATCTTGCAGCCCGGGCCACCGAAACTGCTGCCAGCGTTGGTGAGGCCGCGACCAAGCGGCTTGACGAAGCGCACGACGCATTGTCGGAGACGGGTGACAAACTGGCAGAAACGCTGCGGCGGGCCGCGGAAGATCAAGACGCCGGTCTTCTTCAGAAGAAGGTACTGGATACTTTGGCAAGTGGTGCATCCGTCGCCGCGGCGACCTTGCGCGAAAAGAGCGTGAGCCAACTGGTGTCCGACGCCCGACTGCTTGCGCGGCGCAATCCCGGCATTTTCGCAGCTGGAGCAGCCGTAGCTGGATTTGCCTTGGCACGGTTCCTGAAGGCTGCTCCGCGACACGAAAACTCAAACCGGTATGTACCTGAATCAGAACGCTTTTTTCGAAACTCGGCTCTCAATCAGGATCGAGGAGCCAATTCATGAACGTGCCCGACAACCCAAATCGCGTTGGCGGTCCCATCGAATCTCTCGGCGAGGTCATCGACGCTGTATTGGCCGTCATACGGGGAGAACTCGCATTGGCGAGAGCGGAGACGCGGAAAGCGATGCAGAGCCTGAACGTCGCCGCTGGATTGATCATGCTTGGGTTTGCGTTTCTCGTGGTGTCCATGAACGAATTGGCTATGGCAGCGGTGGCCGGATTGGTTAAGTTGGGGATCGGCCCGGCATGGTCTTCGCTATGGTTAGGCCTCGGTTTGATGATCGTCGCCTATGCCATTTTTCGGTCGGGAACCCTTTTGGCGCACAGAGCGGGCCGATTGCCCGAGCGGTCGATCAAGAATCTTCGCCGTGATTTGGAAACCCTCAAATCCAAGGTATAGTCAGATGCAACACCACATGCGACCCGGTGACGATGTCGCCGAGATTGAAGTTAAATTGTCACGCGACCGCGACGCACTGGCCTCGGCACTTGGCTCGCTGACAAAAAGCCTGACGGCAGAAGCGTTGCTTGGCAGCGCAAGCAGTATCATAAAGCGCAATGCCTCGAGCTATGCGCTTGCCGTGGATTCTGCCGTCAAGGCAAATCCTGCCGCAGTTGCGTTGACCGGCGTAGGCCTGGCGTGGCTTGTTCTGGGCAAGCGCGATATGACTCCTGATATCGATCCTTCCACGCTGTCAGGCACCAAGTTCGAGGCTGTAACTCGCTGGGAAGATGAAGGTGGCCCGGCGTTTGATCCGGCGGACCCGGACGACGACTGGATGGACGAGGCAGAAGCATTGCGCAACCGCGCGGCCCAACTGATCGCAAAGATAGACCGGGCGGCGAGGTATGGCCTCGCTTCTGCGGCAGATTTGGCGGCCAGTCGGGCCGAAGTCATCTCGTCGCTGACAAAAGACGTCCGGCGGGTGATGGGTAAGGGACTCGAGCACATGTCCGAACAGGCGCGCAGTGCCGCGATTGCGGCACGCGAGGCGACCTATAATGCGCGATTGTCGAAGGCCCCAGTGGCGGCCATGAAAAGTGTGCGCCACTATCCACTGGTGTCCGGCTTCGCCATTGCGGTGGCAGGGGCTTCGTTGGCGGCGCTGTTCCCGTCAACGCACAGCGAGAACCGGCTCTTTGGTTCGACGCGCAAGCGGGTGGTCGATGAATTGCGCGGCCTGGCCGTCGACGAGGCGGAACGCGTGAGTGCTGTCGCAAGCAACCTTGTGGACAAGCTGAAAGCCGATCTTAATCGCGCGCATCGCCACATTGGCGAGGCCGCTGAACAGGCTGGCAATCCGGGGTCGGGTTCCAACGGATCGCCTCTCCCGGCTCGGTAGGTGGTGTCGAAGACGTGCGCGCGCCGGTGACTGCGGCAAGCAATGGATTGAGGCCCGTCAAGGCTGCATTGTTGCTGGTCGGCGCCGTTTTGGCTTGAGGCCAGACGCGTTCTCTACGCCGGTCCCATCTGTGAACCTTTAGGGCAGTTACTGGTTCTTCAAGATTCACGACGTGCGGGTCCCTACAAAGGCCCGTTGGGCGCGTGACGGCCAGGATGGAGCAGTGGATGACCAAATCGTCAGGTTTTTTTCTGAGATTCGCTTCGAAAGTTGCTGATCTTTCCGGCAGACCAATCGCCTTTATGACAGCGCTGGCAATGATCGTCATTTGGGCAATATCCGGCCCGGTTTTTCATTTCAGCGAACCGTGGCAGATGGTGGTAAATACCGGAACCACCATCATCACCTTCCTGATGGTGTTCTTGTTGCAAAACGCTCAGGATCGCGACAGCCGCGCCCTTCAGGCCAAACTCGATGAACTGATCATCGTGAATAGCGATGCCAATAACAAGTTCGTCGGCGTCGAAAACCTCGATGCGCGCGATCTGCGCAAGCTTTCAGCAAAATTGGCAGAACTTGCGGGGACCAGCACTGACGAAAGTCCTCTCGACGAGATCGTGAAAGTTAAGAAGAAAACACGTGCCGCTTCGTAGGCTTCTCGCGATGCGGCCAAATCCCCATCACTAGACAACAAATCTCAGATGTAGTCTGGCCCCTATTATAGCTGGTTGGCTGGCGCCATCGGCGGAGATTAGCCGTTTCCCTTGTCACGCGCCTTGAATGGTGTCGCACTTTTCGATTCCGGCAAATTGCTAGGTTGCTTTGTGTTGGTATTGGGCCGCCAATTGCGATCCTTGCGGTTTTCGCCTGCAGGGTCGATCTGCTGTTGGCGCTGGTCAATAATCGTGGGCTTTGGATGGCGAGTGGTTGATGTTTTGCGTGTCATAAGCACCTCCTGTGTGACGATGGAGTAAACGTGCAACCCTGTGGGATGTTCCGGGCGATCCTGCGCCGATTGGCAAAGTAGGCGGGAACAATCACACCCGAAGGGGGTTTTCCAGATGTTGGCGCAACAAGTCGCGAACTTCCGAAACTTGCGAGCGTCTTAGTGCCCGGCAGAGCGACCGACCCAACAGAAATGGAGAGACCGAGATGAAAATGAAATCTTTGGAAAACGCCTTCGAAGACAGTTTGAAGGACATTTATTATGCTGAACGGCAAATACTGAAGTCTTTGCCGAAAATGATCCGGGCGGCACAGTCTCCCGATCTGAAAGAAGGGCTGACCAAGCACCGCGAAGAGACCGAGGGTCAGGTAGAGCGGCTGGAACAGGTCTTTGAGATCATCGGCAAGCGCGCACAAGGCAAGACCTGCCCGGCCATCAATGGCATTCTAGAAGAAGGTGCCGAGATCATGGAAGAATATGGCAAGAGCCCTGCCATCGACGCTGTTCTAGCCGCAGCTGGTCAGGCCGTCGAACACTATGAGATCGCACGATATGGCACGCTGTGCGCATGGGCCGCGCAGCTTGGCTATGACGAGGCCATTCCGCTTCTGCAACAGACGTTGGAACAGGAGAAGGCAGCCGACGAGGCTTTGACCTCTGCAGCCGAAAAGGCCAATGAAACCGCCATGGCGGCTGAGTGATTTTACTGAACCACAAATGGGGTCGGATCCGTCCGACCCCATTTTACATGTCCAAATTTGCTTTTTGCTAAAAATATCGCGGCTATTAAATATATAAGTATTAGATTTAAAAATTCTTCAACGGGTGGCATTAATCTGCTCCTTGGTTGCTGCAAGCAAGGCACGCGGCAACTAATTAAATGCGGTTTCTGGCACTTGATCTCTTAGAGCAACAAACCATGAGCCGAGAGTGATATCGGGAACGCAGTACCGTGTGACGGAGTTGGTGTTCGTTCACTTGAATAATCAGGTGGCCCTATAAGGGAGAATAGTTATGAAGTTCATTTCCTTGACAGCCGCAGCAGCTCTAGTTGCTTTCGGCGGAGTGGCATTCGCCGAAACCAACGCGGCCGGAACCAATGGAGACAACCCTCCTCACTTTGGTGAGAAATGGACTGGCATGATTGGAAGTCAGATTTTCACCGACACCACCGTCACCACGCTGCGTCCCGATGCCGACGTCCTGACAGCTTGGCAGGCCATGACCGAAGAACAAAAAGCGATGATCAAAGCAGACTGCGACATGGCGAACGCCGATAGCACTGCGTCGGCGGCAGCGACTGACAATACGTCGACTGGCACTGACAGCCAATCGTCTGACGCCGGCGGTCAGGCCGCGGGATCAGGGGATGCTTCTGCCGGAAGCGGCAATTCCAATAATGGCGGCACGGATGCTTCGCCCACCACAGCACCCGTGTTCGTAAGTCAGGAAAACATGATGAAGCTTTGCAAGATCGTTGCACCGTGAACGAAGTTTAACGTCAACATTTTTTAAAGCGCCCCGCGAAACCGGGGCGCTTGGTTCGATTAATGCGTGCCTCATTCTGATTGCTGCCGATGAATCGTGTGCGAAGCAACTAGGTGTCTTGAAAAAACGTTAATGCTGGCGTGAGTTTATTTGTTTGGAAAGTACATCCTCGAGAGTAAAGGAAATTTTAACCATTGCAGTCACAAGCACTGATGCTTGACCGGTCTCCTGCAAATGATTTGCGAGACCTGTAGGCAGACACTTCATTAGGCAATGATTGATACCGGTATGGGTTCCGGGCCAACTCGCCGGATCACCAATAGGTGAAATCTATGTTCTCTCAAACCTTTGTTGGGCGACCACCACTACAACAAGGCACTGCGGGCGCTCGCTTGACGGGTTTCGATGGCAAACAATCGAGCCAACCTTTTCCTCCAAAATTCACCCTCTCGTGGCTGATTTCGACAACGCGCCAATGGAGCAGGTCCTCCACTTTGCGAAAAGCTGGAACCAGAAGTTGGTAGCTACCACCAAGCGGGTATTGCCAAGGCTCGTGTTAAGACAATGGAACGGGGAACGTTTGGCGATACGCCAATGCCAGTTGGGTGCTCCAGCCTGATCAAGAGACTTTCTTCGGAAACTCCGCCGTCGTGTGTCTAACCTTGCGGCGTTCATTCAAAAAACTTGTCAGCTTGGCGTCTCTCCCAGCGTGACCACCACCTTGTGGATTCCATCGCTTATAGCAAACACTGCGCCCTCTCGCGTGACCGGCAACAGGCGGCTGTCGAGGGTGACCTGCTTGATGGTTTTGCCGCTGTGATCGGGATTGAGGATGGTGATCTCGTACTTCGCTTTGCCAAGCCGGATTGTGGCCGACAGTTTGGGCCAAACGGCAGGAAAACAAGGATTGAGATGCAGGAAGTTGCTGCAGCGGGTCAGGCCCAACAGGCCTTCGATACCAGCGCGATACATCCATCCGGCTGAACCCGTGTACCATGTCCAGCCGCCTCGGCCTTCGTGGGGAGCAGTCGAATAGACATCAGCGGCAACAACATAGGGCTCAACCTTGTAACGTTCGGCCGTGGCGGGTGACGCCGCGTGATTAATTGGATTGAGGAGCGCGAACAGGTCGCCCGCAGCGTCGCCGTTGCCGAGCCGTGCCTGCGCCAGTATGGCCCACATGGCGGCATGGCTGTACTGGCCGCCATTCTCGCGCAGGCCGGGCGGGTAGCCCTTGATATAGCCCGGATCGAGCGGCGTGCGGTCAAACGGGGGCGCGAAAAGGAGAGCGATGCCCGGATCGCGTCGAACCAAACGTTCGGTGAAAGATGCCATCGCCGTGGTCGCGCGATCCAGCGGTGCCGCGCCGGAGAGGACAGCCCAACTTTGGGCAATACTGTCGATCTGGCATTCGTCGGAAGTGGATGATCCAAGAACGGTGCCGTCATCGAAAGTGCCGCGACGATACCATGCGCCGTCCCATCCGTGGGTTTCGATGGCCATCTTTATCGACTGTGCGTGGGCACGCCAGCGCTCTGCCCGGTCGGGGTCGCGTTTGTCGGCAATCGGGGCCATCCGATCAAGCGTGGCAATCAGCAGCCAGCCGAGCCAAACGCTGGTGCCCTTGCCGCTTTCGCCGACGCGGTTCATACCATCGTTCCAGTCACCGGTGCCGATCAGGGGCATGCCGTTTTCGCCGGTCAGCTGGATGGCCTGATCCAGCGCGAGTGCGCAATGCTCAAATAGACTGGCCTTGTCTTCACTGATGGCGGGCTGGGCAAAATCGTCGTGTGCGCCGGGCAGAAGTGCGGGGCCGTGAAGGAAGGGCAATTGCTCGTCGAGAATGCCTGTGTCGCCTGAGACGGAAATGTATTGTGCAACAGCATAGCCGAGCCAGACGCGGTCATCGGAAATGCGGGTTCGGACGCCCTGGCCGGAGTGGGGTAGCCACCAGTGCTGGACGTCACCTTCGGGGAACTGGCGACTTGCGGCGCGCAAAAGGTGCTCCCGTGTCAAGTCAGGGCGGCCGAAGGTCAGGGCCATGCCGTCTTGGAGCTGGTCGCGGAAGCCGTAGGCGCCGCTCGCCTGATAGAAACCGGCCCGCGCCCAGATGCGGCAGGCGATCGTCTGATAGAGGAGCCAGCCGTTCAGCATGATGTTCATCGCCCGGTCTGGCGAGGTTATCTGAACTGCGGTCAGTTGATCGGCCCAGAACTGTTTGACGGTGGCAAGTGTGCGGGCGGGGTCTTCGCCACGGGTGCGCGTGATAAGGTCGCTTGCCGCTTCGGCGCTTTCGGCTTCGCCCAAAAGGAACAGTATCTCGACCATTTCGCCGGGGTTCACTGTCACCTTGCGGCGTAGCGCCGCGCAAGGGTCAAGACCGGGGCCGGTGCGGCCAGACAGGGCGTCATTGCCAAGACCGGCGGGCGACGCGAGTGTGCCGCCGATGCCGATGAATTCGGCCCGGTCAGCCGTGAGGCTGTCGGTCTGGTCACCCAGATCGGCGAAGGCGACACGGCCGGGGAACGCCGTGGTGAAAGTGTTCTTCGCCAGAAGTGCGCCGGTCACAGGGTCTTTCCAAGTCTGGATATGTTCGGACGTGTTGCTGCGCGAACTTCCGAGTGTCCATTCCGTGTAGGCGGTGACATTCAGCGTTCGCCGGGTCGGTCCGTTATTGCGCAACGTCAGGCGCGTCAGCTTGACGGAGCCTTCCAGCGGCACGAACTGCGTCATCTCGGAGACAATGTCGTTAGCGGTGTGCAGAAACGTCGAATAGCCGAAGCCGTGGCGCGCAACATAGGTCCCCTGCCCCCGGATCGGCAGCGCCGTTGGCGTCCAAATCTGATCGGACGTTAGATCATGCAGATAAATCACCTCGCCGGGCGGATCGGTGACCTGATCGTTCGACCAGGGCGTCAGCTGGTTTTCGCGACTGTTTTCGGACCAGACAAAGCCGCTGCCTTCGGCCGAAACCTGAAAGCCAAAATTGGGGTTGGCAATGACGTTGATCCACGGAGCGGGCGTGGTCTGACCCTTGCCAAGAACGGTGACATATTCGCGGCCCTCGTCTGCGAACCCTCCGATGCCGTTGAAAAACTCCAGATCGGAAGGCGCCGGAGCGGTGGCAGCGGTGCTGACGGCTGGTATCTCGTAGACCCTGGCCTTGGTCGCGATGGGCGCAGCGCCGAGGCCACGCAACTGGCTGCCGATGTCGCCGCGCCCCGCAAGTAGTACGACACGCGCCGCGGCAATCAGATGGTCCTTTGCCTCGCGGTTCATCAGATCGGTCCGCAAGGTGTAGATAGAACCGCGCGTGGGTGAGTGGATGTTGACCGATCCGGGCCGCGAGCGGGCAGCGCGTACGGCACTTTCGATAGTGTTCTGGAGGTCTTGCACATAGGAGGACGAGCGATCGTTCAAGATTACCAGATCGACGGAAATCTGGCGCATCCCCCAATACTCATGGACGCTGAGCGCCTGATGGAGGGCGGCGATGTCTTCGACATCATCGATTTGCAGCACTACAATCGGCAAATCACCCGAGATACCCCACGGCCAGAGCGTCGATTGCTGGGCGGCGCCAGCGGCGATCTGGGCAGGCGTAGCGCGGAGCCTCGGATCGTGGCGCATGACCATGCCGCCCAACGCCTGAAACTCTGCCGCTTCGGCATGGGTAATCCCCAAATGGCGCAGTTGCACCTGCATCTGTGTCCAAGCCAGCGTTGCGGCGCGGGCAAAGGCCGACGAGTCGCGGTGGCGATCAACCAGATCCAGCAGTACCTCGGGTGATGAGGCGATCATCGTCCAAAACGTAACGCGCGTTGTCCCGCCCGGAGGAATGCTGACACGCCTGCGGATGGAGAAAATCGGGTCAAGGACAGTGCCTATCGTCCCCGACAATGGCGCGTCGACCATTGCCGGATTGCCGATGCTGCGGCCGCGTCCGATGAACTTGGCGCGGTCGGTCTCGATCTGGATTGGCGCGGTATCCTCACCCTCGACCACGGCGATATGGGCGGCCCACACTTCGGGATCCTGAGGCGTCCGCCTGCGGCGGGTTGCAATGATCACGCCGAGTTCGGGCAGGTGGTCCGTCACGACGAACATCTTGGCGAACGCCGGGTGCGCGATGTCGGTCGCCAGCGGGGCAAGCACCAGTTCGGCGTAGGAGGTCACGTCAACCTCGCGCGGACGGCGGCCGGTATTGGTGAGTGTGACGCGCCGGGCTTCGGCATCGTCCTCGGCCGAGACGACGACTTCGGTCGTCGTGGTCAGCCGCGCTGTTTGGTGAGTGAAGGCTGCGTGATGTTCGTTGAAGGCGGCCCGGTGCAGTTCGGCGTCAGCACCTGAGGGCTGCACGCCAGCAGACCAAGCCAATCCAGTCGAAGTGTCGCGCATGAAGATGAACGACCCGAAGGTGGCTTGCGTGTCTTCGGCCCGCCAGCGCGTCACCGCGATGTCGCGCCAGCGGCTGAAACCTTCGCCCGTGGGCGTTAACAGGACGCTGTAGTTGCCGTTTGACAGGATGTGTCCTGTGGGAACAGCGCTCGCCGGGGCCTCGAATGTGCGCAGCCCGGCATTCTCGCTGTCTTCTGCTGCGGCCACCGCGACTTCGGTTGCGCGTGGCGGCGATGTGGCTACGTCGCGGGGAACTCGCTCCTGCAACAGCAGATCCGATGCCTGGATCATCGGTTCGGCATGGAATCTGTCACGAAGCCTGCCGCCCTGAAGCAAGTTGGCGATGGCGGTGATGGTCATGCCCTGATGGTGGGCCATGAAGCTGCGGATGATGGCGAAATCCTCGTCGGTCTGAAGCCGAGAAGGCGTGAAATCGATTGCCTCGTAGAATCCGTAGCGGCCTTCTGCACCGAGTGCCGACAGCGCAGCATAGTTCCGGGCGGCGGCGGCGGGGTCGATCATAGCGGCCAGTCCCGTTGCATAGGGCGCCACGACGCGATTTTCGCTCAGGCCGCGCTTGAGGCCCAATCCCGGAACGCCGAAATTGGAATACTGATAGGTCATCTCGAGATCGCGGGCGTTGAAGGCCGATTCCGATATGCCCCACGGTATGCCGATGGCGGCGCCATAGGCCTCCTGACGCGCCACGACCATGCGGTTCGTTTCGGCCAGCATCGAGCCTTGTGGCGCGCGCATGACGAGGGAGGGCATAAGATATTCGAACATGCTGCCCGACCACGAAATGAGCGCCGAGCCCGCTCCGAGCGGCGTCGCAGCGCGACCGAGGCGGAACCAGTGGCGGGTTTCGACATCGCCTTTGGCGATTGCAAAAAGACTGGCGAGGCGCGCTTCGG
>Ga0209023_10006685_pt1 | contig 12081 bp, 12 predicted proteins | sample LakOneMetagenome_FD_187468 | JGI IMG/M metagenome (GOLD analysis project Ga0209023, IMG submission 187468) | Freshwater and sediment microbial communities from Lake Erie, Canada (SPAdes) (version 2) | ecosystem: Environmental > Aquatic > Freshwater > Lentic | place: Lake Erie, Canada...
ACCCGGCGCTGCGCGCCAACCTCCCCCACAGGGGGGGAGGTTGAACCCGCCACATCCGCAAACTCCACCACGGCCATCCCGCCGCTCAATTCCAGCGCTGTCTCGAAACTTTCGGCCAGCCGCGCGGCAATGTCGGAGCGCACGACGATCCGGTCTACAACCACGTCGATGTCGTGCTTGAACTTCTTGTCCAGCGCCGGCGCCTCGGCGATCTCGTAATATTGCCCGTCGATCTTCAGCCGCTGGAAGCCGCGCTTCATGTAGTCGGCGATTTCCTTGCGGTACTCGCCCTTGCGGCCGCGCACGACCGGCGCGAGCAGATAGAGCCGGGTCTTTTCCGGCAGCGCCAGCACGCGGTCGACCATCTGGCTGACGGTCTGGCTCTCGATCGGCAGCCCCGTGGCCGGCGAATAGGGAATGCCGACGCGCGCCCACAGCAGGCGCATGTAATCGTAGATTTCCGTCACCGTGCCGACGGTCGAACGCGGATTGCGTGATGTCGTCTTCTGCTCGATCGAAATGGCGGGCGAAAGCCCGTCGATCTGATCGACATCAGGCTTCTGCATCATCTCCAGGAACTGCCGCGCATAGGCCGACAGCGATTCCACATAGCGCCGCTGCCCCTCGGCGTAGATCGTATCGAAAGCGAGCGAAGACTTGCCCGAGCCCGACAGGCCCGTGAACACCACCAGCGCATCGCGCGGAATGGTCAGGTCCACGTTCTTGAGATTGTGCTCGCGCGCGCCGCGTACGGAAATGGTCCGAAGGTCCGCAGCACGCGCGGCGCTCCGGGGCAGGGCGAGTTCGCGCTGGCGGTCGGAAACGGCAGCGGAAACGGGCGTCTTGCCCGCCGCCTTCTTCGAGGCGGCGGTCTTGGCTGGCTTGGCTGGCTTCATGGGGTCCGGACGGTGTCGGCTGATTGCCAGCTAATGTAGGAGCGGGCGCCCCTCCGGTCGAGGGTTCGCAGAGATATCCCCAGCCCGATGCGGCCCAAAATGCCGCTCTGCGGCTTGCTATACCTTCAGCGCGGACTTAAGAAATTGGGATTGGACAACGGGCACGCGCGCGACAAGAACGCGCGGCCAGATCGAGGAAATCTCATGGCCACTTCAGCCGCCGCCGTCACATCCGCGCCTGCCGAGCGCAAGCCCCTCTACAAGCTGCTTTATGTGCAGGTTTTGACCGCCATCGTGCTCGGCGTGATCGTGGGCTGGCTCTTCCCCACGTTCGCCACCAACGAGTGGGTGAAGGCGATGGGCGACGGCTTCATCAAGCTGATCAAGATGGTCATCACGCCCATCATTTTTTGCACTGTGGTGTCGGGCATTTCGCACATCCAGGAGGCCAAGAAGGTCGGCCGCGTCGCGGTCAAGGCGTTGGTCTATTTCGAGATCGTCTCCACCTTCGCCCTCGTGCTCGGCCTCTTGATCGGCAATATCGTCAAGCCCGGCGCCGGTTTCTCGGGCGCCGCCGCCAATGCTGACGCGGTGAAGCAATATACTGGTAAGGCGCAGTCCTCGGTCGATTTCGTGATGAACGTCATCCCGGATTCGGTTGTCGGCGCCTTCGCCAAGGGCGACGTTCTGCAGGTCCTGTTGTTCGCCATTCTCTTCGGCTTCGCGCTGATGGCGCTGGGCGAGCGCGGCCATACCGTGCGCAACCTGGTCGACGACATGGCCCATGCCGTGTTCGGCGTCATCGCCATCGTGATGAAGGCCGCCCCCATCGGCGCCTTCGGCGCCATGGCCTATACGATCGGCAAGTATGGCGTCGGCTCGATGGTCAACCTGCTCGGCCTGATCGCCACCTTCTACGTCACCGCGCTGCTGTTCGTGCTCGTGGTGCTGGGCGTGATCGCGCGCATCGCCGGCTTCTCGATCTTCAAGTTCCTCGCCTATATCAAGGAAGAGCTGCTGATCGTGCTCGGCACGTCGTCGTCGGAATCGGCGCTGCCCTCCTTGATGGAGAAGCTCGAGCGTCTGGGCTGCTCGAAGTCGGTCGTCGGCCTTGTCGTGCCGACCGGCTATTCGTTCAACCTCGACGGCACCAACATCTACATGACGCTGGCGACGCTGTTCATCGCGCAGGCCCTGGGCATCGACCTGTCGTTCGGCCAGCAGGTGACGATCCTCCTCGTGGCCATGCTGACGTCGAAGGGCGCCTCCGGCATTTCCGGCGCGGGCTTCATCACGCTGGCCGCCACGCTCGCCTCGGTCGATCCGCGGCTGGTTCCCGGCATGGCGATCGTGCTCGGCATCGACAAGTTCATGTCGGAATGCCGCGCGCTCACCAACCTCTCGGGCAATGGCGTCGCCTGCGTCGTCGTCTCCTGGTGGGAGGGCGAGCTCGACCGCCAGAAGCTCGAGGCCGGCCTCAACCGCCGTGTCGATCCGACCGATCTGGAGACGGCGGTCACCACCGGCTGAGTCTGCGCTTGCTCCGCGGCGGCAGCGCCCTAGTTTCTGGCTCTCCTCCGGAGACTAGGGCTTGCCGGACAAGGCAGAGATCGCGCGACTGATCGCATCCGTCGCGCGCGGCGACGAAAGCGCTTTCGACCAGCTGTACGAAGCGACGGCGCCGCAACTATTGGGCGTCGCGCTGCGTATGGTCCGCGATCGCGCACAGGCGGAAGACATTCTCCAGGAAGCGTTCACGCGGGTCTGGACCCGCGCATCGACCTTCGATCCGGCCGCCGGGCAGGCGTTGGCCTGGATGTCGAGCATCGTCCGCCACGGTGCGATCGACCAAATCCGCAGGGCGCCGCCCGCGCGGCGCGTCGAAGAGCAATATGATGGCTGGTTCGAAAATCTTGCCGATCCCCGCGACGAGGAGGGCGCCCTGATGACCGCGGCCGCGCTGCGCCATTGTCTGGGCGGCCTCGACGAGGTCACGCGCGCCTGCGTCGTGGAGGCCTATTGCGCCGGGCTGTCCGGCCGCGAACTGGCCGAGCGCCATTCCAGACCCGAAAACACGATCAAGAGCCTGTTGCGGCGGGGTCTCGCAGCGCTGAAGTCCTGCCTCGGCGAGGGCGCATGACCGACGAACGCGACATGCGCGCCGCCGAATATGTGCTCGGCCATCAGGACGCCGCCGAGCGCGAGGCCGTGCGCCGCGACATGGCGCGCGATCCCGACCTCGCCGCCGCCGTGGCGCGCTGGGAGGCGCGGCTGTCTCCGCTTGCCCGCACTGCGGACGCCGTCGCCCCGTCGCCCGACCTGCTCGCGCGCATCAAGGCCGGCCTGCCGAAACGCGACGGCGACGCGGTCGTGATCGCGCTGCGTCGCTCTGTGCGGCGCTGGCAAACGGCAGCCGTGCTGTCGGCCGCAATCGCCGCGTCCGTCGTCGTATTTGCGGGCGCGCGTGTCTGGACCGGCGCGCAACAGCCCGCCGGCAGCTACGTCGCGGCGGTCAATCGCGGCGGCGACGCGCCCGCCCTGATCGTGCGGGTCGATCTGGCGAGCGGCCGCGTTTTCGTGCGGCCTGTCGCGGCGGAAACGCCCACGGGCAAGAGCCTGGAACTCTGGTACATCGCTGCCGGCGCCGCGCCGCGCTCGATGGGTCTTGTCGGCTCCGGCGCCGAACGGCTTGCGCTGCCTACGGGCGCTCAACTCGACAAGGCGAAATTCGCCGTGACGGTCGAACCAACCGGAGGCTCGCCGACCGGCGGCCCGACGGGGCCGGTGGTCTACGCTGGCGAGCTTGTCCGCGAATGATAAAGGCTTCCGCTGCGACGGTGTGATGCGCCCCTGCGCATTGCTCACATCTGTGCGTGGTGCGCCAGCAACATCTCGCGATGGAGGAGCACGACATCGTCGAGGCTCGACCCGAGGTTCCGCAGGCGGCCCGCCTGCGTGATGACCAGCGAGCCGGCCCGCAGGCGCGCGTCAGGCTTGGCTGGTTGCGCCATCGAAGCATCGAAGCAGGCATGCAGGCGATCGAGAGCGTCCCCAAACAACGCCTTATAGATCAGCTCATTCGACGCAAACAGGATACAGTCAGGTAACAACGTTATGGGAGCGATGAAATGGCGGTGCGTATCGACAAGAACGGGCATGTATGGACCGTCATTCACAGCCGCGCCGGGGCGCGTAACGCGATGGATCCACAGAGCGCCGACGAGCTGGTGTCGGCTTTCGAGGCGTTCGACCGTGATCCCGCCGCCAGCGTCGCGGTTCTGTGGGGAGAAGGCGGCAGTTTCTGCGCCGGTTGGGACCTGAACTACGCGAGCGCGCTGGCGGATCGCGATCGCTTTCAAAGCGAGATGGTCGAAGGACTTGGCTTCGGCCTGGGAGCAGGCCCTGCGCCGCGCGGACCGCTCGGCCCGACCCGGCTGGAACTGTCCAAGCCCGTCATTGCCGCCGTCGAGGGGCCCGCGGTCGCGGGCGGCATGGAACTGGCGCTGTGGTGCGATTGCCGCGTCATGGCGGAGACAGCATATTTCGGCGTCTATTGCCGCCGCTGGGGAATTCCGCTTCTCGACGGCGGAACGGTGCGCCTGCCGCGCCTCGTCGGCATTGGCCGCGCCCAGGAAATCATCATGACCGGCCGCAAGGTGCCTGCCGATGAGGCGCTGCGCATCGGCCTGTGCGAGCGTCTGACGCCGCAGGGACAGGCGCGCGCCGCTGCTGAGGCGATGGCCCACGAGATCGCCCGGTTTCCGCAGGCGGCGGTAAGGGCCGATCGCAAATCTGTTTACGAAACCTACGGTCTGAGCGTGCGCGAAGGCCTTCGCCGCGAGTGGGCGAACGGCGTTCAGGCGCACCAAAAGGAGGGCGCTGCGGGCGCCGCGCGATTTGCCAGCGGCCTCGGAAGACATGGCGATTTTGGCAAAATCTAGAGCCGGCATGGCCGTTGGACTGCCAGAGGGAAATTTTGCCGCCCGCGGCTAGAAAATATCAATAAAAATAGAACGGCGCGCCGAAGCGCGCCGTCCTTGCTTAAAGCCTGACAAATCAGGGCATCAAAACCTTGTTCACAACATGGATCACGCCGTTCGACTGCATCACGTCGGCGATCGTGACGCGCGCCGTGCCGCCCTTCGCGTCCGTGACCATGATCGTCGAGCCCTTGCGGGTGACGGTCAGCGGCTCGCCTTCGACGGTCTTGAGCGAAGCCTGCCCGCCGCCATCCTTCACCGCCTTCGCGAGGTCGGCGCTGGTCATGCGGCCGGGCACGACGTGGTAGGTCAGAACGCCGGTCAGCTGATCCTTCATTTCCGGCTTCAGCAGGCCGTTGACCGCGCCGGGCGGCAGCTTCTTGAAGGCGGCATTGGTCGGCGCGAAGACCGTGAACGGGCCGGCGCCCGCCAGCGTGTCGACCAGGCCCGCAGCCTTCACCGCCGCGACGAGCGTGGTGTGATCCTTCGAATTGACGGCGTTCTCGACGATATTCTTCGTCGGATACATCGCCGCGCCGCCGACCATCTTGGTCATGGCGGCCTGAACCGCCGTATTGGCGAGGCCGAGACCGAGCGCGGAAGCGAAGAGGATTTTGGCGAAACGATTCATGGACTGTCTCCCTGTGCGGCCGGCGTGTCGCCGGGCCGGGCGCGAATACGCAGGGGCGGTCGCAAAAGTTGCCGGCGCGCGGAAATTATCAGCGCTTGCCCGTCGAAAAGCCGTCTGCTAGAACATATAGGGAACAATAGCGTCCGGGCCAGCAGGCCCGAGGTCCGCGCTTTTGGGTGTGGACAAGCCTGATAGCCCGGACTTTCGGGAATAATTCCGGCGCGGGGCGCTGTAGTGTGGCCGCTCTTATTTTCAGCCGATGGAGAGAACCATGTCAGGCAGCGTCAACAAGGTCATTCTCGTCGGCAATCTCGGGCGCGACCCGGAAGTCCGCACCTTCCCCTCGGGCGACAAGGTCGTCAGCTTCTCGATGGCCATGACCGAGAGCTGGCGCGACAAGGCGACCGGCGAGCGCAAAGACAAGACCGAATGGGTCAATGTCTCGATCTTCAACGAGGCTTTGGGCCGGGTTGCCGAGCAGTACTGCCGCAAGGGCTCGAAGATCTATCTCGAGGGCCAGCTGCAGACCCGCGAATATACCGACAAGGACGGCAACCAGCGCAAGGCGACCGACGTCGTCCTGCAGAAGTTCCGGGGCGAGCTGACGCTGCTCGATAGCCGCAACTCCCGTGGCGGCGAAGAGGGCCAGAGCTTCGAGCGCAGCGCGCCCTCGGGCGGCGGCTATGGCGGGGGCGGCGGGCGCTCCGGCGGCGGCGGCGATCGCCGTCCGGCGGCGGTCGGCGGCGGCCGGTCGATGGACCTCGACGACGATATCCCGTTCTAGGGCCGGCTACGGCGCTTCTTAACCCTGCCGGGCATATTCCGGCGGGCGCCGGCGCATGCGCGCCGGTTACCGCCGCTTCTTAACCTCCTGCAAGAAAACAGCCCCTAGCGTGGCCGACGACAGGCGTCGAGGCGGCCATGGCGGCGAAACACGAAACGATCTGGTTCAAGCTGCTTTCAGTGACGGTCATCGTGACGACCGCATCGCTGCTGGCGACTTACAGCATCATGGGCGTGATGTTCGACATCGGCGGCGACCGGAGCTACAGCGGCGCGCTCATGCTCCAGGTGGGCACGGTCTGCTCCGTCGTCATCCCGATCATTCTCGCGCCAGCCGTCAGCTTTCTGCCGATGCGCACACTTCGCGACATCGAGCGCGAGCGCATCCGCATGGAGGAACTGGCCCTCACCGACGCCTTGACGGGGCTGCCAAACCGGCGCGGCTTCGACCGCGCGGCCAGCGACCTTCTCCTGAAAGCCGCACAGAGGGATGAGCATTGTAGCGTCTTCATGCTCGATCTCGATCGCTTCAAGCAGTTCAATGATGCGCATGGCCATGCGTTCGGCGACGCCGCGCTCGTGCGTGTCGCCGATGTCCTCCGCCGCATTCGCGATCAGGAGGGCGCGATCGTCGCACGTTACGGCGGCGAGGAATTCGTCTGCCTGACCTGCGGCCCGCGCGGCAGTGCGACAGAGATCGGCGAAAGATTGAGGTCGGAGATTGCGCAGGCGTCGGTTTATATCGGCGCCGAGCGCGCGCAACTGACAGTCAGCATCGGCGCGGCGACGGCGCGCGCCGGGCGCATGCTGCTTTCACAACTGATCGAGGGCGCCGACCGCGCGCTTTACGACGCCAAGGCCGCAGGGCGCGATCGGGTCGTCGCCAGGCTTGCGGCCTAGTCCTCGGCTTTCGCCGGCTCGCTCGCTGCCGCCGGCGCAACGCGCACCGGCTTCATCAGGAATGACGGCATGTGGTCGCCAAAGCCGACGACGCTTGGGCCATCGTCGTGGTCGTCACGGCGCGGGCGGCGGTCACGGCCACGGTTCGCATCGTGCTCGGGGCGCGGCCGGCGCTCGGCGCGCGGCGAATCCGGTTGCGCATCGGCGACAGGCGCTTCCTCGCCGTAGCGGGCAGGGCGACGGGAGCGCGAGCCGCGCTCCTCATTGTCCGGACGCGGGGCGCGGTCGCGGTTCTCTTCCCGGGGGCCGCGCGCGCGGTTCTCGTCACGCGGCGGGCGCGCCTCCCGATTCTCCTCGCGCGGACGGCGCGGCGGCCGTTCGCGGCGGGCAGGCCGCTCGGAGGCGGCGCGTTCTTCACGCGGGCGATCCTCGGCCGGCGCGGCGGTCGGATCGAACGGCTCCAGGGAAGCCTCGACCTCGCCAGCGGGGCGCACGTCACGGCCACGCGGGCCGGATCCGTAACCACGATCACGATCCCGGCCGCGTCCGCGCGAGCGATCCCCGTCGCGTCCGCGACGGACTTCGCGCGGCGTATCGTCGGGCGGCAATTCGTTCAGCTTCGGTCCGACCCACTCGATCTGCCGGGCGATCAGCTTCTCGATTTGGTCGATGTATTTCGTATCCTCGTCCGTCACGATCGACAGGGCGACGCCGCTCTTGCCGGCGCGGCCCGTGCGGCCGATGCGATGAACGTAATCTTCCGAATGCGTCGGCATGTCGAAGTTGAAGACATGGCTGACATCGGGAATGTCGAGGCCGCGGGCGGCCACGTCGGAACAGACGATCAGCGCGACATCGCCGTTCTTGAAAGCGTCCAGCGAGGCCATGCGGGCCATCTGATCCATGTCGCCGTGCAGCGCGCCAACCGAAAAGCCATGCTTGGCAAGCGACTTGTGCAGGATCGCGACATCGCGCTTGCGGTTGCAGAAGATGATCGCGTTCTTGAGGTTTTCCTCGTCGCGGATCAGCCGGCGCAGCGTCTCGCGCTTGGCCGCATGGCCGTGCGAGGCGACGAGGCCCTGGCGGATCGTTGTCGCGGTGGAAGCGGCGCGCGCCACTTCCACGCGTACGGGATTATGCAGGAAGGCTTCCGTCAGCCGGGTGATTTCCGGCGGCATGGTCGCCGAGAAGAACAGCGTCTGGCGCGTGAACGGCACGAGCTTGCAGATCTTCTCGATGTCCGGGATGAAGCCCATGTCGAGCATGCGGTCGGCTTCGTCGATCACGAGGATCTCGATGCCGGTCAAGAGCAGCTTGCCGCGTTCGAAAAAGTCGAGCAGGCGGCCGGGCGTCGCGATCAGCACGTCGGCGCCGCGCATGATCTTGGCTTCCTGATCGCCGAACGAGACGCCGCCGATCAGCAGGGCGACGTTGAGCTTGTGATTGACGCCGTACTTCTCGAAGCTCTCTTCGACCTGCGCGGCGAGTTCGCGCGTCGGTTCGAGAATGAGCGTGCGCGGCATTCTGGCGCGCGCGCGGCCCTGTTCGAGGCGCGAGAGCATGGGGAGTGTGAAGGCGGCGGTCTTGCCGGTGCCTGTCTGCGCGATGCCGAGCACGTCGCGGCCAGCGAGCGCTTCCGGGATCGCCTGGGCCTGAATCGGGGTGGGGGTCGTATAGCCGGATGCTTCGACCGCCTGGAGGACCTTTTGCGAAAGGCCCAATTCGTTGAATTGCATCAAATGTCCTGAACGCGGCGTCGTACTGCAAGGGAAAGAGGCGCGGGCCGCGACATAAGCGCCAGATGCCGGAAGGGGGAACGTCGCGAGCGCTCGTCGCACTCCTTGGGTCTCGGGCTCCGAAGAGCCTGCCCGCTTCCGGCGCTATGCAATATGCTGAAATTCCGGAAAGTCAAGGATTTACGGGTCCGGCGCGCCTGAACGGGCCAGATTTGTCGCGATAAGGTCAAAGGAGACATTGTCTTGCCGTTGCGGACGACCAAGGAAGAGGACGGCCTGTCTGCGACGGACGGCGCAGCAGCCCGCGCCTTCATCGCCGCGAATCTGCCGCTGGCGCCCGCGCCTGGCCTGCCTGAAATCCTCATTCATACAGCGACGCCCGCGAGCGGACTGCGTCGCCTCACGGCTGGCCGCAATCCTTACTGGGCCTGGTGCTGGGCCGGCGGGCTGGCGCTGGCGCGGCACGTTCTTGGCAATCCCGCGCTGGTCGCCGGACGCCGCGTGCTCGACCTCGGCGCGGGATCAGGGCTCGTCGGCATCGCCGCCGCCAAGGCCGGAGCCGGCCATGTCTTGGCCATCGACAACGACAGCGACGCCGTCGCCGCCATTGGCCTGAATGCGCGGGCCAATGGCGTGACGCTGGAGGCGCGTTGCGCCGATCTGCTCGATGCCGCGCCGCCGCCAGTCGATGTAGTGCTCGTCGGCGATCTCTTCTACGACCGCGCGACCGCCGAGCGCGTCACGCGCTTTCTCGACCACTGCTGCGAGAACGGCGCGCGCATCCTCGTCGGCGACCCTCGCCGCGATTTCTTGCCGCTCGACCGCCTGGACCTTGTTGCAGATTATCCCGCGCGAGACTTCGGCGAGAGCGGCGCCGACGAGGGCAGGGCGGGGGTGTTTTCCTTTCGCGCGCGCTCCGTCTAGCCTTGGCGCCGAAAAGGAGTCCCGATGCGCGTTCCGCTGCTTCTCATTCCCGGCCTTGCCTGCACCGCCGACCTCTGGTCGGACCAGATCGCGGCCCTCTCCGGTCGTTTCGATTGCCGGGTCGCCGATCACAGCAATGGCGCGACGATGGCCGAAATTGCTGCGAACATTCTGGCGAAAGCGCCGCCGCAATTTCTCCTCGGCGGGCTGTCGATGGGGGGCTACCTGTCGTTCGAAATCATGCGACAGGCGCCGGGCCGCGTGTCGAAACTCGCGCTGCTGGACACGCAGGCGACGCCCGAGGGCGATGCGCAGCGCGCCAACCGGCTCGGGCGCATGGAGGCCGCGCGCATGGGCGGGATGGAAGCCCTGTCGGAGTTGCAATGGCCGCAGCTGGTGCACCCCATGCGCTACGGCGACGTTCAGTTGAAGCACGACATTCGCCACATGGCGCTCGACACGGGCCTGGAGGTCTATCTCCGCCATTGCACAGCGATCATGAACCGCGCGGACTCGCGGCCAGGCCTCGCTGCCATCAAGGTTCCGACGCTGGTGCTGACGGGCGACAAGGATCAGCTGACGCCGCCGGACAAGGCGCGCGAGATAGCTGATGCTATTTCTGGCGCGAGCCTGGTCATCGTGCCCGACTGCGGACATATGTCGACGATGGAGCGACCCGAAGCGGTGAACGCGGCGCTGACGGCGTGGCTCGAGGGTTAGTCTGCGCCGGCGCCTCGAGAGTCGCGCTCTGGGGCAGACTTACTTCGGCTTGCCGGTGCAGGGATCGAGAACGACCTGGCCCGCCTGCTTCTTGATCGTCGCAGTCGCCGTATAGTCGACGTTCGGCTTGTTGTTGAACAGCGCATAGAGCTTCGAGTTCGGATCGCGGGAGGCGACGTCCAGAAAGTGTGCGCCGCCGAGGCTTGCAAGCGCGATTGCGCCTGCCATCACGGCCACGCGCTCGACCAGACCGCCTCGTGTATCGCGAACAAACTCAGTGATGCCAAACATGCGTCAGTCTCCCTCGCGGGGAATCTGACGCATCATGGTAAATGAAGCGTGTATTCCGCTCCGTCAGGCCCGCTTTTCGGGCATCATGCGCAAGAGGACGTCGTCCTTCAGCGCGACCTGATGGTAGATCGCGGCCGCTGCATGACCCACAGCCAGCGCGACAAAAGCATAGGCGGCGATCTCGTGAATCTCGGTCGAAGGTCCGATCCATTCCTTCGTGCGTGCGATCGGCGAAGCGATCTGGAACAGGCCGAAATTGATCCCGCGCCCGCGCGCAAACAGCGGCGCGAAGCCGATCAACGGCGCGGCGAACATCATCAGGTAGAGCGCGCCATGACCGAGCTTGAGGGCGCGCGTGGCGAGCGCGCTCGAACCGGCGGGCGGCGGCGGCGCGGCATGGCTCGCGCGCCAGCCGAGCCGCGCCACAGCCAGCGCGAGAACCGCGAGGCCGATCAGGAAATGCACGTTCTGATAGGGCGGGCGCCATTCCTTCGGCGGCGTGTCGACGGTCAGGCCGGTCACGAAGGCCGCGATGATGAGGATCGCGCTCGCCCAATGCAGGTTGCGCGCGATGGAATCGTATCTCTGCGGGAGCGCCGATGAAGTCATGGTCGAATTCCTTTCCCGAAATTCATTCTCCGGCAACGCGCACGTCGCCAGTTAATCTTCCGTCATGTGAACCGTGTTCCCTCGAAAATCAAAGGTTCTGGGCGCCGGCTGCGACGACTTGCCGCCACAGGTTCGCCGGCAGTCGCACCCCCTCGCGCGCAACGCGTTCGCGATCGGCCTTGCGGCAGTCGCCGGGCAGGCGCACGCCGGGCAGGGCGCGCAATTCCGAAAAGAACGATGCGGCGTGGGCGCGCCATCCCTCCGCATCGCCGAAGCGGTCGGGATCGAACGCGATCATCAGGACGCCGCCGTTGGGCGGACCCGTGTCTTCGAGCGCGCCGCGCAAAGCTTCTTCGCGACCGGCCTCGGGGCTCGTCGGCTGGCCGATCAATACGCCCGCCAGCAATTCCACCATCAGCGCGATCGACGAGCCCTTGTGCCCGCCAAACGGCGATTGCGCGCCGAGCAGGATTTCCGCAGGGTCTCGCGTTGGCTGACCATCCGGCCCGACGCCCGCGCCTTCAGGCGCGAGCTTTCCGTCGCGCGCCGCAATCTGCAATTCGCCGCGCGCAGTGGCGGCGGACGCCTGATCGAAAATGAATCCGCCATCG
>Ga0209023_10006687_pt1 | contig 12080 bp, 9 predicted proteins | sample LakOneMetagenome_FD_187468 | JGI IMG/M metagenome (GOLD analysis project Ga0209023, IMG submission 187468) | Freshwater and sediment microbial communities from Lake Erie, Canada (SPAdes) (version 2) | ecosystem: Environmental > Aquatic > Freshwater > Lentic | place: Lake Erie, Canada | collected...
TTTCGGCAGGCGCTCCAGCGCATTGCGCAGCGCGGTCGAGAGGCCGCCGACGTTCACACCGGCGCGCTGCAGCAGCGAGCGGGCGCCGCCGTCGTCCTGGTTCAGCAGCGCACTCAGCAGGTGCGCCGGTTCGATGTATTGATTGTCATTGCCGACCGCCAGGCTCTGGGCATCCGCCAGCGCTTCCTGGAGCTTGGTCGTCAGTTTGTCTTGCCGCATATTCTTATCCTTAAGAAATGGCCGTCTCATGACTTATGACTACTTCAGCCTTGCCCTTTTACCCTAGCGGCGGGGTGCGTTTGTGTCACTAAGTTTGCTTGATGCACATCAAAATACTTCGTTAAACAATCGGATCGACCCACGCAACGAGGCGCCGAGCCCAAGTGATTCCCGCGTTCGATTGGTGAATTTGACTTGCATCAACGACTCCGACCATCCCCTCGACATACCCTGCCGTACGCTCGCGCCTTTGTCCTCCCCCTATGGCTATCGTTATTCCGCATGCATACCAATAGAATTTCCCGGCTGTGGCTCCTGCCCACCCGGCTGGTTTTCGGACTTGCCCTCGTCCTCGCTCACCTGTTCGCCCATGCCGATGCCCCCCGCCCAGCGCCGGTCGACGCGCGCCAGCTCGCGCTTCGTCTCGATGCTTCGGGAATGCAGCCGGATTGGCTGGGCGCAGGCCAGGCCCAAGCGCGCCTGGCCCTGCGCCTGCTTCGCAATGCGCCCGCGCACGGCCTGGATCCGCGGCGTTACGGGACCGAGGACCTGGCGCGCAGGCTCGACACGCTTGCCGGCGCGGAGGCCTCCGCCGCCTTCGAGCGCGACCTGAGTACGTCCATGCTGCAGTTCCTGGCCGACCTCCACTTCGGCAGGATCTTCTCGGCCTACCGGCAGCCCTATGGCACGCCGGGCCAGTTCGACCCGGTGACTTACCTCGCGGAGGCGGCCAGGACCGGCCGCCTTGAACAGGCGGTGCAGGCCGCGGCACCGGCGATCCCGCTATACCGCCGCGTCCAGCAAACGCTGGCGGAATACCGCGAACTGGCCGCGCTGTATCCCACGTGGCCGGCACTGCCCGCGGTCCAGGCCAAGGGCATCGTTGCAGGCACGCCCTATGCAGGCGCCGCGCTGCTGCGGGAACGCCTTCATCTGCTGGGGGATCTCGATCCGGATGCGGATGTCGCGACCGGCGACGATACCGTCTACACGGCGGAGCTGGCGGCCGCCGTCCGGCGTTTCCAGTCGCGCCACGGTCTCGCGGAAAACGGCGTGCTCGGTCCGCAGACCCTGGGCGCGCTGGGGGTGCCGCTGCGGCACCGGGTGGTGCAGCTCGAGCTGACCCTGGAACGCCTGCGCTGGCTGCCGCCGCTGCCGCCCGGCCGCTTCATCGCGGTCAACCTTCCTTCGTACCACCTCTGGGCATTCGACAGCCGCGACAACACCCTCGAACCGCGCTTGGAGATGCGGGTAATCGTCGGCACCGCGGCACGGACGCCGACGCCGCTGTTCATCGGCCAGATGCGCTACCTGGAATTCAACCCGTACTGGAACGTACCGCGCAGTATCGAAGTCGGCGAGATCCTCCCGAAGCTGGCGCGCAACCCCGCCTACCTCAGGCAGAATGACATGGAACTGGTGACGGCAAATGGCACGGTGCTGCCCGATGGCACCGGCGATCCGGCGGCCGCCCTGCGCGCCGGGACGGTCAGGGTGCGGCAGCGGCCAGGGGCTTCCAACGTCCTCGGCAGCGTGAAGTTCGCCATGCCCAACCCGATGAACATCTACCTGCACTCGACGTCGGCACGGGAACTGTTCAAGCGGTCGCGCCGCGACCTGAGCCATGGCTGCATCCGGGTCGAGCAGCCCAATGCGCTCGCCGAATTCGTGCTCGCCGACCCGCAGCGATGGGATGCCATCAAGGTCGAGGCGGCGATCGCCGAGGGACGCACACGCACGGTGCCCTTGCCCGCGCCGGTCGCCGTGATTCTCTTCTACGCGACGGCGGTGACCGACCGGCAAGGCCGCGCGCTGTTCGCGGACGACGTCTACCGGCGCGACGCGCCGCTCATTAACGCTTTGGGCGCTATTTCGTCATTGCAGGCGCGTTGAGGATTTCCACGCTCCGCAGCAGCTCGACCGCCACTTCGTTGAGCTTGCGCTGGTGCGAACGCGCATGGTTGCGCAACATGCGCAGTGCCGTATGACGGTCGATACGGAATCGTTCCATGAGCACACCGACCGCCATGCCGGTTTCACGGCCTTCGCGTAACGCCTGGGTAAGACGCTGCTCTTCGGCTCGCAGATCCTGGATCTCGGCGCCGCGCGCGAGCGCCGCGCGGACGGTGGGGACCAGGCGGACCGGATCGATCGGCTTGAGCAGGAAACCCACGGCGCCGGCCGCAGCCGCCCGCTCGGCGACTTCTTCCGAATCGTTCGCCGACAGGAACATGTATGGCACGTTTCCCAGATGCGCGGCCAGCTCCAGCCCGGACATCCCGGGCATCGCGATGTCGAGCACCGCAAGCTGCGGCTGCAGGCCGTCGCCGGCGAGCATTGCCAGCGCCTCCTCTCCGCTGCTGGCCGTGCGCACCTGGAAGCCGGCGGCTTCGAGCGCCCGCGCCAGCAGCTTGAGGATCAGGACGTCGTCGTCCACCAGCAGGATCATGGGCGACGATACGGAGGCGTCGATATTGGCGTTCAAGATATTCCTTCCTCGAGTAGCGATCCGGGTGCTTCCTTTTCCATGGCGGCGGCCAGCAGTTCCAGCGTGGCATGGATCGCGGCAAGGTCGCCTGCGCGACAGGCCAGCTCCACCTGCGCCGCGGCGCTGCCCACGCCGGGGCAGCCGAAGGACGCCGCCGAGCCTTTCAGCGTGTGCGCTTCCAGTTGTGCGGCGCCCAGGTCATGCCGCGCCAGTCCTTCCCGCATGCGCGACATGCGCTGCGACAGGCTGCTTGCGAAAGCCTGCCGCAGCTGGGCAAATTCCGGCAGGTCGGTGAAGTCGCCGGAGGCCGGCGCACGCTGCAGGAACTGGTCGAGGATGCGAGCGAACGCCTGACGTTCGAGCGGTTTCGCCAGGCAGGCATCGAAACCATACGCCTCGTAACGCTTGCGATCCTGCTCGCTCACATTGGCCGTCAAGGCGACGATCGGTCCTCGGAAACCGCGCGCGCGCAATTGACCGGTTGCGGCAAGTCCGTCCATGACCGGCATCTGGATATCCATTAGGACCAGGTCCGGGGCTTCCGCCAGGGCGAGCGCGACACCGCGTTCGCCGTTTTCTGCGCACGACACGGTCACGCCCATTTTCTCCAGGATCAGGGTAATCAGGCGCCGGTTATCCTCGCTGTCTTCGACCAACAGGACGCGCCCCGCGTAAGCGCGCTTGCCTGCCGGCTCCCGCGTTGCGGCGGCGCCACCGGTGGGAGCGGCTTTGTCTGCCGGGGCGGCGTGGACAGAGACGGTAACGCGCGTCCCTTCGCCCGGCCGCGAATCCACTGCCACCTCGCCGCCCATCGCATCGGCCAGTTGCCGCACCAGATACAAGCCCAGACCGGTGCCCCCGAAACGCCGCGCGATACTTTTATCCGCCTGCTCGAAGGGTTTGAACAGCCGCGCCACCTGTTCGGCACTCATGCCGATGCCGGTGTCGCTGACCCGGCAATACAGCCGCTCGCGCGCCGGCTCGTACCATACCTGTACCGTGACTTCGCCGCGCTCGGTGAACTTGACGGCATTCGACACCAGGTTCAACAGGATCTGCCTCCAGCGCGTGGGGTCGCCGAGCACGCGTTCCGGGCAACCGGCTACCACATGGGTCTCGAAACGAATCGCGCGTTGCTGCACCTGCCCCGCCATCAGCATCTTCACGGCTGCCACCGTATCGCGGGGAGCGAATGGAATCTGTTCGATCACGAGGTTGCCGGCCTCGATCTTCGACATGTCGAGAATATCGTTGATGAGCGAGAGCAGGACCTGGCCGTTCCGTACGATTATTCCGCCCAGTTCCGCCGCCTCCTGCACGCCGGCGGCATGTTCCAGTTGCTCGGCGAAGCCGATCACGGATGTCAGCGGCGTGCGAATCTCATGACTGATCATCGCAAGGAAATCGCTTTTCGCGCGGTTTGCCGCATCGGCCTGCGCTTGCAAGTTCTGCTGGCGCAGCATGGCACGTTCGCGCCGGCCTGCCTCGCGCAGCAGGCTGCGGAAAACGACCAGGATCGCGAGCCCGCACAGCATCCCCATCGCGGCCAGTTGCCAGGCATAGGTGCGCCACTGGTGCATGTACAGGTTCTCGGTCACGGTCACGTTGATGATCAGCGGGTAGTTCGGCACCACGCGTACCGCGCCCATGCGCTTGACACGCATGTCCTGGTCGGACTGGCGGGGCGTGTCGAGCACGATGACGCCCTGGTCCCGCTGCCGGCGACCGACGATCTCGTAGGTGCTGCCCTTGCGGTTGACGACACCCATCTGCGTATCCAGATGCGGCCAGCGCGCGAGAACGGTGAAATCGCGCCGGTACAGCGTGACCGTGGCGTCGGCGCCAAGGTTGATCTTGCTGAAGAAGTCGCTCATGCGCCGGCTCGACAGGCCCACCAGCACCGTGCCGAGGAAGCGGCCGTCCGGGGCGCTGACGCGGCGGCTGAGATAGAAGGTCCACTCGCCGTTACCGCGGTTGCGCACGGGCCGGCTCACGAACGAGCCGCGACTGGCCGCTTCGCGGTGGACGCGGAAGTAGTCGCGGTCTGCCAGGTTGATCGGGGGGCCGGAAAATGCCGCGTGAAGCTGACGACGTTTCCTTCGTCATCGGTGACGGTGGCGACGTCGATCTGCGGCAAGGCTTTCTTGCGCGCCAGCAGGTCCTGGAACGCGTTCTCGCTGGACATGATCCGGCGTAAAGCGGCCGGGTCCTCGATATGGTGCGAGCGAATACGCTCGACCATGCCGTCCAGCAGCAGGTCCGCCGCCGCCATTTCATTCGAGGCCTGCTGTGCAAGCAGCAAGGTGGTGTTGCTCAGTTGCTCGCGCCAGTCTTCGAGCTCGCTGACGCGGGCTTCGTACAGTGCGAAGGAAAGCGCGGCGAGCATCGTGAGCAGCAGGGATACCGCAGCGGCGACCATGAAGCGCCGGGAACGTCTGGCTTCTTGCATCGGGTGCCTGTATTGACAGTTTCCCGAAGGATACCACACGCCGGTCGCCGGGTGCAGTCCCCCGTTTGTTTTGTTGTCATTTCAAGATACGGTTCCGAACGGCAATAATGTTTGAAAAGATCGGGTATTTATATTACCCTTGCATTGCCTGACCAGTTCACCAAGCGCGCCGACCCCTTTGCCGGCACTGCCGGACTGGTTACCCACCGGCCCATCCCCCCCTGGATAGGTACGGCTTCCACGGCCTCCATTTCCGCCGTTTTTGCGATCTGCCATACGCATGCGTATGCACTATTGCCTGAACCGGAGTGCCATGTCTCCCTGTTTTGTCGGACGCCGCTACATTGCGGCAAAACCAAGCTTACCGGAACCAGTCGCGCTGCCACAGCCTGCCACGCTGGCGGCAGCATTGCAGTCCGGCGAATTCGAACCTTTCTACCAGCCGAAGATCGACCTCGACACGGGCGCCGTCCTCGGGGTCGAGATCCTGGCGCGCTGGCGCCGGCCAGCGTCGGCCTGCTGACGCCGGCATCCTTCATCGCAGCGTTGGAGGACACGCCGCTGATCGACGATCTGACCGTGCTGCTGTTGGCACGCGCGCTCGCAGACTCGCACGACTGGCCTGGCGCGCCGCTGACCCTCGCCTTGAACGTGGCACCGCGCACGCTCGAACACACCGGCCTGCCGGACCGGCTGCTGGCCCTGGCCGACCGGCACGCGGTCGCTGCCGAACGCATCACGATCGAGTTGACCGAGACCGCGATGGCGCGCAAACCGCAACTGGTGCTCGACTGTGCAGCGCGCTTGCGGACCCGCGGCTTCCGATTCGCCATCGACGACTTCGGAACCGGTTATTCGTCGATGGCGCTGCTGCTCGACCTGCCGTTCACGGAACTGAAGATCGACCAGTCCTTCGTCACACGGCTGGCCGATTCGCGCACGGCACGGATCGTCCTCGAAGCGATGATCTCCCTCGGTGGCCGCCTCGGCATGTCGGTGGTCGCCGAAGGCGTCGAAAGTGCCGCCGAAGCGGAGCTGCTTCGCGCGATTTGCTGTCCCGCGGCCCAGGGCTTCCATTTCGCCCATCCGATGCCGCAGGACGCGCTGCTTGCCTGGCTGGCACGGCGTAGCGCCGCGCCGCTGAGCGCGTGCTCCTTTCACCGAAAGCTATGATGAACCTGCGTAAAATCGGCATCGGGTATCGCCTGGGCCTGGTGTTTTCCATTCAAATTCTGCTGTTGCTCGGGATCGCATTCCAGGCGAACGCAAGCTTCGCGTCCCTGTCCGAGCGGATGCGGGAGATTACTACCGTCAACAATGCGGAAGCCGAGCTGGCCGTGGCCATGCGCGCCGCGGTCAGCTATCGCATGATTGCATTGCGTGACATGGTGCTCGTGCGCGATGCGGACGAGGTCCGACGGGCGGCCGAATCGATCGGCCACCTCACCGAACAGTACAGCAGCGCCTCCAGCAAACTGCGCATATTCCTCGGACGGCGTGCGATCAAGGCCGACGAGCGCACCGTCCTCGAGGAGGAAGCCGCGGCGGTGCGCGCCGCCGGGCCCCTGATGGACCGGGTGATCCAGTTGCGGCTGGCGGGCCATACCGACGAAGCGTCTGGCGTGCTGGTCGACCGGCTTCGCCCGGTCCAGGCGCGCTGGAGCGCTGCGTTGACCCGTCTCGGCGAAATCAAGGCACGCCAGAACGCCATGCTGTTGAACCAGGCGCTGGCCTTACAGAAGCGCCAGCGCATCCTGATGCTGGGCATCCCTGCACTGGCCGTCGTGGTGGCGGCCCTGCTTGCCTGGCGCCTCACGCGCAGTATCACGAAGCCGCTGGCCGACGCGGTGGCGCTGGCGCGCACCGTTGCCCGCGGCGACCTGTTCACGTGTGGCGACGCCACCGGACACGACGAGCCGGCGCAATTGATGAGGGCGCTCAACGAGATGACGGCCAGCCTGCGGTCGGCCATCGGTACGGTCAATGACGGCTCCCAAGCCATCCGCACTGCATCGGCGTCGCTGGCTGCAAGCAATGTCGATCTCTCCGGCCGGACCGAAAGCCAGGCCAGTGCCCTGGAGGAAACGGCATCCGCGATGGAAGAATTGACCTCGACGGTCCGGCAAAGTGCCGAGAATGCGGCGCAGGCCAGCACCCTCGCCCGTTCGGCCGCCGAACTTGCCGCCGACGGCGGCGAACAGGTCCGGAACATGGTCTCGACCATGGACGGGATCGACGATGCGGCACACCGGATTACGACCATTACCGGCGTCATCGACGAGATCGCCTTCCAGACCAACCTGCTTGCGCTCAACGCCGCGGTCGAAGCGGCGCGGGCCGGTGCACAGGGCCGCGGCTTTGCTGTCGTGGCGGGCGAGGTGCGCAACCTTGCCCAGCGGTCTGCGGGTGCCGCGAGGGAGATCAAGCAACTGATCGACAGCGCCGTGGTGCGGGTCGAGGACGGTTCACGCCTTGCCCGGAGCCTGGGCGCCGCCATGGACCAGGTGGTGGACAGCGCGCGCCGGGTCAGTTCCATCATCGGCGACATTTCCCGCGCCAGCCAGGAACAGAGCGATGGCATCGGCCAGGTCAACGATGCCATCGCAAGCATGGACACGATGACGCAACAGAACGCGGCACTCGTCGAAGAGGCAGCCGCGACCGCCGAGACCTTGCACCGGAAAGCCGACCAGCTGGCGGGCGTGGTGGCCGAGTTCCGTCTCGACCGGCACCCGGTTCGCGGAACAAGCCCGGAACCGGCTGCCGCCGCGCATGCCTCCCAAGGATTTACCGACCGCTCGAGGCTCACATGAAGCAGCAAACGCAACACCCGGATTCTCCCGAAACACGCCTGCGCCGCGCCGACCTGGTCTTCAGGCACGCACGCGAAGGCATTCTCTATACCACGCCCGGCGGCTGCATTTTCGACGTGAACGAGTCCTTCGTCCGCATTACCGGATACAGCCGCGCCGAGGTCCTCGGCAAGAAGCCCGGCATCCTGCAATCCGGACGGCAGGGACCGGCCTTCTACCAGGCCATGTGGAAAACCCTCCGTGCCGACGGCTATTGGCATGGCGAGGTATGGAACCGCCGCAAGAATGGCGAGGTGTACGCGGAATTATTGACGATCAGCGCCGTCCGCGATGCGCAAGGGGAAACCGAAAGCTATGTCGGCATTTTTTCGGATATTATCGCACAGCGCACCGACTACGAGGAACTCGAGCGCCTCGCCTATTACGACGTGCTCACCGGCCTCCCGAACCGGCGCCTGCTGGCGGAACGTCTCGGCCAGGCGCTGGCGCAGACGCGCCGCCGGCAGACGCTGTTCGCCGTGGCCTACATCGATCTGGACGGCTTCAAGCCGGTGAACGACCGTTACGGCCACGCATGGGGCGACGATCTGCTGGTGGCGCTGTCCTCGCGCATGCGGCAATGCATACGCGAAGACGATACGCTGGCCAGGGTCGGTGGCGATGAATTCGTCGTGCTCCTGCAGAACCTGGCCAGCGAAGCCGACTGTCTGCCGTTCCTGGTGCGCTTGCGGCAGGCATGTGCCACTCCACTCCAGGTCAAGGGCCAGAGCTTGCAGGTATCCGCCAGCATCGGCGTCGCCTTCTGTCCCCGCGACGGCAAGACCAGCGCCGAGACCCTGATCGCGCAGGCCGACCAGGCCATGTATCGCGCCAAGCGCGCGGGGAAGAACTGCTACCGTTTTGCCGACCACATCCGCAGCCTGGGATTTCGTGCGCCGCGCGCTGCTTAATGGCATGCTCCTGTCTGGTTCTTGACCTAGGTCATACACAAGAGCCAAGGGCCAGCGCTAGTATTGAAGTAACTCAACTTTCTCTACTGAAGGAGCAAGCCATGAAGTCCGTCAGCAAACAAGTCATCCAATTAATTGCCATTGCAGGCCTGCTGGCCGGTCCAGCCTGCGCCATGGCCCAGGACAGCCAGGCGGCAGCGGCCGACACCACCAGCAAGGCGCAGAAGCAGGCCGGCGCCGCGGAACGCCATGTCACGCAAGCGATCGGCGTGGTCCATCAGCTGGAAATGGACGACCGGATGCGTTCCCTCCTGGGGACGGCGAAAGGCGTGTTCATCGTGCCTTCCTACGGACGCGCGGCGGTCGGTATCGGCGCCGAAGGCGGCGCCGGCGTGCTGATGGTGAAGCATGCCGACGGCGGCTGGTCGCAGCCGGTCTTCTACAATACCGGCGGCCTGAGCTTCGGCCTGCAGGCCGGCGCGCAGGGCGGCATGCTGGCCCTGGTGTTGAACAACCAGAAGGCGGTGGACGCCTTCCTCAAGAAAACCAGCGTGTCGCTGAACGCGAAGGCGGGCCTCACGGTCCTCAACTGGAACAAGATGGCCCAGGGTTCGGTGGCGGCCGGCGATGTCGTCGCCTGGTCGGATACCAAAGGGCTGTTCGGGGATCTTGCGACCGTCGAACTGAACGGCATTCGTTACAACCAGAACCTGAACAACGCGTACTACCATCGCACCCTGTCGGCAAGCGAGATCATCGCTGGCAAGACCAGCAATGCACAGGCGGAACTGCTGGTGCAAGCCCTCGCAAGCAGCGCAGCGCGCTGACTAGGGGCAAGATGCGGGGATGCTGCCATCCCGCCGCGGAAGAACAAGGAAACGGTCGACTTCTTGAACAGGAGCCGTATAATCGCCGGTATTGACAGCGTCTCCTTACGCGGATCATCCGATGAACCAAGTCCTTTTTCTTCCGATCGAGGACCAGCGGCTGAGCGTTCAAACGCCCAAGGCTGGCTGCACAACCTGCAGTATGCATCGGCTCTGCCTGCCGATGGGACTCGATGAGGCCGGCATCGAACGGCTCGACAAAGTCATTGGCGGCCGCCGTCGCATCCACCGCGACGACGCGCTGTACCGGACCGGCGAGCCGTTTCGCAACCTGTACGCGATCCATTTCGGCCATTTCAAGACCTATCGTCTCAATCCAGCCGGCGAGACCCAGGTGACCGGGTTCCAGATGGCAGGCGAACTGCTGGGCATGGACGCGATCGGCAGCGAGCGCCACCACTGCGACGCCGTTGCGCTCGAAGACAGCGAGGTCTGCACCATCCCTTTCGCGCATCTCGAAGCGCTGTTCGCACAGCTTCCCGCCCTGCTGCACCATTTCCATCGCATGATGAGCCATGAGATCACGCGCGAGCAGAACGCGATGATGTTGCTGGGCAATTTGCGGGCCGAACAGCGCTTCGCGGTCTTTCTGGTCAATAAGTCGGCGCGCTATGCCGCGCGCGGCTATTCACCGACCAGGTTCCAGCTGCGCATGTCACGCGAGGACATTGGCAACTACCTCGGCCTGACCATCGAAAGCATCAGCCGCCTGCTGGCGCGCTTCAGGAAGCTCGGTCTCCTGGAAGTCGACAAGCGCGAGGTCGTCCTGCTGGACCTGGCGCGGCTGAAGGCAATCGCGGCCGGGGCCGAGAAGTGCCAGCCCCTGGCGTGATCGGCTGTTCTCCCACGTGCCGCGCTCAGATCGTGCGCGAGTAGCGCACCCGCTGCAGCGGCACCGCTTCCGGCGTGCCGAAATAGGCGTCGAACACCATGCAGATATTGCGGATCAATAGCCGGCCCCTGGCGCTGACCTCGAGCCGGTCCGGCAGCAAGGCGAGTAGGCCTTCGGCGCCCAGCGCCGCCAGCTTTTCCAGCTCAGGCGCGAAATCGGCCGCGAAGTCGATCCCCCAGCTCGCCTCCAGGGCGTCGAAGTCGAGCGCAAAATTGCACATCAGCTGCTGGATGATGTCGCGCCGGACCAGGTCGTCGCTCGACAGGCGCAGGCCGCGCGCCACCGGCAATACCCCTTCGTCCAGGCGCGCGTAATAGGCCTCGAGCGTCTTCTCGTTCTGGCTGTAGGTGCCGTTCACCGCGCTGATCGCCGACACCCCGCAGGCGATCGTGTCGAGCGCGGCATGGGTCGAGTAACCCTGGAAGTTGCGGTGCAGCGTGCCGTCGCGCTGGGCGCGCGCCAGTTCGTCGTCCGGCTTGGCGAAATGGTCCATGCCGATGTAGACGTAGCCGGCCGCGCACAGGCGCTCGATGCACAGACCGAGCATGGCCAGCTTGGTGGCGGGATCGGGCATGTCCTCGTCGCGGATCAGCTTCTGCGCCTTGAACATCTGCGGCATGTGCGCGTAGTTGTAGACCGAGATCCGGTCCGGCGACAGCGCGATCACCTTGTCCAGCGTCTGCGCCATGCTGGCCATGCTCTGCAGCGGCAAGCCGTAGATCAGGTCGATGCTCACCGAGCGGAACCCGGCCGCGCGCGCGGTCGCGATGGCGTCGCCCGTCATCGCTTCCGGCTGGAGGCGGTTGACGGCGCGCTGCACGTCCTCGTCGAAGTCCTGCACGCCGAGGCTGAGGCGGTTGAAGCCCTGGCGCCGCAGCGAGCGGATGCGCTGCGCGTCGACGGTGCGCGGGTCGATCTCGATCGAATACTCGCCCTCTTCGTCATCGGCGAACGCGAAGCGGCTGCGCAGGTGGTCCATCAGGGCGCCCATCTGCGCGTCGCTCAGGTAGGTCGGCGTGCCGCCGCCGAAATGCAGCTGCTGCACCGGGCCGCAGGCCGCGAACAGACTGGCCTGCATGTCGATCTCGCGCACCAGGTAGCCGAGGTATTTGGCGGCCTTGCTGCGGTCGTGGGTGATGATCTTGTTGCAGGCGCAGTAGTAGCACAGCGACTCGCAGAACGGCACGTGCACGTACAGCGACAGCGGCCGTCCCGGCGCGCCACCCCAGGCCGCCGCGGCGAAGTCGATCGCGGAGAAACTGCCCGTGAAACGGTCGGCGGTCGGATACGAGGTGTAGCGCGGCCCGCGCTGGCTCATGCGAGCGATCAGTTCGGGGTCGAATTGGACGGTGGGTTGCATGGTAAATACTGTGAATGCATCA
>Ga0209023_10006688_pt1 | contig 12079 bp, 10 predicted proteins | sample LakOneMetagenome_FD_187468 | JGI IMG/M metagenome (GOLD analysis project Ga0209023, IMG submission 187468) | Freshwater and sediment microbial communities from Lake Erie, Canada (SPAdes) (version 2) | ecosystem: Environmental > Aquatic > Freshwater > Lentic | place: Lake Erie, Canada...
CGGCGGCAGCACCACGCGCTCGACCCCGGCCGGCGCCGGGGCCGCGGCGATCGCATCGACCAGCGCGGTTGCGAAGGCGCGGTCGCCATGCAGTTTCCAGTTGCCGGCAACGATCTTGCGACGCATCACGGACTCCTCATTTCAACTTGATCTCGCGCAGGCGTTCTTCCAGGTAACCCTGCGCGGTGATCGCCTGCGGATAACGGCTGGGGTTGTCGGCGCTGACGCACGACGGCAGCACGTCGATCAGGAAATCCGGGTTCGGGTGCAGGAAGAACGGGGTGGAATAGCGCGGCTGGCGCGCCTTTTCGCCCGGCGGGTTCACCACGCGGTGGGTGGTCGACGGGTACACGTGGTTGGTCAGGCGCTGCAGCATGTCGCCGATGTTCACCACGATGGTGTCGGCGTCGGCGGTGAACGGCACCCATTCGCCCTTGCGCGACAGCACTTCCAGGCCTTCGGCGCTGGCGCCGACCAGCAGCGTGATCAGGTTGATGTCCTCGTGCGCGCCGGCGCGCACGTTGGGGATGTCGTCGGTGGTGATCGGCGGGTAATGGATCGGGCGCAGGATCGAATTGCCGGCGTCGGTCTTGTCGCGGAAATAATCCTCCGGCAGGTCGATGTGCAGCGCCAGCGCCGCCAGCACCTGCGAGCCGAGGTCGTCCAGGGACTGGTACAGGCCGTAACCGACGCGCTCGAACCCGGGCACTTCCGCCGGCCACAGGTTCGGCGGCATCACCTCGCGGTGCCTGGAATCGTCCGGGATCTCGCGCCCGACATGCCAGAACTCCTTGAGGTCGGAATACTTCGCGCCCTTCGCGGTCTCGATGCCGAACGGCGTGTAGCCGCGCGCGCCGCCGCTGCCGGGCACGTGGTACTTCTTCTTCGCCTCTTCCGGCAACGCGAAGAAGGCGCGGAAGGTCTCGTAGGCCTCGTCGATCCGTTCCTGCGGGATGCCGTGGCCACGGATGCCGGCGAAACCCCATTCGCGGTAGGCCGCGCCGAGTTCGTCGACGAAGGCCCGTCGGTCCTGCGGCGAAGACGGATGGGTGAAGCGACGGATGTCGAGCGTGGGGATTCGCGATGCCATGGGGTGCTTGGTCCGATCGGTCAGGCCGCGGCCGCGCGCACGGCTTCGGCGAGCGCGTCCAGGATGGATTGCATCAATACGGCGTCGTCGGCTTCGACCGTCACCCGCACCACGGGTTCCGTGCCGGAAGGCCGCAGGAACGCGCGTCCACGGCCTTCGATCCTGCGCTGCGCATCGGCCAGCGCGGCCTTGACGCTGTCGGCTTCGGCCGGCTTCGCGCCGCCGGAGTAGCGCACGTTAACGGTCTTTTGCGGCACCTTGTGCAGGTCCTCCAGCGCATCGGCGAGGCCGATGCCGCGGCGTTGCAGCACTTCCAGCACCTGCAGCGCGCTGACGATGCCGTCGCCGGTGCTGGTGCGATCCAGGCACAGCAGGTGGCCCGAGGCCTCGCCGCCGAGGACCGCGTCGTTCGCCAGCAGTTGCTGGTGCACGTAGCGGTCGCCGACTTTCGCGCGGACGAAACCGATGCCGCGTTCCGCCAGCGCGCGCTCGAAACCGAAGTTGGTCATCAGCGTGCCGACCACCGGGCCGCGCAGGCGGCCGGTTTCCTGCCAGTCGCAGGCCAGCACGTACAGCAGGTCGTCGCCGTCGCGCACCCTGCCCTCGCCATCGACGAACAGCACGCGGTCGCCGTCGCCGTCGAAGGCGATGCCGAGGTCGGCGCCGGTTTCGCGCACGCGCGCGGCCAGCGCTTCTGGATGGGTGGAGCCAACCCCGTCGTTGATGTTGAGGCCATTCGGTTCGACGCCGATGGCATCGACGCGCGCGCCGAGTTCGCGCAGCACCAGCGGGCCGAGCTGGTAGGTTGCGCCGTTCGCGCAATCGACCACGATGCGCATGCCGGCGAGGTTGAAGCCCTTCGGGACCGAGTTCTTGCAGGCCTCGACGTAACGGCCGATGGTGTCGCGGGTGCGCACCGCCTTGCCCAGGCGTTCGGACGGAACGGTGCGGAACGGCAGCTCGAGCGCGGCCTCGATCGCGAGCTCGGTCGCGTCGTCGAGTTTTTCGCCCTGTGCCGAGAAGAACTTGATGCCGTTGTCGTGGTGCGGATTGTGCGAGGCGGAGATGACGATGCCGCCATCGGCGCGCATGGAATGGGTGAGGTGCGCGACTGCAGGCGTCGGCATCGGCCCCATCAGCTGCACGTCCACGCCGGCCGCGACCAGCCCGGCCTCCAGCGCGGCTTCGAACATGTAGTTCGAGATGCGCGTGTCCTTGCCGATCAGCACGACGGGTTTTCGCCATTCGCGGTCGCGCTGCAGCGCCGCGGCGGTCAGCGCGTGGCCGTAGGCATTGCCCAGGCGCAGGACGAAATCGGCGGAAATCGGGCCTTCGCCGACGCGCCCGCGGATGCCGTCGGTGCCGAAATACTTGCGGGAGCTCACGCCGCCTCCGCGTCGTCCTCGGGCACCGGCAGCCGCATCATCAGCGCCAGCAGATGCGCGAGCCGGTCGCGCATCTCGCGGCGATCAACGATCTGGTCCACGGTACCGTGCTCGAGCAGGAATTCCGAGGTCTGGAAGCCTTCCGGCAGGGTTTCGCGCACGGTCTGCTCGATCACGCGCGGCCCGGCGAAGCCGATCAGCGCCTCGGGCTCGGCGATGTTGAGGTCGCCGAGCATCGCCAGCGATGCGGACACGCCGCCGGTGGTGGGGTTGGTCAGCACCGAGATGAACGGCAGGCCGCGCGCGCGCAGGCGACCGAGCACCGCCGAGGTCTTGGCCATCTGCATCAGCGAGAACAGGCTTTCCTGCATGCGAGCGCCGCCGGAAGCGGAGAAATTCACCAGCGGGCAGCCGAGTTCCAGCGCCCGTTCGCCGGCGATGGCGAAGCGTTCGCCCACCACCGAGCCCATCGAGCCGCCCATGAACGCGAAATCGAACGCGCAGGCGACCAGTGGTCGCTGCTTGAGCGTGCCTTCCATCGCGATCAGCGCGTCGCGTTCGCCGCTGGATTTCTGCGCGGCCTTGATCCGGTCCGAATACTTCTTCTGGTCCTTGAACTTCAGCACGTCGGTCGGGCCGAGCGCGCTGCCGAGCTCATGGGTGGAATCGGGATCGAACAGGGCCAGCAGGCGCACCCGCGCACGGATCGGCATGTGGTGCCCGCACTTCGGGCAGACCTCGAGGTTTTCCTCGAGCTCGGGCCGGTACAGCACCGCGCCGCACTTGTCGCATTTCTCCCACAGCCCCTCGGGCACGCTGCGCTTGCGCTCCGCGCCGGCTTCGGTGCGGATGCGCGCGGCGGGCATTACTTTCTTCAGCCAGGACATGCGTCGGGACGGCCTTGACGGGACGGACGGCCCGACAGTCTAGCGTGTGCCAGCCACCGAGCCTGCAATCGCCGTCCCTGGCGCGGCATTCGGCCCTCTGAACGTCCTGCCCGTCCATCCATGGCCGGGCGTTTGCGAACGCAGCCGATGCCGATAGGGCATCGGCTCAGCGCGTCCGCTTACCCGGGCCGTCCGCATCGAGGGCGGAGCGCAGCGGCGCGAGGAACCCGACCGCGGCGCCCGCGGGATCCGCGGCCGCGGCCAGCGCCGTGACCAGCGCGCTGCCGACGACCACGCCGTCGGCATGCGCGGCCATGTCGGCGGCCGAGGCCGCGTCCTTGATCCCGAAACCGGCCAACACCGGCACCGGGCTGCGTTCGCGCAAGGCCGCGATCCGTGCGCCGGCGGCAGCCGGGTCCAGCGCGTCGGCGCCGGTGACACCAGCGAAGCTGACGCAATAGAGATAGCCGCGCGCGCCTTCCAGCACGCGCTCGATCCGCGCCTGCGGCGTGGTCGGCGCCAGCAGCCGGATCAGGGCGAGGCCGTGCGCGGCGAATGCGGTTTCGAAATCGCCGGCTTCCTCCGGCGGCAGGTCGACCAGCAGCACGCCGTCGACGCCCGCCTGCGCGGCGTCGCGCGCGAAGTGCTCCGCGCCGCCGGCTTTGTATCCATATTGCTCGACCGGGTTGAGGTAACCCATCAGCACCACCGGCGTCGCCGCATCGCGTTCGCGGAACGCGCGCACGCAGCCGAACACATAGTCGAGCCCGGCCCCGCGCGCCAGCGCGCGTTCGGAGCTGCGCTGGATCACCGGGCCGTCGGCCATCGGATCGGAGAACGGCACGCCGAGTTCGAGCAGGTCGGCGCCGGCTTCGACCAATGCGTGCATCACCGGCACCGTCGCTTCCAGCGAAGGATCGCCCGCCGTGACGAACGGCACCAGCACCTTGCGGCCGGCGGTTTTGAGCTCGACGAACTTCGTGTCGATACGGTTCATACAGTCACGCCCTCGCGCGCGGCGATGGTATGCACGTCCTTGTCGCCGCGGCCGGAGAGGTTGCACAGCACGATGCCGTCCTTCGGCAGTTCGCGCGCGAGCTTGATCGCCTGGGCGATGGCGTGGCTGGATTCCAGCGCGGGCAGGATGCCCTCGGTCTTCGCCAGCAAATGGAACGCGGCCAGCGCCTCGTCGTCGGTGACGCCGACGTATTCGGCGCGGCCCATGTCCTTGAGGAAGGCGTGCTCCGGCCCGACGCCGGGATAGTCGAGGCCTGCGCTGACCGAATGCGTTTCGATGATCTGGCCGTCGTCGTCGCACAACACATAGGTGCGATTGCCGTGCAGCACGCCGGGCCGCCCCGCCGCGAGCGACGCGGCGTGATGTCCCGTCGCGATGCCCTCGCCCGCCGCTTCCGCGCCGACGATGCACACCGACGGATCGTTGAGGAAGGCGTGGAAGATGCCGATCGCGTTGCTGCCGCCGCCGACGCAGGCGGTGACCGCGTCCGGCAGGCGGCCATATTCGGCCAGCAGCTGTGCGCGCGCCTCGCGACCGACCACGGCGTTGAAATCGCGGACCATGCGCGGGTACGGATCCGGGCCGGCGACGGTGCCGATGATGTAGAAGGTGCCGGCGACGTTCGTCACCCAGTCGCGCATCGCTTCGTTCAACGCATCCTTGAGCGTGGCCGAACCCGAGGTCACCGGTACCACGGTCGCACCGAGCAGCTTCATGCGGTAGACGTTGATCTTCTGCCGCTCGATGTCGGTGGCGCCCATGTACACCACGCACTCCAGGCCGAGCCGCGCGGCGACCGTCGCGCTGGCCACACCGTGCTGGCCGGCGCCGGTTTCGGCGATGATCCGGGTCTTGCCCATGCGCGAGGCGAGCAGCGCCTGGCCGATGGTGTTGTTGATCTTGTGCGCGCCGGTGTGGTTCAGGTCCTCGCGCTTGAGCAGGATGCGCGCACCGCCGGCGTGGCGTGTCAGCCGTTCGGCGAAATACACCGGACTCGGCCGGCCGACGTAGTGCTTCAGGTCCCTTTCGAATTCGGCGACGAACGCCGGATCGATGCGCGCGGCGTCGTAGGCCGCGGCCAGCTCCTGCAGCGGACCGACCAGGGTTTCGGCGACGAAACGTCCGCCGTAGCGGCCGAAATGGCCATTGGCGTCGGGGTATTGGTGGAAATCGATCGCCGCGCCGGGCGCAGCTTCGGAAACAGTCACGGTGGATCTCCAGAACCGGAAGGACGGCCGCGGAACCGCGGCAAGACGCCAAGTCGGTGGCGCCGGTTTACCTGACCGCGGCCGCGGGGACGCGACGCCAGCGGCGCAGCGATCGACCGGAATGCTGGTGGCGACGGGCGTTCATGGAGTGACCCTAGCCTACCGCATCCGGCGCTGGATCAGCGTCCACAGGCGGCACAACTCGCTCCCTCGTCGTCTCCGTCCACGTGGCAGTCGGCGCGACGCACCTCCTCCACGAACTTGCGCATCTTGTGCCCGTCCTTGATGCCGTGCGCGGATTCGATGCCGCTGGACACGTCCACGCCCCAGGGCAGCGTGGCCTGGATCGCATCGAACACGCTTTCCGGCTGCAGGCCGCCGGCAATGATGAAAGGCCGATCGAGCCCGGTGGGGATGCGCTTGAGGTCGTAACCCGTGCCCTGCCCGCCGCTACCGCCACGCGCGTGGCCGTCGAACAGGAACGCCGCGGCATTCGGATAGCGTGCCTGCAGCGCGGCAGCGCCTTCCACCTGTGCATCGCCCATCGCGATCGCCTTGATGTAGGGCACGCCGAAACCGCGGCAGAACGCGTCGTCCTCGTCGCCGTGGAACTGCAGCAGCGTGGGCCGCGCCTGCCGGATCGCCTCGCGCACCTCGGCCGCGGGCGTGTCGGCGAACAGCGCGACCACGCTCACCAGAGGAGCCAGCGCGTTGCGCATCGCCCGCGCCTGCTCCGGTTCGATCCGGCGCGGGCTGCCCGCGGCGAACACGAAGCCGATGGCATCGGCGCCGAGCTCGCTGGCGAGGCGCACGTCGCCCGGACGGGTCAGGCCGCAGAACTTGATGCGGGTGCGGAACAAGGTCTTGTTCATGCGTTCACTTCCGTCGTGACTTCGGCGGGCAGCTTCCAGCTCCCGGGATACAGCGGACCGACGAACACCAGTCCCTGCGGCGGCGCGGTCGGGCCGGCCACGGTGCGGTCGCGGGCGGCGAGCACCTCGGCGATCCACGAGACCGGACGTTCGCCGGCACCGACCTCGATCAGCGATCCGACGATATTCCGCACCATGTGATGCAGGAATGCATTCGCCTGCACTTCGATGTCGAGCACGTCGCCGTCGCGGCGCACGGAAATGCGCTGCAGGTTGCGGCGCGCGTGCGGTGCCTGGCAGTGCACGGTGCGGAAACTGGTGAAGTCGTTTTCGCCGAGCAAGGCCTGCGCCGCGGCGTGCATCGCATCCGCATCGAGCGAACGCCGTTCCCACGACAGCCACTGGCGCCCCAGCGCCGGGCGCACCGCGCGGTTCAACAGGCGGTAGCGGTAGCGCCGCGCGACCGCGGAAAAGCGCGCGTGGAAATCGTCGGCGACCGGCACGCACCAGCGCACGCACACCGCTTCGGGCAGCCGGCTGGTCGCGCCCAGCATCCAGCCGCGCGGTTCGCGCACGGCATCACTGTCGAAATGCACGACCTGGCAGGCAGCGTGCACGCCGGCGTCGGTACGGCCGGCGCAGGTGACGAGCACCGGATGGTCGGCGACCGTCGACAGCGCGTCTTCCACCGCCGACTGCACGGTCGGAAGCCCGGTTTCACCGGGCTGGGTCAGTCGCTGCCAGCCGGAGAAACCGCTTCCGTCGTATTCGATGCCGAGCGCCAGTCGCATCGCACTCAGGCGATGCCCCCGAGCAGTCGCTGCGCTTCGGCGCGGGCGTCGGCATCGCCGCCCTCGGCCACTTCCTGCAGCAGGCTGCGCGCGGTCGCGAGGTCGCCCATGTCGAGGTAGGCGCGCGCCAGTTCGAGGCGTTCGCGGCCGGCGGGCGTGGTGTTCAATGGCACGATGGTGTCGGCCTGCGGCGCCTGCCACACCGGCTTCGCGACCGGCGCGGGCGACGACGCGGCTGGCACCGGCCGGGGCTCGTCGCGGGTCCACGCGGGGATCGCGGGAACCTCGGCTTCCGGCATCGATTCCGGCTTCGCTTCCTGCTTCGGCACCGCGGCGGCGAGGCGCGCGCTGTCGAAACGCGAAGGCAGGGTTTGCACCGGTCCACGTCGACGGCGCAGCAACCAGCTGGCGAGCGCCGCGACCGCCACCGCGAGCAGCAGCCATGGCCACCACGCGAACGAATGCGTTGCCTGCGGCTGCGTTCCCGTCGCGGGCTCCGCGGCCTGCGCCTGCCGCGCCTTCGCCAGGTCCTGTTGCGCATTGGCCAGCGCGCCGTCCTTCATCGTGATGAGTTGCTGCTGTTCCTTCTGCAGCTTCTCCAGGTCGGCCACGCGCGACTTCAGCTCCGCCACTTCGGCATCTCTCGCCGACAGTGTTTCCTTGGTCTGTTGCAGTTCCTGTCGCAGCATTTCACCCTCGCCCCCGGCCTCAATGCCGGAACGTGTTCCCGCGCGCCGCGCATCGGAGGACGATGGCGGGACGATTTCGAGCCTGGCACCGGCGACGCGCTGCGACGCCTGCGTATCGCGCGCCGTGGCCCGGCCCGCGGTCGATGCCGCGACCTCGGGCTGCGGCTGCGCGCGCGACGACTGCGCGCCGCGCCAGCGCTGGACCTGCTGCTGCACGATGGCCGCGGCCTGCTGGCGGTCGTTGGCGGAGAAATCGGCGGCATCGGGCGTGCGCAGCACCGCGCCCGCCTTCACCAGATTTACGTTGCCGTCGATGAATGCATCCGGGTTGGCGCGCAGCAACGCGAGCATGGTCTGTTCGAGGCTGTAGCCCTGCCCCGCGTCGAGATCGCGCGCGATGCGGCCGAGGGTGTCGCCGCGCTGCACGGACACCGCTCCGCCCGCGCTCGGCACGCTCGCGGTAACGGGTGTGGGCGCAGGCCGCGCGACCGGTGCGCTGGGCGCAACCGCGTTCGTCGGGTTCGCTTCCGGCACGGGCGCCGGGGTCGGTGTTTCCGCGACCGCTGCCTGCGGCGCGGCGGGTTCCGGTGCGCGTTCGACGATGTCCGCTGGCGCCGCGGTCGGCATCTGCAGCGGTTCGGGCGCGGGCGCGGCCACGCTCTGCGGCGCATCGACCAGCGCGGAGTATTCGCGCACCAGCCGGCCCGAACCCCAATCGACTTCGAGCAGAAAGGTCAGCGCCGGCACCTGCACCGGTTGCTGGGTGGTGACGCGGATCAACGGGCGGCCGGCCGCGTCCTGGTCGAACGAGAAATCGAGGTCCGCGACCAATCCGTCCGGCGGCGCCAAGCCAACCCGGGCGAAGGTGTCGGGCGAGGCGAGCTGCGCCTGCAGGCCCTGCAGCTCTTCCGGGTCGCTGCTGATGATCGGGATTTCCGCCTGCAGCGGCTGTCCCGGCTTCGACTTCACCACGATCTGCCCGAGCCCCAGCGCGAACGCGGGCAGCGACGCGCACAGCAGCAACGCCGACGCGAACAGCGGGAGCAAGCGGTGGTGGAAGGAACGGCGACGGCTCACGGCATCCCCCTGGACTCCCTGTCGACTCTAGCGGCCCGCGCCTGCGATCCGCAACGACCGCTGCATCATGCCCGTTCCGCGACGACGAGTTCGGCGATCTGCACCGCGTTCAGCGCCGCGCCCTTGCGGATGTTGTCGGAGACGACCCACAGGTTGAGCGCGCGCGGGTGCGAGAAATCCTCGCGGATGCGCCCGACGAAGACCGGATCCGCGCCCGAGGCGTGCGTCACCGGGGTCGGATAGCCGCCCGGTTCGCGTTCGTCCACCACTTCAACGCCCGGCGCCTGTTCCAGCAGCGCGCGCGCGGTGGCGGCGTCGAGCTTGTCGCGGGTCTCGATGTTCACCGCCTCGGAATGGCCATAGAACACCGGCACCCGCACCACGGTCGCGTTCACCCGGATCGAATCGTCGCCGAGGATCTTCTTCGTCTCCCACACCAGCTTCATTTCCTCGGTGGTGTAGCCGTTGTCGGTGAAGTCGCCACCGTGCGGGATCACGTTGAACGCGATCTGCACCGGGTACACCTCGGGTTCGGCTTGGTGGAAGTTCAGCAGCGCGGCGGTCTGCTTGCCGAGTTCCTCCAGCGCCTTGCGCCCGGTGCCCGACACCGACTGGTAGGTGGCGATGTTGATCCGCTCGATCCTGGCGGCGTCGTGCAGCGGCTTCAGCGCGACCATCAGCTGCATGGTCGAGCAGTTCGGGTTGGCGATGATGCCGCGCGGGCGGTTGCGCACTTCCTGCGGATTGACCTCACTCACCACCAGCGGCACGTCGTCGTCGTAGCGGAAGCTGGAACTGTTGTCGATCACCACCGCGCCGGCAGCGGCAAACTTCGGCGCGTATTGCTTCGAGATCGAACCGCCGGCCGAGAACAGCGCGATGTCCACGCCCGTCGGGTCGAAGGTCGCGAGATCGCGGACCACGACATCGTCGTTGCCGAACTTCACGTGGTCGCCGGCCGAACGCTCGCTCGCCAGCGCGACCAGTTCGCCGACCGGGAACTTGCGTTCGGCCAGCACCGACAGCATCGCCTCGCCGACCGCGCCGGTGGCGCCGACGACCGCGACCTTGTACGTCTTGTTGTTGCTCATTGCTCGGATGTTCCGGATGGAATTCTGGGAAAAACTTCGCCGACATCGCCGCACTGCGCGCGGTGGCGCAGGGCCTGGTCCATCAGCACCAGCGCCAGCATCGCTTCGCAGATGGGCGTGGCGCGGATGCCGACGCAGGGATCGTGGCGGCCGGTGACTGCGATCTCGACTTCGTTGCCACCGGCATCGAGGCCGCGCGCAGGCAAACGCAGGCTCGAGGTCGGCTTGAACGCCACCGACACGACGATGCGCTGGCCGCTGGAAATGCCGCCGAGGATGCCGCCGGCGTGGTTGGAGAGGAAGCCTTCGCGCGTCGCCTCGTCGCGATGCTGCGTCCCGCGTTGCGCGACGCTGGCGAAACCGTCGCCGATCTCCACGCCCTTGACCGCGTTGATCGACATCATCGCCGCGGCGAGTTCGGCGTCGAGCTTGCCGTACACCGGTTCGCCCCAGCCCGGCGGCACGCCGTCGGCGACCACGCTGACGCGCGCACCGACCGAATCGCCGGACTTGCGCAGCGCATCCATGAAGGTTTCTAGTTCCGCGACCTGCGCCGCATCCGGCCAGAAGAACGGATTGGCCTCGATCGCAGCGGGATCGAATGATTTAGGCAGGACGTCGCCGATCTGTGCGAGGTGGCCGCGCACGCTGACACCGAACTTCTCCGCCAGCCACTTCTTCGCGATCACCGCCGCGGCCACGCGCATCGTGGTTTCGCGCGCGCTGCTGCGCCCGCCGCCGCGCGGGTCGCGGGTTCCGTACTTCTGCCAGTAGGTGTAGTCGGCATGGCCGGGGCGGAACTGCGCCGCGATGTTCGCGTAATCCTTGCTGCGCGCATCGGTGTTGCGGATCAGCAGCGCGATCGGCGTGCCGGTGGTTTTCCCGTCGTACACGCCGCTGAGGATTTCGACGTCGTCCGCCTCGTGCCGGGCCGAGGTATGGCGGGTGCGGCCGGTGGCGCGGCGCACGAGGTCGTGGGCGAAGTCCTCGGGCGCGATGGCGATGCCGGGCGGGCATCCGTCGACGACGCAACCGATCGCCGGTCCGTGCGATTCGCCGAAGGTGGTGACTCGCAGTAGCTGGCCGAAGGTGTTCAAGCGTCGCGCGGGCCGGTCAGAACAGGCTCGCAGAGGATTCTTCGTCCGCGGCGGGCGCCGCGACCTTCTTCGCAACGGACGGCGTGCGCAGGTCCGCGAGCTGGCGGATGCGCGCGTGCTGGGCGACGAGGTCGTGGCGTTCGACCACGAACACGCCCATCTGCCCGACCTTGAACTCGACCCACATCAGCGGCAGTTCCGGCAGCAGGCGCGCCAGTGCTTCCTCGGCCTCGCCGACTTCGCAGATCAGCAGGCCGTCGTCGGTGAGGTGCAGCGGCGCATCGCGCAGGATGCGCAGCACGATGTCGAGGCCGTCGTCGCCGGCGCGCAGCCCGAGTTCGGGTTCGTAGGAATACTCGCGCGGCAGCGCATCGGTTTCGTCGTTGGTGACGTAGGGCGGGTTGCTGACGATCAGGTCGTAGTGCTCGCCCTGCAGCCCGGCGAACAGGTCGGACTGGACGAAGCGCACGTTGCGCACGTGCAGGCGCTGTTCGTTCTCGCGCGCCAGTTGCAGCGCCATGTCGCTGACGTCGGCGCCGTCGACGTGCCAGTCGGGATTGTGGTGCGCCATCGCGATCGCGATGCAGCCCGAACCCGTGCACAGGTCCAGCGCGCGGCGCACTTCGCGGCCACCAAGCCAGGGCTCGAAGCCGGATTCGATCAGTTCGGCGATGGGCGAGCGCGGCACCAGTGCGCGCGCGTCGGACTTGAAGCTGAGCCCGGCGAACCATGCTTCGCCGGCGAGGTAGGCGGCGGGAATCCGCTCCTCGATGCGGCGCAGGAACAGCGCCAGCACGTCTTCCTTTTCCGCCTCGGTGATGCGCGCGTTGCCGTAGGCCGGCGGCAGGTCGTGCGGCAGGTGCAGCGAAGTGCG
>Ga0209023_10006689_pt1 | contig 12079 bp, 9 predicted proteins | sample LakOneMetagenome_FD_187468 | JGI IMG/M metagenome (GOLD analysis project Ga0209023, IMG submission 187468) | Freshwater and sediment microbial communities from Lake Erie, Canada (SPAdes) (version 2) | ecosystem: Environmental > Aquatic > Freshwater > Lentic | place: Lake Erie, Canada | collected...
GGTGGTTCACGAGCGCGGGGAAGTCCATGTAGAGCCACTCGTCGGCGCGGAACGGGTGGTGGAACCAGACCGCGTGGTCGATGCTCGCGTCGGTGTGACGGCCCCACTCGCCGAGGCTGTGCGGACGGAACGACGCGCCCGTCATGTCCGAGAGGTACGCCGCGACCTGCAGGTGGCAGAGCGGATCGTCGGGCAGGGCCTCGATGGTCCGCACCCAGGCGCGACGGGTCGAGCGGTAGGTGCCGTCCGCCCGCGGCGGACTCGGGCCGAGCTCGACGAAGTCGAACATCGGGGGCTGCCAGTCGTCATCGTCGTCGACCGGGTCGGCGACGGGTTCCGGCGTCGCGGGCATCGGCAGCTGGTACTCGTCGCCGTCCTCGTCGGCGTGGAACGAGACCGTGCACCACAGGGCCGTTCTCCCGTGCTGCTCGGAGGTGACGTGGCGGGTCGAGAAGGTGCGGCCGTCGCGCAGGGCGCGCACGGACAGGTCGACGGGACCGGCGCGCAGCGCGCCGAGGAAGTAGCCGTGCAGCGAGTGCGGACGCATCGGCGGGTCGACGGTCTGGGCCGCGGCGCTCAGGGCCTGCGCCACCACGACGCCGCCGAACACGCGATCCCCGAACCAGTCCGGGGCGGTCGCCGCGAAGCGCTCCGTGCCGTCAGGCCCGGGGCCTGTGCGCGTGGCGGCGGTGGCGTCGAGCAGGTCCTGCACCGGCGTCTCGGATGCTGCGCCGGCGTTCACCTCATCCTGGCTCGCTCCGGCCTGGCTGGGTGCGGCCGGGCTGGGTGCGGCCGGGCTCGGTGTGGTCTCGCCCTCGCTCACGCTGGTTCCCTCCGCCGGCCCGAAGGCCCGGCCAACAGGAACCGGGGCGGTCGCCCGCCCCGGATCCGTCGTTCTCGCACGTGCGGGGCGACTGCGGCCTACGGCATCGCCTCGTCGGCGGCGTCCTCGTCGGCCTCGTCGTTGCCCAGGCCGTCGATGAAGGTCTCGACGTGCTTGTGCTCGGCGGCGTACTCGCTCTTGGCGGTATCGATCTCCTTGCCGATCTCCTGGAGGTCTTCCTTCGCCTTCTCGATCCAGTTCTCGTCGTCGTCACCCTGGCTCGGCTGCTGGTCCGGGTTCTGGGTCGGGTCGCTCATCGCATGGCCTCTCTGCCTGACGCGGTGCGTCTCGGTCGATCGACCTTTTCTAGTCCCTCGATGCCGGGACGAGGAACCTGACGGCCTCCCGGCGGTCCCGGCGCGCCGCGTCAGCCCGCGCCACGGGCTTCGCGCCGCTCGAGCCACTTCAAGGCCTCACGCTTGGAGAGCCCCGAGAGGTCGGCGTCGTGCGCGGCGACGAAGGCGCGCACGGCGTCGGGGTCGACTCTCGTGTACTCACGCAGCGCCCAGCCGATCGCCTTGCGGATGAAGAACTCCGTGTCGGGTGCCCGCCGCTCGCAGTAGCGGAAGAGACGATCGGCGTCGGTGGCCTCGCGCCAACGGTTCTGGTGCAGGATCGCCGTGCGACCGATCCAGATGTCGTCGTCGTCGATCCACGCGTCCATGACGGCGTCGAGGGTTCGGTCTCGGCGCACCACCGGTCCGACGATGTTCTGTGCGAGCTCGTCGACGGTGTCCCACCACGACTTCGTCGTGACGAGGTGGCGGGCGGTCGGGATGAAGTCCGCCGCGAGCACCTTGACGTTGCGCCGCAGGAGCCACAGCGCGAAGTACTGGTACTCGCGCTCGTCCCGGGCCCACAGCGCGCGGGCGACGGCCTCCAGGTCCTCGGCCGACGGCTTCGGCATCCCTGCGATCGCCTCCCGGCTCAGGGTCACCCGTTCCGGGCTCGGGATCCCGATGAACGCGAACTGGTCGCGCATGTAGGCGCGCATGGCGGCGGCCCGTTCTTCATCCCGCCTGGGCGCGAACGCGGCGACCACCCGCTGCTCGATGTCGTCGGCGAGCGGCTTCACAACGGGGTGATCACCTTGAACGCCTCGCCGTGCGAAACCCCCGCCGCCGCGCCGACACGGGCGAGGTCGTCCACGATCCGGGCGCGGAAGCGCGCTTCCTCCTCGGTGGCCGCCTCCCCGTCGTTGATCGCCATCGTCGTCTCGAACTGGCTCTTGTGTTGCAGCAGGGCGGCGACCTTGGCGTCAGCGAAGCCGGAGACGTCCTCCACGTGGTCCGGCTCATCGGCTTCGAAGAGCCAGAGCGCGTCGGGTCGGTGGTGGGGCACGTCCTGATCCTTGAAGAAGTGCGGGTCCCGCGCCGCAACGACGCCGTCGACCGTGAGCCAGCCGGCCTCGCGGTGGTCCGGGTGCAGCCGGTAGCGCTTCCACGGGTCGTGGCCGAGCACGATCTGCGGACGGAGCTTGCGGATCCAGAAGGCGACCTGCCCCCGGAGCTCGAGCGAGGCCTGCAGCTCGCCGTCGACCAGTCCGAGGAAGACGACCTCACCCGTCGAGCCGAGCGCGGTCGCCGCGTCGTCCTGCTCGGCCCGGCGCGTGCGGATGAGCGCATCGATGTCGGCGTGCGGGTTCCACGTGCCCTTGGACCCGTCCGTGAGGATCAGGTGGTTGATGACGCAACCCGCCGCCGCCCACTTCGCCAGCGTGGCGCCGCACTGGAACTCGACGTCGTCGGGATGCGCGGCGATGGCGAGCGCTCGGGCGGGGATGGGTGGGGGAGCGGCGGCGTCCGTCATGGTCGTGATCGTGCCACGTCCGGCGCCGGGCTCGGCTGTGTCCGGTCGCGCGTCAGCCCGGCACGAGCCAGTCGGGGGCGATCAGGTCGTCGGGGGTGTCGACGTCCCAGCCGAGTCGGCGTTCGCGCTCGACTCGCACCGGCAGCCCCAGCCGCTCCGCCTCGGCCTGGTGGCGGGCGAACGATCCCGGCCCGTAGGCGAACGTGAACCCCGCACGGGTGGGGAGGCACACGACGTTGGTGCCGTCGTCGCGCCGATCCGGCACGAGCGTCACCCCGTCGAAGTCCGCGACCCAGGTCAGATCGAGCGCGTGGGGGAGGTCGGCGTGGGCCACGATCACCTGCGCGAAGCCGACATGGCCGAGCTCGTCGACGCCGTCGGTCACCGCGGCGTTGAGACCGCGGCCCGGCCGCCAGATCACCTCGGCGCCGAGGGTCACCGCCCACGCAGACACCTCGTCGTCGTCGCACACGATCGAGACCGGGAGCGAACCCGCGGCCCGCACGACCTTCGTCGCCATCTCGCGGGCCAGTGCGGCGCGGCTCGCGTCGTCGAGGGCTCCCGCCAGCCGGACCTTCGCTTCGCGGAACGCCTTCACCGGCAACAGCACAGCCGTCGATCGTGCAGCAGGCGTCGAGGCCGTGGACATCGCGCCGAGTGTACGAGCCCCCGTCACGAACCACCCCCGATCGGGCGCCGACACGCCCGGACCGGTCCTCGCCACCCGTGGCGCGGTCGCCGCGCGTACACCCGGGGATGTACGCGCGGCGCGCCAGGATGCACCCCGGGGCCGATGCCCCGGACGCTGCGGCGGTCTACCGTCGTGGACGATGAAGCTCTTCGCGGCCGAACGTGCACGGCTCCGATCGCTGCCGCAGCTGACGGTCGACTCGATCATCGCCGTCACCATCCTCGTGCTGTGCATGGGCAGCCTGATGCTCGTCGGTCCGATGGAGTCGATGGGCGAGAAGCCGACGACGCCGTTCACCTACGTCCTGTTGCTGTTCCTGACCCTGCCGGTGGCGTTCCGGCGGCGCTACCCCGTCCAGGTGTTCCTCGTCGTCCTGGTCGCGATGGGGTTCTACGAGGCGCTCGGCTACGGCGGCGTCAACGCCGACTTCTTCGGGCCGATCGTCGCCCTGTACTCGGTGATCGTCTACGGGCCCCGGCGCTTCGCACCCTGGGCCCCGATCGCCGTGCTCGTCGCGGTGTCGTTCGCGATCCCCTTCGAGATGCCACCGGACTGGACGTTCGGCAACTTCGTCGCGCAGCTCGTCAACATCGTGGTGCTGGTCGGCCTGGTGTGGTTCGTCTCCGACACCGTGCGCCAGCGCCGAGAGCAGGCGCGGGAGCTGGCGGCCAAGAACCTCGAGCTGGAGCAGGCACGCGACGAGCTGGCGCGGCAGGCCGTCGCGGATGAACGGGTCCGCATCGCCCGCGAGCTCCACGACGTGGTCGCCCACTCGATGAGCGTCATCGCCGTGCAGTCCGGCGTGGGACGCATGATCATCGCCACCCAACCCGAAGAGGCAGCCAAGGCGCTCGCCAACATCGAGCAGACCAGCCGCTCATCGCTCAACGAGATGCGGCGGATCCTGTCGGTGCTGCGCAGCGGCGACGAGACCGAGGGCAGCCTCGAGCCCGCCCCGACGCTCCTCGAGGTCGACCACCTCCTCGCGCAGATGCGCTCGGCCGGGATGCGGGTGGAGCTCGCCGTGCGGGGGGAGCGGGGTGAGGTGCCGGCCGGCGTCGACCTCTCGGCCTACCGCATCATCCAAGAGGCGCTGACGAACGTCATCAAGCACGCAGGGTTCGCGCAGGCCGCGGTCACGATCGAGTACGAGCCTTCTGCCCTCGTCGTGGAGGTGGTCGACGACGGCCGCGGCGCCGCGGCCATGGCGCTCGTGGGCGCAACGGATGTGAGTGCAGACGCCGTCCCCCCGGGCGCCCTGGGCACCCCGGGCCTGCTGGGGCCGCACGGCCTCAAGGGCAGCGGCAACGGGTTGGTCGGCATGCGGGAGCGGGCGGCGGTCTACGGCGGCGAGGTCGTGGCCGGCCCCCGCTCCGGTGGCGGGTTCTGCGTGCGGGCCCGGCTGCCCTACGACGGGGCCCCGGCATGAGCGAGGCCACGAAGGTCCTCATCGCGGACGACCAGGCGCTCGTGCGCGGCGGGTTCAAGGTGCTCGTCGATTCGGCCCCCGACCTGCGGGTGGTGGGCGAAGCCGGCAACGGCGTCGAGGCCGTCGAGCTCGCGATCCGCGAGAAGCCCGACGTGGTGCTGATGGACATCCGCATGCCCGAGATGGACGGCCTCGAAGCCACGCGGCGCATCACCGCGGATGCGCGCGTCGCCGAGACGCGTGTGCTGATCCTCACCACCTTCGACCTCGACGAGTACGTCTACGGCGCGCTGCGGGCGGGGGCGAGTGGCTTCCTGCTCAAGGACACGCCGCCGGAGGATCTCCTCGCCGGCGTGCGCATCATCGCCGCCGGCGACGCCCTGCTGTCGCCGAGCATCACGAAGCAGCTCATCGCCGAGTTCGCCGCGCGACCCGACGAGAACCGCCCCGCCCCGGCTGAGCTCGATCTGCTGACCGAGCGTGAGCTCGAGGTGCTGACGCAGATCGCGAAGGGCCTCTCGAACACCGAGATCGCCGCCGAGCTGTACGTGAGCGTGGCGACGGCGAAGACCCACGTGAGCCGCATCATGAGCAAGCTCAACGCGCGCGATCGCGCGCAGCTCGTCGTGCTGGCCTACGAAGCCGGTCACGTCGTCCCCGGCCGCTCGTAACCGCCGGCGACCGCGACCCGCCCGCGCACGTCGCGGCTGGAGGATCGACGAGCCGAATCCTCTTGTGGTCGCCGGCCGTGGGGCTGCTGGCCGTCATCCCGGAGGAGTACGCCGCCGCGCACCTCAGGGATGACAGAGGGGGACGCAGGACCCTCCCGGGGGACCCCGCCATCTAGCCCGAGGGGTGACGACCGACGAGGCGTTGATCCGGATGATGGGTCCTGTTCCGGTCCTCACCCATCGGGGATCGGCGTCACCGAGACAGCCCCACCGGCTGCCACCCACTGGGAGGACCCACCATGACCATGCTCCAGACCAACCCGAACCCGCCGACGTGGATCACCGACGTCGCACCACCACCGGGGGCACCAGCCGCTCGCGCCGTGAACGCCCAGAAGGTGTACGGCAAGGGCGACACGGAGGTGCGGGCGCTCGACGGCGTCACCGTCGAGTTCGCCACCGGCCGGTTCACCGCCATCATGGGGCCGTCCGGGAGCGGCAAGTCGACGCTGATGCACACCATCGCCGGCCTCGACACGCTCTCCGGTGGGTCCGTGTTCATCGGCGACGTCGAGCTCAACAAGCTGAGTGAGAAGAAGCTCACGCTCCTTCGCCGGGACCGGATCGGCTTCATCTTCCAGGCGTTCAACCTGGTGCCCACGCTCACGGCCATCGAGAACATCACGCTCCCGATGGACCTCGCCGGGCGCAAGCCCGACACCGAGTGGGTCGACACCGTCACCCGCACGGTGAACCTCACCAACCGGTTGCGGCACCGCCCCAGCGAGCTCTCCGGCGGCCAGCAGCAGCGGGTCGCCGTGGCCCGGGCCCTGGCCAGCCAGCCGGCGATCATCTTCGCCGACGAGCCCACCGGCAACCTCGACTCCCGCACTGGCGCCGAGATCCTCTCGTTCATGCGCCAAGCCGTGCGCGAGATGCACCAGACCATCGTCATGGTCACCCACGACCCCGTCGCCGCCTCGTACGCCGACCGCGTCGTCTTCCTCGCCGACGGTCGCATCGTCGACGAGGTCCACCAGCCCACCGCCGATGTGGTCTTCGACCGCATGAAGAACTTCGGAGCGTGATGTCATGTTCTCCCTGACCCTGAAGGGGCTCCTCGCCCACAAGCTCCGCTTCGCCCTCACCGGCGTGGCCGTGATCCTCGGTGTGGCCTTCATGGCCGGCACCCTCGTCCTGACGGACACCGTGGGCAAGTCGTTCGACGACTTGTTCAAGACCAACAACAAGGGCATCGACGCCGTGGTCCAGCACGATGCGGCCTTCTCCTCGCAACACGGGACCGAGCGGGATCGGGTGCCGTCCACGGTGCTCGACACCGTGAAGCGCACCCCCGGGGTCGCCGAGGCCGAGGGCACCCTCCTCGGGTTCGCGCAACTGGTGGACAAGAGCGGCAAGGCCATGGGCAACCCCGCCCAGGGGGCGCCGACGCTCGGCATGAACTGGATCGGCTCGCCCGAGCTCAACCCGTTCAAGATCGCCGAGGGCCGTGCGCCCACCGGAGCCGACGAGGTCGTCATCGACAAGGCGTCGGCGACGAAGGGCTCCTTCGTCACCGGGGATCGCATCCAGATCATCACCCAGGCCGCGCCGCACGAGTACACCATCGTCGGCATCGCCACCTTCGGTGATGCGGCGAGCCTCGCCGGAGCGAGCATCGCCGGCTTCGAGACGTCGGTCGCGCAGCAGCTGCTGGCCGAGCCGAACATGTTCGATGCCATCTCGGTCAAGGCGACCGACGGCACCTCGCCGGAGGCGCTCGTCAAGAACCTGGACGGCACCGTCGGCAAGGCGTCGAGCGTGAAGGGCATCGAGGTCATCACCGGTGCGCAGCAGACGGCCAACCAGCAGAAGGACGTGCAGGAGGGCCTGTCGTTCTTCAGCTCCTTCCTGCTGGCCTTCGCCTTCGTCTCGCTGTTCGTGGGGACGTTCATCATCTACAACACCTTCACGATCCTGGTCGCCCAGCGATCACGGGAGATGGCGTTGCTGCGGGCCATCGGCGCCCGGCGCCGGCAGGTGATGGGCTCGGTCATCGTCGAGGCGGCTGCCATCGGCGTGCTGGCCTCAGCCGCCGGCATCGCCGTGGGGCTCGTCATGGCCAAGGGCCTCGAGAAGCTGCTCAGCGCGGTGGGCCTCGAGCTCCCCGCCGGCGAGATGGTCATCTCGCCCCGAACGCTGATCGTGTCCACCGTGGTCGGCGTGACCGTCACCCTGGCTTCGGCGATCATCCCGGCCCGCAAGGCCTCGAAGATCCCGCCGATCGCCGCCCTGCGCGACGTCGCCGTCGAGGACGGCAAGGGCGTGCTGCGGCGTTCGGTCATCGGCGTCATCGCCACCCTCGCCGGTGCCGGGCTGTTCGGGCTCGGCGTCACCGGTGGCGTCATGGCCAACGTCGGCCTGGGTGCCGTGCTGGCCATCGTCGGGGTGTTCATCCTCGGTCCGGTCATCGCCAAGCCTCTGGGCAGCGTCCTCGGTTGGCCGCTCGCCAAGGCCGGTCAGACCGGTCGGTTCGCCCGGCAGAACGCCGTTCGCAACCCGCGGCGGACGTCCTCCACGGCGGCCGCCCTGATGATCGGCGTGGCGCTCGTCGCGTTCATCTCGATCCTGGCCGCCTCGACGAAGAGCTCGACCTCGGAAGCGGTCGAGAAGTCGATGCGAGGCGACTACGTCGTCAACGCCGGCGGGACGGGCGACGGCGGGATGAGCCCGGTCGTCGAGGCACAGCTGAAGGCGCTGCCCGGGGTCGAGACGGTGTCGGCTCTGCGCATGGCCCGAGCCACCGTCGCCAAGGACGCCGTCGCCCCGACCGCGGCCGAGGCCAGCGAGGTCGCCGGCTTCGATCCGGCCACCATCGACCAGGTCTTCGACGGCAAGGTCGCCGCCGGCCAGCTGCACGACGTGGGCGCTGCGGGCGTCGCGGTGAAGAAGGAGGAAGCCGAGGCCAAGAACCTGAAGCTGGGAGACAAGGTCACGGCGACCTTCAAGACGGGAGCGGCCGTGCCGCTGACGGTGGAGGCCATCTTCGCCAACCCGCTCACCGGTGCCCCGGTGTCGACCTACCTCGTGGCGCTCGACACCTTCGCCGCCCACGCGGGGACCAACCTCGATGCCGTCGTCATGGTCAAGGCCCGCGACGGGGTCGATCCCGCATCCGGCCGGGCCGAACTGGAGCAGGTGCTCAAGAGCTACCCGAACGCCGAGCTCCAGGACCAGGCCCAGCTCAAGGCGAGCATCGAGAAGCAGGTCGACCAGATGCTCAACCTGATCTACGGGCTGCTGTTCCTGGCCATCGTCATCGCGCTGATCGGCATCGCCAACACGCTGGCCCTCTCGGTCCACGAGCGCACTCGTGAGCTGGGCCTGCTCCGGGCCGTCGGCATGACCCGCCGCCAGGTGCGGGGGGCCATCCGGTGGGAGTCGGTCATCATCGCCCTCATGGGCACGACGCTCGGGTTCACCCTGGGCATCGCCGGAGCGTGGGGTCTCGGCCGGGCGCTCGCCGAGAAGGGCCTGTCGGCCTTCGTGGTGCCGCCCACGACGATGGCGGCCATCGCGATCATGGCGGTCGGTGCCGGCGTGGTCGCTGCCCTCGCTCCGGCCCGCCGGGCCGGCAAGCTCAACATCCTGAAGGCGATCGCGACGGACTGAGCACCGCTGGACCCAGCACCGCAGAACCAGTACCGAACCACCGAAGAGGAGCTGACAGACGGACCCGGGGCGACGCTCCCGGGTCCGTCTGCGTCCAGGGTTCAGGGCGGCCGACCCCGTCGTTCTGGTCGCGAGAACACGTCGCGGGCGACGCAGATCCGCGACCGGAACGTCGTGGTGGACTCGGGAGGCAGGCGCCGCGGGGCGTGCCGTAGGGTGGCGGGATGCGGATCCACGTGGCAGTGATCGGGGCCGGCTCGTGGGGCACGACGGTTGCCCACCTGGCTGCGCACAACGTTCCGACGACCCTCTGGGCCCGGGATCCGGCCGTCGCCGAGGAGATCAACGAGAAGCACACGAACGTGCGCTACCTCGCCGGCTACGACCTGGACCCGGCGCTCACCGCCACGAGCGATCTGCGCGAAGCCGTCGGCGGCGCGGACGTCCTGGTGATGGGCATCCCGTCGCACGGCTTCCGCGACACCCTCACGCTCTGCGCCGAGCACATCCGGGCGTGGGTGCCGGTGATCAGCCTGACCAAGGGCCTCGAGCAGGGGTCGCGGCTGCGCATGACCCAGGTGATCCAGGAGGTCCTGCCCGGCCACCCCTACGGCTTGCTCACCGGTCCGAACCTGGCCAAGGAGATCCTGGCCGGCGACGCGGCGGCGTCGGTCATCGCGATGTCCGACGGCAACGTCGCTCGCGTCATGCAGCAGGTCTTCTCCACCGACCTGTTCCGCGTGTACCAGAACGACGACGTGATCGGCTGCGAGGTGGCCGGCGCCATGAAGAACGTCATGGCGATCGCGGCGGGCATGGCGGACGGCCTCGGCACCGGCGACAACACTCGCTCCGCCGTCATCACGCGCGGGCTCAACGAGCTCAGCCGGCTCGGGGTCGCGATGGGTGGACGTGCGATGACCTTCTCGGGTCTCGCCGGCATGGGTGATCTCGTGGCGACGTGCATCAGCCCGCAGAGCCGCAACCGTCACGTCGGCGAGCAGCTCGGCAAGGGCCGCACGATCGACGAGATCATCGAGGAGATGTCGATGGTCGCCGAGGGCGTCAAGGCCTCGAAGGTCGTCATGGAGCTGGCCGACGACTACGGGCTGGACATGCCGATCACCTCGCAGGTCTACGCGGTGTGCCACGAGGGCCGCACGGCGAGGGACGCGTACGCCGGGTTGCTGCGGGGTCATGACAGCCGGCACGAGATGCACGGGCTCGAAGCGCGTGGGTGAACGCAGCCCACGGTCGGCTGCGGCCGGTCGGGAACACCGATGACGCTGACCGACCCGTCGTGGGTGCGGCCGTTCTGGGTGGAGCGCCAGGCCGATCCTCGCAGCGCCGACTTCGTCCCCGGTCCGGCCCACGGCGACCCCGTCAACGTCACCCATCGCAGCTGGACCACGCTGGGGACCCTCGCGGGGCCCGAGCGCGCCACCGTGGATCCGCGCGGCCTCGTGTCGGCGAGCATCGATCGCTGGTCGCTCGACTGGTGGATCGGGGCGGAGGACGACTGGCACGTCCCGGGCCGCAACGAGATCGTGCGGCAGCGCCTGCTCGGTGATGCGCCCGTGGTCGAGACCGCCATGCGGGTGCCCGGTGGCGACGCCCTGCAGCGCGCGTACGGGTACAACAGCACCGAGCTCGGGCCGTGCGTGGTCATCGAGCTCGAGAACCGCACCGCGGTCCCGTTCGCCGTCGCGCTGGCCGTGCGCCCGTACGACGTGCTCGGGCGCGGGACGGTCTCGTCGATCGATCTCGTCGACGCGACCGTGCTCGTGAACGACACGGTGGGCATCGTCCTGCCCCGTCCGCCGGCGCACACCGTCGCGTCCACCGCGGCCGCCGGCGACGCGGCGACGACGCTGTTCGCCAACGCGGCGACGGCAGGGTGGGACGGTCTGGTCGAGGACCCGTCGGGGCGCGCCACGGCGGCGTTCGTGTTCCCGCTCGCCCACACCGCGGTGCTGCGCGTCGTGCTGCCCTTGGCGGTGGTTCCCGCTGCCGCCGGCAGCCGCCGCGCGCCGAGCCGGTTCCGCCCCCGTACGGCTCCTTCCACCCCGGTGCCGTTCCCCGAGAGCCTCCCGGCCGCGGAGCAGGTGGCCAAGGGCTGGGAGGCACAGACCCGCCGCGGGCTGCTCGTCACCGTGCCCGACGACCGTCTGCAACGAGCCATCGAGGTCACCCGCAACCAGTTGCTGCTGAGCCAGGGGGGAGGCGAGATCGTCGCCCCCGGCACCGACCTCGACTTCGCGACGATCGCCCGCGTCGTCGTCGCGCTCGATGACTGGGGCTTCGATGACGAGGCCGCCCAGGTGCTCCGTCGCTGGAACGAGATGCAGGCCCTCGACGGCACGTTCGTCGTCGACGGCGCGCCGGCGGATCGCCGCGACGCCAACGGCGCGGCGCTCGCCGCGCTGGGCCACCACTGGTCCCTGACGCGCGACGGACCGCTCGTCGAGGACCTCATCGGCCCGGCCGCCAAGGCGGTGCACCGGATCGATCGGGATCGGTCCTCCCGGCGCGCCGAGCGCGACCCGCACGCGGTCGGCCTGCTGCCCGTCGGCCGAGGTCCCGCGGCTGCCGGACGGGGGACCGGTGCGCACCTGCGGGACAACGCCATCGCGATCGTCGGCCTGCGCTCCTTCGCCGACGCCGCGGCCGGGAGCGGTCAACCGGGCGTCGCCGACGAGGCCCGGCGCGTGGCGTCCGAGCTCGCTGCGGCGCTCGAGCGGCTGGTCGCGCACCTGTCCGCTCGTGAGGGGGGTGCGCTGCCCGTGACGCCGGATCGCCGCCTGGACGAAGGCGTGTCGGCCAACCTCGATCTGGTCGAGCCCGTGGGTTCCCTCGCGGCCGGACACCCGGCCATCGCAGCCACGCTCGAACGCATCCGCGAGCAGTGGGTGGTGGACGGCGCC
>Ga0209023_10006690_pt1 | contig 12079 bp, 16 predicted proteins | sample LakOneMetagenome_FD_187468 | JGI IMG/M metagenome (GOLD analysis project Ga0209023, IMG submission 187468) | Freshwater and sediment microbial communities from Lake Erie, Canada (SPAdes) (version 2) | ecosystem: Environmental > Aquatic > Freshwater > Lentic | place: Lake Erie, Canada...
CCTGCCCCCGCCGGTGCCCCAAAGGCCATCGGCCAGCGCCCGCCCCGCCCATGGCGGGCGCTTTCGCGCCCACCGGGGCAGGCGCCGGCCTTTGACATCGCATGACATCTGCGGTCCAGCGGCAGCGTTCCCACACGGGCGGGGAAACGCGGGTCGCGTTTCCTGTTCCCGCCCGGCCCGGCCTAGGACAGGCGCACCGGCTGGCCGTGCGGCGTCGAGAGGTAGGCCCGTTCCCAGGCCGCGCGCGTCGCCTCGCGCCCCTCGGCACTGGTCATGGCGCGGGCGTCCAAGAGGCCTTCCAGCGTTTCAAGCCAGGCCGCCCAATAGTCGCCCTCTCCGTCCAACGCCCCTCGCGCCTGACGATGGCGGGCGAGCGTGGCGCCGAAGGCCCGGGTCCAGTCGGCCCAGCCAAACCGGCCGCCGTCGGACAGGGCGACGGTCAGCGCGAAAAGCTGCGCGTGCCAGGGGTCCGTGAAGGGCGCTTCAGGAGTTTTCATTTAGGCGACAGCACGCTTTGCCAGATGTCGATCGTGACCTCGTCGGCCGGCCCTTCGGCATCGGGCCAGAGGTCGGCGGCGCGGAAGGCGACCGTGTAGAGCGGTTCCGGCGCCTCGCCCAGTCCTGCGGCGGAGGTGTCGGCGAAGACGTGCGGGCCGTGGGCCAGGAGGACGCGGCCCACCTTGCCGGCGGCGTAGGCGGGCAGGCGGCTGTGGCGCAGGCCGCCGGGGGCGGGGGTCTGCGTGGTGTCGGGGTTCGTGCGGGTCCGCACCAGGTCGCCGGGTGCGAAACGGGGGGCGGGGCCCTGGCCCGGCCGGGCATAAGGCGAGCCTTTGGCAAGGACTGGCGCCACCCGCGCCGCCGTCAGGGCCTGGGGCGCGAGCGGCTCCGCTGCCGGGACCGCGCCCTTGGCGGCCGCCGCAAGCTCTTCGCGGCTCACCAGACCCTTGTCGACGCAAAGGTCGGCCAGCGCCGCCAGCCACTTTTCGTAATAGCTCAGCCGCGCATAGTCCGGCAGCTGTTCGCGCGCCGCCCGCGAGCGGTCGATCGACCAGCGGCCAAGCGCGCCAGCGGCGAGGGTCAGGGCCAGCACGGACCGTTCCCATTCGTGATGGGTCCGCGCGAATCCGTCGGGCTCGGGAATGACCGGCCCGTCGTCCTTGCGGCCGCCCATGTCGTGCGGATGGGTCATGGCGCGTCGGGCTTCCGGGGCAGTCCGGTGCCGATCATGGAATCGCGGGAGACGAGCGTTGCGAGCCGCGCTTGGTCCCAGCCCTCGGTACCTGCGGGGCGTTCGGGAATGACCAGGTAGCGGACCTCGGCGGTCGAATCCCAGACGCGGATTCCGGTGCCTTCGGGCAGCGTCACGCCGAAGTCGGCGAGGACCGCGCGGGGCTCGCGGACGGCGCGCGAGCGGTAGGCGTCGGACTTGTACCAGGCGGGCGGGATGCCGAGGAGCGGCCATGGGTAGCAGGAGCAGAGCGTGCAGACGACCATGTTGTGCTGGCCGGGGCTGTTCGCGACCGCGACGACATGTTCGCCCTGGCGGCCGGAAATCCCCAGTTCGGCCATCGCGGCATTGGCGTCGGCCAGAAGCCGGTCGCGAAAAGCGGGGTCGGCCCAGGCGCGGGCCACGAGCTGCGCGCCAAGATGGGGGCCGACGCGCTCTTCGTAGGTCTGGAGGATCGCCTCCATCGCTGCGGGCTCGACAAGGCCCTTGGCAACAAGAAGGCTTTCCAGCGCCTTGACCCTGAGCGCGGGGTCAGAGGGCAGCAGGCTGTGGGGGTGATCGTGATGGTCGTGAGGCATGGCGCGACGCTAGCGGTGCCGCGCCATGCCGTAAAGGTGGGCCGTGCCGTAAAGGTCAGTCATAAAAGCCGATGTCGCGCAGGATGTGGGGCGGCAGGCAGCGCACGGCGTTCCAGGTCACCGGATCGCTGAACTCGGCGGGCGTCCCCTCGGGTGCGGCATGCCGGGCCTGGCCCAGCGTGACGATGGGATGGAGGATGGCCGACAGAAGTGCGGCAAGGCGGCCGGGGCGGCCAGGGTGGTGAATGCTGATCGTGGACATGTGAACCTCCGTTCGTCTGAAGTGAATGTGCGCCTTTGGGGGCTGGACGACAAATCGAAGCTGCACCATCATGCATAAGGTGGATTTATAGCACTGGTGCGTGATGCCGCAGAAGGACAAGCTGACACGATCGCGGGACGGCCGCCGGGAACCGGCTGTGGGGCCGCCGCCAACCCTGCCGCCCCTGGCCGCGATCCGCGCCTTCGAAGCGGCGGCGCGGCACCGGTCCTTCACGCGTGCGGCCGAGGAACTGGCGATGACCCAGGCGGCGATCAGCTACCAGATCCGTGTGCTCGAGGACCGGATCGGCGCGCCCCTCTTCGTGCGCCGGCCGCGCGGGGTCGAGCTGACGTCCGAGGGCGCGCGGCTCGCCGACCGGGCGGGCGAGGCGCTCGACCTGCTCCGCGAGGCCTTTGCCGAGGCGCGCAAGTCGACCGACGAAACCCTGGTCATCAGCGTCCTGGCCAGCTTCGCGACCCAGGTGCTGGCACCCCGGCTGGGCGCCTTCCAGATCGCCCATCCGGCGGTGACGACGCGGGTCGAGGTCGACACACGTATCGTCGATCTTGCGGCAGGCGATGCGACGGTGGCCATTCGTGTGGGCTCCGGCCCCTGGCCCGGGACCCGTTCGGATTTCCTGATGCGGCCTGCCTATACGCCGCTTGTCAGCCCGGCATTCGTGGCGCGCCACGGGCTGCCCGCGACGCCGGCGGATCTGGTCGGCCTGCCGCTGGTCGATGCGGCCGACGAGGGCTGGAGGGGCTGGTTCGAGCGCGCTGGGGTGGTGGCGCCGCCCACGCGGCCCGGCGGGCATGTCAGCATGGGGATGCAGACGCTGGTGGTGCAGGCGGCCCTTGCGGGGCAGGGGGCGGCGCTGGTCGATCCGGTCTTTTTCGGCGGGCTGATCCGGCGGGGCGACCTGATCCGGCCCTTCGCGGTCGAATGGCCCGACCCCTGGAGCCTGTGGTTCTGCGTGGCCGAGCGGCGGCGGAACGCACCGGCTGTCCGCGCCTTCCGCGACTGGCTGATTGCCGAGGTGGCGGCGCTTCTTCAGGAAGAGGGCGCGGGCGACCGGCAAATCCCCGGGCGAATCCACGGGCGAATCCCTTGACGCCGCCCGGCTTTGCCCCTATTCCCCCGCAACGGATTTCCGGGTGCCGCCGTCGGCGCCCCCTTGCCATATGAACTGGGCGACCGTCGCCCGAAGCCGAAGGAAGATCAACATGTCGCGCGTGTGCGAACTGACGGGCAAGGGCCCGATGTCGGGCAACATGGTCAGCCATGCCAACAACAAGACCCGTCGCCGGTTCCTGCCGAACCTGAACGAAGTGACGCTGATGTCGGACGCGCTGGGCCAGTCGTTCCGCCTGCGCGTCTCGGCCGCCGGCCTGCGCTCGGTCGACCATCGCGGCGGGCTCGACGCCTACCTCGCCAAGGCGAAGGACGACGAACTGTCGGCGCGCGCGCTGAAGATCAAGAAGGACATCGAGAAGAAGGGCCAGGCTGCCGCCTGACCTTTCGGCTTTTGGGCCTTCAAGTTCCGGGCCTTCAAGTATCGGGCCTTCGTGGCGCCCCGGCGGAACAGTCCCGCGCGGGGCGTTTCGTTTGTGCGGGGGATCGCCGGGCACTGCGCCCTGCGTCAGTTTGGCGCCTGCCGGGCGCGGGGCCTTCCGCCTAGTGTCGCGCCGACTTCGATCAAAGGACCGTCCTGATGCTTTTCCGCCGCACGATGATCGCCGCGCTCGCCGCCCTGCCGCTTCTGGCCGCCGCCCTGCCGGGCCAAGCCGGCGACGGGATCACCGTCACCGACGCCTGGGCCCGCTTCATCCCCGGCGCGCGCAACGGCGCGGTCTATCTGACGATCGAGAACAAGGGCGCGGCCCCCGACCGGCTGATCGGGGCCGAGGTCAAGGGCGCCATGGCCGAGATTCATGAAAGCAAGATGGCGGCGGACGGCACCATGAACATGGGGCCCCTGCCGGACGGGGTCGAACTGCCGCCCAACACGCCGGTAATGCTCGCGCCGGGGGGGTTGCACATGATGGTCATGGGCCTCGACCCCGCGCCGAAGGTGGGCGACAGACTTGCCGTCACGCTGAAGCTGAAGAGCGGCGATCTGTCCATCGAAGTGCCGGTCGAGAAGCGCTGAGGCGCGGTCGAAAGGGGCAATCCGCGCCGGGCGCCCACCCTTGCCGACAAGGGGGCCCGGACACCCCTTGCCACCCCTTCCGCGACGGCCCCGAACCGGCTATAGCGCGGCCATGACAGACCTTGCCCATATCCGCAATTTTTCCATCGTGGCCCATATCGACCACGGCAAATCCACGCTCGCCGACCGGCTGATCCAGTCGACGGGCACGGTGGCCGACCGAGACATGAAGGCGCAGCTTCTCGACTCGATGGATATCGAGCGCGAGCGTGGCATCACCATCAAGGCGAACACGGTCCGGATCGACTACAAGGCGAAGGACGGGCAGGAGTATGTCCTGAACCTGATCGACACGCCCGGCCATGTCGACTTCGGGTATGAGGTCAGCCGCTCGATGCGCGCGGTCGAAGGCTCGCTTCTGGTCGTGGACGCGACGCAGGGGGTCGAGGCGCAGACGCTCGCCAACGTCTATCAGGCGATCGACGCAGGGCACGAGATCGTGCCGGTCCTGAACAAGATCGACCTGCCGGCGGCCGAGCCGGAACAGGTCAAGGCGCAGATCGAGGATGTGATCGGGCTCGACGCCTCGGACGCCGTGCTGATTTCGGCCAAGACGGGGATCGGCATTCCGGACGTTCTGGAAGCCATCGTCACCCGCCTGCCCGCACCCAAGGGCGACCGCGACGCGCCCCTGAAGGCGATGCTGGTCGACAGCTGGTATGATGCCTACCTGGGCGTCGTCGTCATGATCCGCGTCATGGACGGCGTCATCCGCAGGGGCGACCGGATCAGGATGATGCAGACCGGCGCCCTCTACGGCGTCGACAAGCTGGCCGTCCTGCGCCCGCAGATGGTCGACTGGCCGGAGCTTGGGCCCGGAGAGATCGGGGTCTTCACCGCCTCGATCAAGCAGGTCCGCGACACGCGGGTCGGCGACACGATCACGCATGAACGGCGCGGGACCGACGTGGCGCTGCCGGGCTTCAAGCCCGCGCAGCCGGTGGTCTTCTGCGGCCTCTTCCCGGTCGATGCGAACGATTTCGAGACCTTGCGCGACGCGATCGAAAAGCTGGCGCTCAACGACGCGAGCTTCAGCTACGAGATGGAGACGTCGGCCGCGCTCGGCTTCGGCTTCCGCATGGGTTTCCTGGGCCTTCTGCATCTGGAAGTGGTCCGCGAACGGCTCGAACGCGAGTTCAACCTGGACCTCATCACCACAGCGCCCTCGGTCGTGTTCCGGCTGTTCATGAAGGAGGGCGAGGTGCGCGACCTGCACAACCCCGCCGACATGCCGGACCTGACCTATGTCGACCATATCGAAGAGCCGCGCATCAAGGCGACGATCATGGTGCCCGACGAGTATCTGGGCGACGTCCTGAAACTCTGCCAGGACCGCCGCGGCATTCAGCTGGACCTGACCTATGCCGGCAACCGCGCCATGGTGGTCTATGACCTGCCCTTGGCCGAGGTCGTCTTCGACTTCTACGACCGGCTGAAGAGCGTGACCAAGGGCTACGCGTCCTTCGACTACCAGATCAGCGAATACCGCGAGGATTTCCTGGTGAAGATGTCGATCCTGGTGAACGACGAGCCGGTGGACGCCTTGAGCATCATGGTCCACCGCGACCGCGCCGAGGCGCGGGGCCGGGTGATGGTCGAGAAGCTGAAGGAACTGATCCCCCGCCACATGTTCAAGATCCCGATCCAGGCGGCCATCGGCGGCCGGGTCATCGCGCGCGAGACCTTGAGCGCGATGCGCAAGGACGTGACGGCCAAGTGCTACGGTGGCGACGCCACGCGGAAGCGGAAGCTTCTGGACAAGCAGAAGGCCGGGAAGAAGAAGATGCGCCAGTTCGGGAAGGTCGAGATCCCGCAGGAGGCGTTTATTAACGCGTTGAAGATGGATGGGTGAGGGGGGTTCTACTTCAGCCCCCAATACTGCATCGCCGCTGCTTGAGCAACATTGACGACGGCCGCTACTCCGCCCTTAATGCCAAGGTCAACTCCAGCTGACATCTTCTCTCCCAACCATTTGGTCGCGCGCTTGCCAAGAGTGCCCTTACCATCTGGGGTATCTGAGGTGATTGCATCAGCGAGCTCTGATGCATAGAGCTCCAACAACCCCGCATCCTTAAGAGCGGAAAGCAAAGAAGCCCTATCTCCTTGGGAAATTGATAGCTCTACTTGAATGTTGCTGCCGCTGTTTTCAAAGCTTGTCAAATTACCGTAAACAGTTTGATTGACTATCCTCGTCGCTAGCTCCGGAGCTTTGTCGAACCTCGCCAACTCTATTTCTGCGGCGTTTGGTATTTCTTGCTCCAGCCCAATAGTTACCTCAAGAATCCTGTTTCGAATTGCGTTCGTCACTTCTACGAGCGAACTATGCGAGATGTATCCAATAAGTTGATTGCACGCATAATCCTCGTATACTTCGCCTTGGATAAGTAGTGCGAGGTTCGAAAGATCGAGGGTCACCCCCTTCCCTGAGGTCAGCATTGAATCTATCGCTGATGCGCTCTGGCGGAATTTGTAAGTTGTCCAATTTTTGCCCGCTATCTTCTCGATCAAAAAAGACGGTATAGGAGCGTTTTTTATTCCAGATCCATATGGACCGGAAAAAGTTCCAGAGAAAGATATTGCCAGCTTTCGATAGTCCGGCACGTCGCCAGCTGGAGGATAGCCTTCGGATTCATGTTTGACCCAGTCTGCAAGAGGTGCACTCCCCAATTTTGAAGCTAGCAGCCTCAATTTAAGTAGTATGGGTCCAATCGGTGCTTCGCTGCTGACAAGCTCGCTCTGAATATCTGACAGAATTCCCATGGCATGACTCTATTGGTACCGCTAATTCGCATACAGACATCATTTCATTGGGCAGTTCAAGGTCCGGAGAGTTCACTCCTGAGGCACTAACCCGTCGCAAGCGATTCTGATGCATGGCGGCCATTAGTGTGAATTTTGTCGTTCCCTCTGCCCGATTTGTCCCGCGACAAATCGGGCCGCGCCTGCCACCGGCCGCGCCACGGGCGCGGCGTTCTTCGGGGCAAAGGTCCACTGGACCTTTGCTGATCCCTCATCACCCCCCGGCAGGCGCGTTTCCGCGCCCGCCCAGGCAGGCGCGGCCCGATTTCCTAACCGACGGTGCAAACGGTGAACCCCTTGGCCTGCGGCTTGCGCCTCCGGCCAATCGGACCGGGCGACGTGCCACTGGCACGTCCCCTTTCGGTCCTCGGTGCGGCGTTCTAGGTGAGTGCGTAGGCTCCAAAAGGCCGGGCCCCTACCGCCCCGCCTTCTCCTCCACCCCCGACACCCCCTCGCGGCGCGCAAGCTCCCGCTCCACGTCCCCCCAGGCCACCCCCCGCGCGGCGAGCATCACCAGCAGGTGATAGACCACATCCGCCGCCTCGCTCGTCAGCCGCTCGCGATCCCCGCGCACGGCCTCGATCACCGCCTCGACCGCCTCTTCGCCGAACTTGCGGGCGCAGGTCTCCGGCCCCTTGGCCAGCAGCTGGGCGGTCCAGCTCGTCTTGGGGTCCGCGCCCCGGCGGGCCTCGATGGTGTCGGCAAGGCGGGCGACGGGATGGGTCATGAGAGCCTCATGGGGATGCCGGCGCGGGCCATGTGGTTCTTGGCCTCGCCGATCGTGAAGGTGCCGAAGTGGAAGATTGACGCCGCGAGGACGGCCGAGGCGCGGCCCTCGCGCACGCCCTCGACCAGGTGGTCGAGCGTGCCGACCCCGCCCGAGGCGATGACGGGCAGGGGGACGGCCTCGGCGATGGCGCGGGTCAGGGGGATGTTGAAGCCGGCCCGCGTGCCGTCGCGGTCCATGGAGGTCAGCAGGATCTCTCCCGCGCCCTTTTCGGCCATCAGGCGCGCGAAGGCGACGGCGTCGATGCCGGTGGCTTTTCGGCCGCCGTGGGTGAAGATCTCCCACCGGCCGGGCGCCACGGTCTTGGCGTCGATGGCGACGACGATGGCTTGGCTCCCGAACCAGTCGGCGGCGCGGGCGACCACATCGGGGTCGGCGACGGCGGCGGAGTTGAAGCTGACCTTGTCCGCCCCGGCCAGAAGGAGGGCGCGCACATCCTCGACCGTGCGCACCCCGCCGCCGACGGTCAGGGGGACGTAGATCTGTTCGGCGGTGCGCGTCACCAGGTCAAAGAGCGTGCCGCGGTTTTCGTGGGTGGCGTGGATGTCCAGGAAACAGATCTCGTCCGCGCCGGCCGCGTCATAGGCCCGCGCAGCGGCCACCGGGTCGCCCGCATCGACCAGATCGACGAAGTTCACGCCCTTGACCACCCGGCCATCGGCGACATCAAGGCAGGGGATGAGGCGGGTTTTCAGCATGGGGCAAGCGCCTTCAGCGCCGCCCCCAGGTCCAGCGCCCCGTCATAAAGCGCCCGGCCCGAGATGGCGCCGGCGATGACGCCGGTGTCGCGGAGCGCGATCAGGTCGGACAGCGACGATACGCCGCCCGAGGCGATGACCGGGATCGAGACGGCGCGGGCAAGGGCCTCGGTCGCGGGGACGTTCGGGCCGCCCATGGCGCCGTCGCGGGCGATGTCGGTGTAGATGAGTGCGGCGACGCCCGCATCCTCGAACCGGCGGGCGAGGTCGGTGACCTGAAGGTCGGTGGTTTCGGCCCAGCCGCGGGTGGCGACCCGGCCGTCGCGCGCGTCAAGGCCGATGGCGACATGGCCGGGGAAGGCGCGGGCGGCCTCGTGCACCAGCGCGGGGTCCTCGACCGCGACAGTGCCGAGGATGACGCGCCTGAGCCCGCGCGACAGCCAGTGCTCGATCGTCGCCATGTCGCGGATGCCGCCGCCAAGCTGGACGGGGAGGGTGACGCGCGCAAGGATCGCCTCGACGGCCGGGCCGTTCACCGGGCGCCCGGCAAAGGCGCCGTTCAGGTCGACGAGGTGCAGCCATTCGGCCCCCGCCGCCGCAAAGGCCGCCGCCTGTGCGGCCGGGTCATCGCCGAAGACGGTCGCCGCCCCCATGTCGCCGCGCAGAAGCCGGACGCACTGGCCGTCCTTCAGGTCGATGGCGGGGTAGAGGATCATGGGCGTCTCCTTTGGCGGCCTTCTGCCATGTCGGGTGCGCCGTGGGAAGGTGTGGGAAGCTCTGCGGGCAACGTCACGTCAGGCTTGCGGGAATCGGGGGCGGTGCGATGATCGGCGAAACGGGATCTCGGGAGGATCAGATGAAAGCTTTCGCACTCGCCCTCGCCTTCGCAAGCGTCGGGGGGCTAGCCCTTGCGGCCGATCCGGTCGAGGGGATCTGGCAGACCAAGGCCGATGACAATGGCAATTTCGGCTTCGTGCAGATCGCGCCCTGCGGGGCGAAGCTCTGCGGCGTGCTCATCAAGGCCTTCGACGGCAAGGGGGCCGAGATGAAGTCACCGAACATCGGCAAGCGGATCGTCTGGGACATGGTGCCGCAAGGCGACGGCGCCTATGGCGACGGCCAGGTCTGGGCGCCCGATCGCGACAAGACCTATGCCTCGAAGATGGCGCTGTCGGGCAAGACGCTCGCCGTGTCGGGCTGTGTTCTTGGCGGGTTGTTCTGCCGGTCGTCCGAATGGGTGCGGGTGAAGTAAGCCCGGCCAGGCGCCCCCCTCAGGGTGCCCAGCCCAGGAAGTTGGCGATCAGCCGAAGGCCGGTTGCCTGGCTCTTTTCCGGGTGGAACTGCGTGCCGACGACCGTGCCCCGGCCGACGATGGCCGTGACCGGGGCGCCGTAGTCGGCATGGGCCAGGCGGTCCCCGGGCCGGTCGGTCCGGAACTGGTAGGAATGGACGAAATAGGCGTGCTGGCCGGTCTCGATCCCAGTCAGGACCGGGTGGGGCCGTTCGATGTGCAGGTCGTTCCAGCCCATGTGCGGAACCTTCAGGGCGGGGTCCGAGGGCGTGATCGGGCCGACCTGGCCGGGGATCCAGTCGAAGCCCGGCGTCACGCCATGTTCGAGCCCCTCGGTCGCGAGCATCTGCATGCCGATGCAGATGCCAAGGAAGGGCCGGCCCCCGACGCGCACCGCCTCGTCCATCGCCTGAAAGAGCCCGGCACGGTCGTCGAGCGCCTGACGGCAGGCGCGGAAGGCGCCGTCGCCCGGCAGGACGATCCGGTCGGCGCGGGCCACATCCTCGGGCCGGCTGGTGACGATGACGGTGCCGGCACCCGTTTCGGCGGCCATGCGCTGGAAGGCCTTCTCGGCGGAATGCAGGTTGCCGCTGTCGTAATCGACGATGACGGTCAGGCTCACAGCGCGCCCTTGGTCGAGGGGAGCGCATCGCCAAGCCGGGCGTCCGGCTCGACCGCCATGCGCAGCGCGCGGGCGACGGACTTGAAGGCGGCTTCGGCGATATGGTGGCTGTTCAGCCCGTGCGGCCGGTCGACATGCAGCGTGATGCCGCCGTGGGTGGCGAGCGCCTGGAAGAATTCACGCACCAGTTCGGAGTCGAAGCTGCCGATCTTGGCGGTCGGGAAGGGCACGTTCCAGACCAGATAGGGCCGGGCGGACAGGTCGAGCGCGGTCACAACCTGCGCGTCATCCATGGCCAGCGCGAAATGGCCGTAGCGGCGGATGCCCCGCTTGTCGCCAAGCGCCTTGGTCAGGGCCTGGCCGAGCGCGATGCCCACATCCTCGACCGTGTGGTGGTCGTCGATGTGCAGGTCGCCCTTGGCCTCGACCTCTAGGTCGAAAAGCGCGTGGCGCGCCAGCTGGTCGAGCATGTGGTCGAAGAAGCCGACGCCCGTCGCGTTCCGGTAGCGGCCCGTCCCGTCGAGGGTCAGGCGGACGGTGATGGCGGTCTCTGCCGTAGTGCGGGTGATGGTGGCCTGGCGCATTCCGGTCCCCTTTGTGCCGGGCGGTTATAGGGGCGGTTTGCAGCGGTGGGAAGGCGGTCGGCGCTAGTGCCCGGTGGTGCGCGAGAAAAGGTTCACGACGATCACGCCGCCGACGATCATGGCCAGCCCGATGACGCCGGCAAGGTCGATCTTCTGCTTGAAGACCAGAAAGCCGATCATCGCCACAAGGACGATGCCCACCCCCGACCAGACCGCATAGGCGATGCCCAGCGGGATGACGCGCAGGCTGTGCGACAGAAGGTAGAACGACAGCCCGTAGAAGGCGGTGACCCCGAGCGTCGGCCAGAGTTTCGTGAACTGCTCGCTCTTTTGCAGGAAGGAGGTGCCGATCACTTCGCAGATGATGGCAAGCAGCAGAGCGGGATAGGCCGGGATCATCGGGTCACCTTTTAGGTCTTGATACGAAAAAGCGCCCCGCGGGGCGCCCTTCGACCGTTGTTTTCCTTGGGAAAACTGGAGCGGGCGATGAGATTCGAACTCACGACCCTAACCTTGGCAAGGTTATGCTCTACCCCTGAGCTACGCCCGCATCCTTGGGTAGCGGCGATGTATAAACTCTGGCGCGCCGCTGCAAGAGGAAAATGCGGGGCCGTGCCGGTTTTCCGTTTCCGGCCCCGCCAGCCCCCGTCAATGAAGCGACTTGCGCGCCTTAGCCGCCTCGTCCCGCCGCTTCTTGCGCCAGAGGTTCAGCCCCTCGACCCCGCCGCTGAAGAGCATCGCCGCATAGATGAAGCCGCGGTCGATATGGTGGTGCAGGCCGTCCGCCATGAGCGCCATGCCGACCATGAAGAGGAAGGCCAGGGCCAGCATCTTGGTCGAGGGGTGGCGCGAGATGAAGGCGGCGATCGGCTCGGCGGCGATCATCATCACGAGGATCGCCACGATGACGGCCGCGATCATGATCTCGACGTGATCGGCGATGCCGACGGCGGTGATGACCGAATCGATCGAGAAGACCAGGTCCAGGATCATGATCTGGATGATGACCGAGGTCAGCGTC
>Ga0209023_10006691_pt1 | contig 12079 bp, 12 predicted proteins | sample LakOneMetagenome_FD_187468 | JGI IMG/M metagenome (GOLD analysis project Ga0209023, IMG submission 187468) | Freshwater and sediment microbial communities from Lake Erie, Canada (SPAdes) (version 2) | ecosystem: Environmental > Aquatic > Freshwater > Lentic | place: Lake Erie, Canada...
TTCGTCGATCTGATGGGCACGCGAGCCCGAGGCTTTGCGGTCGGGCCGATCACCTTCGCCGAGATCGACGCCTATCAGCGGCTCACGCATGCTGGCCTGTCGCCGTGGGACGTGAAGCTGATCCGCCGGCTCGACAACGCCACCCAGGCGACGAAGCTTGGCCCCGCCCCACCATCCGACACGAACCCGACTGATGTCGGAGGCCTGAAGGCGATGCTCCGAAGCGTCGCTGCCCAGAAGGCCAAGGCCGCAGCGCAAGCCGGTGGAGAAGCGAATGGCTGATCTGGCAGAGCTGGGGATTCGGGTCACCTCGCAAGAGGCAGCCGTCGCCGACAAGAACCTTGATGCGCTGGCGGATTCGGCTGACCGGGCCGAGTCCAGCGTCGACAAGCTGTCTGCAGCCGCCCGCCGGTCAAATGGCGCGGTCTCGACCATGAACGTGGCGGTGCGCCAACAGACCCAAGTGCTGAGCGCCACCCGGAACGCCCTGGGCCTTACGACGGCCGAGGGACTGAACCTCTCCCGTCAGTTCGCGGACATCGGCGTCACGGCAGCGTCGGGCATGTCGCCGCTCATGATCGCGATCCAGCAGGGCCCGCAGCTTCTGGACATCTTCCAGCAGGCTGCCGTTCGCACCGGATCCACGGTCGGTGCGGTAGCCCGGTCCGTCGGCGCGTCGCTCATGACCGCTCTCGGACCGTTCTTGCCTTTGGTTCTGGGTATCGCCGCTGCTGCCGGGGCGGTTGCGGTGGGCTGGGGCCTCGCCACACGGTCTCTCACAAGCGACATCGGCAAGGTCACCGAGGGCATGGGCCTGACCGAAAAGCAGCTCGACAAGCTCAAGGACAAGGGCGTCTCGACCACTGCGACCGCTGGCGATGCGTTCAAGGCGCTCGGCACGACGATCAAGGAAGTTTTCGTCTCGGTGTTCGGCGATCAGCTCGATTGGGTCTCGAAAGAGTGGAAGGCCTTCCTCGATTTCGCGACCAAGGTGGCGGTCGAGGCAGTGAAGCTCATCGGCGCCGGTTTTGTCGGGACCTTCTACACTGTCAGGGACACCTGGAAGATGCTGCCCTCGGTCATCGGGGATGCTGCGATCAGCGCCGCCAACCTTGCCGTGCGCGCTGTCGAGTGGATGGTAAACAAGGGCATCGCTGGGATTAACGTGCTGATCGCCGGCGCCAAGGGTCTGGCTGCGGTCAACCCGGCGTTCTCCGCTGCGAACCTCGTCAACCCACTATCCAACGTCAGCCTGCAGGGCATGAACAACCCCTTCTCTGGCTCGATGGCGCGTGCTGCCGTCGTCGCAGCGGGAGACTACGCCAAGGCCTATGAGCAGACCGGCAACGCCATGGATCGCTTCTATGCCCGCTGGCAGGCCAATACCGAAGCGACCGCCCGCGCCCGTATCTCGAAGGCCGCTGGGGACCCTGCTGCCGAGGGCGCAGGACGAAAGCCCAGAGACGAAGTCCAGACGCTCACGAACAACGTCGACGCTACCCTGAAGGGCCTCGACATCAAGCCCATTCAGGTCGTCGAGCCGCTGAAGCTGATCGCGGAAGAACTTCGCCTCGTCGACAGCCTCGCACAGGATGCAGCGCGCGGCATGGCCGACGCGTTCGGGGAGAGCGGCCGGGCGCTGGGCGATCTCCTGACGGTCATGAGTGGCTATCAGGTCAAACAGGCCGAGATCGCCCTTGCCCTTAAGGAACATCGCCTGTCCGAGGCGCAGGCCGCCCGTGAGGCTGGCTTCGCCCAGGTTCAGGCCTACGGTGATGCACTGAGCTCCGCCAAGGGCTTCTTCAAGGAAGGCAGCGACGGCTATCGGACCCTTCAGGCCGCTGAGCAGGTCTATCGCACCTACCAGTTCGCCATGGCGCTCCAGTCTAGGATCATGGGGGGTCAGGAGACGGCCTTCACCGTCGGTCAGAACCTGATCCGGGCCACGAGCCACGGCGTCGTTGCAATCGCGCGTGCTCTGGCATCGCTGCCCTTCCCGCTCAATCTCGCCGCCGGTGTGGCCACCGCGGCGGCTCTGGCAGCGATCGGGGTCAAACTGTTCGGGGGCGGCAAGTCGGGCGGATCATCGGTTTCCTCGTCGGCGTCGGACGCGCAGGCCTACAGCGCACAGGACGCCAGCGCCCGGACCACTGCGGCTCAGGCCATCGCGTCTCAGGTCAACGTGGTCGTCACGGCGGATCGGCAGGGCCTCAACGCATATGTCGCCGACACCGCAGCCGGCGTCGCTGCCCCCATGGCCGTCGGCGCCTATCGGGGGGCGGTCTCCACCTCCCGCGACGCCATCCCCGCTGAACAGACCCAGAAGGCCAACATGACGCTGAGAGCGGGTCGTCGATGAGCTATGCCCTTCCGACCGACTTCGCCGGCGTCTCGATCACGCCTTCGCTGATCACGGCCCGCAACGACCTTGTCCCGGTATTCGGCGGCCCCGAGCAACGCCGCAACCGCATGGGTTCGCGCTACCAGTTGAAGGTGAAGCTGGAGCCCCTGTCGCCCGAGCAGGCGGCCGAGTGGGACGACATCGAGGACGAGGTCGAGACCTGTCTGTTCGAAATCCCGCAGCCGGACTTCGACACAGGCTCGCCCGGCTCACCACTCGTCAACGGCTCCGGGCAGTCGGGAGCCAACCTGATCCTTGACGGCCTCACGCCGCAATACGTGATCCGCAAACGCCAATGGCTCACGGTCGTCACCGGCGGCCAGCACTTCTGCTATCGAGCCCGCGCCGAAGTGGTCGTCAACGGGTCGGGCCAGGTCACCGTCCCGCTCCGCACGATGCTGCGCAAGCCGCATGCCGACAACGACGTCGTCCTGATCGCCCAGCCCATCATGGAGGGCTTCGTCACCGTCGACGAAGATGCCTGGATGATCGACGGCAACCACCTCATCAGCCTCGGCTTCACGATCAAAGAGCGCGAGTAATGGACGCCGACCTGATCGCGGAACTGGCGGCCCAGGCTCCGATCACCGTCCTTCTGGTGACCTACGACCTGCCCGATCAGACCGTACGGTGGACCGACGGGGGTTTCGTGGTTTGGGACGACGAACTCTATGAAGCCCGGACGTCCTTTGGCGTCATCAGCGAGGTCGGAGAAATCAGCGACGGCGTCGACGGCGAGGCCACCTCTTGCGCCATCACGCTCATGCCGGCCGACAACGACAGCTTCTCGGCCATGATCGCCCCGGAGGTTCAAGGGTCCGTCGTGACGATCCATCTGGGCGCCGTTGATTTTCAGACCGGCCTTCTGGTCGGTGAGCCCGATCTGCTCCTCCGCTGCGAGGTCGATGTGCCCCGCCTGACGGGATCGGCCGGTGCCCTCGTCCACGATACCATCACCGAGGAGACCCGGATGCTGGAGGTCAACGACGAGCGGCGCCTGACCCACCCGTTCCATACCGACGTCTGGCCGGACGAGGACGGCTACAAGAACGTCACCGGCCTCAAGGTGAAGATCTACTGGCGGGCCAGCGACCCGAACAACGCCATCTCATGACCCCGATGGAAAGGCGCCAACGCGCCGCACAGGGCTGCATCGATCGGTTCGCCGGAAAGCCTTACGACCCTGCCGCGCACCGCGACTGCGCTTACATGGTTCGCCATGCACTTCACCTGCTGGGCCGCCGGGTCGGACAGGGCAAGCTCCCGACCTATGCCAGCGACCTCGCCGGGATGAAGGCGCTGCGGATGATGGGCCACGCCAACCTGATTGAGGCCGTCGACGCCTTTGGACTGGTCCGCATCCCGCCGCTGGCCGCACTGCCTGCCGATATCGTCGCCCTGCCATCTGACCACCCCATGGGCGCCCTGTCTCTCGCAGTCGGGAACGGCCGGCTTCTGGCCTATCTCGACGGAGAGCATGGGGCGGTTGTGATCGAGCCCAAGGCATTCATCTGCGCCTGGAGAACTATCTGATGGGGAAGGCGCTCGCGGCAGTTGGAACGGCCATCGTCATCGGCGGCGCCATCCTCGCGACGGGTGGCGCGGTCCTGATCCCGGCGTTGGCGGGTGGCGGCCTTGCAGGTGCGCTCGGAACAGCAGCATTTGGGATCACGGCGGGCCAGTTCATCACGGCAGGTCTGGCGATCAACGTCGTCGGGTCGAGCCTCGCCGGGCAGGCTGGTGCGACGCAGGGCCGTGAGGCTACCGAATGGGTCGCCGCCACCGACAACCCCCTTCCCTTTGCCTTCGGGCGGATCGGCGTCGCCGGCCTGATCAATCACCGGGCTGCCTACGGAGCCGACAACCGCTTCCAGTCGATCGTGTCTACGCTGTCGCGGGCCGGGCCGATCAAGAGCTTCATCAGCTACGCGTCCGAAGACATCGAGACGTCCTTCAACCCGACGACGGAAAAGGCCACGACGGGTGATCACGCTGGCGCCATGTGGCTGCAGCGAAAGATCGGGACCCAGCCCCAAGCAGCCCTGACATCTCCGACCGGGCTGGATGGGGGTGCGACCATTCCCGACTGGGGCTCGACCTACCAGATGAGCGGCGCGGCCTGCTGCATGCTCACGATGTATGAGAATTCGAAGTTCACCGAGTTTCAGGGCGGCGTCGAGAAGCCGCTGCACGTCATCGAAGGGAAGTTTGGCTGGGACCCCCGGCTGGACGACACATGGCCCGGCGGAGAGGGCGACTGCCGCCTCGACGACCCGCTCACCTGGGTCTGGATCGACGAGGGCAACATCGCTGCGCTTAACTGGGCGATCGGCATGTGGGAGGGCGACAGCGGCGACGGTGCCTATGGTGTGCCCCATGCCTGTTCGCAGGTCGGCGGCATCGGCTCCAGCCTCGCCGGGATCGATGTGGCCGCCTTCGTCTATGCCGCCAACGTGGCCGACGCGAACGGATGGAAGGTCGCCGCCTGGCCTGACACCTCCATGGACGAGAGCGTGGTCCTCGATCAGCTTCTGCAGGCCGGTGGATCGTGGCGCTCTCGGGTCGCCGGCAAGATCAGTTGCGTCAGCCGCGGCGCCCCGCAATCCAGCCTCGTCACGGTCACGGCCAAGGACACGGCCGGCGACATCGAGATCGCCTTCACGCCGTCCCGCCGGGACCGCAAGAATAGCGCCGTCGCCTACTATTTGTCCGAGGACCACGATTGGGAGCAAACCCCGATCAACCCTATCAGCGACGCCGCGTGGGTCACTCAGGACGGCGGAAAGCGGGCCAAGCGCTATGACATACCCTACTGCCCTGACCCGGATCAGGCGGCCTTCCTGACCTACCTTGAGCTTGCAGATGCTCGCGAGCCGATCAGCGGGACCGTCCCTTTCAAGCCTCACATGCGCCGGATCAAGCCGGGTGACTGCTTCACCTTCACCGAACCCGGGTTCCAACTGGATGGCCTCAAGGTCCGGGCGTTGCGACGCGCCTTCGACCCTTCGACCGGCGTGGTAAAGATCAGTTGGCGGCAAGAGACCGACGCCAAATATGCAGCCGCTGCGCTCGCGGTCGGCACCCCGCCCCCAGCCACGTCAGGCGGAACGGCGCCGCCCGTCTACGTCGAGCCCCCGAGCGACTTCACTGCGGAGCCACTGGGCTACCACACGACCGTCGCCTGGCGCGCGCCGTTCTCCTCGGACTTCGACTATGTCGAGGTGCACCGCGGCACGACGACGACCTTCTCCAGCGCCACCAGCCGGGGCACGCTCGCCTCGGCGCCGGGCTCCTACGCATCGATCGACGACGTCCGCCCGACCACGGCCGACTTCTACTACTGGCTGACCAGCGTCGACGATGACGGCAACCGCAGCGAGCCCGTCGGCCCGATCCTTGTGGAGTACGGCGTATGATCCCGACCGTGATCAATGTGCTGGGCGCCAGCATTGGTCCTGATGGTGAGCGCGTTCTGATCACGGGCCCGAACTCGGATGGTCTGCAGGTCAGCGCTTCGGCGTCGAGCGTCGTCGGCGACCATGCCGGTGCGGGCGTCACCACCACCCCGACCGTGACCCTGACGGTGACCGGGGCGACCGGCGATGTCTCGGTGCTCTGGGACAACATCGGCGGCGAACTGGCGGCGTACGCCCTGGCCGACGACGCCCTGACGACCGCGTTCCGGCGTACGATCGCGGCCGGGGCGACCGATCGGGCGACCTTCCTTGCGACCGTCACCGATGCCGGGAGCGGCCAGAGCCAGACGATCTCCGTCGGCGCGGCCTTCGTCGACAGCACCACCTGACACAACGCCCACGCCCGGAGAAACCCTTCATGCGCAAGCCCCAGCCCGCCCCGAACCGGTCCCATGAGCGGACGCCCAACCCCTTGCAAAACCAGTGTCCCGACTGTGATGGCGTGGACCGGATGGCGCGGGCGATGGAGCGGGTGGCGAGCGGGATCGAGGAGGCCTTACCCGCGCTGCAGGTCATTCATGACCTGGCGGGGCGGCTGGACCGGCTGTGCGCCTTTGTCCGGCGGCGCGGTCCGTGGATCCTGGCCAGTATTCCCGTGGTCCTGTCGTCGGTGGGGGCGATCACGCCCCAACTGGCCAACGGGCTCAAGGCCCTCATCGCCACGATCTTCCCCGCCGGCTGACGAACCGGGTTCGTCTCTCTCCCCTGAAAACTGACTGACTGGAGGCCCGGCATGATCACGCCGATGACCGCCCCGCTCGTGCTGCGGCGGAACGATAACCCCTGCCGGGTGACCTTTGTCGTCGAGAACGAGGACGGGTCCGTGAAGGACATGTCCGGGCTGTCGGCCAAACTGCACATCCGACAATACCCGGGTGCGCCCGGCGATCCGTGGCTGGAGGCCCTGTCGACCGACGTCAGCGGCAGCCGCCTGATCCCTTCGGCAGACGGCATCGAGGCGATCTTCACCAAGCTGGAGATCGACGCCATGCCGGTGTCGGGCAAGGCGGGGGAGCCCGTGTTCCCCTGTTACGACCTGCTGGTCACCGAGGCCGGCGACGAAAACGCCTGGTTCGAGGGCCCGGTCACCGTGAACCGCGGAGTTGTGCCATGAGCGAAATTCGAGGACGGGTTGTCGTTCAGAAGGTTTCGGGCAAGATTGCCGGCGGCAGAGGGCCGAAAGGTGATCCGGGCGGAGATGTTATGTCTGTAGGTCCATTTACGAGCCTATCCAGCCTCTCGATCCCGGTCGGCACAGACAGCATCGTGACCTCCAGTTACGATGGCCAGCGCGACCTTTCTGGTGCCTACGTCGGCGGCGCGACCTACGTCGAAACCAACGCGCCGGGCCTGACGGCCAACGCCTACACGGCCCAAACTTCGAATGGTCGCTGGTTCATCCTCGCGGAGGATTTCCCGACGATCGACATGTTCGGCGCGGTCGGGGATGCCGTCGTGAATCCCGACATGACCTTCCCGACTGGAACGGACAACACCTCTGCAATCTCTGCCGGCGTCGCCTACTGCTGCCGTACGGGCTTGATCAACTGCCTGACGCTGCTGGTTCCCTCGCGGAGCTACCTTTTCAGTTCGCTGACGATCAATGACGCCGACCGTTTCGAGCTGCGGGGAATGGGCGACGGGTCGATGCTTGCGTCCACGGCGGGTGCCGCCACTTCCGACTGGTCCAGCGGATTTGCGATCAAGATCAAGGATAGTGCCCGCTGCAAGCTCTCGGGCTTCGTGCTCGCGGGCAACAGCAACAAGCCTGACGGCGTCGTTCTTGAGAACAACGGCCTTCACGCCAGAACCACCTCGTCGATGACCTGCAACACGGTCTGGATCGACTTCAACGGCCCGCTGCGTGGACCGGCGATCCATCGCTGCATCAGCGTGATCGATAATCAGCAGGTGATGGACAACAACGACTTCAACGACTTCTACCACTCGCGCTGTTTCAACTACTGGCACTCGGCCGTTACGCTCGCGAGCCGCAACTCGCTCGTGAACACCTTCCCGAAGCTCGTCTACAACTCCTACACGCCCAAAGCGACGTCGATCCGGTATCTGGAGACCCTGAGCGTGATGCGTCCGCTTACGGTCGGCGGTACGGCTGTCGAGCAGGGCGGCGGCTGCGGTGTGGTGAAGTCGGGGACCCGTATGGTCTTCGCCGGCGGACTGTTCGGAAGTCACCTCAACACCGATGTAGTGGCATTCTATTTGCGCGGCGTTCCGTTGCACAGTCTGCAGATTGAGGGCCTGACGATTGAGGATCAGGCTGCCCTTCTTGATGTGGACTACTCCACAGCGACAAGCGCCGATGGCGCGCGGCGGGAGATCAATTTCGTCAATGTCGAACTTAAGGGTGGTGTCGGCGACCTTCCGAGCAGCCCTCTTCCCTTCATCCGGGGCAAGTCCTGCGCCCAGGTTCCCCTCACGCTCTCGTTCAAGAATGTGAATGCAAACCAAGGCCGGATCGGTCAGTTCCAGATCGACCCGTTTACCGCCGCGGTCTGGTCGGCCGGAGTGTGGACGGCGCTGACGGCGAGCGGCATTCCAGATGGAGCGGGAGGCTACCTAACCGGTGGCTCCCTCACCATCATCGCGCCCACCGTTTCGCCCGGCGCAGTGGTGTTCGACGCCTCGATCTCGTCGCTGCTGCTGATCGATTTCCGAGGCAACTTTACCTATGGCGCGTTGGCCTCGGTGAACGGTGCCGGGAAGATTATCGAGTACGGCGACAAAAACCTATATGGCAACCTCGTGCTCGGGGTGGCGGGGAAGACGCTCAGCTTTGTGCCGCCCACCAAAAATGTCCGCGACTATATCCAGGCCGGCGACGCGGGGCCGTTCATCCACGGACGAGCCAACAGTGGACTGTCGGGTGCGCCGACAACGCTCAGCCAGTTTTCGGAATCACCTTTCAATGACAAGAACGCCTACACTTACACGAACGGGGCTTTGAGCTTACCCGCGCTCCCAACCCGCGTCCGGGCCGTCAGAGAAGAGGGTGTCTGGTATGCGATCCCCCTCTATCGGATTAGCAACACGGCTCTGTTTCAGGCGCGAGCAAACAACACGGGTACCGGGACCATTACGTCGCTGTCCGCGAGCGGTGCTACGGTCGGTGAATGGGTCGTGAGGATGACGAGCGCCACGGCGTTCAACCTTTTCAACCCAGCCGGAACGATCGTGAGCGCGGGGACGGCTGGAACGCCCTTGACGGCAGGAGGTGTGAGTGTGACCGTGACGTCGGGTAGCTCGGCATTTGTTACTAACGACGCCTTCGTGATCACCGTCGTCTAAGCCCCCACATGAGTATGCGACCCGACTGCCCTCAACCAATTCCGACAGGGCGCGGGGGTTGGAACGCCTTTTACGATGGCCGCACTACGGCAATAGGGTCCGCCACAGCCAGAGCCGCGTTCGATCTGGTGGCCGACCGCGGTTCGGTCAAAGGATACCCTCAGTCGATCCGCTTCGCCTGGCGTCGATGGCGGCGCGGTCTACCAGTCCCCGCCGACACGCTCGTCCATGTGTTGCTTGCGCGCTGCTTTACGCTCTTGGGGCGTGAGCGACCACCAGACCCGCTGAGCCTTGAATAGGGCGACACCGAGGACGAACAGGAAGACGCACCCGACAAGGCCACCTGCCGCTAGCACGACGATTTCCAAGCCATTGAGGCGCCAAGTCTCGATCGGCTGATCGACGATCACGTCGGCGCTCGATGTCAGCAACTGAAAAACGATGTTGTGCATGGGCTTGACCGTAGCAGCTTCGCCTCCGAAGCGCGAGTGGGGCGACCTTCGGCTGGGTCGATGGAATATTAGGGTCTGATCGGATAAAGAGGTCAGGCGCAGCGTTTTGCGCATCCGGGGACCATCATGCAGCCAAGCGCATCAGCTTCGCAAACGTCGGCGGTGCCGGGTCTGATCGCGTTTGTGATCGCGATTACGCTGCTGATGCTGGCGGCCTTCCTGAACTCGGTCTGGGCGCTCGCGATTGGCTTGTCGGGTCTCGCCTTCCTGTTCGCCACGATCATGGTCCAGCAGCTGACTGTGCTGCCCTATCTGAATCCAGTCGCCTTGATCTCTGCAGGGACCGGCGTCTTCTACTTCCTCGGCAGTGCCCTGAACCAGTTCGTCCGAGCTGCGATGCCTGCCAACCCCTTCATCCAGTTCAACCGCGTGTGGGCGAACTATGACGTCTTGCCCACGATCGCAGCGGCCCTGATCGTCGTGCTGTGCTGCTACGCCGGCGTCTGGAGTTCGCGCCTGTTCACGGTTCTGACGCAGCGCGTGGACAAGCAGCCCCGCGCGGCCATCGTTGCGCTGGTGCTTGGGGTCGTTGCGGTGTTTCTGTCCTACCTCGTGCTGACGGGAAAGCTCACCGTCACGAGTGGCGCAAGAGCCCTGAAGGCCGCAGAGGACAGCGAGTGGCTGACCCTGGCCGGCGCCGCGGCTCCCGCCGCAGCGCTCCCTTTGGCCTATCTGGTCCTCAGCCGGGACGCGGCGCGTTACCGGACCCTGGGCCTGATCTTCGCCCTGCCGATCGTTGCCGCGAACTTCATGCTCGGACGCCGTTATGTCATCGCTTTGGGGCTGTCCTTCATCATCGGGCTGATCGTGTACCGCAAGGTGCACATCAAATGGTGGCAATGGACCGCTGCAATTGTGAGCGCCATCATCGTCGTTGCCGCACTGACCGTGCCGTTCAACAACCTGCGAACCTTGAACGACACTGGCCGCCAGTTCACGTTCAAGGAGGCTGCGGCCGTTATGCTCTCGGGCGAGAGAGTCCAGGGCGCCGGCTATATGGGCGCAGCGGACATGTTGGCCCTGACTGCTGCGCGCGCCGACATTCTTCGAGAGTTGGCGCAGGTCGCTGACCGCATGCCAGCTTCGGGGCTGACCTATGGTGAGGGCATTATTTCCCAAGCTGCAGTCGTGGTCCCGGGGCAGTTCTGGCCCGACAAGAAGGTCTATATGGCGACCGAGATGTATAGCGACGGGCGCATCCTGAACGCCGCAGGAATGCCGGCAACGGACATCGCTGGGTCTCTGGTCATGTATGCGTTTGGTGAGTTTGGGTGGGCGGCTCCGCTCTACTTTGCCGCTGTCCTGGTGGCCTTCGTATTGGCTGCGCTCGGCTTGGCGCGGCTGTTTGGTTCGGACTCCGGTTTCCACCTCTGGACGTTGTCGCTGCTGCTTTCGTATGTCGTGCTCGCCGACAACGCGACCGGCTATCGGATGTTTGCCGACCTTCGCTTCCTTCTGATCCTCGGCGTTCTGCACGGCCTTATCGGGTTTCTGTTGCCCAAGACCGTCGCAGTCATCTCATCTGGCCCTCAACCGATCCGGACGGGCGTGCGATGAGGAATGGACCCTGGGGCCCGTTTGATGCCGCCTTGGCGAGCGGTCTCGGCGCGGTGCATCAGTTCTTCAGGAGCGTTGACGAGAAGATCGACGCCTTCAGGAGCGATACCTCCATCCGAAGAGACGTCGCGATTATGGGCGCCTTGTTCGTGGTGCTGTTCCTGATCTGCCTGCTTGGTATCCTGACCCCCGGTGGGTGAAGCGCCCAGCCGCCGTTCGATCTTGAAGGCTTCCGTCGCACTCAGTGTGGCGGGCGCGACCAGCGGATTCGTTCAGGCCTCTGGTCAGGCCGGCGGCGCAAAGGCTCTTGTCGGGCTACTCGACGACCTGAAGCCATCCGACATCCGCCCGGGTAGCGACGTCTATGAGACCTCAGGGCTGCACGAGCAGGGCTTGGGCGGCGCAGACTATCTGAGGTCCGACTATCGGGGCGAGGCTGAGGCCATCTATCGACGACGGGTCGGGCCCCACCTTCTGACGCTCAACGAGCCAGTCAAACGGATCGAGTATTTCGGCGCCAAGAGCATCGGCGGTGATTTCCGGAACCTGGACTGCACCGACGCCATGGCTGAGGCGCGCGAATACGCGATGGAGCGTGGTGACGACGGTATCACCCTGGTTCTCGGCGAGGGCCGACACCACGTCGAAGCGCCGCAGGTCATCAGCAAGATCGCGCGTTTCTGCATCGAAGGCGTCGGCGGCCGGATCGTCGCGCCGCACCAGCAAGCGCTTCAGATCGGCGGGTCAGAGATCGTCAATGGAACGGGCGGCGTCCTGTTCGACTTCGTCGACGACGTCACTGCTCCTGGCGACTGGCACCCGTGCGG
>Ga0209023_10006692_pt1 | contig 12079 bp, 8 predicted proteins | sample LakOneMetagenome_FD_187468 | JGI IMG/M metagenome (GOLD analysis project Ga0209023, IMG submission 187468) | Freshwater and sediment microbial communities from Lake Erie, Canada (SPAdes) (version 2) | ecosystem: Environmental > Aquatic > Freshwater > Lentic | place: Lake Erie, Canada | collected...
GGACGCCGAGCGGGCCTTCCTGCTGGAGCTCGGTGGCGACTGCGACCTACCGGCGGGGGCCCACGCCCACCTGCCCGGGGTGCAAGACGAGGGAGTCCTCGTGGTGGACGCCTTCCTGGCCGACTCGGGGGAGCCCGGCGCAGCTGCGGTCCACCACACCGCATCCGGCGACGACCCTCGGGCCCTGGGCACCGCCGTCGCCCGTCACCTCCGCTCTGCGCTGACCGAGCGGGTCGGTCCGCGGTGACCGTCTATCTGGTGGGCGCCGGCCCCGGCGACCCTGGATTGCTGACCCGACGCGGCGCCGAGCTGCTGGCGTTGGCCGACGTGGTGGTCCACGATCGGCTCTCGGCGGCCGAACTGCTGGACTTGGCGCCGGACCGCGCTGAACGCATCGACGTGGGCAAGGCCCCCCGCCACCAGCGCATGTCGCAGGAGCAGATCAACGAGCTGCTGGTGGATCGCGGCCGACTCGGACAGACCGTGGTGCGGCTGAAGGGCGGCGACCCGTTCGTGTTCGCTCGCGGAAGCGAGGAGGCCCAAGCCCTGGCCGACGCCGGGATCACCTACGAGGTCGTCCCCGGGATCACCTCTGCCCTTGCTGTGCCGGCCTACGCCGGCATCCCGGTCACCCAGCGGTTCTCGTCCACATCGTTCACGGTGGTCACCGGTCACGAGGATCCGGCCAGCGGCGATGGAACGGTCGACTGGGATGCCGTCGCCCGCACCGGCGGGACGCTGGTGATCCTCATGGGCGTCGGCCGGTGGCCGAGCATCGCCGCTCGCCTGCTCGCCGCCGGCCGAGCGCCGGAGACCCCCGCCGCCGCCGTGCGCTGGGGCACTCGGCCCGAGCAGCGCACCACCCGTGCCACCCTGGCCACGTTGGCCGACCACCCGCTGGCGTCGCCCTCGGTCATCGTCGTCGGCGGGGTCGCGGCTGAGGAGCTGTCCTGGTTCGAGGGCCGGCCGCTGTTCGGCCGCACCGTGGTGGTCACCCGGGCGCGGTCGCAGATCTCGGGTCTGGCCGATCAGCTTCGAGCATTGGGGGCGGCCGTGGTCGAGGCTCCCACCATCGAGATCGTGGCGGCGGCCGATGCCGGCGCGGCGCTCGCCGCGGCGACTGCTCGGGTGGCGGAGTTCCAGTGGGTGGTGTTCACGTCGCCCAACGGCGTGGCCCGCACCTTCGCTCACCTGCCAGATGCCCGAGCTCTGGCCGCCGTGCAGGTGGCCGCGGTGGGGACCGGAACCGCTGAGGCGTTGGCCGAGCGGCGGATCATCGCCGACCTGGTGCCGCATCGGTTCGTGGCCGAAGGCCTCCTCGACGCGTTTCCCTCCGCCCCCGACGGTGGCGGCCGGGTGCTGTTGGCTCAGGCCGCCGCAGCGCGCGACGTGCTCGCCGTCGGCCTGGCCGAGCGGGGCTGGACCGTCGAGGTGGTGGAGGCCTACCGCACCGTCGCGGTCACGCCCGACGCCGCCCTGCTCGATGCCATCGAGCGGGCCGATGCCGTCACGTTCACGTCGTCATCCACCGTCACCAACTTCTGCGCCGCCCTTGGGGCCAGGACCGCTCCGGCCACGGTGGCCTCGATCGGTCCGGTCACCTCCGCCACCGCGGTGGCGAGTGGCCTCACCGTGACCGTCGAGGCCGCCGAGCACACCATCGATGGATTGGTCGAGGCCTTGGTCTCGGCCCTCGCCCCGGGCCGATGACCGGGCCGAGCCTCCAGGCCGTGGTGTTCGACTTCGACGGGCTGATCATGGACAGCGAGACCCCGATCTTCGCCGCCAGCGCGGCGGCGGTCGCCCAGCTCGGGCACCACCTGACCATCCAGGCGTGGGCCACGGTGGTGGGCCACGGCGAAGCCGACAGCTTCCAGGCCCTGCAGCGAGCGGTGGGCGCCACCCTCGATCGATCCACCTACGACGCGGCCTACGCCGCCCAGGACCGATCGTGGCGGGACACGCTGCCCGTGCTCGATGGCGTGGAGGCCCTGCTCCAGGGTTTGCACGCCGCCGGCGTGCCGTGCGCGGTGGCCTCGAGCTCATCGGTGGACTGGGTGGGCGGTCACCTCGAACGACTCGGCCTTCGGTCCCACTTCGCCTCGCTGGCCACCTCGGATCGCGTGGGTGGCCGAGCCAAGCCGGCGCCCGACGCCTACCTGTTGGCCTGCCTCGACCTCGGTGTCGATCCCCGTGCATCGGTCGCCCTGGAGGACTCGGCGCCGGGAGTCGCTGCCGCCCGCGCCGCTGGGCTGAACGTGATCGCCGTGCCCAGCGACATCACCCGGCACACCGACCTGTCATCAGCGGATCGCAGCGTCTCCTCGCTGGCCGATCTCACCGTGGCGGATCTGCACGCCCTGGTGGACTCCCGAGCCATGCCGTCGGCCGACGACGCCTCGTAGGCTGCGGCCGTGTTCCCACAGCGCCGCCTCCGTCGTCTTCGTCGCACCCCCGCGCTGCGCCGCCTGGTGGCGGAGACCACGCTCACTCCCGATGACCTGATCGCGCCGCTCTTCGTGCGCGAGGGCATCCGGGAGCCGCAGCCGATCTCATCGATCCCCGGCGTCGTGCAGCACACCCTCGTATCGCTTCGCCACGAGGTCGGCCAGCTCAAGGACCTGGGCGTGCCGGCCGTGATCTTGTTCGGGGTGCCCGAGCACAAAGATGCGGAGGGCTCCGGTGCCAGCGATCCCGATGGCATCGTCCAGGTGGCGCTGCGCGACCTGCGCGACACCTACGGCGACGAGGTGGTCCTCATCGCCGACCTCTGCCTCGACGAGTACACCGATCACGGGCACTGCGGTCTGCTCACCCCAGAAGGACTGGTGGACAACGACACCACGCTGGACCGGTACGCCGAGATCGCGGTGGCCCAGGCCGAGGCAGGGGTCGACATCGTGGCACCGTCGGGGATGATGGACGGCCAGGTGGCCGCCATCCGTGATGCGCTCGACGAGGAGGATCTCGTCGAGGTGAGCGTGTTGGCCTACGCCGCCAAGTACGCCTCGGCGCTCTACGGCCCGTTTCGAGACGCGGTCGACGTCGAGATCAGGGGCGGGGGAGACCGCAAGGCCTACCAGCAGGACTACCGCAATGCCCGTGAGGCGCTCGAGGAGGTGCGAGCCGACGTCGTGGAAGGAGCCGACCTCTTGATGGTCAAGCCGGCCATGGCGTACCTCGACATCATCGCCAGGGTCCGGGCCGAGCACGACCTTCCGCTCGCGGCGTACCACGTGTCGGGCGAGTACTCCATGATCAAGGCGGCGGCCGCCAACGGATGGATCGACGGCGACCTCGTGGCGCTGGAACACCTCACGGCCATAAAGCGGGCCGGGGCCGACATGATCCTCACCTACCTGGCCCGAGAAGTCGCGGCGTCGCTCTGACGTACGCTCCAGTCGTCAGCTGCCCCAGCCGCCCCCACGAGGCTCAACCGTGACCACCAACTCCGAGCTGTTCGAGCGGGCGCAGCGCGTGATCCCCGGCGGTGTCAACTCGCCGGTCCGGGCGTTCCGATCGGTCGGCGGCACGCCCTACTTCGTGGCCCGCGCCGAAGGCCCGCGCGTGTGGGACGTGGAGGGCACGGAATACCTCGACCTGGTGCAGAGCTACGGCGCGATCATCGCCGGCCACGCCCATCCCAAGGTGATCGAGGCGATCCGCTCTGCCGCAGGCGATGGCACGTCCTACGGCGCACCCACCGAGCGCGAGGTCCTGCTGGCCGAGGAGATCATCCAACGCGTGCCGTCGTGCCAGAAGGTCCGGATGGTCTCGAGCGGAACCGAAGCCACCATGACCGCGCTGCGCCTCGCTCGCGGGGCCACCGGCCGGAGCCGTGTGGTCAAGTTCGCCGGCAACTACCACGGTCATGGCGATGCACTGTTGGCCGAGTCGGGATCGGCCGTCGCTCACATCGACGGCTCGGCATCGTCGGGTGGCGTGCCCGGATCAGCCGGGGTGCCCGCCACCGCGGTGGCCGAGACCGTGGTGGTTCCCTACAACCGGGTCCCGGTGCTCGACGACGATGTCGCTTGTGTCATCGTCGAGCCTGTGGCGGCCAACATGGGCCTGGTCGCCCCCGCCGACGGCTTCCTGGCCGGGCTCCGCGCCGAGTGCTCCCGCGTCGGCGCGCTCTTGATCTTCGATGAGGTGATCACCGGGTTCCGCGTGGCGTTCGGCGGGGCACAGGCGCTCTACGGGGTCGTCCCCGACCTCACCTGCTTCGGCAAGGTCATCGGCGGTGGGCTCAACGTCGGCGCCTTCGGTGGCCGGGCCGACCTGATGGACCTGCTCGCACCGCTGGGTCCCGTCTACCAGGCGGGCACCCTCTCGGGGAACCCGCTGGCCACCGCGGCCGGCCTGGCCGCCCTGTCGCTGTTGGACCAGGACGCCTATGCCCAGCTCGACGCCACCGCGACGGCCCTGGCCGAGGGTCTGCAGGCTGCGCTCACCTCGGCAGGGATGACCGCACTGGTCCCGCGGGTCGGCCCATTGGTGGGCCTGTTCCTCGGTTCGGAGCTGCCCACCGACTTCGCCTCGGCCAAGCACACCGACGAGGCGGCCTACGCCTCGTTCTTCCACGCGGTCCTCGATCGGGGCGTGGCCCTCGCTCCGGGTGGGTACGAGATCATGTTCCCCGGTCTGGCCCACGATCGCACCGTCATCGACGCGATCGTGGAACGGGCCGGCCTGGCGGCCACCGACGTCATGAGTCGGGTGTGACGGACGGCGCGCTGCCTCTGGGGCTCGATCCGGCTGCGCTGTTCTCGATCCTGCCCGACCCCATCGTCTTGGCCGATGAGAGCGGCACCATCCGGTGGGTCAGCCCGACGATGCCGGAGGCGTTCGGCTGGGCGGCCGAGGACCTGGTCGGCCGGTCGGTCTTCGAGCTCTTCGCCAAGGTCGTCAACCGCGAACTCCACCTGGAGGCCATGGAAGGGGTTCTGGCCCGACCCGGCATCCACCCACCGGTGGGAGTGACGGTGGTGGCACCGGATGGCCGTCTCCGCGAGGTGGAGCTCACCTTGTACAACGCGCTGGCCACACCCGGTGTCGGCCTGTTGGTGGCCGCGTGCCGAGACGTGACCGGAAGGGAGACCATCCACGAGGAGCTGCGCCAGCGCGAAGCCTGGTCGGCAGCGCTGCTCCGGGGCGCCACCGATCTCATCATGGTGTGCGATCGAGCCGGCACCATCGCCTACGCAAGCCCCTCGGTGCAACGCATCCTCGGCCGGGACCCGAACTCGCTGACCGGGCGTTCGATCGCCGACCTGGTGCACCCCGACGACCTGCTGGGCGCGTCCGAACTGGACCTGCCGGTGGATCGACTGCTCGGCACCGGACCCGGGCGGCGTCCGGTGCTGCGCCTGCACCACGCCGACGGCTCGTGGCTCCGACTTCGGGTCGAGCGGACTGCGGCGGAGTCGGGTGATGACCACTCCGTGCTGATCACCGGTCGGGTCCTGGCCGAGGAGATCGAGGCGTCGGACCTCCTCAGCCAGCAGACGGTGCTGCTGGAGCGCATCGCCCGTGGTGCCCCGGTCGCCGACACGCTCCGCGCCGTGGAGCGGCTCACGGTCGAGCGACTCACCGACGGCGACGTGGTGATCGGCTACTTCGACCCGGGGGGCGACTACCCTTGCGAGGCGCCGGCCGTCGACACCGACCTGCTGGACATCCTCAAGCGCACCGGCATCATCCGCCCTCCCGTCTCGCTGCCGCCGGTGTCGAGCACCGGCACCTTCCGCTACGACGAGGGCTGGGACTCCGTCCTGCACGCCGCGTCCGGAGGTCGGTACCAGCGTGCGTGGGTGACCGAACTGGCCGACACCGACCACCGGGTGATGGGCCGGGTCACGCTGCTGCGCTCCTCGTCCGTCGCGCTCAGCCCCGAAGAACTCGACCTCCTCGGCCTGGTCGCCGACCTGGCCAACATCGCGGTCGAGCGCCACGGGTTGCAGGCCCGATTGGCCCACGGCGCGCTTCACGACGAGCTCACCGGGCTGCCCAACCGTCGCTACCTGCTGGCTCGGCTGCGCGATGAGTTCTCGTCGACCGAGAGCGAGGGCGGGCTGCTGTTCGTCGACCTCGATCGGTTCAAGCTGATCAACGACAGCCTCGGCCACGAGGCGGGTGACAAGTTGCTGCAGGAGGTCACCCGCCGGTTCCAGCAGGCCCTCCGACCCGCCGACCTGGTGGCGCGCGTCGGTGGCGACGAGTTCGTGGTGCTGTGCCCCGAGCTGGAGGATGCCGATGCCGTGGTGCGGGTGGCCGACCGGCTCACCGCTGCCATGGTGGATCCCATCGATCTGCCCGGGGGCCGGGTGGTGGTGTCGTCGAGCATCGGCGTGGTCCACGTCACCGGACGCCGCGAGCCCACCGCCGTGCTGCAGGACGCCGATCTGGCCATGTACGAGGCCAAGCAGCTCGGGCGGAACCGCACGTCGGTCTTCCACGTCGGCCTTCGCGACCGGGCCATCATCCGCCTCGAGGTGGAGAACGCGCTCCGCGATGCCATCCGGTCCGAGGAGATGCAGCTCCACTACCAGCCGGTGATCCGGCTGCGCGACGGTCGGATGACCGGTGTGGAGGCGCTGTTGCGCTGGCAGCGGCCGGGGGTGGGCATGGTGCAGCCGGGTGCGTTCGTGCCGGTGGCCACCGACACGGGGTTGATCCTGCCTCTCGGTCGGTGGGTCATCGAGCAGGCGGCGGCTGCTGCGGCGCGGTGGCCCGAGCTGGAGGTGGCGGCCAACCTGTCGGCCCGTCAGCTCACCGATGCCGATCTGGTCGACTTCGTGGCCGAGGTGCTCGAGCGCAACCAGGTGGCCCCGAACCGGCTGTGCCTCGAGGTCACCGAGGCCGACCTGATCATGGACACCGAGCTCGTGGTGGACCAGCTGGCCCGGTTCAAGGCCCTGGGCGTTCGGCTGGCCATCGACGATTTCGGCACCGGGTTCGCCACCCTCGACTACCTGCGCCGCTTCGCGTCAGCCGACATCTTGAAGGTGGACGCCTCCTTCGTGGCTGGGGTCACCGACCCGTCATCGCACGACCTTGCCATCGTGTCGGCCGCCATGGTGCTGGCCGACAACCTCGGTTTCGACACCGTGGCCGAGGGCGTGGAGACCGAAGCCCAGCGGGAGGTCCTCGAACGGCTCGGGTGCAGCTTGGCCCAGGGCTACCTGTTCAGCCGCCCGGTGGAGGCCGATGCGATCGATGTGATGGTCCGGTCGCAGCGCCAGGCCGACACCGCCACGGTCCGTTAACCGGGGAGCCACACTCCAGGCCTGCTGGGCGCGGTAGGAAGGGGGCCGATTTCTCCCTCGTCCCCTACCAGGAGTGCGTCGTGTCGCCATCTGGACTCCATCGTGCCCGCATCGGTGCCATCCAAGCCGAGACCGAAGCGGCCCTGGCCGACCTGGCCGAACGTGATGCGGTGGCTCGCCTCTGGGCCCACGATCACACCCTCTGGTCCGACGACCCCACGGAGATCAGCGACCGCATGGGCTGGCTCGACGTGCTGGCCGACATGGAGGCTGCCGGCGAGCGGCTCGATGCCGTGGCGGCTCGGGCAGTTGCCGACGGGTTCACCGACGTGGTGGTCATGGGCATGGGTGGGTCCAGCCTCTTCCCCGAGGTGCTGGCCCGGACCTTCGGCGAAGCCGAGGGCGCGCTGGCCCTCACCGTCCTCGACAGCACCGATCCCGCCGCCATCGCCCGCGTCGTGGCCCAGGCCCCGCCGGAGCACACGTTGTTCGTGGCGTCGTCCAAGTCGGGCGGCACGGTGGAGACGAGAAGCCACCTCGACTTCTTCTGGGAGCGCATCGGCCGGCCCGAGCAGTTCGCCGTCGTCACCGATCCCGGATCCGATCTGGGGAACCTGGCTCGCGAGCGCGGCTATCGCGAGGTGTTCGAGAACCGCTCCGACATCGGAGGCCGGTACTCGGCGCTCAGCTTCTTCGGCATCGTCCCCGCGGTCCTCTCTGGCGTCGACTGGCGAGCCCTGGTGGGCTCGGCCATCGACGTCGCCGGTTCGCTACGCGAGCAGGACCCCGCCGTGAACGCCGGCCTTCACCTCGGTGCGGTGCTCGGCGCGGCGGTGAAGGCCGGTCGCGACAAGGTCACGCTGGTGGTCGACCCGCGATTCGAGACCTTCGGTCTCTGGCTGGAGCAACTGCTGGCCGAGTCCACCGGCAAGCACGGAACCGGCGTCGTGCCCGTGGTGGACGAGCCACTCGGCCCGGCCGACGTCTACGGCGACGATCGGCTGTTCGTGGCCATCGGCGAGGTGGAGCACCCGATCGGCCTGGACGTGCTGGCCGCTGAGGGCCATCCCGTGGTCGAGCTCTCCGTGGCCGACCTCACCGACATCGGTGCCCAGGTGCTGCTGTGGGAGGTCGCCACCGCGCTCTGCGGAGCCGTGCTCGGCATCAACCCGTACGACCAGCCCAACGTGGCCGAGGCCAAGGAAGCCACCAAGGAGGTGTTGGCCTCGGGATCGGCGCCGCTGCCCACCACCACCCTGGCCGAGCTGCTCGCCGAGGTCGTCCCCGGCGACTACCTCGCGGTGCAGGGCTACCTCGATCCCCTGAGCGAAGAAGCCGACGAACTGGCCGAGCTGCGCATCGAGCTGCGCGACGAGTTCCACGTGGCCACCACGTTCGGCATCGGGCCCCGGTTCCTGCACTCCACCGGGCAGCTCCACAAGGGCGGCCCGCCGACCGGGGTCTTCGTCCAGGTGGTCGGCGTGGATCCCTCCGACGCCGCCATCCCGGGCCAGCCCTTCACCTTCTCCGAGCTCAAGCACGCCCAGGCCGACGGCGACCTCGCCACCCTGCGTCATCACGGCCTGCGTGCCGCCCGAGTCACCCTGGCCGAACTCGCGGCCCGAAACCAAGGAGCACCATGAACCTCGGCATGATCGGTCTGGGCAAGATGGGGGCCAACATGGCTGAACGGCTGCGCCGTCACGGCCACACGGTCGTGGGCATGGACCCGGCCAAGCCCGAGGCCGAAGCCCACGACCTCGATGAGCTGATCCCGTTGCTCGAGGCGCCGAGCCAACCGCGGGTGGCATGGTCGATGGTGCCTTCGGGCCCCATCACCGACCAGACCATCCAGGGTCTCGGCGAGCGCCTCTCCCCCGGCGATCTGGTGATCGACGGTGGCAACTCGAACTACCTGGACTCCATCCGCCACGGCGAGGAGCTCCTGGCCAAGGGGATCCACTTCGTGGACTGCGGCACCTCGGGCGGCGTGTGGGGCCTGGACAACGGCTACGCCCTCATGGTGGGCGGCACGACGGAAGCGGTGGCCATCGCCCAGCCCCTGTTCGATGCCCTCGCCCCGCCCAAGGGCTTCGCCCACACCGGTCCGGTCGGCGCCGGCCACTACGTGAAGATGGTCCACAACGGCATCGAGTACGGCCTCATGCAGGCCTACGCCGAGGGCTACGCCATCCTCGATGCGTCGCCGCTCGGCATCGACGTCCCGGCGGCCATCGGATCGTGGCAGGAGGGGAGCGTCGTGCGGTCCTGGCTGCTCGACCTGCTGATCAAGGCCCTCGAGGAGACGCCCGACCTCGACGGCATCGCCTCCGTGGCGGCCGACTCGGGCGAGGGTCGCTGGACGGTCACCGAGGCGGTGGCCAACGGCGTCTCGGCCCCGGTGATCTCGGCCGCGCTGTTCGCCCGCTTCGTGTCGCAGCACCGAGAGGACGACAAGGCCATGAAGGTTGTCTCCGCCCTGCGCCACCAGTTCGGCGGACACGCCATCGAGCTGAACACGCCCGCCGGTGAGCAGCACTGATGGCGGGCACCGAGCGCAGCGATGCCCTCGTCCTGTTCGGCGCGACCGGAGACTTGGCCCACAAGAAGATCTTCCCGGCCCTGTTCCACATGGAGGAGGCCGGTCAGCTCGGGGTGCGGGTCATCGGCGTGGCATCGTCGCCGGGCGACGACTCGCTGCTGCACGACCGGGTGAAGGCGTCGATCGACGAGTTGGTCCCCGAGGCGGACCCCGAGGTGCTCGAACGGCTGCTCGCCCTGGTGAGCTACGTCTCCGGTGACTACCGCGAGCCACAGGTGTTCGACGACCTGGCCAAGGCGCTCGAGGGCGTGAGCCGTCCCCTGTTCTACCTGGCGATCCCGCCCATCTTGTTCGACGACGTGGTGGAGGGGCTGGATCGTTGTGGGGTGGCCGGCAGCGGCCGGGTGGTGGTGGAGAAGCCGTTCGGTCGCGACGCAGCCAGCGCCAAGGAGCTCAACGACGTGCTCCACAAGACCTTCACCGAGGACGAGATCTTTCGCATCGACCACTACCTGGGCAAGGAGTCGGTGGAGAACCTCCTCGTGTTCCGCTTCGCCAACTCCATGCTCGAACCGCTGTGGAACCGCAACTTCATCTCCAACGTGCAGATCACCATGGCCGAGGACTTCGGCGTCGGGAGCCGGGGCAAGTTCTACGAGAGCGTGGGCGCCTTGCGCGACGTCCTGCAGAACCACCTGCTGCAGATCGTCGCCCTCCTGGGCATGGAACCTCCGGCGGGCGCCGACGCGTCGTCGTTGCGCGACGAGAAGGCCAAGCTCCTTCGCCAGGTTCGCACCATCGAGCCCGGCAACCTGGTCCGGGGCCAGTACCGGGGCTACGTCGACGAGGAGGGCGTGGAGGCCGGCTCGGACATCGAGACCTACGCCGCGGTGCGCTTCGAGATCGACTCCTGGCGCTGGGCCGGGGTGCCATGGCTCATCCGCACCGGCAAGGACCTGGCCACGTCGGCCACGGAGGCCATCATCACGTTCAACGCGCCGCCGCGCCTGCTGTTCACCCCTGCGGGCGCACCCGAGCCCGGTCCCGACCGCCTCCGCTTCATCCTGGGCAAGGCCGACGGCGTGAAGCTCCACCTGCACGCCAAGAAGCCTGGCGACGAGCTGATCCCCGAGCCGGTGGACCTCGAGGTCAACTACGCCGAGGTGCTCGGACCGCGTGAGGAGGCGTACCAGCGCCTCCTCGACGACGCCATGGGCGGCGACGCCCGGCGGTTCGGGCGCGAGGATGCCCTCGACGAGCAGTGGCGCATCGTGGAGGACGTGCTCGAGCACCACCACGACGTGCACCTCTACCGTTCGGGCACCATGGGCCCCGAGGAGGCTGATCGCCTGGCCGCCGACGTCGGTGGCTGGATCGACCCCATCCCGCCCACGCCCTAGCGAAGCTACGGAAGTGGATCCGGGACCCGCTTCACGATGGCTGCGGCCATGGCGTAGGCGGCCTCGGCCGGCCCGATCTCGTCGGGCTGGAGGAGGTTGGCCATGATCCGCAGCACCCAGTCCATGAGGTTGCGCGAGCGCATGCCCACCCGGGTGAGCTCGCGCATGAGGGCGGGCTGCCCGATGATCTTGGCGAAGAGCCGAGCCACCTTGAAGTACAGGCCGTACTCGCTCTCGAGCCACTTGGGGTACTGCTGCAGGTGCATGCCGTCACCGGTGACGAGCGACTCGCCCAGCAGACCGGCCACGTGCCGGCCGGTCTCGTAGGCGTAGTCGATGCCCTCGCCGTTGAACGGGTTCACCGAGCCGCCCGCGTCGCCGACCACCGCCCAGTTGGGACCGACCTTGGGGTTGACCGAACCGGCCATGGGGATCCGTCCACCGGTGGGGGCGCACACGGGGTTGGCCGGGTCGATCTCCCAGTAGCCCGGCGCCGTGGCGGCCCACTCGGTCATGAGGTGCGACGTGTTGACGTCACGCCAGTCGCGGAACGTGGAGAGCAGGCCGATGCCGACGTTGATGGTGCCGTCGCCCACCGGGAAGATCCAGCCATAGCCCGGCATGGAGTTCCCGTTGCGATCCCTCACGTCGAGGCAGCTCTCGATCCAAGGCTCGTCGTGCAGCGGGCTCTCGTAGTACGTGCGAATGGCCATGCCCTGCGGATAGGCCCGGTTGCGGGCCGTGCCCAGCGCCCGGCCGAACCGGGAGTTGGCACCGTCGGCGATCACCACGTAGCGGGCTCGGATCTCCCGCGTCGCTCCGGTGACCTTGTCCTTGACCGTGGCGCCGGCCACGAGTCCGCCCTCCAC
>Ga0209023_10006693_pt1 | contig 12078 bp, 8 predicted proteins | sample LakOneMetagenome_FD_187468 | JGI IMG/M metagenome (GOLD analysis project Ga0209023, IMG submission 187468) | Freshwater and sediment microbial communities from Lake Erie, Canada (SPAdes) (version 2) | ecosystem: Environmental > Aquatic > Freshwater > Lentic | place: Lake Erie, Canada | collected...
CTGCCACGAAGCGCCACCGCGCGTTTACCGGCCGGGCGGCAAGCTTGCGGGAAGCCGTCGTGAACAGCATGCCGTTGCAAGCGTACCTGTCGTGTTGCGCGGGCTTCTTGACCGGTATCGAACTGTCGCTGCCCCTGTTTGGGGAACCAAAAGTGGCCAAGCCAGACAAGGGCCGGGCCAGCGCCCGGGTGGCGCGGATCGGCGCAGGGCTGCCCGCCCGACGAACGCTGCCCGGCCGGCACCAGGGGACGTTCGTCCGGCGCGGTCATCTCATCATAGGCGCCCGCACGGGACCTACAAGTGGCGCTTCCGGTGCTGGCGCCCACTTAAGGCTGCGTTAAGCGCTTCGTCTCAGAACGCGTTCTCACGCGTCAAAATCACGCGGATTGTCTTTAAAATGATCCACAGGTCCAGCCACACCGACCAGTTGCGCAGGTAGTCGAGGTCGTACTGGATGCGCGCTTCCATCTTGTCGAGGGTGGACGTCTCGCCGCGCAGGCCGTTCACCTGGGCCCAGCCGGTGATGCCAGGTTTGACCTTGTGGCGCAGCATGTAGCCCTTGATCAGTTTCCTGTACTGCTCGTTGTGCGCGACGGCATGCGGGCGCGGGCCGACGATGCTCATGCGCCCTTGCAGCACATTGACGAACTGCGGCAACTCGTCGAGCGAGGTGCGGCGCAGGAAGCGGCCGATCGGCGTCACGCGGCCATCGTCGCGGCGCGCCTGCACGATCTCGCTGCCGTCCTCCTGCACCCGCATCGAGCGGAATTTGTAGACGTAAATTTCTTCGCCATACAGCCCGTAGCGGCGCTGCGTGAAGATGACCGGCCCCTGCGAGGTCGCCTTGACGGCCAGCGCGATCGACAGCATGAGCGGCGCCAGCAGGACCAGAATAACGCTGGCAAGCACGAAGTCGCAGACGCGCTTGAGCATGCCGTTAAGTCCCATGAACGGGGTTTCGCAGATGGCGATGACGGGCATGCCGCCGACATTGTCGAAGCGCGCCTGCATCAGGTCGAACACATAGACATCGGGCAGGAAGTACACGGAGGCGGTGGTGTCCTGCAGTTCGTCGATCAGGCGGCGGATGCGCGGTTGGGCCGAGATCGGCTGGCTGATGAAGATAAGCTTGATATTGTGGGCACGCACGTAGGCGCTGAGCTCGGCTACCGCACCCAACACCGGATGCCGCAGGCCTGCCGGATGGCGTACCCGGGCACGGTCATCGAAAAACCCGTGCACCTGCATGAACAGGTTGGGCTGCTGTTCGCAGACGCTGGCAAACTTGACCCCGACATCGTTGGCCCCGACCACCACCACGGAACGCACTTCGCCGCTGCGGTCGGGTCCGCCGGCGGCGCGCCGCACCAGGATGTGACTGACCAGCAGGGTGGCCGGGGTGGCGACGACCCAGGCCAGCAGCACCCGTTCGTCGTAATAATATTTGAGTCCGCTGGCCGAACCGAGGAAGTACAGCACCCCGATCGTCACGCACCAGCCGAAGACGGTGTCGCGCGCATAGGCCAGCATGCGCCCGCTGCGCCAGGTGCGGTAGGGATCGATATGCTGGTAGACCGCCGACGAGATGAAGAAGGCGAGGATCATCAGCACCAGCGAGTATCCGGAAAACGGCTCCTGGAAGGCCATCGACGACAGGTACAGCGAGCCCATGATAATCAGGGGATCGAACACCCGCTGGAAGAACGAGATGATCGGGATGTCGTTGACCGTCATCGCATGATGCTCAGAACTGTCCGCTGGCGTTGAGTGCGAGCGTGTTCGCCTTGAAATTGCCGATGCCAAGTACCGGCGAGCCGGTACGCGCCTGGCGGATATAAGCCGCGGACAGGACGATTTTCGGTCGTACAGCCCAGCTCGCCTTCAGCGTGGCCGAACGCAGCGCATCGTCCAGGCCCTGCGGCGCGTTGAAGGCGACGCGCGGGTTGTAGTTGCGCCGCTCGTAGATGGCGTCGGCATCGAAGCGCAGCTTGGCCGTGGCCTTCCAGGTGGCCCCGGCGCTGATGCCCTTGTTCAGGGTATAGCTGACAACCGAACTTTCGAGCGGTGCGAAATCGCGCCAGACCGAACTTCGGTAGCCGAGCTTGCCATTCGGTTCATGCGACACCGTGATGCGGCCATTGGCGCCGCTGGTCCGCCCCGGTCCGAAAGACGGCTGGCTGCGCCGCGCATAGCCGGCCAGCGCCTGCAGGCCCGTCGAGCCGGTTGCCTTCCAGTCGACCCGCAGCTTCAGTTCGTCCTGCGTGAAATCGTCCGTCAGCAAGCCCTGCGCGAAGGGGCGCCGGTTGAGGTAATCGCCCTTGATCCGGCGCAGCACCAGGCCGACCGCGCTGCCGCTGCGCGCCAGGTAGCGTCCCTCGAGCTCGGCTACCTTCTCCGTGCGGTCGTTGTAGGCCTGGGCCGCGAGCTCATAGTCGAATTTTTCGCGCGAAAAGGCGGTGCGCGCCTCCCAGCGCGGATGCAGCTTCCAGGCGCCTTCGAAGAAACTGCGGCGCTGCCGGCGCAGGTTGCGCTCGTTGCTGCGGAAGTCCGTGTACGGCGCCAGCGTCTGCGCATGGGTGGCGCCGAGCTCGCCATGGAATTTGTTGCCGAGCTCCCAGTACCAGGTGGCCTGCAGATCCTTGCCGTCGTAGTCGAGCTGGCGAAAATGGTCGAAGCTTACTTTCGACAGCTTGGCGATCGCGAGCAGCCGTTGGCGGCCGATGGCCTTGTCGACCACCCCGCCGAATTCGTAGGTGGTCCAGGAGTCGGAGCGCTGGTCGTCGAAGGCCGGAGCGTCGTCGGGAATGCGCAGCAGGTTGTCATCGTGCGCCCAGCCGATTCGGCCGTACAGGTCGAGCGAGGTACCGGGAATGGCACCGGCCGGCGCCGACGCGATGACGCCGGCCAGAAACAGGAGCGGATGCAAGCGGATTCTCGACATGTCGTGCTCTCTCGAAGGACATTGCAGGACGGCTGCGGCGATCTGGCGGCCTTTCGCAGCATGGGCCCGGATACGGATGCGCAGCCTGCGCTGGCGCATGCGCTGCCATGGCCGGAAAGCCAGCGGACGCGCTCCTGCTGACGATACTGAAGAAAACTCCCGGGTCCGGGCTGTGCTGGATCAAACGGCACGGCCTGCGCCGGCTTCACAGCGCAGCCCTGAGGCGAATCAAGGGATTGCCCGGGAGCGCGTCACGCGGCTCCAGGGATCGCAGCTAATGTTGAGACCGGCGCGAGTACGCCAGGGTTCCATCCGCCCACTTGACGAATGAGGAGGTGGGTTCACACGGATGTGCTAGGTCATCCGTTCGACGCGAGCGCGACGCCTGGCGGTGCGCATTGCACGCACTGCCAGGCGCTTGACGATCACGCGTCGCCGCGCGAGCGTGCCTCGATGCGCTCCCAGCGCTCCAGCGCATCCATCAACAGCCCGTCGATCTCGGCAAAGCGGGCATTGATGCGGCGCGCGTCGGCCGGATTGGTCTTGTAGAAGTCCGGTGCGTTGAGCTGGGCGGTGATGGCCGACTGCTCGTCCTCGAGCGAGGCGATGAGCTGGGGCAGTTCCTCCAGTTCACGCTGTTCCTTATAGCTCAGCTTCACTTTCTTCGCAGCAGCGACGGCTGCCGGCGCCGGCTCGGCGTTCCTGGCCGCCGCTTTCGCCGGGGCAGCGCCCGCTTGCGGAGCCTGTGCCTTGACGCGCTCCCAGTCGCTGTAGCCACCGACGTATTCGCGCCACAGGCCCTGCCCTTCGGCGACGATGACCTGCGTGACGACATTGTCGAGGAAAGTACGATCGTGGCTCACCAGGAAAACGGTGCCGGTGTATTCCTCGAGCAGCTCTTCCAACAGCTCCAGCGTATCGATATCGAGGTCGTTGGTCGGTTCGTCCAGCACCAGGCAGTTGGCCGGCTTGGCGAACAGGCGGGCCAGCAGCAGGCGGTTGCGCTCGCCACCCGACAGCGACTTCACCGGCGAACGGGCGCGCTCGGGCGCGAACAGGAAATCGTTGAGGTAGGTCATGACGTGCTTGCGCTGGCCATTGATTTCGACCCAGTCGCTGCCGGGTGCGATGGTATCGGCCAGGCTCGCCTCTTCGTTGAGCTGGGTGCGCATCTGGTCGAAGTAGGCAACGTTGAGCTTGGTACCCATGCGTGTGCTGCCGCTGTCGGCGGTTTCTTCACCGAGGATGATTTTCAGCAGCGTCGTCTTGCCGGCACCGTTCGGACCGATCAGGCCGACCTTGTCGCCGCGCAGGATCGTGCCCGTGAAGTTGGAGACGATCACTTTTTCGCCATATGACTTGGACACGTTTTCCAGCTCGGCGACGATCTTGCCGGAACGCTCGCCGGTACCAACGTCGAGCTTGATCTGGCCTTGCGTGTCGCGGCGTGCCTGACGCTGCAAGCGCAACGCCTCGAGACGGCGCACCCGGCCTTCGTCGCGGGTACGGCGCGCCTGCACACCCTTGCGGATCCACACCTCTTCCTGCGCCAGGAATTTATCGAACTTGGCGTTCTCGACTTCTTCGTTGGCCAGCAGCTCGCGCTTGCGCTCCTGATAGGTCGAGAAATTGCCGGGGAACGAAAGCAGATTGCCGCGATCGAGCTCGACGATGCGGGTGGCAACGTTGTCGAGGAAACTGCGGTCGTGGGTGATGAACAGGATCGACCCGCGGAACTCGCGCAGCAGGCCCTCGAGCCACATGATGGACTTGAAGTCGAGGTGGTTGGTCGGTTCGTCCAGCAGCAGCACGTCGGGCGCCGACACCAGGGCCACCGCCAGGGCCACGCGCTTTTGCATACCGCCCGAGAGCGTGCCCATCTTGGCATCCGCGTTCAGGCCCAGGCGGTCGAGCGTGGTGTCGACCTTGTTACCCAGGTTCCAGCCATCGGTGGCGTCGAGCTTGACCTGGATCACGTGCATGCGTTCCATCAGCGCGTCGTCGTCGCCCTGGCCGAACTGCCCGGTCAGCGCTTCGTATTCGGCCAGCATGCCTTGCAGCTCGCCCATGCCGGCGGCGACGGCGTCGAACACGGTCGACTCGGGATCGAAAGTGGGTTCCTGTTCGACATAGGCGATCTTGATGCCCTGCTGCATGACGAGCAGGCCATCGTCGAGTTTGAAGCGCCCCGCAATGGTTTTCAGGAGCGAGGATTTGCCGGTACCGTTACGGCCAATCAAACCGACGCGCTCGCCGGTTTCGAGGGAAAAGTCCGCGTGATCGAGCAGCGCGACGTGACCGAACGCGAGTTGCGCGGACGAGAGGGAAATGACAGCCATATTCTGTGGGAAGGCCGTTCGCACGGTCGGGATGACGTGCGACGCAGCGGAAAAAATTGAAAGAAGCGTCCATTGTACCGATTGCGGCGCCCGCACCTCGAATAATCACCGCATCCTCGGCTATAATTACGTTCGGTTCACGATACCGGCCTGCTCCGGCAGGGCCCGCTCGCCGAACCGCACCGTGCCGCTCACGCGGCCTGCGTCCTCCCCGTAGCACAATGGATAGTGCACATGCCTCCTAAGCGTGGGATACTGGTTCGATTCCAGTCGGGGGGGCCACCTCTTCAAATCGGGATGTTTCACCGCATCTCAACATTCCGCCTCACGCTCTGAGGCAGCGCAAAACGCCAATCTCATCAGGAACCATCCTGAGCCCGGCCGTCTCAAAACACTGTTGGTACTTTTGTTGGCACCTTCATGTCGACGTTAATCACATATCAACAGGGCGGACGAGATGGCACTTACAGATACATTCATTCGGCAGGCCAAGTGAAGTGGCACGAAAGCCGGCGACAAGCACAGTGCCGGCGGTGGGCTGTATCTTCTGGTCAACGAAGTCGGCAGGTACTGGCGCTTGAACTACCGTTTGCCAGCAAACAGAAAACGCTCGCCATTGGCGTCTACCCTGCACTCCCCCTAGCTGCCGCCCGCCAGACGCGAGACCGGGCTCGTGAGCTTCTGGCTGCGGGCAAGGACCCCGGCGCAGAAAAGCAGGAAGCGGCGAAGCTGGCCAAGCGGGCGGCAGGCGCACTGTTCGAAGTGGTTGCACGTGAATGGCTGGCGACCTCGGCAAGTACGCGCGGCGCGGCAACGCAACAGCGCGTCGTGAGCTGGTTCGAACGCGATGTTTTTCCGCTCATCGGCAATGTACCGGTCAACAGCGTGCGTCCGCCGGACATCCTGGATGTCATGCAGCGGATGCAGGCGCGCGGCATCATCGATTCGATGCGCCGTGTGCTTGCTTACATCAGCAAGGTTTTCGAGCTTGCGATGGTCAAGGAACTCGTCGAGCGTGACCCGACTACAGGCATTGCGGCACAACTCCAGCAGCGCAACGAGGGGCATTTCGCCGCGATTACGAAACCGGTCGAAGTCGGCGGATTGATCCGCGCGATTCATGGCTACCAAGGCCATCCATATTGCCGGGCGGCGCTCAAACTGGCGCCGCTGGTGTTCGTCCGCCCGCACATGCTGCGTCACGCGGAATGGTCGGAAATTGATCTGAAGGCCGCCGAGTGGCGCATTCCGGCCGAGAAAATGAAAATGCAAAACGATCATATCGTGCCACTGGCTTGGCAGGCGGTCGGCATCCTGCGTGACATGCACGCGGTTACCGGTAGCCGGCAATACGTCTTCCCCAGTATTCGCCATGACGGGCGCCCAATGAGCGAAAACACGATCAACGCTGCGCTGCGCTCGTTGGGTTACGAGGGCGAGGTGATGACGGGGCACGGCTTTCGGGCAATGGCACGCACGCTACTGGATGAAGAGCTTGGCGAACGTGTAGACCTGATCGAGCATCAGCTGGCACATGCGGTCAAGGACGCAAATGGGCGCGCCTATAACCGGACTACTCACTTGGCCGCACGTCGGGAAATGATGCAGCGATGGGCCGACTATCTCGACAAGCTGCGGCTCGGCGCCAACGTGGTGCCGCTACGCAGCGCGTGATCAACGCGGCGTATCCAGCCAGGCGCGCACATCTTCGACGCGCCAGGCAGTGACGCCAGCAGACAGCTTGACCGGGGCCGGAAACTGTCCCGCCGCGACTTTACGCCAAAGGGTCGCGGGCGAGAACGGAATGATGCCGGGCGCCCCTTTCTTACCGACGAGCTGACTTTGCCGGACATAGCCGGTTTCGTGCAGGGTAACGGTGTTTCTTTCGGTGGAAGACATCGGACTGTGCAATTGAAGGTTGACAATTTACTAGCAGTTTGGCGGTGACGCCCCGTCGTAGCAAGCGTAACCTCGACAGTCTTTTCGTTGCTTCAAATCGCATGGGCTTGACTATTGACGGTCAATAGTATTGACGCTAACTCAGCAGAAACCGGTCCCAGATAAGGTCCGCATGTTATGTTGGGTTCACGCGACTGCAGGTGCGTACCGCGCCTGACAGCGAACGTCGCTCTATAATTGGGCACTCGAACACGCGTGGAGGTGGCCAGAAATGAGCAACTTGGTAAGCATGACATTGGAGGTTTCGCCAGCGTTAAACGAGAAGCTCCACCGGCTCGCGGAACTGAACGGCACGACGATGGATACGATGCTACTGAAGGCGCTGACTCTGTACGGTATTGCGTCCCAGGCGAAGATCGACAATCAGCGGATTGGCATCGTGGACGCAAACCAGCAGTTGCTTGCGGAAGTCATCGGTATTTAGAAAAGGTCCTGGCGAGATAGGCAGGAGGATGAGGCCGCGCGTTGTGCGGCCTTTTTTCTTGCTCAGTTGGTCTTCAACTGGGGACCATGAATCGCGACGGCTGTTCAGCGCATGTAACTGAATGGGAACAGCCAAGCGACTGATTACACTGCGCTTTTCGAGTTTTGGATTTTCCAGTGATGCTGCGACCAGCAAAGTGTGAAGACCAAATAGCTCGGTGAATCAAAGAGTTATCGCCACTTTTTCGCTCGTACGTTACGTGCGTAATGTGTGTACCCCTCTTCATGGGGGAACGGGGGCACGCCCCCCGCTTTCGCTTGTTTGCGATGCGCTCCGAGTCACCGGATGACATCGGCCGAGCCGGTCATCGATTGAGCAGCAACTCTGCCAAGTCATCGAGTTCACACTTACGCGCGGCCCAGTCGTTCAAGACGGTTCCCAGCAGCCGATAAAAGCGCTCGCTATGGTTGTGCTCTATAAGGTGACACAGCTCGTGGGCGACCACATATTCGATGCAAGCTCTTGGTGCTTTCACCAGATGTGGGTTGAGCAGAACCTCCCCTTTCGGTGAACAGCTCCCCCACTGCGTTCTCATCGACAGCAAGCGCAAAGGCGGCGCCTGGCGCAGGCGCATGCGGGTCGACAAATCTCCCATTACCCGTGCAAACACTTCACGGGCACGCTCCCATACCAGCCGTCGAGAAGCCGGCGCACGGCTTGCACGTCAGGCTTTGCGATGGTGACCTCCAAACGGCCACGCCACAAGCGAACCCCAGTGCTCTGCGTTCCTTGTGCAGACTGGATTTTCAGCATGCGTATCGTAGCGTAGGCAACGGCAATGCCGTTGCTCACGTGGCTCGGATCGCCTTCGGCAATGGTTCACTTTTCATGTTCCTTGACGGGCAACTGCAAACGTCACCGACGCAGGTAGCCCGTCAATATTGTTCACTCTGTTCGAATGATTGGAAGTGAACTCCAGTCGGCCTTGCCTGATATCGCTAAACACGCCGCGATGCGCAGCCGCTAAAAAAGTCGGCAAGCTGAAGTGAGTGAATGCGTTGCGAGCGAAGCGGCGTAGTTGATGCTGTAGGCTCATAAGGACTGCAGTGCAAGTAGTCGGCGCGCCATCGCTTGGTGTGCCTCCTGTCACCGCCGAATTTCTAGCATTGATCAAGTAAACAATATGCCTTCTACCCTTGTTATCGTCGACAACACAAGTGATTAGAACAGTTTGCACATAAAGTACATGCCTGCAGAGTCAAATGACCAAGCCCAAATAATATAGGCAATACCGATATACAAAACAGAAAGCAAGAATCTCCCTACAATCTGTAGTTTCGGGGAAAAAATAAAAGGAACCGAGAACAATATTGGGATCGATATAAAACCTTCCCAATAATATATATTTGCAATAGGTTCGCAACTGTATTTTCCACCGATTAAGTTTGCTGTAACGATGAAAATAACATATACGACTAGCGGTATTATGTAAGTAAGATATGCCTTCCTTCTGATGCGATTGATTTCCGAGGGAATCGAAGTAATCATTTTCATCTCGCCATGCCTGAAATCAAAATCTCACATATGGATTGAAAGTTATGCTGCACCCAACGCACTGACGGCAGCAAAGACTTTCCCCATCGGTTTCTGTAGTAGCAGCCAGAGCAGCTCCACAGCGAAATCCGACTATTGGCCGCCGAAATTTCCTATCGTTGGGAGCAAAGCGGCGCCACAGGTAGTTTTGTGCCCTTCGTGAGCTACCGGGACGCCATCGATGACATGATGCGGGTCGCCCTCGGCGATGGTGCAGTTGTCGTGTCCCTTGATGGGACAACTGCATTGATCACCGACACGGGCAACAGGGATGCCGCCGACTGTGAAATGCGTAGCGCTCACGCTTTCGACCTTGCCGCCGTGGGAGGTGGGATCGCCGAGACGGATGACGTTGCGCATGGCTCAGCCTTTCTGGTTGGGCGAGGCTTGTTCGTCAGTGCTACCGTTTGCGGCGGCAATGTCGGCCGACGGGAGCGGCGCGTCGCCATGCTCGACCAGCCTCCACACCGTGGCCGTACGGTGCGTGGGCTGTTCTCCCTTCAGCTTCTGCCACAGCGATGGCGCGACCTGCGATACCACGTGCGGCATCCGCTCTCCCTTCTTGATGTGCCAGCGCCTGCCGCCTTTTGTGCCGCTATCTTCGTCAGGAACCCACCAGCCGGTCTGGGGGCAGGTGCGTCCGGTGGCGGCCAGCTCGCCCAAAGGCAGGCGCGGACCGGCATCGGCAGATTTGACAGTCGTGGCGCTTGTCGGGCGCACGCGAATGGTGCTCGTGATCTTGTCCCAGACTGCGATGGCTTCTTCGTCGGTCAGGCTGGCCTTCGTGGAGCCGGCTGCGTTGCCGCCGACGCCGGTTTGGAATTGGATATCAGTGTACGGTCTGAACGGGTCGTGGGGAACGCCCGTGAACTTAGCCTGGAAGTCGTGATATGAATGGACGTGTTCTTCATCGGGATTACGCACGAGGACCTCGTAGCCGGTCTTCCAATCATGTATCTGGCGCGAGCTCTCGCGGAAGTATTTAATTTTGGCAAGCGCTGCTTTCTCTTCAGGCGTGGCTGGGTCCTCCTTGATACGTTTCCACTGGGCTTGGAGTGAGTCGCCCTCAGGGTTATAAGGATTCGATGGTGCGGTATAAATCGAGAAATGCGCGTCGGGGAACTCTTTCAGACGGAAGCCAATACGGATGTGCTCCATAAGATCATCCTGTGTTGGATTCTGTTTATCTGGCAAAAAAGCGCGCTCGATGCAGTTGCCGGGCTCAGTGGGGATTTCGTCAACTGCACGTTGTCGCACGCGCCGAGCAATACTATTTATGTCTTCCGTTGTAGTGACTCTTTCTTCTTTCAATGGGCGCGCCTCGATAATTACGCCATCAGTATTCAATTTAAAGAATCCGCTAATCTTGAGCTCGGCAGTCGCCTCAAAACCATCGTAACCAGTCACGACTCTCCCATCTGGCTGAAGCACATTATCGACCGAAATTAGCAACGGTATTTTGTTGAGATAAATAGCCTTTTCACTTTTGAGCTTATCCGCAAATTCCTGCGCTAATGCTTCCATTTTTCCCGCTCCCTCTGGGTAAATAGTAACCCTAAACGGAACATTGGCTTTTCCCCAGTCGACAGTGGCTGATGCCGGCACATCGACCATGAATCGCCCGAAGCAAACAGTCTTCGTTTTTTCAAACATCGGGTGCAGACGGGGTGTGAGTGCTGTCATGTTCGGCATCTTCCAATCTTTGGGGGCATGGTCGCAGCCGGCTCCTAACATTATCATGGCTGCGAGAGGAGCAAGGGCCAGGCGTTTTATAGCGCCCCTTGCCATAGGTAAGACTTTCAGCATTTCCATGTGGCGCTTCCGGCAATGCGTACAATGCTGTACAAGGTTGAAGCAATGGCCAGCGGGTCCTTATAACTGGACTGATGCTCATAACCGGTTTGACGGAAAATTCCCTTGAACTTACCGCTTTGGAGTTGATGGTCAGCCGAGGCCATAGGCACCGTCTGATCGCCAGGTGCGCTTGCTGGAAGAATCGTCGCGTGAATCGATTTGTTGCTACTTGGGTTTGAAATCGGTGCGGCAGAAGCCTTGCTGAAATTAGGACTGGGGATGGAGGGGCTCTCGACGAATGTCTTGCCATGATAGTTGGCATCCCAACGTACCAGTTCGAGCTTGCCTTGTTTGGTATCGCTGATAATAGGCCAGTCCTGCCATCCGCTAGGATCGGCACAGTTCTTGCCGATTTCCCAAATAACTTCACCGAAGCTCTGTCGTGCCGGATCGGCACCATAATGCGCGAAGCTGTTGGGGTGATATGTGTTTGCAATCGCCCGATGAAAATTTTGCGCTGCGTCGAGATACCGGCACGTCCGCTCAAACGCTCCGCCGCCGTCTCGCGGAGGCAATCCGGACGGATTAATCCAGTCTTCGCGGAACAGCGCATACCACTTGCCCTTCACCTTGTAGATTTCACGATAAGGATCACCTTGTTTTGGCCAGGTTTCCAAGTCGCGGCCATTGTGTCGTATGCGCAACCAGCCGTTGCCGTAAGATTCGCTAGGCAGCAACTGAAGTCCTCCCTGAGCGTTTGCTAGCACGGCTGTCACCTCGTCACCACAGTTGCCAGCTACTTTTGCGCCGACGCTTGCTTCGATGGCGCTCAAACTAGTGCTCATCAGCCCAGGGTCCTCGAAGCCCGCCCGCATGCGCTTGTAGGCGGCCGGGGCACCGATGGCGGGCATCACCCCATGCACGATACCGAGCACCTTGTCCTGCAAGTTACCGAAATCGGGGTGGACCAGAGCGCGCCCGACGAGCCCGCCCATCGAATGGGTTACAACGATCACCTTTTCGCATTC
>Ga0209023_10006695_pt1 | contig 12074 bp, 8 predicted proteins | sample LakOneMetagenome_FD_187468 | JGI IMG/M metagenome (GOLD analysis project Ga0209023, IMG submission 187468) | Freshwater and sediment microbial communities from Lake Erie, Canada (SPAdes) (version 2) | ecosystem: Environmental > Aquatic > Freshwater > Lentic | place: Lake Erie, Canada | collected...
ACAACCAAATCAAATCACTCATGACAACGCCTCCTCAGCGTCGCCATTGAATCAACCGTTCGTCACCAACGCAAGCATTTTAACGGGTCCTGAGCCTAGGCACACTGGCTCGGATTACTGCCGACCGAGCAGAGATGCGCGACCTTGCACATGCATACTCGGCGTTCATCGCGGACGAGCCAATACCACTGACAACTGGAGCGCCGCCGCCCGGGCAGGAGATAGGGTTCGAGGCACCTGTGGCCCCTGCCCCTGATTCATTTGAACTGTGCATCGCGGACTTGGCGGACATCGACAGATCCGCAGACGCGGTCGCCGCACTCTCGGCTGCCTTCGCGCGCGGCAACATTCCGTCGCCACTCGCCCGCGCGGCCGGCCGAGCTGTAGTGGAGGCCGCCGAGGCGGGAATGGAAACTGTAGAGCTGTTCGGACGCAGCTTGCTTACGAGTGCACGCGTCCACGAAGACACAAGATCTGCACTTGTCGAGGGTATGCTTCTCGGTGCCTACCTGCGCGAAGACGGTCGACCGCATCGTCGGCCGCTCGGTGCGCTTCTCCCGGCGCTCTTTGATGCGGCATCTAGAGCAGAGGCTAGGCCAGCCGTTGACCGACTGCGCGCCGAAATCGGAGCCGGAATCCGCAAGTACCTGCTTTTACCGGGCGAAGACGGCGGCGTATCTCTCAACATAGCGCTGCGGCGTCGCCCTGACGGCACCGGAAAGCTGGATGCCGTCTTGCGTGGGGACGTACAACTGCTTGTCGATGGAAGGCGCGGCGCACCTGCCTCATTGGCGACGCTGGCAAACGGTCGCACCGAAGAAAGCGTCGCCGTATTCCGCAAGCTGCTCGCCACTCATTTTGCCCTCCCGGACGCACGGATCGAGATAAACCTCGCACTCGCCGACCGGGTGTCCTGGGACGAGATACAGTGCCTCATCGATTGGGGCACAGACACCGAGCGGTCGCTCAGATAGGAATAGCCAATATGGCCAGCCAAACACCAGCAACCTTAGCCCCGCCGTCCGAGACGCCGCGCTTCTTCGTGGGCTCCTTCCTTCTGGAGTCGCTGACCACGGGAATGTATATCGAGCCCCGCGATTGTGTGCGCGAATATGTTCAGAACGGACTCGATGCAATCGAGTCAGCCAGGGCGGCCAGACAGTTGAGGCCAAATAGTGGCCGCGTGACGATCATAATCGACAGACCAAATGATGTGCTTATGATCCGTGATGACGGACTAAGTATACCTGCTGAGAATGTGTGGGAGACGTTGACCTCAATTGGTGCGTCCAAAAAGGCACTTCGAAGGAACGCAGGATTTCGAGGGATTGGTCGCCTCGCGGGCATCGCTTACTGCGACGTGCTGGAATTTCGCTGCAAGGCGAAAGGTGAAGTAACAGCAACGATCCTCCGATTCGACGCAGCTGCGATCCGTGAGGTACTGCGGAAAGGGGAGAGCGACGTCGACGGCGCGTTCCGAGCCAGCATTAGCATGGGCGAAAGCATTCCCGCCCCAATGGAAGACCACTGGACTGAAGTGAGGTTGACGGGTCTTGCGACTGCCCCGGAGGAGCTCGTCTCAGTCGGCAGACTAGCAGATTACCTCGTAAATATCGCCCCCCTCAAATATCGGGACGCATGGAGCGCCGCCGACGTGGTAGTTAGGCATGCCGCAACCGCCGGTGTGCCCGTTCCTACCATCGAGCTGTTAATCGGCACGTCGGAGGTCGACCTGCAGGAACTTCGCAAGCCTCATGCAGACACAGTGATGGCTGGCCGCAATAGGGCGACAAAGCTAACGGACATCGCATTCCTGGAAGGCAGCAGCGCCCCCGGACGGCGCTGGTGGGGCTGGTATGCGAAGACGCACCTCTTCGGAAACGTGCTGGATGAGAAGCTCGCGGGCATCAGGGTTCGGGTCCGCAACATCCAGCTCGATGGCATCGACATCATGACCCGAATATTTACCGAGCGGGGCGTTTCGCACGGCCGCCTTCTCAATTGGTATGTAGGGGAGATCTTCATCGACGCCGTCACCGTCATTCCTAATGCCCGGAGGGACGGTTTCGAGGACACGCCTGAATGGCGCGAGCTCGCTAAGGAGATACTGGAGCAGGTCAACCCGCTGATTGACGCCGCGTACACAGCGAGCCGGTCCCGGAGCGGCACCAAGACCTTCGCCCGAATTGACGCCGACATTCTCAGCCAGGTCGAACACATCGAGCAAACGGCCGCCTTTCCGGAACTTGCCGACGATGCAGAAGAGTCAAAGCGTAGAGACAAGGCCTGGAAATCTGCAAAGAGCAAGGCCCGAACGCTTACCAAGCGCCTCGAGGCGCTGGACCTAGACGACTATAACGAAGACGAGCAGGTGGCCATCAGAGAGGCAACCGTAAGGCTTCGCGAAATTGGCGGACAGTCGCAACCTCGGCCACCCCGCGATACAGAACAGGACGATGAGCGGAACTATCCCCAATTGCTGGATACAGTCTTCGACGTCCTTTCCGGAGTCCTCGACACCCGTACCTTTCAAAAGGCTCGGCGCGCGCTGCTGGACCGATTCTCGGGCGGATGATCCGCCCCGAGGTTATCCAAAGTTCGCGAGGTAGGGTCGATAGGTGTAGCTCGCACGAACAAGCCAAAAAAATACAACAGTGTTTCGAACGACCTACGCGACGGAGAGAATTCCCCGACTATCCCGGCGGCCAAGAAGCTCCAGACGCTTGACAGAAGCAGCCTAGATCGAGAAGAGGCGATGCGCTATCTGCATCGAGCGAATGCAATTTGCGCAGCGCCACGATGCGGGGACGTTACATGTCGACTACACAATTAGTCTGCCGACAAGGCCTCTCGGCCGATCGGACCGTGCTGCTGGGATTCGCGCCGGCTTCGGTACTCCATAAGCTGAGCTTTTCTGACATACTCGACGAGCGAACCGGTGGGGGGTACCAGCGACGCTTTAACTCGGGGCACAGCCTAGACTTCCGACGCTATATTCGCGAGGCCGGCAGCACCACTATACCTCTTACCTTCAACCTTCGGCCACGCACGGATCATGCATGGAAGCTGTCCAGAGCGGGAGGCGGCAACGTGCGCGTTGAGATCGACACAGGTGTCGGCCCTGTGATGGCACAAGTCGACTGCCAGCACCGTCTCGGCCACCTCTCTGACCTCAGCATCGAACTGCCATTCATGTGCTTCATCGGCCTCACCGTCGAAGAGGAGATGGCTGTGTTCACTGTCATCAACCGCAAAGCCAAGGGCCTTAGTCGAAGCCTGCTCGACTTCCACGACGCCCGACTCTGCGAGGACCTTGCGAACGACCGGCCCGAGCTTTTCATCGCGCTTTGCCTGTCCAACGACCCAGCATCGCCTTGGTGCGGTCAACTGGATGTCGGCGGCAACAAAGTGTCTGGCATGACCCGCAAGGCGTCGCTGCGCACGCTGCAAAAGGCGGTCCGCCGCTTCCTCAACAGGTCCGCTATTCTGAAGCAGCGCACGGTCGAGGAGTCGGCGCGGATCGTACTCGACTTCTGGATCGCAGTCTCCGTCGCTATGCGCGACGATTGGGCACGGCCGCGGGGTTCGCTCCTCACTAAGGGGGTTGGCGTGTACGCGCTCATGGACATCGCTTCGGACATGTGGCGTGAGAGCGGCTGCGCGCTGACCCGCGACCTGATGATAGCTCGCCTCTCTGACCTCGCGGTCGACGTCGACTGGTCATCGGATGGCCCTTTTAGGGGGCTTGGTGGCGAGGGCGGCGTAGCGACGGCTGTAGCGCTTCTGCGCGGCATCCGCGTCCAGCAGACCGTGCGGGCGGTCGCCTGATGGCTGGCAAGCGCATCCTGCTCATCGAGCCCAGCTACAAAAACAAGTATCCACCACTCGGACTGATGAAAATCGCCCAGTATCATGGGCCAGACGGCAAGAACGATCACGTCACGTTCGTGAAGGGCGAGGATCCGTCGGTGCTCTCCCAGGCATGGGACCGCATCTACGTGACCACGCTGTTCTCGTTCGAGTATCCGAAAATCTCCACGAGCATCGACTACGCGCTCAAGGTCGCGAACGGGCAGGCCGACAAGGTCTTCGTCGGGGGCATAGCGGCGTCGCTTATGCACGAGCGCTTCCTAGAGGAGCGCCGCTGGCAAGGAGTGCGTTTTATCAAGGGACTGCTGACGGGACCGCCCGCCAAGGCCCTGCAACTCGACGACTTCGCGGAGGAGCTCTACTCCGACGACTACAGCAACACCGCGATCGAGGACCTCGTCCCCGACTACAGCATCCTGTCCCAGATCGACTACGAATACCCCGTCCGCGACGCCTACTTCGCCTACACTTCGCGCGGCTGTATCCGGAAGTGCCAATTCTGCGGCGTCCCCAAGCTAGAGGGAATGCAGCGTGACGTGGAGTCGTTGTCGCACATAGTCCGCTCCATCGACGAGATGTACGGTCCCAAGAAGGACCTGATCCTGATGGACAACAACGTCGTCGCTAGCCCGCGGTTCAAAGAGATCATCGCCGAGATCCGCGACCTCGGCTTCACACCGGGCGCAAAGCTTACACGGCCGGGGTCGCGCGTGGCTGTTCAGCGACGGGTCGACTTCAACCAAGGCGTTGACGCGCGCATCCTGTGCAAGGATCCGATGTATCTGCGCGAACTCGCGACAATCTGCCTCAAGCCGCTTCGCATCGCATTCGACCACCTCGGGGTCCGCAAGCCCTACGAGCAAGCCGTCCGCTACGCCCACGAGCACGGTCTGACCGAGCTCTCGAACTATATGCTGTACAACTTCCACGATGACCCCGCCGATCTGTTCGAGCGCATGCGCCTCAACGTCACGCTGAACGAGGAGCTTAACATCCGGGTGTGGTCGTTCCCGATGCGCTTCCAGCCCACCAACCGGCCGGACCGCGGCCACATCGGGGAGAAATGGTCGCGGTACGAGCTGCGCTCGATGCAGATCATCCTGCAAGCCACCCACGGCGTCGTCAGCGGCGAACCGACCTTCTTTCGGCGCGCCTTTGGCGATACCGTCGCCGAATACGAGACGATCCTGATGATGCCCCACGACATGATCTTCAACCGCGACTGGTACGACAAACACGACGGCCGGGCCGAGTACGCCCAGTACCTGGCGGAGGCCAACCGGTTGGGGCCCGAGCGCCGCCACGAGCTCAAGACGCTGCTGTCGTCGTGCGACCCGCGCCACTACAGCACGCTATCGGGCATGACTGACGACACCGGGATTCGTTCTATCCTCCAATTCTACATGCCCCGCCCGAAGGACGAGCTCACTAAGATCTGGCGCAAGCGGGCCGAGTGGACCGCCGTGGCCCACGCGCTCGGAGTCCCAGAAGACGAGCGCGTCGAGGACGCAGGACTCGACGCGGACGAGGAGCCGATCGTCACAGTCGCTGAACCCGCTCGCGCGAGGCAAACGGCATGAGCGCGCCGATTCGCCTTGCGAAAGGGTCCGAAGTGGTCGAGGGCGCCCCGGCGGTGGTCGGGAAGGACGTACTCGAGCTCCTCTCCACCGCGATGTACGTCGATCCGCTCACGATCTATCGAGAGTATATCCAGAACGCCGCTGACGCGATCGACCAGGCTCGCGCGGGCAGCCGTGACGCTGGCCGGGTGGCGATCGGGCTCGACGGCAGCTCCAGGATCGTGACGATCCGCGACGACGCGGCGGGGATCCCTGCGTCCGAATTCCGGCGCGTGCTGACGTCGGTCGGCGCCAGCGCGAAGCGGGGAACCGAGGCCCGCGGGTTCCGGGGCGTCGGACGCCTGTCGGGGCTCGCCTACGCCCGGTCACTAACGTTCCAGTCCCGCGCCGCAGGGGAAACCCGCGTCTCCACGATGACTTGGGACTGCCAGGCGCTGCGCACCGCGCTGCGCGACCCTAGCGACACCCGTGATCTCGCGTCGATCATCGGCGCCATCGCGACGACCACCGTAGCCGACGAGGCGGGCGATCCCTACTTCGAGGTGCGGCTTGAGGGCGTGGCACGGCAGGGCGACGACAGAGTGATGTCCCCGCGCGCCGTCGCCGACTACCTGTCCGAGATCGCGCCGGTGCCGCTAGATCCGTCCTTCGCGCATAGCAGCGCGATCGACGAAAGGCTGGGCGCCACAGTCGCACTCGGCGACCTGACGATCACAATCAACGGGGGCGAGCCGCTCACGCGCCCGTTCCGGGATGAACTCACAGTCGATGGTAGCCGTCCACTGCGGCTGCGAGAGGTCGCCTTCGTCGAGGTGCCGTCCATCGACGGCGGGATTGCGGCCGTTGGGTGGATCGCCCATCACGACTACGAGGGAGCAATTCACCCTTCCACGAACGTCCGCGGCTTACGGATCCGGGCCGGCGACGTGCAGGTGGGTGAGGCCGGCGTACTCGCCGGAGTCTTCCCGGAATCCCGCTTCGATGCTTGGACGGTCGGCGAGATCCATGTGCTCGACCCACGTATCATCCCCAATGGACGCCGCGACGACTTCGAGCGGAACGTACACCTTGCGAACTTAAAGAACCACCTGGCACCGCTCGGCAGGGACGTCGCGAACCGTTGCCGCACGAGTTCGCGAGACCGGAAGAGGCTGCGCGACCTTGAGCTCGAGCAGGCAGCAGCGCGCGAGGGTCTAGCGGTGCTCGCCCAGGGCGGACTCAATGAGGCCAGCCGGGACCGCATGGCGCTCACAGTAGAGCTGTCGCTCATGCGCGCGGAGAAGCTGCTAGGCGACCCCGAACTGGTCGACGATCCGAACGGCAAAGACCGAGCCGAAGTTTCGCGGCTGCGCTCTGAGCTCGAGCAGCTCGCCGGTGCCGACGCTGCAATGGGCTCGCCGCTTGACCGGCTGACCCCCGACCGCCGCGCGTTCTACGAGGAGATGTTTTCGCTGATCTATGAGTGTTCAGCCAACCGCTCCGCGGCCAAGAGTCTGGTCGATCGAATAATTTCTAAGATCGCCTGATCGATTAGACTACGTCGACCTCGGCCGAGAGCCGATCGTTCAGTGCTCTGGAGCTGCGTGCCCGTTCGAGAAGATAGTCGTAGGTCACGAGCCGCACGTCGGGCAAGCCGACGCGTGGACTCCGCCAGCGAAACTGGGTGGTAGGGGCACCTCGACCAATCAGAACCATCAGGCAAGGATCGAACGGGCTGGCGCCATACGCCTTTGTCAATGCCGCGCGCGCCTGACTCGTGCTGACGGCATCCGTATATTCCATCAGCTGTCGAATCGCATGCGCGGCGTGCTTACCCACGCCGCCGACGCATCCTCTTGTGACCCTGATCGGCGCGGTCGGCTTCTTCAACTCGATCATGTCCCATCGGCTCGAATCCTCGTGACGCACCAAGAAGTCTGGAACGAGGCGAGTGCCTACCGGGCTGACGAGGCCGACGTGCGGGCGAATCTCGCAATAACGCTCGTCGAGCGCGAACACGAATTGGGGGTGCTCAGCTAGGAAGGTTTGCAGATCCGCCTCGCTGGTGCGCTTCGAGTTGACTAACGCCTCCAAGTCTGAGAGCCCCGGGATGTCCCGACTCAGCGCGCTCGTCGCAGTAGCGGGCGCGGCGCCAGCTGCCCGGCCAACAAGATACCAGCCGTGCTCGGTCGCCGGGACGACGCTGATCCGACCCTCGCGCGCAACGAAATAGTAGCTACTTGGCATGCTAAGCAGGTCCAGCAGGTATCGCCTCGCCTGTGCTGGAGCGCGCTGTGCGATCGACTGCGGCGTCGCGATACCGAACTGCTGGATTCGTTCGCCGAAGTGGGATCGGAAGTGAGCTGCAAGACGATTTAGAGCCGCTTCCGTCAGGGGCGATGCGACATTGCTGGCCAGATAGTAAAAGGCGTCTATCGTCATGGGGTATTGGTAGACGTCATCTTGGCCCTGGCCGGAGCCGTATAAAACCCCAAACGGGTCAGCCAGCGATTGCAGATCATGCCAAGCCCGCGCTAGGGAACGTTTGAGATGCGAGACGACGACCGCTTCTCCCCACAGGCCTACCGGCAGATAGGCCGGCTGATAGATCCAGGTCGCAGCCCAACTGCTCAGCGCGCTGATCTCGCCGAACATCCGCACGAACAATTCGGTGCGTCCAAGGCCGTGCGCCATCGCGGGCAACCGCAGATTGTCCGGTTCGATAGGTACGTTCGCCATATGACGAACCAGCCGCGAGAACTTGACCGCTTCCAGTTGCGAAATCAGACCTGAGTAGATCTCCCCGTCCCCAACCGCATCTACCCCGCGGCCGCCGGTAGTCGCCGAGCTATGCGGCGACACGCTGGTCCTCGGGCTCGTCGAAAAGCAGCTGGGATTTGCCGTCGACCGGCTCGCCACCCTCGATATGCCGCTTCACCAGCGCGAAGACATCCCTCACATACTCGACCTCGTCGCGGGAGAGCGGACCCTTCTCGACGTGCGTGGTGATGTTGCGAAGCCTGCTAATCCTGCCGATCCAGCGTGCCAGCTTAGCCTTCGCGCCCTTGCCGTAGAAGTTGTAGCGGTCCTTGAAGAGGTCCCAGTTGCCCTCATAGACTACGATTTGCGAGTAATCGATCAGATTGAGCGACTGCCAGCGGTCGCGCGAAGTGTCACCCTCGTTATTGTAGCGAACGTCGCAATCGATTCGGACCTGCTTGGGGACGCCGGTGATCCACCAAGCGTCTCGAACTTCACCATAGTGGGCCTTCAGGGTCGAGACGACGTCGTCGTAGAGGATCTTGTGGATCTCGAGGATCATATCGCGCGCCTGCTCGGTGCCGGCCGCATCCTGCGAATCCAGGTACGCCTTGATCTCGGGAAGGTCGAACTCCGGTTTGGCCGAGGCGACGATCGCCATCATCTGCATTGCGTTCTGGTCCACGCTCGCAAGCGAGCTGCCTCGGTTGCGAAAGTAGGCGACCTCGTTCGAACTGGCGCGGGCGAAGAACTGGATGACTGGACGGGCGTAGGGTTCCACAAGCTCGACTAGCTCCTCGGGCGACATGGAGACCACGCGCGTGCCATCTCGCTCCACGAAACCGATTAGCTTGCGCAGCAGCACCAGAAGAGTGCGCAGCCCCAGGTTGGTGCATAGGTAGCCGCCCTTCGCGTCGCCAAGCGCCCAATGGTCGGGCGCGCCGTCCGCAAACAGAGCGAAGAATAGCTGGAGGCTGCGCTGCGATTTTCGGATAAAGTCTGCAGGTTCGGACGAGAGATGACCCAGAGGGCCGGGCTGGAGGACCAATCCACCATTGCGTCCGGATGGACGTTGGACATTGCCGACGAGGTTGTTGCCCTCCATGCCGTCGACGAGCGACGTTAACGTCAAGCACTTCCAGCTGGTCTTCTCGCTGCCGATCGTGAGGATCCGGTCCTTCAGCGGCGATGCTTTATCGGAGCCCATGTTCAGTACGGCACGCGCACAGATCGCCTCCAAGCGTTTGCGTGGGTCCTCGTCGTCGATGTTGAGGTTTGAGATCAGCTCATTGACGAGGTTGCGCGCGACCTTGACCTGCTGGGTGTTAATTTCGACAAACATTTCAATTTCGGCTCGAGCCGGCAGGTTCTCGTAAGCGAGCACCGAAACGACCGAACGATCATCTTCCGCGTCGCGTCCTGCATAGGCGTAGCCGTATAGACGGTGTTGGCCGTCGACAACCCAAGCGCAGCCATACTGGCCGGGGAGCTCGAGCATTCCGGTAGCGGTCTCGCCGTACTTCTCCTTGACGTCAAACCGAAGCCCCTCGCGCTTTATGTTCACAACTATGTTCGTCGGAAAAGTGCCCCCCTCGTCGATGAACGCACCGATCGCCTTCAGTCGCGCGGGCTTGACCATCCGCTGATAGGTATCAAGGTCGTCGTTCGACGTCCGCCCCATGTGACTGATGTAGGCTATACGGAGAAGGTCATGCGGCGAGATCAAAAAACTATAGAAGGTCGTGTCGCCGACACGCCCGCGCGTGGCAGGCAGCAAAGTGCGCAGTCCTTCGACCTTCTCGTCGCGCAGATACCGTCCGAGGAACTGATACCGCGCGGCAGCCTTCAAGATGCCCGTGAGGCGCTGGAAGTACTCGAGGTCTGCCTCGGTAATGATCGGAACTTTGGCAGTCGCCGCGCGCTCGCGGTCTGCCGTTCGAACGTCAACGTTGCGCGTCGCGATCGCCAGCTTCACCTTCAGCTTGCTGTCGCGACCGTACTTGGCTCGGATGGCAGCGAAAACGTCCTCCCGGACCGCCTCAATCTTATCCAAAAGACTCTTTATCGACTTGTTCCCGCCGTCGCGCGAGTGGGTACACTCGACTATAAAGACCGTTTCGTCATCCTTAGCAAAAACGTCGAGCTGGCGTTTTGACGACCCATCTTTGCCGGTCACCATAAAATTGCGATCGGCATTCATCTCCCTGAAACCCATTCGATAAAACAGCGTCCACACGTCGTCTTCAAGCTGGCGGTCCACAGGCTTGGCTCGTTGCATCCTGAGCGAGCGCTTGTTCTCCTTAGCCAACTCCCAGCCGTCGTGTTCTTCGGCTTCCCGCTTCATCTGAAGCGCCGTGACAGAGGAAGCGGTCACCGTCTTTTCGTCGACTCTCTTCGAACGAAGGGAATAGGCCGCGCGCAACTCATCACTGCGTACCAAATCGCCAAGAGTCGCCGACATCCGCAAACCTTCCCCTGCCCACCGTCACCACACATTGTCGGGCTGGACGGATTTCGTCTAGCGCAGCATTGCAAATAGTCCGAATGCCAAGCCCCGTCCGGTAAACTCAAAGAACGAAGCTACCCACGGCTACTATCCTACATCGCTTCACCGCATGCTGTCGCTCAGCAAGTTGCCCAACAGAGTCCGTGACCATGGATATACAATGCGCCGCGCTGCCAGACCACGTTGTAGAAAACGACCTGGAGGTCGCAACTTCTTCTGGCCGGATTTCAAAGAAGCATATCAATGGCCTGAGGGCGGCGCGCTTCGATTTGTGCGTTTTGTTCTCCCGCCAGATGACACATATAATCACAACGCCCATCCGTATCGGGATGGGCCGCAACAGATCTCTTCGGCCTGCTCGGCGGGATTTGCCCGCTTCGCACTAGCAGCACGCCTGCCCTGTACCATACATTCGCGTTCGGAAGGGTATTGGCAATGCTTGCGGCATGGCTTGCGAGCTGGGAGGGGGGACTATGGAAGTGCGGCTAAGTGCGACACCTAAAGGCAACGGTTTCCAAGCGACGATCACATATCCCGACGGCGTGTCGATGAGTTCGGAAGAAGCCTTTCCCAGCGCAGCAGAGGCAATCGTGGCGGCGGCCAATAAGTTGCTTGCCATGCCGGTGAGGTTGCAACCTACCGACGAGCTTGCATGACGTTTAATTTGCTGAGTTCAAAGGGATGCTCGCGAATTAGCGCCGCGCCAGCTCGAACGCGTGGACACTCTTACCCGAGTTCTTCTGGCGCGGTACCGAAATTCGCTGTGGTTACATCTCTTCCGGCACATTTACGGAATTTCCCCGAGCCGTTAATGTCGCCGTCGAAGTTGAATGGCGGTTGTAGACGGTCTCGGCATGGAGACTCGCCTTCGAGACCCGAAAGCGTGAGTCCGAGCAGCCGGATGCCTTGCTCGACGGGAAACAGCGACAGCAGCAACGCCCTTCCCGTTTGCGCGATCAGAACGCGATCGGCAATCGGCACACCCAACGTGCGGGATCTCGCTACCAGCTTGAAATCAGCAAACTTGGCTTTCAAGGTCAGGGTGCGCCCATTGGCGCCGGCGCGGCTGATCCGGGTCCAGGCCGCGTCGATCACCGGCTCGAGCGCGCCGAGCAGATCGGCTTCGTCGGTTAGGTCGGAATCAAAGGTCCGTTCGGCCCCGACCGATTTCAGCGGCCGGTCGGGTTGCACCGGGCGATCATCATCACCATGCGCTGCTCGGTGGAAATAGCCGGCGCTGCTGCCAAAATGCCGGACCAGTTCCTCAAGGCTTCGGTCGCGCAGGTCCGCGCCGGTGAGGATGCCCAACGCCTCCATCTTTGCCGCCGTCACCGGCCCGACGCCGTGGAAGCGTTTGACCGGCAACGATGGAGGCGTTG
>Ga0209023_10006696_pt1 | contig 12074 bp, 6 predicted proteins | sample LakOneMetagenome_FD_187468 | JGI IMG/M metagenome (GOLD analysis project Ga0209023, IMG submission 187468) | Freshwater and sediment microbial communities from Lake Erie, Canada (SPAdes) (version 2) | ecosystem: Environmental > Aquatic > Freshwater > Lentic | place: Lake Erie, Canada | collected...
ACCATCAGTGGCACAATAAAATTGAATGAGATGCAGGCTTTTGCTTTTACTGATAATGAGCTTCCTTTAAGCAGTAATATTATCTATTACCGTTTAAAAGTAACTGCACGGAGCGGTGAAGTGATGTACAGCAATACCGTACCGGTTAAAATAACACAAAAGGGCTTGTCACTGTCTGTAATGCCCAACCCGGTACATGATGATATGGCCTTACGCTTTTATGCAGTAAAAGAATCAGTGGCCATCATTAAACTGGTGAATGCAATGGGTAAAACGGTATTTGTTCAGCAGTATACTGTTTCAAAAGGAAATAATTATATCGTGCTGCATAACCTGGCGGGTTACAGCGCCGGCCTCTATTCCCTGCAGGTGATGGTAAACGGGGAGCCGGTCAGCAGGCGTATCGTTCTTTCTAAGTAACTGGAATAAACTCCTTACAAGCCCCTGCTTAGGCGGGGGCTTTTTATGTTACTTTTGCTGTAATGTATACACTCAAAAAATCGCTGGGACAACATTTTTTAAAAGACGAAAACGTTATTGCCAAAATAATTGCGGCCCTGCAACAGCAGCCTTTTGATCATTTGCTGGAAGTGGGCCCGGGTGCCGGTGCCTTAACCAAACATTTGATGCAGTTGCCCGGGGTGGTATTTAAAGCAGTGGAACTGGATGATGAAAAAACAGGTTACCTGCACCATACTTACCCGCAACTGAAAGATAAGATCATATCCGGCAGCTTCCTGGATATTGACAAACCATTTGACAAACCCTTTACGGTAATTGGTAATTTTCCTTACAACATCTCTACACAAATTCTTTTTAAGATACTGGAATGGAAAGATGATGTGCCGGCTGTTATTGGTATGTTTCAAAAAGAAGTGGCACAGCGGGCGGCTTCAAAAGAAGGCAGTAAAGTATACGGGGTATTAAGTGTGCTGGTACAGGCTTACTACGATGTGGAATATTTATTTGATGTAAGCAATGACTGTTTTAACCCGCCGCCAAAAGTGCAAAGCGGTGTCATACGGCTCACCAGGCGAAAGGAACCTTTGAAAGTAAAAAGCGACCGTGCGTACTGGGTACTGGTGAAAACAGCATTCAACCAGCGGCGTAAAACATTACGTAATGCTGTAAAAAGTTTATTTACTGCAGAAGCCCTGCAGGATGAAATTTTTAATAAACGTGCCGAAGCACTGAGCATTGAAGACTTTGCCGCACTCACTTTTAAAATGAGCTGACCCCGTTATGAAAACAGCGCAGGCTTTATTGCTTATGTTTTTTTGCATGTCAGTTTTTTCATGCTATACACCCAGGTATGTGTACAGCCCGTCTGCCCATAATGTGCCGGTGTTTACAAAAAAGGGCGACAGTAAGCTGGCCCTGGATTATTCTTTTAACCTTGCCGATAATGCAGTAAAAGACAGTGTGCCGGTAAAAGCGAAGGCCCGTGGATACGATCTGCAGGCTGCTTATGCTGTTACCAACCATTGGGCAATACAGGCCAGTTATTTTCACCGTACTGAAAGAAATGCAGGTGATTTTGATGCCGGAACAAGAGACAGTGTGGTGATTAATTATAAAAGGAACCTGGCAGAAATTGGTGCCGGATATTTTTATGCGCTCAATGCCAACAACCAGGCGGTGGTACAGGTCTTTGCGGGCATAGGTTTTGGTAAATCAAGTTTTACAGATAAGGGCAGGGATTTTAACAGGGGATACCGCAGCCGTTACCATTCCATGAACATCACCAAAATTTTTATCCAGCCTGCTTTTTCAGTACGGGGTAAAAAGAATTTTACCGCCACTCTTTCATCGCGGTACAGCATTATTTATTTTAAAAATATCAGCTCTGATTATAATGCCACCGAACTGGATAATTATAAATTAGACAGCCTGGGGTACAGCCCGCGTGTATTTTGGGAGCCGGCCATCATCAACAGTTTTGGGTTCAAAAAACTGCCGGGGGTGCAATTTGAATGCCAGGCAGGCCTTGCACTTTTAATGAGCCGCAGGTTTGCAGATGCACGTTCATTCAGCTTTTCGGGTGGTTTGTTGTTTGATTTACCAAAACTTTTTGCTGCCAGCCGCCATTCATCTAAAAACTAACGCCTGTTATTTTTGTAAGCATTTTTACAGGTAAATTTGTAATGCGTGTTCAAAAAATAATTTATGAGTGTTACATTAAATAATAAGGTTCGGATCGTTACAGCTGCCAGCTTATTTGATGGTCATGATGCTGCCATCAATATCATGCGCCGCATCATGCAGGCAAAGGGTGCAGAAATTATTCACCTGGGCCATAACAGGAGTGTGCTGGAGATTGTGGAATGCGCCATTGAAGAAGATGTACAGGGTATTGCCATTACTTCTTACCAGGGTGGCCACGTGGAGTTTTTTAAATACATGAAAGACCTGCTGGAGCAGAATGGCTGCGGGCATATAAAAATTTTTGGTGGCGGTGGCGGCACCATTTTACCCGCCGAAATTGAAGAGCTGCACAACTATGGCATTACAAAAATTTACAGTCCTGATGATGGCCGTAAAATGGGGCTGGAAGGTATGATTGAAGATGTGATCAAACAGTGTGACTACAGTTTAAATGGTAACGGTGATTATAAAAGCGCCATGACACTTGGTGAAGTGAAAGATGTAAGAAAAATTGCCAGGCAGATAACGAATGTGGAAAATGGTTTGAAACTGTCAGACGGCTCAAAGCCGTCAGGCACTTCAATTCCCGTCCTCGGTATCACCGGCACGGGTGGTGCAGGTAAATCTTCTGTTACTGACGAGATCGTGCGCCGCTTTTTAAACAGCTATACTGATAAAACCATTGCTGTTATTTCTGTAGATCCTTCTAAGAAAAAAACCGGTGGCGCTTTACTGGGCGACAGGATAAGAATGAATGCCATCTCTTCCCCGCGTGCCTACATGCGCAGCCTTGCCACCAGGGAAAGTGAAAAAGCCCTGAGTAAATATGTGCAGGAAGCCATTGACATCTGCAAAGCCGCAGGATATGATTTTATTATTCTGGAAAGTGCCGGTGTGGGGCAAAGCGATGCCTCTATTTTAGATTACTGCGATGTAAGTATGTACGTGATGACGCCGGAGTACGGCGCCGCATCGCAACTGGAAAAAATAAATATGCTGGATTATGCCGATGTGGTATGTGTAAATAAATTTGATAAAGCGGGCGCACTGGATGCCCTGCATGACGTACGCAAGCAATACAAGCGCAACCATGGTTTATGGGAAGCAAAAGATGCCGACCTGCCTGTAGTGGGTACCATTGCTGCACAATTCAATGATGCCGGCGTAAATGAACTGTTTGAACGCCTCATGGAAAAAGTGGCCGGTAAATGCGGCGTTACTTTTCATGGTGCGGTGGAACATCATGCACATACAAAAGATACCGCCAGCCAATCCCTGATCATTCCGCCCAAGCGGGTACGTTACCTGGCAGAAATTACAGAAACCATCAGTGCTTATGATAACTGGGTAAATGAACAGGCTGCACTGGCCACACAATACTACCAGTTACACGGCGCCAAAAAATTATTGCCCGATGCAGCAAAATATATCGGCGAAACAGAAAAACAGCTGCTGAAAAAAATAACGCATGAAAATATTGAGCTCATCAAAAACTGGCCGCATGTTGTGGAGCGCTATAAAAAAGAATTTTACGAATTTAAAGTGCGTGATAAAATTATTAAGCAGCCGCTTACCTATAAAAGTTTATCAGGTACGGTAATACCCAAAGTTATTTTACCCAAATACCAGGACTGGGGTGATATTTTAAAATGGCAGCTGCAGGAAAATGTACCCGGCGAGTTCCCTTATACATCCGGTGTGTTTCCCTTAAAGCGGGAAGGCGAAGACCCTACAAGGATGTTTGCCGGCGAAGGCGGGCCCGAAAGGACCAACAGGCGCTTTCACTATGTAAGTTTGGGACAGCCTGCAAAAAGATTATCAACTGCTTTTGATTCTGTAACCTTGTATGGAGAAGATCCCGGGCACCGCCCCGATATTTATGGTAAAGTGGGTAACAGCGGTGTCAGCATTGCCACTGTGGATGATGCTAAAAAATTATACAGCGGTTTTGATCTCTGCGATGCAAAAACTTCGGTAAGCATGACCATCAATGGCCCTGCACCCATACTGCTGGCATTTTTTATGAATGCCGCTATTGACCAGCAATGTGAAAAATACATTATTGAAAATAATTTAAGGGAGGCGGTTAATAAAGCTATTGAAGCAAAATACCCTATTGATACCTTGCCCAGGTATACCGGCATTGACGGTAATGCCATTGTTCCCCAAAAAGGAAATTTACAGGGTGCATTGCCAGAAGGTAATGACGGGCTGGGATTGCGCTTACTGGGTTTAAGCGGCGCCGATGTATTGCCGGCAGATGTATATGCACAGATAAAGGCAAAAGCACTGGCAACAGTTAGAGGTACGGTGCAGGCGGATATCTTAAAAGAAGACCAGGCACAAAATACCTGTATCTTCTCTACAGAGTTTGCCTTAAAACTGATGGGAGATGTGCAGCAGTATTTTATTGAACATAAAGTGCAGAATTTTTACAGTGTCAGCATCAGTGGCTACCATATTGCAGAAGCAGGGGCCAACCCCATTACGCAGTTGGCATTTACTTTAGCCAATGGCTTCACTTATGTAGAGTATTATTTAAGCCGCGGTATGCATATTGATGATTTTGCACCCAACTTATCTTTCTTTTTCAGTAACGGGATGGACCCCGAGTACAGCGTGATAGGAAGGGTGGCCAGGAGGATATGGGCCAAGGCACTGAAAAATAAATACAAAGCCAACGACCGCTCTCAAAAATTAAAATATCATATTCAAACCAGCGGCAGAAGCCTGCATGCGCAGGAAATTGATTTTAATGATATACGCACCACGCTGCAGGCACTCTATGCCATTTACGATAACTGCAATTCTTTACATACTAACGCTTACGATGAGGCCATTACCACGCCTACAGAAGAAAGTGTAAGAAGGGCTATGGCCATTCAGCTGATCATTAACCGGGAGCTGGGAACGGCTAAAAACGAAAACCCCAACCAGGGTTCTTTTTTAATTGAAGAGTTGACTGACCTGGTTGAAGAAGCGGTGCTGACAGAATTTAACCGCATCACCGACAGGGGCGGTGTACTGGGTGCCATGGAAAGAATGTACCAGCGTAATAAGATACAGGAAGAAAGCCTGTATTACGAAACACTGAAGCATACCGGAGAATATCCTATTGTGGGTGTAAATACTTTTTTAAGTAAGAATGGCTCGCCCACTATTTTACCAACCGAAGTGATACGCAGTACTACAGCCGAAAAAGAAAACCAGATCGCTGCATTGCAGGCATTTCATGCACGGCATGCTGATAAAGCTGCCGGCATGCTCAAGCATTTGCAGGAAGTGGCCATCAATAACGGCAACCTGTTTGAAGCATTGATGGAAACCGTTAAGTATTGCTCGCTGGGCCAAATCACCAATGCATTATATGCTGTTGGCGGACAATACCGGCGGAATATGTGATTTTTAAACATCACTTCATTAAAAAAACTGTCAGGCTGAGCTTGTCGAAGCCTTGTTGAACCAGGAATTAAACAATTACTGCAACCTGCCTCCGACGGGCTCAGGCTGACAACTTTTTGAAATAAGATACTACCAGGTTTTTAATAATAATACTTCCAGCCGTAGGCAGCATATATTTTTTTAGGATAATAGAGTTTCCCTTCTTTGATGGTGAGAAAAATTTTACGGATGTCTTTTATATTTTTTTTAGGGTCACCGTCAATTAAAATGAGGTTGGCCATTTTTCCTGCTTCCACCGTTCCATAATCCTGCAGCATGCCATGTACTTTGGCAGGAAAATAAGTGGCCATCCGTAACACATCATAATTGGGGATGCCGCATTCGCTGTACAGTTCCAGCTCATGCTGCAATATGCCGCCATCGGTGCCGCTCAGTATGGTGATGCCGTTATCATACAATTTTTTCAGCAGCTGTTTCATGGTGTTAAATGATTTGCCATATACCCCAGCAAGCGAATCTGCGTCAATAAAAGATCCGGCCAATGTATACCTTTTTATATCAGCAGGCAAATAAGCGGCAATGGGTACATAGGCTTTGGCCATTTTACCCGGCATATCGGTAAACATGTTTTCAAAAATATTAATGGTGGGATCCACGGCAATATTTTTATCATGCAGTTGTTGTATAAAATTATTTACTGCCACACCGTTAACATCAATGGTATATCCTTTTTTACCCACCAGTTTAAAGCGGGTCATATTCCTGGTATCCACAGTATCTCCAAAAAAATTCAGCATCAGCATATTCAAATGCGTCACTTCATCATAGCCGGCATCAACCGCCTGCGATGCCGTCATAAATGCAGGGATATGGCCACAAACCCTCATGCCCAGGCTATGTGCCTTTGCAGCCAGCGGTTTTACCCATTCAGGATTAATGGAGCTGTACAGTTTTATTTGTGTGCAGCCTTTTTTATGATAGTCTTCAACGGCTTTGATACCTTCATCCAGGGTGTTGATCAATGCTCCGGTTGGCGCTGCAAACTCACCGGCCTTATCAATAAAGCCCGACACCACAGCTATCTGCGGGCCCAGGATGCTGTCGCCGTCAATTCTCTTTTTTACATTCCATAATTCATCATTATTGCCCATATCACGCAGGTTGGTTACCCCCTGCGCCATCATCAGCGGGCCATTCTCCATAAAAAAATGGCCATGCATTTCCCATAAGCCGGGCATTAAGAATTTTCCTTTGCCATCAATGATCTTATAGCCTGCAGGTATTGGTGTGTATGCAGTATTCCCTGTTTTTTCAATGCGGTTATTTTTTATCAGCACGGTAGCATTGGCAAATGTGCTGCCTTCACCTGCATTAAAAACCGTTACATTTTTTATGGCAATCCCGCCATTGATTTTTTCTGTTACATTTTGTGCCAGGCTGGTATAAAAACTGTTCTCAAATTCTTTCTGGATGGCCAGCAGGGGTTCAATGTTTTTTTCAAATCCTTTTAAAATGGTCGACGACCACCCGCTTAAATTACCAAAATACCGGCCATCTGCAGTGTACCAGCTGTATGATGGCGGACCGCCCAGGCCGCTGAAACCCACCAGTTCCAAAGTAAGTTGCTGGTTATTTACGCCAGTAACCGGCACCTCTTTTACTTTTTTAAAACTGATAGTACCCGATGGCAGCACTGCAATTTTATGTGCAGGTTGTGCTTTTAATATTTTATAAGTGAGTTCTGCTTCGCCCGGTGTACCATCAATAGCTGAATAGAGCTGGCCGGCAAATGCCTTTGTTTCGTTTTCAAATTTATTTTTCCAGGAAGCCCTGCCGTTTTTTACTTCAAACTTTTCCTTTACGGCAACTTTGAAATAATCTATACCGCTTATTTCCTGCAGTACGATTACTCCTTTTTCATTGGTTTTAATATGGGTGTTGATGGAAGGCCCCCGTCCCCGGTCGTTATATTCAAAATGATAGTAATAATCAGTACTGCCTTTTTTACTGTTTAACTGTACCCCGGTTATTTTACCCGCATTAACCACGCTGTACTTTACGGTATCTGAAACCTGTGCATCTGCAGCAAAAAAACAACTGCAGCAGGCGAAAATTGAAAGCAGTCTCATTACAAAAGTTTTGTAAAAGATAAATCTTTTTTATAAATAGCATTTCCAAATTTTTTAACCGGTAATTCAGCAGCCTTATGTAAATTACAGCACCCCGGCAGCTTTAATAATTATAAACTCAAGGCATGAAAAAAATATTCAGTACTGTTTTAGTATTTACAGTTTTTATTGCAGCAGCACAAAACCATGCCAGCATACCTGCTTTTACTGCCTATGCCGTACCTGCAGAAGAAAGTACCGACGAAGCCGAAAGCAATATGTTTACAGTAAAAGACGGTTTGCATAACTGGACGGATGCTGCACAGCAGATCCAGTTTTATTACCACCTGCACCATACCGGTAAACTACAGCTGGCATTGCTGCTTAAAAACAAAACTGCCGGTAACCTGCTTACGGTGGCTGTTGCAGGAAAAACATTTACCATAAATGTACCAGCGGGTGCTGCGTTTAAAAAAATTAATGTGGGTACGGTAAATATTCCATCAACAGGTTTTTATCCTGTTATTATTTCATGTAAAACCAAAAAAGGAAAAACCATTGCAGATATACAATCGCTGGAGCTGGACGGAGAGGCGGTGCAGGATATTCAGTTTAATGCAAAAGAAAGGCGCAACGCTGCTTCTGTGCATTTACGCTACCCGCTGGCCGACAGTATAAAAACCATTGCCTTCTACAATGAAATAACAGTGCCTGCGGGAATGGACCCGGTACACAGTTATTATATGGCCTGTGGATTTGGAAGGGGCTATTTCGGAATGCAGGTGATCAGCCCCACAGAACGCCGCATAATTTTTTCGGTGTGGGATGCCGGCAATGAAGCTGTTGACCGTAATAAGGTTAGTGATGATAATAAAGTAAAACTGATGGCTAAAGGAGAAGATGTTTTTGCAGATGGCTTTGGTAATGAAGGTACGGGTGGCCACAGCCACTGGATATACAACTGGGTGGCGGGTACTACATATAAATTCCTGGTAACCGCTGCTGCCGACAGCGCCACTCAAACCACCAGTTATGCCGGTTATTTTTTTATACCCGAACTGCAGCAATGGAAACTGGTAGCCTGTTTTAAAGCACCCAAAGATGGGAATACTTTGAAAAATTTATATGCCTTCTCTGAAAATTTTGTGGGTACCAATGGACAGCAAATGCGCAAAGCCTATTTCAGCAATCCATGGATACGCAGGGACAACGGCGACTGGAAAGAATTAACCCAGGCCACATTCAGTTATGATGCCACGGGTAAAGCAGGCGACAGGACCGATTACGGTGGCGGCACAGAAAACAATGCTTTCTATTTATGGCATGGCGGCTACCAGCCGGCCACAGCAAAATACGGTGATGTATTTACAAGAACCGCAACGGCGCAAAAACCCGCGATTGATTTTTATAAAAATGCCGACAGCCTGAAGGAGACAATAAAAGAGCAGGCAGCTATAAAAGCATATATTGCTGCGGATGGCAACAGTAGTTGGAACGAAAACAATGGAGTGCATTATAAAATGCTAAAGGAAGGCAGCGGCGATTTTGTAAAACTATCTGACACCGTTGTTGTGCATTACAAGGGGCAGTTACTGAACGGATTTGTATTTGACGAAACGAAAGACAAACCGGCCACTTTTCCTTTAAAACGTTTAATAAAAGGATGGCAGCTGGGGGTACCTAACTGCCGTGTTGGCGGCAGCATACGTTTGGTAATGCCTGCTTCGCTGGCATACACTATCCGCAATATGGGCGAGATACCTCCAAACAGTGTGCTGGTATTTGATGTGGAAGTGGTGGGGGTGAAGTAATAAAGAGTATGCAGTCTATAGTGCAATATTGTTTGACACCCTTACTTTAATGTTTGAAAGGCTTTGAGGCTATCGAATTTAAGAATAGGGTTACCAAAGTTGAAGCGACAGTAGTACAGAAGTTATATCAGGGAACCATCCCGTATCCGGGGTGTAATCGGATACGGGGCTCTTTTTTTGTTACTTTTTTGGAGAAGCAAAAAAGTAAAGAAAAACATATACAGATTCCGAATGCCTGTCTCGTTAATACCAATAAGTAAAATTATATTTATCAGCTACATACAATATTTTTAAAATAGATTTCTTTACTAAAATAAAAAACTGATATGCTAAAACTGATCACCACATTTTTTTTGCTGGTAACTGTAACTGATATACAGGCCCAGAAGATCATGGGCTTTACCGATGTCAATGCAGCAAAAGAAACCGACTGGGAAAAACAATTTGATGCACAGCTCAAAGCGTCCAACCAGGATGCGTACATGAAATTCCTTACGGCACATCCGCACCATGTGGGCAGCCCGCAGGATAAAGCCAATGCAGAATATATGGCCGGGCTTTTTAAACAGTGGGGTTATCAAACACAAATTGAAACCTATTATGTATTATTCCCCACACCTAAATTAAGGGCGCTGGAATTAACAGGCAGTAAACCTTATAAAGCAAAACTGGAAGAACCTGCCCTGGCTGCTGATAAAACATCAGGGCAAAAAGCAGAACAGCTGCCACCTTATAATGCCTATTCAGCAGACGGGGATGTAACAGCCGAACTGGTTTTTGTGAACCGCGGTGTGCCTGCCGATTATGAAGAACTGGCAAGAATGGGTATTGATGTGAAAGGAAAAATTGTGATTGCAAAATATGGCGGGTCATGGAGGGGCATCAAACCAAAAGTGGCGGCAGAACATGGTGCTATTGGCTGCCTTATTTATTCTGATCCTGCTGATGATGGCTATGCCATTGGCGATACGTATCCCGAAGGCGGTTACCGTCCTAAAAATGGTGTGCAGCGGGGTTCGGTAATGGACATGCCTGTTTATCCCGGCGATCCTTTAACACCCGATGTGGGTGCTACAAAAGATGCCAAACGTTTAGAGAGGAAGGATGCCATCACCATTATGAAAATTCCTGTATTACCCATTTCATGGGAAGATGCATTGCCGCTGTTGCAATCATTAAAAGGAGATGTGGTGCCTGCTGCATGGAGGGGTGCTTTACCCATTACCTATCATGCAGGCCCTTCTGTTGATAAAGTACATTTGAAACTGGAATTTAACTGGGACATTAAGCCACTATATAACGTCATTGCGAAATTGCCCGGAACAGAACTGCCCGATGAATGGGTGCTTGCAGGTAATCACCACGATGGATGGGTAAACGGTGCAGAGGATCCCATCAGTGGTATGGTGGCCGAAATGGAAGCAGCCCGGGCCATTGGTGAACTGGTGAAGAAAGGATTTAAAAACCGCAGGACCATTGTTTTTTGCGCATGGGATGGAGAGGAACCCTCCATCATTGGCTCTACAGAATGGACGGAAGACCACCAGGTGGAATTACAAAAAAAAGCCGTGGCTTATATTAATACTGATGGCAACGGAAGGGGCTTTGTAAATGCAGGAGGCTCACATACGCTGGAACCCTTCTTTAATGAAATTATTGAACAGGTAACCGATCCGCAAACCGGTGTTTCAGTAAAAGAAAGAAAGTATGCACAAACTGTGGTAAATGCAGATAAAGCAGGAAGGACCAAATTACTGGGCGATAAAAATTTTAAACTGGGTGCATTGGGCGCCGGCAGCGACTGGGGTGGTTTTCTGCAGCACCTGGGTATTGCTTCCATCAATATTGGTTATGGTGGCGAAGTGGAAGGCAACCAGTACCATTCCGACTATGACAGCTACGATTTTTTTACAAAATTTATTGACCCCGGTTTTGAATATGGTGTTACACTGAGTAAAACAACAGGGCGTACCCTGTTGCGCCTGGTTAATGCCGATCTGTTACCGGTTGATTTTAACAGCTTTTATAAAACACTGAATGATTATGCCACCGAAATAAAAACAGCGGTGGATAAAACAAGAACAGAAACAGAAGATGAAACCAAAATGCTGAAAGCAAAACTCTTTGACCTGGCAAAAGATACCAAAAAAATATACGGCCCGCCACCGGCAAAAGAGCCTGTACCTTATTTAAATTTCAGCAGCCTCGATAATGCGCTGGTGGAATTAAAAAATGCAAGCGAGGAATGCAAAAGCCTTTATGCAAAGGGTATCCAGTTGCCGGCTGCTAAACAAAACGAGCTGAACAACATTTTATTTATGGCCGAAAGAAGTTTACTGCAGCAGGCCGGATTGCCAAGAAGGCCATGGTACCGGCACCAGGTGTATGCACCGGGCTTTTATACGGGCTACGGGGTAAAAACAGTTCCGGGTATAAGGGAAGCAGTGGAACAACGCTTTTGGAAAGAAGCGCAGGATAATATTGAAATAGTGGCTGCAACCATAAAGCAGTATACCGTACAGGTAAAAGCAGCCATTGCATTGCTGAAATAATTTTTGTAAAGAGATGATGGCTTTTTAAAAGCCATCATCTCTTTTTATCGCTTCAT
>Ga0209023_10006697_pt1 | contig 12074 bp, 12 predicted proteins | sample LakOneMetagenome_FD_187468 | JGI IMG/M metagenome (GOLD analysis project Ga0209023, IMG submission 187468) | Freshwater and sediment microbial communities from Lake Erie, Canada (SPAdes) (version 2) | ecosystem: Environmental > Aquatic > Freshwater > Lentic | place: Lake Erie, Canada...
AACCTGTGGTTCACCCCACGCGGCGCGGTGCAGGCCGACCTCGAGGCGCGAACGCTGTTGCGCCTGAGCCCCGAGTTGACGCCCGAGGAGCCCGTCGGCCTGATCCTGCGCACCGGGCCGATCGCCGGGGCCACGCTGCAGACTTTCGTTGCGACGGTGCGGGCGCGCGCGGGCACGTTCCGGCAGCGCGACCGGCGCAAGGCCCGGCCGCCTCATCGATAACTTCCGGTGATGGAATCGGCGACGACAAATCAATTGCCGCGCGCCCCGCTCGCGCCTAGAGTTCGCCCTCATCCCGCTCGAACACAGGAGACACCGCATGACCCAGGGACGCCCACCGGCCGCCGACGCCGAGTACCTGATGCGCGACACCGGCTCGCACCCCAGCGCGCTGGCGCCGGCGTACAAGACCAGCGTGCTGCGCAGCCCGCGGCTGAGTCTGATCTCGTTGCAGCAGTCGCTGTCGGAAGTGACCGCGCCGGTGTTCAGCCCCGACGAACTCGGCCCGCTGGACAACGACCTCATCATGAACGCCGCCAAGGGCGGGCTGCCGATCGGCGAGCGCATCGTCGTGCACGGCTACGTGCAGGATCAGCTCGGCCGCCCGGTCAGGAACGCGCTGGTCGAGGTCTGGCAGGCCAACGCCAGCGGTCGCTACCGCCACAAGAAGGACCAGTACATCGGCGCGCTCGACCCCAACTTCGGTGGCTGCGGGCGCATGCTCACCGACGACAACGGCTACTACGCCTACCGCACCATCCGACCCGGCCCCTACCCCTGGCGCAACCGCGTTAACGACTGGCGCCCGGCGCACATCCACTATGCCGTCAGCGGCAACGGCTGGGTCCAGCGGCTGATCACGCAGATGTACTTCGAAGGCGATCCGCTGATCTGGGAGTGCCCGATCCTGGGCATTGTGCCCAGCGAGGAGCAGATCCGCGGGCTGATCGCGCTGCAGGACCGAAGCGCCTTCGTGCAGCTGGACAGCCGCGCCTACCGCTTCGACATCGTGCTGCGCGGCCAGCGCGCCACGCTGTTCGAGAACGCCGTGCAAGGAGCCCCGAAATGAGCCAGCAAGTGATGCCGCCGCTGAAACGCGAGACCGCCTCCCAGACCGCCGGGCCCTACGTCCACATCGGCCTGGCCCCGCAGCAGGCCGGGTTCGACATCTTCGAGAACAACTTCGGCAGCGCGCTGGTCGACGCACAGACCCGCGGCGAGCGCGTCCGCATCGAGGGACGCGTGTTCGACGGCATCGGCACGGTGCTCAAGGACGTGCTGATCGAGATCTGGCAGGCCAACGCCGAGGGCAAGTACGCGCACCCGGCGGACCGTCAGCCGGGCAAGGCGCTGGATCCGAACTTTCGCGGCTGGGGCCGCAGCTGCACCGACTTCGACACCGGGGTCTACACGTTCGAGACGATCAAGCCGGGCACCGTGACGGGGCGCAACGGGCGCTTCATGGCGCCGCACATCAACGTCTGGATCGTCGCGCGCGGGATCAACCTGGGGCTGAACACGCGGCTGTACTTCAGCGACGAGGCCGAGGCCAATGCCAAGGACGCGGTGCTGAACATCATCGAGTGGGAGGCGCGGCGCGCCACGCTGATCGCGCAGCGCACCACTGCGAAGGACGGCGCCGTCGTCTATCGCTTCGACATCCGCTTGCAGGGCGAAGCCGAGACGGTGTTCTTCGACGTCTGAGCCGGGCGCCGTTCACGCCGGCGGCATCCAGCGCCGCAGGTGCACGGCGTTCTCGCCGCGGCGCCGCTTGGCCCGCGCCAGTTCGTCGCGCGCGATGCTGCGCAGGTGCACTTCGTCCGGTCCGTCGAGGAAGCGCATCGCGCGACCCCAGCTCCACAGCCGCGCCAGCGGCGTGTCGGGCGTGAGGCCCATCGCGCCGAAGACCTGCATCGCGCGGTCGAGCACCGTGGTCTGCAGGCGCGCCACGACCAGCTTGATCGCAGCCACGTCGACGCGTGCCGCGGCGTTGCCCTCGCGGTCCATGCGCCAGGCCGCGCGCAGCACGAGCAGGCGCGCCTGGTCGATCTCGACCCTGGACAACGCGATCCAATCCTGCACGTTCGCGTGGTCGGCGATGCGCGCGCCGAACGCACGGCGCTCGAGCGCGCGCTCGCTCATCAGTTCGAGCGCGAGCTCGCACTGGCCGATGCTGCGCATGCAGTGATGCACGCGACCCGGGCCGAGGCGCGCCTGCGCGAGCGCGAAGCCGGCGCCCTCGTCGCCGAGCAGGTTCTCGGCCGGCACGCGCACGTCACGGAACACCAGTTCGCCATGGCCCTCGATCGCCGCATGGTCCATGACCGGGATGTTGCGTTCGATGTGCAGCCCGGGGGTGTCGATCGGCACGACCAGGATCGAATGGCGCGCGTGCGCATCGCCGCGGTCGTCGGCCGCAGCGTTGCGGCCCATCACGAGCACGACGCGGCAGCGCGGGTGCACCGCGCCGGTGATGAACCACTTGCGGCCGTTGACGACATAGTCGCCGCCGTCGCGCGTGATGCGCGTCTCGATGCCGACCGGATCCGACGAGGCGATGTCGGGTTCGCTCATCGCGAAGCACGAACGGATCTCGGCGTCCAGCAGCGGAGCGAGCCAGCGCGCGCGCTGCGACGGCGTGGCGAAGCGCTGCAGCAGCTCGATGTTGCCGCTGTCCGGCGCATTGCAGTTGAAGACCTCGGCGGCCCACGGCACGCGCCCCATGATCTCGCACAGCGGCGCGTAGTCGAGGTTGGAGACGCGCGTGCCCGGCTGATCCGGGGCCAGCGTCGGCAGGAACAGGTTCCACAGCCCGAGCGCGCGGGCCTGCTGCTGCAACGGATCGATCACGTCGAGCGGGTAGACGCCGGCATCGGCGTAGCGGTGCCAGTCGGCCAGCGACGGCAGCACCAGGTCGTCCATGAAGCGCTGCAGCCGCTCGGCCAGTGCGGCGCTCTCGGGGCTGGCGGCGAACTCCATCGCGCGAGGATCGCCGGGATCGCGCCGCCGCGGCTTGCGGTGGCGCAAACGGCGGTCGTCGCGCGCGCGGATTCTTGAAGATTCATTTGAGATGCATCAATACGACAGACCGCCCGTGCCCCTAAGGTGAGCGCACCCCAACGAGAACAACCTTCGGAGCCCTGCGCATGAATCCCTCCTCGATCGTTTCCGGCCTGCGGCGGGGCGCCTGGCACGCGGCCTTCGTCGCCGCCGCCATCGGCGCGTCGACCGCCGCCCACGCCGCCAAGAATGCGCCCGCCGGCGATTTCGGCCCGCCGCGCGGCGAGCCGATCCACGCGGTGCTGACGAGCCCGCCGAACGTGCCGCCGCCGACCGGGCGCAACTATCCAGCCAAGGTCATCGTCGAGCTCGAAGTGGTCGAGAAGGAGATGCCGATCTCCGAGGGCGTCACCTACACGTTCTGGACCTTCGGCGGCAGTGTCCCGGGCAGCTTCATCCGCGTGCGGCAGGGCGACACGGTCGAGTTCCACCTGAAGAATCACCCGAGCAGCAAGATGCCGCACAACATCGACCTGCACGGCGTGACCGGCCCGGGCGGCGGCGCCGCGTCGAGCTTCACCGCGCCGGGGCACGCATCGCAATTCACTTTCAAGGCGCTCAACGAGGGCATCTACGTGTACCACTGCGCGACCGCGCCGGTCGGCATGCACGTGGCCAACGGCATGTACGGGCTGATCCTGGTCGAGCCGCCGAAGGGCCTGCCCAAGGTCGACCACGAGTACTACGTGATGCAGGGCGACTACTACACGACCGGCAAGTACCGCGAGAAGGGCAATCAGCCGTTCGACATGGAGAAGGCGATCGACGAGAAGCCGACGTACGTGCTGTTCAACGGCGCCGAGGGCGCGCTGACGGGCGACAAGGCGCTCAAGGCCAACGTCAACGAGACCGTGCGGCTGTTCGTCGGCAACGGCGGGCCGAACCTGGTGTCGAGCTTCCACGTCATCGGCGCGATCTTCGACAAGGTGCGCTTCGAAGGCGGCACCAACGTGCAGACCAACGTGCAGACGACGCTGATCCCGGCCGGCGGCGCGGCGATCGCCGAGTTTCGCACCCGCGTTCCCGGCAGCTACGTGATGGTCGACCACTCGATCTTCCGTGCGTTCAACAAGGGCGCGCTGGCGATCATGAAGGTCGAGGGTGCCGAGGACAAGACGATCTACTCCGGCAAGGAACTCGACTCGGTCTACCTCGGCGACCGCGCCGGCCCGAACCTCAATGCCGTGACCAAGGCCACCGCGGAGTCCGCGAGCGGCACGCTGACGCTGCAGGACCAGGTTCGCGCGGGCGAGGCGCTGTTCGCCGGGACCTGCTCGGTCTGCCACCAGGCCAACGGCGCAGGCTTGCCGGGCGTGTTCCCGCCGCTGGCCAAGTCGGACTACCTGACCGACACGAAGCGCGCGATGGACGTGGTGCTGCGCGGGCTGTCGGGCAAGGTCAAGGTCAACGGCAGCGACTACGACTCGGTCATGCCGCCGATGAACCAGCTCAACGACGACGAGGTCGCGAACATCCTGACCTACGTCTTCAACAGCTGGGGCAACCCGGGTGGTCGCATCGCGACCGACGAGGTGAAGGCGCACCGCGCCAGCGTGCCGGCGGCGAAGCCTCCGGCGCACTGAGATGAACGCGTTGCGCGCGCTGCTGGCCGCCGGCGTGCTGTCGGTGGCAGGGCTCGCGGCCGCCGCCGAGTACGTGACGCTGCCCGGCGGGCGTTTCGAGAGTGTGCTGCCGCAAGGCGCGGTGCCGAGCGCCACGGTGCCGGTCGAGATTGCGCCGTTCGCGTTGCGCGCGACCCCGGTGACGGCGGCCGAGTACCTTGCGTTCGTGCGCGCCCACCCGCGCTGGCAGCGCGGCCGCGCACCGACGGTGTTCGCCGATGCGCGCTACCTGATCGACTGGTCATCGCCGACCGCGCTCGCCGAAGGCGGCGCGCCGGAGCGTCCGGTCACCAACGTGAGCTGGTTCGCCGCGAAGGCCTTTTGCGAGAGCGAAGGCGCGCGCCTGCCGACCTGGCTCGAGTGGGAGTTTGCCGCGGCCGCCGACGAGACCCGGCGCGACGCGCGCGCCGATCCGCAGTGGCGTCGCCGCATCCTCGCCTGGTACGAGCGGCCGGGCAGCGCCGCGCTGCCCCGGGTCGGCGGCACGCCGAACGTCTACGGCGTGCGCGACCTGCACGGCACGGTGTGGGAGTGGGTCGACGACTTCAATGCCCTCTTCATCGCCGGTGACAGCCGGACTCAGGGCGACCCGGACGCGCTGAAGTTCTGCGGCGCCGGCGCGATCAGCGTGATCGACCGCGACAGCTACGCGGTGCTGATGCGCATTGCGCTGCTGTCCTCGCTGGGCGCGGCCGACACGACGAGCAACCTGGGGTTTCGCTGCGCCCGCCCCGTTTCTGGAGATTCACGATGACATTTCCCACGCTCACGCGCCGACACGCACTCGGCGCCTTGATCACCGCGGCCTGCGTGCCACTGCACGTGGCGGCCGCTGCCGCGCCTGCGGGCGAGTTGCCCGGTGACTCGATCTACCAGCTGCAACTGCCGCTGACCGATCAGGACGGCCAGCCGTTCGAGCTCGCCTCGGCGCGCGGCGCGCCGGTGCTGGTCAGCATGTTCTACAGCTCGTGCGAGATGGTCTGCCCGATGATCTTCGAGACGCTGGCGCTGACGCTGAAGGCGCTCGCGCCGGCCGAGCGCGAACGGGTCAAGGTGCTGATGATCAGCTTCGATCCGGCGCGCGACTCGGTCGCGGTGCTCAAGCGCACCGCGCAGGCGCACCGCTGCGATGCGCACTGGACCCTCGCGCGCACCGACGAGGCCAACGCGCGCAAGGTCGCCGCGCTGCTCGGCGTGCAGTACCGGCGCCTGGCGAGTGGCGAGTTCAACCATTCGAGCACGATCGAACTGCTCGATGCCCAAGGGCGGATCGCGGCGCGCACCGGCACGCTGGGTTCGGTCGACCCGGCGCTGCTGAAGGCGCTGCGCGCCGCGGCGTCGCAGCCCGCGCGCGGGTAGGCCAGCCGATGGCCACGGAGGCGATCTGCACCGAGGCCGAGATCGGTGAGATGGTCACGTCCTTCTACGCGTCGGTGCGCGATGACGATGCGCTCGGGCCGATCTTTGCCGCGCACGTGCGCGATTGGGGCGTGCACCTGCCGAAGATGATCGACTTCTGGTCCTCGGTGTTGCGGCGCACGTCGCGCTACCGGGGCACGCCGCTGCAGGCGCACTTCGCGCTGCCGGGGCTGGACGCCGCGCTGTTCCAGCGCTGGCTGGACCTGTTTCGCGCGACCACCGCCGCGCAGCCGAACGCGGTGCTGCGCGAGCGCGCCGACACGGCGGCGCTGCACATCGCGCGCAGCCTGCTGGATGGCTACCAGCGCCATCGCTCCGACGCATGCTCGCCGTCCAGTTCGCCCTCGTCGGTGCCGCCCTGACGCTCGCGCTGGCGTTGCGGCCATGGCGCCTGCATCCCGATGCGGGGCCGCCCTGGCCGTCGCTGGCGATCACCTGCGCGCTGCCCTTGCTCTGGGGTCTGGATCGGTACACCGCGCCGCTCGCGCAGCCGCTGTCCGGCGCGGCGCTGCTGGTGCTGTTCGCGGGCTGGCCGTGGGCGGTGCTGGCCTGCGTGCCGGCGGCGGCGGTGACGGCATGGCTGGGCGGCCTCGACCTGTCGGAGGCGCTGCACCGGCTGGTCGGGCTCGGGCTCGTCCCGGCCACGCTGACGGTCGGCATCGGCGCCGCGCTGCGGCGCCTGCTGCCGCACCACCTGTTCGTCTACATCCTCGGCCGCGGCTTCGTCGGCACCATCGTCGTGTGTGCCGCGGCCCACGCGCTCGACCTCGCGCTGCACCCGCCGCGTGGCGGGCTCAGCGCCGGCGATCGGTGGCTCGCGGGCGTGCTCGGGGCATTCGCCGAGGGCACGATGACCGGCATGCTGATCGCGATCGCGGTGGCCTTCCGGCCGCATTGGCTCGCGACCTACTCCGATCGGCTCTACCTGCCGCCCCGCTCTCGCGGCTGAGAGCGGTCGGCGGCAGGCGGCCGGATCACGGGATCACGGGCACGCGGGCGTCGTCGCGGCAATGATCTGGCGCAGACCGAGCGTGCTCGCGGCGTCGTCGGGCCCGGGCGTGTTCTTCGTGTGCGTGCAGCCGTAGGTCGTTGCCGCCAGCGTTGCCGGCGTCACCACATCGTCGCCCGCGGGCTTCGCACCACCCGCTTCCCACTTCAGCATGTCGTCGAATGCGGTCACCTGTTCGGCGATCGTGAAGTCGCAATGGCTGATGCCGCGGATCGCCCGCTGCACGAGCCAGGCGCTGTTGCCCTTCGCGGCCACCCGCTTGTTGTAGACCTGCTCCATGCTGAAGGGCACGAACAGATCGCCGAGCGTGTGGATCGAGACCACCGGGATCTTGAATTCGCCGTTCGCTTTTGGGATCCAGCGCAGGCCGTCGCTGCGCAGGCGATTCGCGTCGGCGTCCGGCGTGATCTTCTGTACCGTCGCGTTCAGTGCGGTCGAGCCGGCCGCATCGCCGTCGATCGTGTAGGTGAAGCCGGTGGTGTCGAGCACGTTCTTGTTCAGGATGCCCGAGACCGAACCGGTCGGCGTGGTCGTGTCGGGGATGAACGTGCCGTAGGCCGACGGGAACGATTGACCGTACGCGAGACCCTGCGCGAACAGCGGGCGCGGGCCGCCGGTGATGTTCTGCAGCACGGAAACGAACTTCGCGCCGGTGGCGGTCGCCACGATCGACGGGGTCGGGAACGCGGGGGTCGTGTTGAACGTCGAGAACAACGTGGTCGTGACCAGGGCCTGGATGTCGGGCCATTTATTGGTCGGGTAGGCCGGCACGCCCGCGATCGCCTGCGCGGTCACCTGCATCGCGGCGAACTCGTTGAACAGTTCGGTGTCGCCGACCACGCCGCACATCGGCACCGCGCCGTTGTACTTGACCTTGTGGACGGCGGTCGCGGTGGCCTCGTCCTCGATCGCTGCGGCGGTGATGTGGCCGCCCATCGAGTGGCCCGTGATGAAGTACTTGCTCGGCGTGGCGAGCGTGCGGCCGTTCTTCGTTGCGATGGCGACGAACTCGAGCGCGAGCGCGTTCGTGTCTTCCACGCCCGCGCGCACGTCGTAGTAGTTTTTCGCGTAGCTCGACGCGGCCCAGGCGTAGCCGTTCTGGATCAGGTAGCGGCGGATCGTCGGCGCGCCGACGCCGAGCGTCGCGCCGGTGCCGGCGTAGCCGTGCGCGTACATCACGAGCTTGCCGTTCCAGTTCGCGGGCACTTCGACGAGGTAGGCCGCGCCGTTCAGCACCCCGGCCCAGCGGCTGGTGGTGCTCATGTCGACGGTGTCGCCGGCGGCCGCGGCCATCGCCGCGAACGTGGTCGCGCTCGGATTGGCCGGCGTGAAGGTGCGTGCGTCCTGCGCGCGCGTCTCTTCCGGCGGGGCGGGATCATCGCTGCCGCCGCACGCGGCGAGCAAGGTCAGACAGGCGAGGGCAAGCGCGTTCGGCCGCCCGATCGATGCGAGGGTCATGCTCATGTCTCCAGGCTTTTTTCGTGACAGCGCGGATGGCGCCCGCGACGAGAATAGCCCCCCGCCGCGCGCTGCGACGACGCGAATAACCCTGCTTCGTTGTCGCGTGCGGGACAGCGCCCGCACGCCGGCGCTCAGCCCGCCGGCGGCGGCAGCAGGCGCTCGCGCTCGATCCGGTCCTCGAGCTGCGCGATGTGCGCGGCGATGCTGTTGGTGTTCTCGTCCAGTCGCTTGAGCAGGTCGTTGCGCAGCTCGGCGATGCGCGAGGCCTCGGCACGGTCGGCGAGATCGCGTTGCGCCTGCAGCTCCTTGGTCTGGCGCCGCGCGTCGCGCAGCGAGGTGGCCTGCAGCACGATCACCCAGACGGTGAACAGCACGCTCATGAACGTCACCAGCCCGAGCATGATCAGCCCGAGCGGCGCCTCCACGTTGGTGAAGCCGAGCGAGATCGGCGTCATCGCGGTGAACACCGGCCAGTTGATGGCGGCGAACAACCCGATGAACACGAGGACGAGAAAGAAGATCAGCGCGCGAACCATGGCGCGACCCTAGTGGTCTCAGCCGCCGCTGTCCAGCGCCGCGCTCAGATCGCCCATCGGCTTGTGGCCGTTTTGTTGCAGTGCCTGGTCGCGCATCACGATGCCGGGCAGCGGGTCGAGCTTCCAGCGCCGGGTGATGAAGCGCAGGATCGAGCCGGTGTCGTAGGGCGTCCTGTCGACGAAGCCGCGCTTGGCCAGCGGCGAGATGATCAGCGCGGGGATGCGCGTGCCCGGGCCCCAGCGGTCGCCGCTGGGTACCGTGGCGTGGTCGTAGAAGCCGCCGTTCTCGTCGTACGTCACGACGATCAGCATCTTCTTCCACTGCGGGCTGTGCTGCAGCTTCTCGATGACGTCGGCGATGTGCGCGTCGCCATCGCTGACGTTGGCATAGCCGGCATGCTGGTTCAGGTTGCCCTGTGGTTTGTAGAACGTGACCGACGGCAGCCGACCCGCGGCGGCGTCGGCGAGGAAGGTGCTGTCGAAGTCCTTCAGGTGCGCGCTGCGCGCCGCGCCCTGCGTGGCCGGATCGAACGCGAGGTAGTAGTTGAACGGCTGGTGATGCGCCTGGAAATTGACGCTGCCGCTGTAGATCTGCTTGCGGCCGTCGGGGCTCGCGTTGACCACGTTCCAGCCGCCGGCATACCAGGCCCAGCTCACGCCCTTCGCGTCGAGCGTGTCGCCGATCGTCAGTTGGGTCTGCGGCGGCAGCGTCGTCGGCTTGCCGCGGTCGGCATAGCGCGCGTCGCCGTTCGGCGCCATCGCCACGAAGCTCGGTTGGTAGGCCGGCTGCATCGTGTTGACGGCGTAAAACATGCCGCTCGCGTCCTTCGGGGTCAGCGTGCTGTCCTTCTTGTAGCGCGGCGCGCCGGCGAGCACGCTGGCCGGCATGTTGTCGGCCGGAACCATGCGCTTGAAGCGGCCCTGCGCGTCGACCTCGATCTGCGTGATCGAGTCCTTCGCGGGTGAATCCGCGGCGTCGGCGTTCGGATACGTCGGCACGCAAGCGCAGATCAGGTACTGGTGGTTCAGGAACGAGCCACCGAACGCGCCCATGAAGAAGTTGTCGGCCAGCGTGTACTGCTGCGCGAGCTTCCACAACTTCATGCGGCTTCCGTCGTAGTAGCCCATCGAGAGGCCGCCGGCGTCGGAGTACGCCGCGAAGCCGTCGTTGCGCCCACCGTTGATCTGCAGCATGTTGCTGTAGTAGCGGTGCACGAGGTCGCGCGTGATGATGTTCTGGCCGACGACGACGCCGCTGCCATTCAAGCCCTTCGCGTCGTCGATCTGGAACGGCGCGTTCGGCAGGCCGGCCGACTGCGCCTGCGTCAACGTCACCGGCTGGCCGTTGGCGGTCAGGCCGCCCCAGGCCGGCGGCAGCACCGGCAGCACCTTGCCGTCGAAGTCGCGCTGGGCGTTGTACTGGCCGTCGGAACTCGCGTTGCGCCCGGGGATGCCGTTCGCGCCGGGGAACAGCCCGTACATGTTGTCGAAGCTGCGATTCTCGGCATAGATCACGACGATGGTGTCGATCGCATCGATCGCGCTGCCACCACCGGGCTTGACGGTCGGGGCGGTCGAGCAGGACGCGGCGACGAGCGCGCACAACAGCAGCAGCGGGGTGGTCGGGACGGCGGGTTTCATCGCGAGGAGGTGCTCCAACGGGAGGGGAAGATCAAGTATGGTGCAAGCCATGATTCGATGGCATCGGGGTCTGCTCGCGGTCGTGCTCGCGCTGCCGGCGTGGGCCCAGGCCCCGTATGCGCAACGCTTCGACGTGCCGCGCCTGACCGCGCTCGGCCGCGCGATCTTCTTCGATGCGGAGTTGTCGCCGTCCGGCGCCGTCTCGTGCGCGAGCTGCCACGATCCGCAGCACGCGTACGGGCCGCCGGATGCCGACACCTTGAAGCTCGGCCTGCGCGCCGCGCCATCGCTGCGCTATCTCAACACGGTGCCCCCGTTCTCGGAGCACAGCTTCGACAACGACGGCGACGACAGCGTCGACCTCGGCCCGACCGGCGGCCACACCTGGGATGGGCGGGCCGCGTCGGCGCACGAGCAGGCGCGGCTGCCGCTGCTCTCGCCGGAGGAGATGGGCGGCCCGACCCCGCAGGCCGTCGTCGCGCGGCTGCGCGACGCGCCCTACGCGCCGCAACTGCGCGCGCTCTTCGGCGCCGATGTGTTCGAGCGCGGCGACGCCGCATTCGACGCCGCGACGATGGCGCTCGAGGTGTTCCAGCAATCGCCGGCGGAGTTCTATCCCTTCAGCAGCCGCTACGACGCGATGTTGCGGGGGCGCGGCACGCTCACCGAACAGGAACTGCGCGGCCTGGCCCTGTTCAACGATCCGGCCAAGGGCAATTGCGCGTCGTGCCACCTGAGCTCGATCCGGCCGGATGGCGCCTTCCCGCTGTTCACCGACTTCGGCCACATCGCGATCGGCGTGCCGCGCAACGCGGCGATCAAGGCCAACGCCGATGCGCGCTTTCACGACCTCGGGCTGTGCGGCCCGCTGCGCACCGACCTGGCCGATCGGGCCGAATTCTGCGGCCGCTTTCGCACGCCGTCGCTGCGCAACGTCGCGCTGCGCCCGACCTACTTCCACAACGCGGCGATGACCTCACTCGCGCAGGCGGTGCGCTTCTACGTGCAGCGCGACACCGACCCGGCGCGCTGGTACGGCGCCGCGGGCAAGTTCGACGACCTGCCGGCGCGCTACCACGCCAACGTCAACACCGAGCCGCCGTTCGGCGGTGCGCCCGGCAGCGCGCCGCTGCTCGGCGAGGCCGAGATCGACGACATCGTCGCCTTCCTCGGCACGCTGACCGATGCCGATCAGCCTCTCCCGCGTCAGAAGTAGTAGCTGAACAGCAGCCCGACGTGGCTGCCGTCGACCTTCGCGCCGCCGCTGCTGGGGGTGAACTTCTCGGCCACGTAGCGCAGCTTCAGGCCGATGTGCGGCGTGAACAG
>Ga0209023_10006698_pt1 | contig 12074 bp, 9 predicted proteins | sample LakOneMetagenome_FD_187468 | JGI IMG/M metagenome (GOLD analysis project Ga0209023, IMG submission 187468) | Freshwater and sediment microbial communities from Lake Erie, Canada (SPAdes) (version 2) | ecosystem: Environmental > Aquatic > Freshwater > Lentic | place: Lake Erie, Canada | collected...
CAGCGCGGCGGCCTGCAGCGAGACGGCGGTGTACAGCAGGAAGTTGGCGGTCAGCAGGTCGCGCACGCCACGGTGCCGCAGCACGGTGAAGGCGGACTCGCTGCTGGTCGGGGTGGGGGTCTCGTCAGGTGGCACGGTCCGGCCAACCTACTGGGTCGCTCACGCGCGTGACGTGGTGATTCGCCGAGCCCCGATGCGGCCCGCCAGAAGTGCTACACAAGCGCGATGAGTTCACTTGCCGACCAGACCCGCTGGCTCGATGCCACCGACCAGGCCGCGTTGGTCCGCGACGGCCAGGTCACGCCGACGGAACTGCTGGAGGCCGCGATCGAACGGATCGAGGCCATCGACCCCGCGCTCAACGCGGTCATCATCCGCTGGTTCGACGAGGCCCGAGCCACCGCCGCCGGCCCGTTGCCCGACGGACCGTTCCGTGGCGTGCCCACCCTGCTGAAGGACCTCTGGGCGCACTACAAGGGCCAGCCACTGACCAACGGCTGCCAGGCGCTGAAGGACACGATGCCGCTGTCGGAGACCGACACGACCCTGGTCAGCCGCTACCGCGCCGCCGGGTTCGTGATCGCCGGCCGCACCAACAGCCCGGAGTTCGGCAGCCTGCCGACCACCGAGCCGACCGCGTGGGGCGCCACCCGCAACCCGTGGAACACGGCACACTCCCCCGGCGGGTCCAGCGGCGGCGCAGCAGCCGCGGTCGCGTCCGGGATGGTGCCGCTCGCCCACGCCAGCGACGGCGGCGGCAGCATCCGCATTCCCGCCTCGGCCTGCGGGCTGGTCGGGCTGAAGCCCACGCAGGGTCGCATCACGCTCGGGCCGTACCGCGACGAGAGCAACCTCGGTGTGGAACTGTGCGTCAGCCGGAGCCTGCGCGACACCGCCGCGCTGCTGGATGCCGTGCACGGCCCCGGCGTGGGCGACACGGTGATCGCCGCTCTCCCGAGCCGCCCCTACGTGCAGGAGTTGGGTGCGGACCCTGGCCGTCTGCGCATCGGCCTGCTCGACCACCACCCGTTCGGCGGTCCGGTGCACGAGCAGTGCGCGCTCGCCGCCCGCAACACCGCCGCGCTGCTGGAGTCGTTCGGCCACTCGGTCGAGCCGGGCTTCCCGTCCGCCATCGCCAACCCGGAGTTCGGCCGCCGCTTCGGAGCGCTGTGGAGCACGAACATGGGCACGTCGTTCGCGCGCATCGCCGCCCAGCTCGGACGCGAACTCACCCACGAGGACATCGAGCCGGTGAACTGGGCGCAGGGCGAGTTCGCCCGCAGCGTCAACGGCGTGGAGTACGCGCTCGCGCTGGCGGCGAACGTGGAGTTCCGCCGCGCCGTCCAGCAGTGGTGGGCCGACGGGTGGGACCTCCTGGTCACCCCGACGTTGGGCGAGCCGCCAGTGGAGATCGGCACGTTCGCGAACAACGCTGCGGCACCGATGGCACCGATGGTGCGCGCCGCGGCCTACGTGCCGTTCACGCCGGCGTTCAACGCCAGTGGTCAGCCGGCCATCAGCCTGCCGCTGCACTGGACGCCGGATGGGCTGCCCGTGGGCGTGCAACTCGTCGCCGCCTACGGCCGCGAAGACCTGCTGTTCCGTGTCGCTGCCCAACTCGAGGCAGCCCAGCCCTGGGCGGACCGCCACCCGGTCATCTGAACCGGGCACCACCCGCGGTCTGCAAACTCGTTGGTGCCGCCGCGCCCTCGCGCGCGAACGTGAGCCGCGTGATCGACATCCCCGAGGTCGTGCGCAACAAGGCAGCGGCGCTCGGCGCACACGACTGGATCGAAGCACTCCCGAACCTCGTCCACGCACTCGCGCAGGAGTGGCAGCTGACGATCGGCGATCCGTTCTCCGGTGGCACCGAGGCGTACGTCACCGCCGTCACGTGCGCCGATGGCACACCGGCCGTGTTGAAGCTGCTCGTGCCTCGCGGCGACGCTGCCACGCACGAGATCACCGTCCTCCGTCGTGCCGCGGGTGGCGGCTGCGCGCGGCTGCTCCGCGACGATTCGGCGCGCGCTGCGCTGCTGATCGAGCGGCTGGGCCCGTCGCTGTACGAACTCGGGCGGCCGCTCGACGAACGCCTCGCCATCCTGACCGCGACGGCGCGGCGGTTGTGGCGACCGGCACCCGACTGCGGCCTGCCCACCGGCGCAGAGAAGGGGCACTGGCTCGCGGAGAACATCGAGCGGCTCTGGCAGCAGCTGGACCGGCCGTGCAGCGAGCGCGTCGTCGACCACGCACTCGCCTGCGCTGCGCGTCGCATCGCGGCCCACGACGACGAACGCGCCGTGCTGGTCCACGGCGACGTGCACCAGTGGAACGCGCTCCAGGCCGCTGACGGCTTCAAACTCGTGGACCCCGACGGGCTGCTCGCCGAGGCCGAGTACGACCTCGGCATCCTGATGCGCGAGGACCCGGTGGAGCTGATGACCGACGACCCCCAACATCGTGCCCGGATGCTGGCCCAGGTGACGGGACTGGATGTCACCGCCATCTGGGAGTGGGGTGTGGTCGAGCGGGTGTCGACCGGGCTGTTGTGCACCCAGATCGGCTTGCAACCGTGGGGAGCCCTGATGCTGCGCGCCGCCGAGCACGTGGCGAGCTGAGACGCGTTACGCCTTCTCGGCGACCGCTTTACCGGCTTCGAGGCGATCCTTCTTCAGCTTCGCCTCGATCTCGTCCACGTGGGGCGGCACCTCGATGCCCCATCGGACCATGCCTTCCTCGACCCGCTTGATCACGGTCTCCAGCACGGCGATGCGGGCATAGCGCTTCTGCTCGCCGCCGATGACGTCCCACGGGGCCAGCTTGTGGTTCGTGCGCAGGAACATCTCCTCCGCGGCTGCGTCGTAGAGACGATTCTTCTCGCGGTTGCGCCAGTCCTCCTCGGTCAGCTTCCACCGCTTCAACGGGTCGGCTGCGCGGCCTTCGAAACGGCGCAACTGTTCGTCGTCGGTGACATGCATCCAGAACTTGACCAGGATCACGCTCTCGTGGCACAGCGATTCTTCGAAGTCGACGATGGACTTGTACGCACGCTTCCACTCCGACCGTGTGGCGAACCCTTCCACCCGCTCGACCAGGACCCGCCCGTACCAGCTGCGGTCGAACACCGCCATCTCACCAAGGCCGGGCAACTCGCGGTAGAAGCGCCAGAGGTAGTGATGGTTCTTTTCTTGCGTGGTCGGCTTCGCGTACGACACGACCTTGTAGTGGCGGGGGTCGAGATGCCCCACCAGCGCCTTGATCGCACCACCCTTGCCGGAGGCGTCGGGGCCTTCCATCACGATCAGCAGGCCGGGCCCGAGCGTGCCCGAACCCATCAACCCGCCGAGATGCAAGCGCAACTGCGAGAGGCGGCGCTGACCCTGGGCCAACCGCTTCTCGTACTCGTCCTTGTCGAGACGGTTTGACATGTCGAGCCGGTCAAGAACGCCCATGGCCGCGACCCTAGTGCCCGAGCTCAGCGTGCCGTCCAGCCGCCATCGACGATGACGCTCTGGCCGGTGAAGAACGTGCTGCCCGAACCCGCCAGGAACAGCAGGGCCGCATCCAGCTCGTGTTCCTCACCCATGCGCGGGATCGGCGACATGGTGGCGATGAACCGCAGGCTGCCCTCGTCCTCCTCCATGCCGGCGGTCATCTCGCTGCGGAACCAGCCGGGGCAGAGCGCGTTCACGCGGATGCCCTTGCGTGCCCACTGGGCGCCGAGCTCGCGGGTGAGGTTGACGACCGCGCCCTTCGACGCGCAGTAGTGCGCCTGTTTCACCGGCGACGACGCGACATGACCGAGCATGCTGGCGACGTTGATGATGCTGCCGCCACCCGCGGCGATCATGCCGGGGGCGAAGAGCTTCGACAGATGCCACACGGCGGTGACGTTCAGTTCCATCGCTGCACGGAAGTCGTCGAGTTGCTCCTGCTCCACCGCCACCTTGCCGCCGATGCCGGCGTTGTTGACCAGCACATCGGCGTGACCGAAGCGGGCAGCGGTCGCCGCGGCGAGGCGCTCGCGATCCTCGGGCAGCGACAGGTCGGCGGCGACCACCAACGTGCCGGGCAGGTCGGCGGCCAGCGCGGCCAGACGGTCTGCACGACGGGCCGCGACAACGACGTTGGCGCCGACCGCGTGCACGACACGAGCGAAGCGATCACCCAAGCCCGACGAGGCTCCGGTGACCACCACGGTGCGGCCATCGAGGCGGAACATGTCGAGCGGGTTACCAATCGGGGCGGTCATGGTTGAGATTCTGTGTCATTCACTGCAGTTCCGAGAAACTTCCGAAAAAAGTGATCGGATGTGCCGACAGAAACGTCTGTATGACCATGAACGCCTTGCACACACGCCCCCGCCTCAGCCAGCAGCCCGTCCGGACCGTCGCGCGCCACGGCTTCGACTGGGCGGCGCAGATCAAACTGGCCATCGTCCTCAGCGTCGTCGCCGCCCTCGCCGTCGTCATGCTCGCTGGTCGCGTGCCGGACCAGGCGCTGATCGTCGGAGTCATCGTCATCGCCTCCGCCGCCGCCTGGGCCCGCATCCCGGTTCCCACTGCACAGCCCGCCCGCGTGCAGGTCCGCCGCCGCTGAAACCTGGTGCCACCGCGTGTGGCACGATGCGCCGATGAGCGCATCTCTTCCCGTCGTGCTGGTGCACGGCGCGTGGCACGGGGCCTGGTGCTGGGCCGGTCTGCAGCACGCACTCGACGACCTGGGCGTGGCGTCGTATGCGATCGATCTGCCGGGCCACGGCACCTCCACCGAACCACTCACCGATCTGTACGGCGACGCCGACCATGTGGCCGCGGTGTTGCGTCAGATCGGCACCCCGGCAGTACTGGTCGGCCACAGCTACGGCGGCGCCGTCATCACCGAGGCAGCGACCCGATACCCCGATGTGGCCCACCTGGTCTACGTGACCGCCTTCGCGTTGGAGCAGGGCGAGAGCGTCCTCGGCCTGCTCGCCGCGCTGCCGCAGGCCCGAGTGGCGTTGGGCCTGGCGATCGTGCCGCAAGAGGACGGGAACAGCCACATCGACCCGGCCAAGGCGGCCGAGGCGTTCTACGGCGAGTGCCCACCCGCGGCGGTCTCCGCCGCGATCGCCCGCCTGTCGCTGCAGCCGATGGTCACCATGACCGATGCGGTGACCGGCTCGCCACGCACCACGATCCCGTCCACCTATGTCCGCTGCCTGCGCGACGATGCGGTGCACATCACTCATCAGGACGTGCTGGCCGCGCGCTGCGGTACCACACTCACGCTCGACACCGATCACTCGCCGTTCGTGTCGCGCATCGCCGAGACCGCAGCGATCATCCAGCGGATCGCGACGACCTCGTGAAGGTGCGCATCGGCTTCGGCTTCGGTGTGCGCACGAAGCTCAACGACGGCGGGTTCGGGGAGGTCGTCGACGCGCTGGAGTCACTGCGCTTCGACAGCCTGTGGCTGAGCGAGCGCATCGGTGGCGAGGCACCGGACCCGTTGGTCGCGATGGCATTCGCCGCCGGCCGCACCACGCGCTTGAAGTTCGGCATGAGCGTGATGGTCCTGCCGGGTCGCAACCCGGTCCTCCTGGCCAAGGAGTTGGCAACGCTCGACCGCATGTCCGGCGGCCGGTTGCTGCCCGCGTTCGGCCTCGGCGTCGCCGACCCGCACGAGCAGCAGGCGTTCGGCGTCGAGCGTGGGGCGCGAGCAAAGATGTTCGACGAAGCGATGCACGTGCTGCGCGGCTGCTGGGCGCCGGAACCGCTGACCCACCATGGCGATCACTTCCACTACGACGACCTGCAGGTGCTGCCCAAGCCACTGCAGCACCACGTCGACATCTGGCTGGGCGGCCTCGCACCATCGGAACTGCGGCGCGTCGGCCGTCTCGCGGATGGCTGGCTGCCCAGCTTCGTCACGCCGGACGACGCTGCCCGCGGCCGCGAGGCCATCGAGGCGACCGCCGCCGAGCACGGCCGCACCATCGACCCGGAGCACTTCGGCGCACTCATCCCGTACGCAACCGGCCCGGTACCCGATGCCGTGCTGGCCGGCCTGGCCAAGCGCCGACCCGATCTCGCCGACCCATCCGTACTCATCCCCGCCGGGTGGGACGCCTTGCTCGCCACCATCGATCGGTTCGTCGCAATCGGCACCAGCAAGTTCGTGGTGCTGCCGATCGTCGAGCCGGCCACCCCGGCAGCGTGGGTCACGCACCTGGAGGACGCAGCACCGGTGGTGCTGGCCCGCCAGACCTGACCGTCACGCCCGCTCCCGGCCGGTCACGCGAGGTGGACCAGCGCTTCCGAAACGTTGAGCGCCGAGCCATCCTCCGACGACACCTCGAACAGGCGCACGATCACGTCACCGGTCGTCCCGGCCGGCAGCGCGTCGAGGGTCGCGGCGAACGTGCCCCAGGTACCGGTGCCGGACGTCGCCATGAACCATCCCTCGACCAGCACCGTGCCGGACGTCGAGCGCAGCTCGTAGTTGACCTGCGCCTCGAACGTGTTCGACATGCCCGACACCGTGATCGGCTGCGCCACCGTCGCACCGTCCCACGGCGTCTCCATCAGGATGAACGGCGCGAGGTCGGTGAAGTCCATCCGTTCGACACCGTCGACCCCGATCCCCTCGCCGGTGAGCTCGGTGACCACGTTGCCATCGATGGCGAAGCGCACCGTGTCGATGCCCTCGAACTGGGTCACCGTGTAGACGACCTCCGCAATGCGGCCCATCACCGACAGGCTGCCGCCGCCGGTGTTGAACTCGGCCGACAGGTCGACCGTGGCCTCATGACCGTCGACGGTGACGCCATTCAGGCGAGTGCCATCGGGGATCAGCGTGACCGCGCCACTGGCGGTCTCACTCGCGGTCGGGCCGGCGAGCAGCGCCCTGACGGCTTCAGCCGGTGAGGCGGACGCCACCGCTCGGCCGAACACGTGCAGGCGCTCGTCGACGAGCAGGTAGACCCGCACGAACTCGGTGGCGGCTGGGTCGGTCGTCACCGGCTCGGTGATCACTGGGCCGGACGTCGGGGTGACGGTGTCGGGCACGGTCACGGGTTGGGTGACCGTCGGTTCCGTCGGCTTCGTCGACGAACCGGGGGCGGACGTGGAACCACTGGACGAACTGCTGCCGCACGCGGCCAGGATCAGGCCGAGTGCCGCGCATGCGCAACGCAGGAACTGCCGACGCATGGCAACCTCCTTGGGTCGACCTCAACGTCGCGCCGATGCCCCCGCCCGTCCAGAGGCCTGGGTCATGCTCTCAGGTCAGCACGGTGGCGTGCACACGATCGGCCAGGGCCAGCGCCTCGGCGGCGGGAACGGCCGGCGAGAACAGGTAACCCTGCACCGTGTCGCAGCCGAGCAGTCGCAGGTCGGCGAACACTTCCTCGGTCTCCACGCCTTCGGCGACGACGGTCAGACCGAGCTGGTGCCCCAACTCGATCACCGATGCGACGATCGCCCGGTCCTCCTGGCTGCGCTGCATCGCGACCACGAAGCCACGGTCGATCTTCAACTCCGACACCGGCAGGTGGCCGAGCGATCCCAACGATGTGTAGCCCTGCCCGAAGTCGTCCAGGCTGACCTTCACGCCGGCCGCGCTCAGTTCCTCCAACAGCGCCGTCGCCCGCACCGGGTCGGTCGCGAACGACGTCTCGGTGATCTCCAGCACCAACTGGGCTGCCTTCACCCGATGAGCCGCCAGCCGGTTGAGCAGCCAGCCGGGCAGGTCGTCGCGCAGGTTCCTGGCGGAGATGTTGACGGCAACCGACAGCCCGGGCCGGGTCAGCGACCACTCGGCCAGCTGGGTCAGGGCGGAGTCGACGACCCATTGCGTGAGCGGGCCGATCAGGCCGGTGCTCTCCGCGATCGGGATGAAGTCGTTCGGCGGGACCAGGCCACGCACCGGGTGCGCCCATCGGACGAGGGCCTCGAACGCCGTCACCTGACCCGTGCGGGCATCGACCTTGGGCTGGTAGTGCAACACCAACTCGCCGGCGCTGATCGCCCGCCGCAGCTCGGCGATCAGGCCCAGGCGCTGCGGATCGAACTCGTCGATGCCGGGGTGGTACCGCACGATCGACGCCCGTGCAGCCTTGGCCGCGTCCAGTGCGAGGTCGGCACGGCGCAGCAGGATCTCGGGCGCTTCGGCGTCGGCCGGCCACATCGCATAGCCCATGCTGGCCTCGGCGGAGACCGCCACACCTGCCAGTTCGGCTTCGGCACCGAGGGCCTCCTGCAGCCGCCGCAGGATCGGCTCGACGGACTCCGCGGTCGCCCCGGGCAGGATGATGCCGAACTCGTCGCCGCCGAGGCGGGCCACCGTGTCGCCCGGCCGGATCGCCGAAGCGAGCCGCTGGGCGACGATGCACAGGAACTCGTCGCCGTTGCGGTGGCCGAGCGTGTCGTTGACTTCCTTGAAACGGTCCAGGTCGACGACGACCAGGGCCACGTCGGTCCCCAACCTTCCGGCCGACGCCAACGCGGCGGACACGCGGTCGGCGTGCAGGGCACGGTTCGGCAGACCGGTCAGGTGGTCGTGCAGCGCCATGAACTCCGTCCGGCGGCTCTGGCGGCGAACGCGACGGGTCACCGAGGCGACGATCACGGCCAGCACGAGCCACAGCGCGGCCAGGCCGACCACGATCGAGAACCGCAGTCGTTCCAGGGAGCGTGATCGCGCTGCCGCGATCGGCTGGTAGGGCAGGTACATCTCGACGACACCGACCACCTGGTCCGGGTTCTGGACCGGGTGGACTGCGACATATGCCTCGATCGCCGCCGGACCGTCGCCGGTCGCGCCGTCCACGAGGTCGGCGCGCACATGGGTGACCAGCGACACCATGCCGAGCATGGCGGCCCGCTGGACGTCTTCCTCGACCACCGGTGGGCCGGGCGGGGCGTCGGGATGGGCGGCGTCGAACACGACGCGGCCGTCCACATCGCGGACGCGCAGCAGCAGGACGCTGTGCTTCTGCAACAGGTTGCTCGTGGACCGGGCAAACGCTTCGCGCTCATCGTTGGTGAGGCCCACGGCCAGTGGCTGGCCGCGAAGGAACGGTTCGATGGCCGAATCGGCCACGGCCTGCGCTTGCGATTGCCCCTCACGGAGCGCAGCGGCGTTCACTTCCTCAGTGAACGTATGGGACAGCACGACGCCCAGCCAGATCACCGGCACCAGCGTCGCCGCGGCATACGCCACAAAACGCCAGATGCTCCGCCACACGTGCCCGTCCATACCGGTGGAGCTATCGGCACCGGGCCTCACCATCTTGAGAAACATCAGAGAATTCCAAGGGCGGATCTTGCGTCGAAAGTTTGTGCCAATTGCGGCCGGCGGGCGACACCGACACGGTCGATTGCTACGCTGCGTAGTAACCGTGGGTGGAGCGGGCTGTCCATTCGGTTGCACAGGAAGGATTTCGACCATATGTCGAGTCGGCTGTTCATCAGCGTCGGTTCGCGCAGCTGGACGCAATCCTGTCGCGCTCCGTGGTCCCCGTCTGCGGGCGTTGCGGCGACCTACCATTCGCAGATGACGCGCCCCACGACTGCACCGACGGGCGGCACCACGGGGTGAGCAGAGCAGCGCCGTCCGTCGTCGCTCGCATCAGCGGGATCACCGCTGTCCTCGCGGTCGCCGCCACGGCAGTCGTCCTGGTCCTTCCGGACCCGTTGCACGGGTGGCGCAGCACGCCCTGGTGGGTGATCCCACTCGTCGCGCTGGGCTTCGGTGTCGCCGAGCGCACCGTGTTCCACTTCGAGTTCCGTCGCGAAGCCATCTCGTTCTCGCTCTCCGAAGTGCCCACCGCATTTGCGTTGCTGTACCTCGCACCCGGGCCCGCCATCGCGGCTCGCATCGTCGGCAGCCTGGCCGTCATCAGCTTCCAGTGGCGCAGCCGCTACTACAAGCTGCTGTTCAATGCCGCGCTGTTCGCGTTCGAGACGGCGATCGCATACGCCGTGGTCCGGCTGACCGCGCAGCACTGGCACAACTCCAGCACGGCCGTGCTGCTCGCGCTGGTGCCGGCCGGCGCACTGGCCACGATCATCGGCTCGGTCTTCGTCAGCTTCGCCATCGCCGTGGTCGAGGGCAACCTGCGCGAACGGCTGATGGGCGAACTGCGGCTGTCGGGCTGGTTCCTTCCGATGAACGCCGTCGTTGCCGCCGCGGTGGTCGCGCCCACTGTGCTGTCGCCGTGGTTGATCTGCCTGTCCGCCGTGCCGCTGATCGCCTTCTGGGGCCTGATGCAGGGCTACGGCCGGCTGGAGCAACGGTTCCGCGACCTCGACGACCTGCACGGCTTCGTCGGCCGCGTCGGCCGCTCGCTGGACCTCGACGAGATCATCGGTGCCGCCGTCGCGGAGATCGCCGTGCTGCTGCGGGTACGCCGCGCCGCCGTCGTCGCGTTCACCCCGGGTGGCCATCGGGGCGACGCCGGCGAGCGCCTGCCCGGGCTGCCCGCGGCGGCCGACGACCCCCGCTGGGCAACGGTGCTGGACGGCCGCGATGCGACCCTGCTGACCCACGAGCAGTGCACGATCATGGGCCTCGCCGCGCTGTCGGCCGTCGGCGACGTGCTCGTCGCCCCAGTGCGAGACGGCGAGAGCGTGGTCGGCATGATCGCCGTCGCCCAGCGCGAAGGGGCGGAGGACCACTTCCGCCCGGACGACGTGGTCCGCTTGCGCACACTGGCGGACCAGATGGCGCCCAACCTGCGCAAGGCCCTGCTGCACCACCACATCGAGTACGAGGCACGGCACGACGCACTGACCGGCCTGATCAACCGCGCGTCGTTCGAACGCCTCGTCGACGTCGAAGTCGCGGCGCCCAGGACCCTGCTGCCGAACGAGATCCCCGTCGTGATGCTGATGGACCTCGACCGGTTCAAGGAAGTCAACGACACGCTCGGCCACCACGCCGGCGACGCCGTGCTGGAGAACTTCGCCCGCCGCATCAGCGGCATGCTGCGCAAGGACGACCTGCTCGCCCGCCTCGCCGGCGACGAGTTCGCGCTGCTCGCCCGACGCGACCCCGAGGGCATCCACGAACTGGCCGGCCAACTGGTCGACGAAGGTCGCAGCCCGTTCACCATCGACGGCCTCGAGGTCGTGGTCACGATGAGCATCGGCGTCGCCCCGGTCACCGGCGAGGCCCACGATGCCAGCACGCTGCTGCGCCAGGCCGACATCGCCATGTACGCGGCGAAGCACCGCCACACCGGGTACGAGATGTACCGGGAGGAGATCGACCGCCGCACACCCGCCCGCCTGTCCATGCTCGGCGACCTGCGCAACGCCCTGGAACACGCCGACGTGCAGGTGTTCCTGCAGCCGAAGCTGGACCTCGCCAGCGGTGTGGTCATCGGCATGGAGGCGCTCGCTCGTTGGCGTCACCCCGGCCGCGGCTGGGTCGCTCCGGAGGACTTCGTCCCCGTCGCCGAGGAAACCGGCCTGATCAAGCAGCTCACCGACCAGGTGCTGGAGACCTCGATCAGCCAACTGCAGCGGCTCCGCGGGTTGGGCCACCACCTCGGCCTGGCGGTCAACCTGTCCACGCACGACCTGCTCGACGAACTGCTCTCCGATCGAGTGATGCGTCATCTCGACCGCCACGACGCCGACCCTGCGCTGCTGACGCTGGAGATCACCGAGTCGTCGCTGCTCATCGACGCGCCGCGCGCACGGGCCACGATCGAGCGACTCAACCAGCAGGGTGTGCGCCTGTCGGTCGACGACTTCGGCACCGGCTACTCGTCGTTGAGCTACCTGCGCCACCTGCCGGTCAGCGAGCTGAAGATCGACCGCAGCTTCGTGGCCAACGTGCTGTTCGACGAGCAGGACGAAGTCATCGTCCGTTCGATCATCGACCTCGGCCACAACCTGGGCATGCAGGTGGTCGCCGAAGGTGTCGAGACCGACGAGGTGCTCAACCGCCTGCGCGGCTTCGCCTGCGACGTCGCCCAGGGCTTCGGCATCTGCCGGCCGGTGCCGTTCGACCGGTTCGTGGCCTGGTTGGGCAGCACCCAGCACCCCAGCCGCCGCCGCGACCCGTTGCGGCCGGGGAACTGG
>Ga0209023_10006701_pt1 | contig 12067 bp, 14 predicted proteins | sample LakOneMetagenome_FD_187468 | JGI IMG/M metagenome (GOLD analysis project Ga0209023, IMG submission 187468) | Freshwater and sediment microbial communities from Lake Erie, Canada (SPAdes) (version 2) | ecosystem: Environmental > Aquatic > Freshwater > Lentic | place: Lake Erie, Canada...
TCCCTCGACTTCGCTCGGGACGAACGGAGTGGGGTTGGCTGAGCTTGGGTTGACTGCGACCCAAAGTGTGCAGTTCCACACCGGCGGCGAGCGCTTGCCGCGCGACATGGCCGCCCAGGAAGCCGCTGGCCCCGGTCAGCAGCACCCGTTGCCCGGCAAGCGGCCGCGCTGCTTCGTGATCGAGCAAGGCGGACCTGGTGCTCACAAGGCGAACGGCAGGCCCAGCACCTTGGCCCGGGCGCAGTAGTGTTCAAGGTCGGCCAAACAAGCCGCGCGGGCAGTCTCAGGAGCAGCACTGACGCCGCGATACCACGCGGCGGTGCGTGCCACGGTTTCGGCGAATGGCCAGACCGGACGCCAGTCCAGCCGCTCCATGGCCTTGTCGATATTGAGCTTGAGCAAACCGGCTTCGTGCGGTGCATCGCTGCGGGTCACGTCGCTCCACCCGGGGCGGCCCCAGGCAGCCAGGAACTTATCGGCCAGATCGCCAACCCGGTAGTCCTCGCTGGCCAGTGGGCCGAAGTTCCAGCCTTCGGTAAACTGCTCGCCGCCCTGGGCCAGCTGCTCGGCCAGGCGCGCTCCCAGCCACAGGTAACCCGCCAGCGGTTCGAGCACATGTTGCCAGGGGCGCAGCGAAGCCGGATTGCGCAAGGTCGGGGTCTGGTTCCCAGTCAGTGTGCGGACCAGATCGGGGACCAGCCGGTTGGCCGACCAGTCGCCCCCGCCGATCACATTGCCGGCCCGGGCGGTGGCAATCGCGACGCCGTGCTCAGCCATTTTCGCGGGCGAAAAGAAGCTGTCGCGCCAGCTTGCGACTGCGATCTCCATCGCGGCCTTGCTGGCGCTGTAGGGATCGTGTCCGCCCAGCGGATCGTCTTCGCGATAAGCCTGGTCCCACTCGCGGTTGAGATAGACCTTGTCGGTCGTCACCATCACTACCGCGGCGCGGGTGCCGGTCTCGCGGATCGCTTGCATCAGGTTGATGCTGCCGGTGACATTGGTTGCGAAGGTCCCGGCCGGATCGGCATAGCTGTCCAGTACCAGCGGCTGCGCGGCGAGGTGGAAGATGAACTGCGGCCGGGCCTTGGCCAATGCCGCAGTCAGCGCTGCGTCGTCGCGGACATCGCCGATCGTGTGCCGGACCGCGCTGGCTACCCCGGCCTGCTCGAACAGGCTGGGATCGGTCGGCGGGGCGAGCGAAAGCCCGTGAACCTCGGCCCCCAGCCGTTCGAGCCACAGGCACAGCCACGATCCCTTGAACCCGGTATGCCCGGTCACGAACACCCGTTTGCCATGATAGGCGTCAGCAAACATGGGTGGGTTCCACTTTTGCCCCATACACCCCGTCACCCTGAACTTGTTTCAGGGTCCATCGTGGTTCCAAGCCGATGGCCTGTGTTGCAAACATGACGCGCAATAGGCTCATTTCACGCACCCACCGGGCAAGCGGCGCAATGGACCCTGAAACAAGTTCAGGGTGACGGTCTGGAATAGATGGGAAGCGGTGCATCACCGCCTCACCGCCGCCACGGAGCCTGGCCGCTGTCCCACAGGTCGTTCAGCAGTCGCCATTCGCGGTAAGTGTCCATCGGCTGCCAGAAGCCGTGGTGTTCGTAGAGCATCAGCTGACCATCGGCGGCGAGCCGTTGGAGCGGTTGCTGTTCCAGCACCAGGCCAGGGTCTTCATCGAGGTAATCGAAGACCCGCTGTGAAAACACGAAATAGCCGCCGTTGATCAGCCCTTCGCCGACCTGCGGCTTTTCGGAAAAGCTGGTGACCTTGGTGTCCTCGACGGTCATCACCCCGAAGCGGCCCGGCGGGTGGACCCCGGTGACGGTCGCCACCTTGCCATGGCTGCGGTGGAATTCGACCACTTTGGCAACATCGATATCGGCCACGCCATCGCCATAGGTCAGGCATAAGGTGTCTTCGCCCACCAGATGATCGCGCGCGCGCCACAGCCGAGCGCCGGTCTGGCTGGCGAGGCCAGTCTCAGCCAGCACAATTTGCCATGCTGCCTCAGGAAAGTCGGCCTTGCCATAGTGCACTTCCCCGGGGCGACCGGGGCTGATCGTCAGATCGCTGAGCTGTGCGCGCAGGTTGAGGAAGTATTCCTTGATCGCCCAGCTCTTGTAGCCAAGGCACAGTACGAACCGATCGATCCCCGCCGCGCCATAGGTGCGCATGATATGCCACAGGATCGGACGGTCGCCGATCCGGATCATCGGCTTGGGGATGTCGTCGGCGACATCGCGGATGCGGGTGCCCTGCCCGCCGCAGAGGATCACTGCTTTCATGGGGCGCGATTCTTTAGGGAACTGAGCCGCATGCGCAACTCTGCAGTAAGGCCGTGCCAGGCCTCGGCCAGTTCTCCGCGGTCGAGCATACCAAGCTGGCGGGCCACCTGCCAGGTGCGCAGGGTCATCGCCGCTTCCATCGCCAGCAGAGCCCAGGCCATGCCGACCGCGCCCATGCTGCGCGCCAGCACCGCACCAAGTGCCACCGCGGCCACGGCTGATGCGAGGAAGTGGTAAGCAAACAGGCCGTGGCGGTTGATCGTCATCACCAGGTTGGACAGTGGCACCCAGGCGGCATTGGCCAGCATCGCCAGGGCCATGGCGATCAGCAGCGACCAGGACGGAACCAGCAGTGCGCCGGTCCACAGCGCGATGAATGGCCGGCCCAATGCCACCAGTCCCAATGTTGCCGGCACCACCAGCACGGCCGCCAGCGCCAGGTTGAGCACCACCAGCTGGCTGGCGCGCTGGCGATTTCCTTGCGCCACATGGACGGTATAGCGCGGCATCGAGGCGACGTTGAAGCGGAAGGCGAATTGCAGCGCGGTGCGGCTGAGCGTGCGGACCACCGAAAACGCGGGCACGGCCGCTGGTCCGGCCATGGCACCGATCGCCACCACCGATCCCTGCACCGCCACCGCATAGGCTCCGGGCAGCACCAGCGCCGCCAATGCCGGGCGGACCAGCGCGCTGACTTCGGCCAGGTCGATCCGCCAGCCGGTTGCGCTCAGCCAGGGCGCGGTGCGCCTGAGCGCCAGGGTCATGACCAGCGTGCCGACCAGCCGCGCGGCGAGATAGGCGCCTGCGACCGCCAGCGGCTCGCCGCCAAGCATTGCGACGCCCAGCGCTACAGCAGCCTCGATCAGGATCACCGTCTGGTAGATCATCCCGCTCGAAGCGAAGGCATCGGCGGCGCGGAATGCGCCCAGGGTCACCCCGTTGACCAGCGCCAGGAAGCCATAGAGGCACAGCACGCATGCGGTCCACTGGGCAGCCGCGCGGGGCAGCGCCGCCCCGAAGTCAAGCGACTGCGGATTGGTCACGAAAATGAACAGCGCGGCCAGAGCGAGCAAGGTCAGCCCGGTCAGCGCGGTGATCAGCCGCAGCGCCATATGGATCCGCGCGGCGCGATCGCGATTCCCTTGCGCGACCGCCGCGGTCATCGCGTTGGAGCCGGCGGTGGTGAGGCCCAGGTCGGCCATGGCCAGCAGCGAGGGCACGCTGAACAGCATCACCCAGGCCCCATAGCCCGCCACGCCCCAGCTGTGCACCAGCACCGGGACCGAAACCAGCTGGACCAGCAATTGCACCCCCAGCCCATAGAATCCCGCCGCCGTTCCTTGGGCAAGGCGGGTGCGGGCCAGGCTGAGCAGCGACTTCATCGCCTGCAGGTTTAGCGGGTCGGGACCGGTGCGTCGCCCGAATAGTCGTAGAAGCCGCGCCCGGTCTTGCGGCCCAGCCAGCCGGCCTCGACATATTTGACCAGCAGCGGGGCCGGGCGGTACTTGCTGTCGCCGGTGGTGTTGTAAAGCACCCGGACGATGTCGAGGCAGGTGTCGAGCCCGACGAAATCGGCCAGCTCGAGCGGGCCCATCGGATGGTTGAGGCCCAGCCGGCAGCCCTTGTCGATATCGGCGATGTTGGCGGTGCCCTGGCCCAGCACGAAAACCGCCTCATTGATCATCGGCAGCAGGATCCGGTTGACGACGAAGCCAGGCTCGTCCCCGGCCATAACCACCTGCTTGCCCAGGCTTTCGGCGAAAGCGCGGGTCCGTGCGGTGGTTTCCTTGGCGGTGGCGAGGCCCGGGATCACTTCGATCAACCCCATTACCGGCACGGGATTGAAGAAGTGCAGGCCGATGAACCGCTTGGGGTCCGGCGAGGAGGTCGCCATGCGGGTGATCGGGATCGAGCTGGTATTGGAGGCCATGATCGCGTCTTCGCGCAGCACCTTGCCGGCGGCTTCGAAGATCTTGCGCTTGATCTCTTCCTTCTCAGTCGCCGCCTCGATGATCAGGTCGGCCTCGGCCATCGGCGCATAGTCGGCGACCGGCGTGATCCGCGCCAGCGCGGCGGTTGCCTGGTCGGGCGTGATCTTGTCGCGCGAAACCAGCCGGGCCAGCGCTTTGTCGATCCCGGCCACGGCCTTTTCGGCCACTGCCAGGTCGACGTCGGACAGCAGCACCTTGATGCCGTTCCGGGCCACGGTCTGGGCGATCCCCGACCCCATCTGCCCCGCCCCGATCACCGCCACTGTCCGCATATTCCGATCCCTTCGCATGTGCAGCAAGGGCGGCTGGTTAGCGGCGATCAGGAGGGAATGCTAGCGGTTTTGCCCGGGTATCCAGAGCACATCGCCCGCGCCGTTGTCGTTGATCGCGCGGGCCAGTACGAACAGCAGGTCGGACAGGCGGTTGAGATAGGCCAGCGCCGCAGGGTTGACTGGGTCGGCATCAGCCAGCGCCACCGCGCGGCGCTCGGCCAGGCGCACCGAGGCACGGGCGATGTGGACCCGCGCCGCGGCTTCGCTGCCACCCGGCAGGATGAAGCTGGTCAGCGGGGCCATCGCGGCGTTGAGCCGGTCGATTTCGCCTTCGAGCCAGTCCACCTGGCTCGGCACGATCCGCAAGGTCATTTCGCCGGGGGCAAAGTCATCGCCGGGCGTGGCAAGGTCTGCGCCGAGGTCGAACAGGTCGTTCTGGATCCGCATCAACAGCGCGGCATGGTCGCTCTGCGCCAGTTCGACCGCGCAGAGCCCCAGCGCTGAATTGGCCTCGTCGACCGCGCCGATCGCTTCCATCCGCGCGGCGTGCTTGGGCAAGCGCGAGCCATCGACGAGGCCTGTAGTCCCGTCGTCGCCGGTGCGGGTGTAGATCTTGTTGAGCTTGACCACGCTATTTTTGCGACATCGAAAGCAACAGCGCGACCACCAGAATAGCCGCTCCCTGGAACATGATCCGGCGGAACATCAGATGGTTCTGCCTGAGCTGCATCGCCGTTGGACCACTGCCCTCGCCCTGCTCAAGATCCTCGCGGGTCGATTGCAGGAAGGCCGCGATGCCGCGCACCAGAGTGACGACGGTCATCACCATCAGGACGATAATCACCGGGATCAGGATATAACTCATGCCTGCCAGCCTAGACCCGGATCGAGCGAAATGCCAGCGGGGAAGCGATGCTCACGCAGCGCCTGGGCGAGCGCCCGCCCGTCCTCACCCGCGCGGCGCAGGTCAGCCAGCGCGGACGAGCCGCGCCGCTTGGCGAGCTTGCGCCCGTCACCCTCGACCAGCAGGCCATGGTGGTGCCAGCGCGGCACCGGCAGGTTCAGCACGGCCTGCAGCAAGCGGTGAACATGACTGGCCTTGAACAGGTCCGCCCCGCGCGTCACCAAAGTGATCCCGTCGGCCGCATCGTCGAGCGTCGCGGCAAGGTGATAGCTGGCCGGAGCTTCCTTGCGCAGCAGTACGACATCCCCGAACGCGGCGGCATCGGCGCGCTGCGGCCCGGCCAGCTCGTCCACCCAGACCAGCGGCCCGGCCAGCTGAACTGCCCGCGCCATATCGATCCGCCAGGCCGCGCCTGCGGGGTCGACCTCACGGTGGCGGCAGGTCCCGGGATAGATCGGCCCGTCCGGCCCTTGCGCCTGCGCCGCGGCCAGCACTTCGGCGCGGGTGCATTGGCAGGGATAAAGCAGGCCCATCTCCTTCAGCCGCTCGCCCGCCGCGGCATAGCTGGCCAGCCGCGCGCTCTGGAAGACCAGCGGCCCATCCCAGCCCAGCCCTAGCCATTCGAGGTCAGCGAGGATCTCCGGCACCAGCTCGGCCTGACTGCGGGTGCAGTCGATATCCTCGATCCGCACCAGAAACTCACCCCCGCGCGCCCTCGCCAGGTCATGCGCCGTCACCGCCGCATAGGCGTGGCCCAGGTGCAGCAGGCCGTTGGGGCTGGGGGCAAAACGTGTCCGAACAGTCACAGCGCGCTTGTCCTGTGGATTGCCGGACAAGGCAAGGCTTGACGGGGTGATTCCCGCCATGCTCTCTATCACCATGCGCTGTCACAGATCTGCCATTGCCGCGAGCTATACGGAGCCATGCTCAAGTCGGAGCTGATCGAGCGCGCGGCCCGGTTCCGCAGTGCCGAGGGTGATCCCTCGCGGCATCTCAGCCAATGTCCCGCCCTGGTGCTCAACGCAGACTATACTCCGCTCAGTTACTACCCGCTCAGCCTGTGGCCCTGGCAAACCGCGATCAAGGCGGTGTTCCTCGAACGGGTCGATATCGTCGCCAGCTATGCGCGCGAAGTGCACTCACCCAACTGGTCAATGCCGATCCCCAGCGTCATCGCGCTGCGCCAGTATGTGAAGCCCAGCGAACATCCCGCCTTCACCCGCTTCAACCTGTTCCTGCGCGATCGCTTTTCCTGCCAGTACTGCGGCAGCCCGCACCAATTGACGTTCGACCATGTGATCCCGCGCCGGCTCGGCGGGCGAACCTCCTGGGAAAACGTCGCCACAGCTTGCGCGCCGTGCAACCTCAAAAAGGGCGGGCGCACCCCCGCGCAAGCCAGGATGCCGCTGCTGGTCTCGCCGATCCGCCCGACCAACTGGCAGCTCCAGGAACGTGGCAAGGGCTTCCCCCCGAATTACCTGCACGAGACCTGGCGCGATTGGCTGTACTGGGATGTCGAGCTGGAAAGCTGACATCGATATTCAAATGCGGGTTTGAAGCCTGGTCAATTCCAAGTAATATCAAGTATTGCACGAGGATGGATGCAATCACCGTAGATGCCCTTCTGTTCGAGGATTCGGAACATGATCGATGCTCTTCTGCTGATATTTGCCGCCGATTCGGCAGCTTCGGCCATGGCTGTGCCGATTCGCAAAGAGCCCGAACCCAGCCGCATGTCCCAGGCTGAAATCCGGGCGCACAACGCCTATCTGCCGCGCACCGACCCCAATAATGTCGAATGCCGCCGCTGGGTCCCGACCGGGTCATGGATCGCCAAGTCCTACCTGTGCCGAACCAACAAGGAATGGCGACGGGTCCAGGACGCCGGCAATCAGGAAGCGCGTGACATATTCGAGATGTCGATGCACCAGACTGCGGGCTAGTCTCAAGCCGGTTCGGGGGGCATCATGAAATCGAGCCAAAATTTGTGGCGCTTGGCCGCGCTGGTCTCACTCGCGTTCCTGGCAATTGGCCTGGGCTTTGGACGGATCGAAGGGCTGCACGCCTGCGGGCTGGCGCAGGATCCGATCATGGCCTTCGAATTCGTGACCAGCCCGACCGATGTGGCGGCGCAGTTTCCGGCGCATTGCCGCGATGCCGCCGTGGCGGCGCAGCGTCGGGGACTGTGGCTCGACATCATCGGCTTCGTCGCGGCCTATTCGGTGCTGCTGATCCTGGTGCTTATGGCGCTCGCCCGCGAAAACCTGGCGGCCCGCCGAATGACCCGGGTAGTCATCGCGCTGGTCGTGATTGCCGCCTGCGCCGACCAGTTCGAAAACAGCCGCCTCCTGGCAATCCTTGGGAATCTGCCTGGCGACCAGGCAACGATTGACCAGCTTATCTCCGCCGTTCGGATCAAGTTCGGCCTGCTCAGCATGGCCGAAACCGAGATCGGTCTGCTGCACATGCGCCAACCTGGCTGGCGCAAGCTGGCCGGTGGTGTGATCATGCTGGGCGGAATGCTGGGTCTTTATGGCCTTCTCGTCAGCCCGGGTCAGGGCCTGCTGGGCGGGTTGGTCGCCTTTCTGGCGATCATCGTTTCGAGCTGGATCCTCGCTTTCCGGCGAGCTGTACCGGAACAGGGCGCGGCTGCCCAAGCATAGCCGCGCCCTTCCGGTCAGGCTTGCGCCCGGCCAACTTCCTGGATGAATTGGAACACGCGTGCAGAAAAGCCGGGATCTGCCTGGCCCTCCCACTGATCCATATTCTGGTACATCCGGGTCGCGCCCTGCATCATCGCCGGGGTGGCAACAGCGGTGAAGGGGGCGAGCAGCTCGGTCCATTCGGCCAGAAAGGCGCGCGCCGCATCGCTGGCGGGATCCAGCGGCAGGGCCGCCTCGATTCGGCTGCCCAGTTCCTTCCACTTGGCGGCATAGGCGGCCTGGTCGAACTCGGCAGGAATTTCGGGCATCTTTGCCGCGAAATCGGCTTTTTCCTCAGCGCTCAGAAACTTGTCCGAGACATTTTTCCAGTTGTCCTGTTCCATTACATTTCCCTTTCGAATCAGCGAGCAGAGCGTCGCGACGTCGATCGGCTCGCGGCGATTGATGCGGGACTGAATCAAAGTCAGCAGCACGCGGGTCTCTGCCAGTTCGGCGGCGCGTTCTTCCACTTCTTCAAGCTGCGCCCTGACCAATCGACCCAGGTCGGCGCGGCGGTTTTCGAGCAGACCGCCGATCGCCGCCAGGCTGAACCCGGCACGCTTCAGCGCCAGGATTGCATTGATCCGCTCCAGTTCGGCCGGACCATAGGCGCGGCGTCCGGAATAGGCGCGCAGCGGCTTCAGCAGCCCGCGCGCCTCATAGAATCGCAGCGCGCGGCTGGTGAGGCCAGTGCGGCGGACGACTTCGGCAATGTCGAGGTGTTGATCCATCGGTTGGCTTCTAACACTTGACGTTGGGTCAAGTTCAAGCGCGGAATTTTTGGGTGCTTGCGAAGCCACGAAGTTCTGGCGCAATCGGCCAGGCAGCCTGGCCACTGTCAGCTGTCTCAGCGCATCCCCGCCAGGGCCTTTTGCCGCCGCCGCTGCACCGATGACCCCAGCCCGATGGCCTCGCGGTACTTGGCTACCGTGCGCCGGGCAAGGTCGAAGCCCTTTTCCTTGAGCAGGTCGACCAGGGTATCGTCACTGAGGATCGCCTTGGGGTCCTCGGCATCGATCAGGGTCTTGATCGCCGCCTTGACCGCCGATGCCGAGGCTCCTCCCTCACCATCGACCGCGCCGACGCCCGAGGTGAAGAAGTACTTGAGCTCAAAAGTGCCACGTTCGCAGGCGAGGTACTTGTTGGAAGTGACCCGGCTGACGGTCGATTCGTGCATCTCGATTGCGTCGGCCACCGCGCGCAGGGTCATGGGCCGCAGCTGCGAGACCCCGTGGCGGAAGAACAGGTCCTGCTGTTTGGCAATCTCGCTGGCGACCTTGAGGATCGTCTTGGCGCGCTGGTCGAGTGCCTTGATCAGCCAGTTGGCATCGGCCAGCTTGTCCGACAGCCAGCCGCGCGCCTCCTTGTCATCCAGGCTGCTCTTCATTTCGACGTAATAGCTGCGGTTGACGATCAGCCGCGGCAAGGTTGCCTGGTTGAGGCTCACGTCCCAGCCGCCATCGGCGCGCGCCGTAATCAGGATATCGGGCGTCACCGGTTCGCCGCCGCCGCTCGAAAAGCGCAGGCCCGGCTTCGGATCATAGCTGCGCAGCTCAGACAACATGTCGGCGAAATCTTCGTCATCGACCCCGCACATTCGCTTGAGCCGTGGGAGTTCGCCCTTACCGAGCAGCGCAAGATTGTCGAGCAGCCGCTCCATGCAGGGATCGTAGCGGTCGGCCTCTCTCGCCTGCAACGCCAGGCATTCGCCCAGGCTGCGCGCACCGACCCCGGTCGGATCGAGCGACTGGATCAGCGCCAAAGCCTCCTCTGCCTCGTCCACATCGACGCCCAGTTCGGCTGCCACTTCGCGCAAGGTGACGGGCAGGTAGCCGGCTTCATCAAGCTGGTCGGCCAGATGCCGGGCAATGAACGCCTGCCGCGGATCGCGCGTTGCCGCACCGATCTGCGTATGGAGATGCTCGGCCAGGGTCAGGGCAGTATCGGCGCGTTCGTCGATCCCCGGGCCGTCCTCGCCCCCGCTGGCGAAGCGCAGTTCGGCTCCCCATTCACCGTCACCGGTGTCGCGGTCCACATCAAGCGCGGTCCGATCCACATCGAGCGGTCGGTCGTCTTCTGCCTTGCCCTCGCCGATCAGCTGATCAACTGGCGACGATTCGAGGGAGGTCCGGCGCAGTTCGGTGTCTTCGACCACCACTGCTTCGGCCGGCGCGCCTTCGCCCACTTCGAGCAAGGGATTGGCGTCGAGCGCATCGCCAATGAAAGTCTCGATCTCAAGGTTCGACAGCGCCAGCAGCTTGATCGCCTGCTGCAGCTGGGGGGTCATCACCAGCGATTGCGATTGGCGGAGATCGAGGCGGGGACCGAGGGCCATTGGCTAATGAGCGTTAGGTCAGCTGCGGGCCTTCGACAGGCTCAGGCCGAGCGGGCCTAGTGGCAGTTCCCATCCCCGCTCAGGCTGAGCCTGTCGAAGCCCCAGCAAGCCAGAAACATGCCTCACAGCGTGAACCCTTCGCCCAGGTACAGGCGGCGAACGTTCTCGTCCTGGACCAGGTCTTCGGGACTGCCGGCAAACAGCACCTGCCCACCATAGATGATGCAGGCGCGATCAACGATGTCGAGCGTTTCGCGCACGTTGTGATCGGTGATCAGCACCCCGATCCCGCGCTGCTTGAGGTCTTTTGCCAGGTCGCGGATGTCGCTGATCGAGAGCGGATCGATCCCGGCGAAGGGTTCGTCGAGCAGCATGATCGAAGGCTTGGCAGCCAAGGCCCGGGCAATTTCGCAGCGGCGACGCTCGCCGCCCGACAGCGCCATCGCCGCCGCCGAGCGCAGCCGGGTCAGTCCGAACTCGCCCAGCAGCCGCTCCAGCTCTTCAGCGCGGGTCGCGGGGTCAGGCTCAACCAGTTCGAGCACGCAGGAGATGTTCTGTTCAACCGTAAGTCCTCGAAAAATTGAGGTTTCCTGCGGCAGGTAGCCCAGCCCCAGGATCGCCCGGCGGTACATCGGCAGCGTGGTGACATCGACCCCGTCCATCAGGATCCGGCCCGAATCCGGCTTCACCAGCCCCATGATTGAATAGAAGCAGGTCGTCTTGCCCGCGCCGTTGGGACCCAGCAGGCCCAGCACCTCGCCTTTGCCGACCGACAGCGAGATGTCGGTCAAGACGGCGCGTTTGTCATAACTCTTGGCGATCGAAATCACCTCAAGCCCGCCCTGCGGGATCGGCTGGGCCGCGCTGACGTTCGGGGCGGGATGGGTCTCGATCGTGGTCATCGTTGTTGCGATTTAGGTGCTCGTTTCGGTCACGGCAAGCGCGCAGGGATCAAACTGGCAGGTTTCTTGCACGCTGCGCAACAGGCAGCAATGCGCACGAATGCTTAACGACGCTTGCTAGTGGGCTCTATCGATGGTTTACTCATCGGTGGGGACATAAAGAGAGGGGTCGGTCATGGCGAAGGCTTGGAACGAACCGGGGGCTGCCGCGCACGGGCAAACAAAGCCGCTCGATTGGCGCAAGAAGATGAGCGACAACATCGCTTATGCGCTGCTGGTCTATACCGCCCTGCAGATTTTTGTGACGATGGGCGCGCTCGAAGGAAAGGGCGGATCGCTGTTGCCCTATGCGGCGTTGATCATCCTGGTCGCCGGGATCATTCCAGCCTGCCGCCGCTTCGAAAAGCGCTGGAACCGGCTGAGCGACACGCAGGCCGCTGACCCCGAATTCGGCAGATATTTCCGCCGCGACCGGATGTGGCTGTGGCTGCTGGCGTTCGGCTTGCCTTTCATCGTCACCGTGATGTTCAAGGGTTTGGCGCTGGCCTTCGGCTGATTGCGCTTTCTGCCGGCGAACCCTACATCGGCGGCCTGCAACCGCCGGAGTAACCCTTTTCCATGCTGAGCCCATCAGCCGCCCAGGACCGCGCTGCTGCGCTGATCG
>Ga0209023_10006702_pt1 | contig 12066 bp, 20 predicted proteins | sample LakOneMetagenome_FD_187468 | JGI IMG/M metagenome (GOLD analysis project Ga0209023, IMG submission 187468) | Freshwater and sediment microbial communities from Lake Erie, Canada (SPAdes) (version 2) | ecosystem: Environmental > Aquatic > Freshwater > Lentic | place: Lake Erie, Canada...
GCCAGTATCGAAAGAGTGGCGGCTGTGGCCTGCTGCCGGTTCCGTGGACAGGCACTTAAGCTAATCCAGCCTTTCTCTCGAACTCAATAGGGCTGAGATACCCGAGCGTCGAATGCCGGCGCTTGGGATTGTAGAGACGCTCAGTGTAATCGAACACATCGGTCTTGGCTTGTGCCCTGGTGCGATACGTCTTGCGCGCAGTACGTTCCGTCTTGAGCGAGGAGAAGAAGCTCTCCATCGCCGCATTGTCCCTGACATTGCCTGATCTGCTTATGGAGCAGGAGACGCCATTGTCTACAAGCAACAGCCGGTACGGCTCGCTGGTATATTGGCTTCACTGATCCGAGTGACGCAGCAGGGCCTTGGGCTTGCCGCGCCGCCAGATGGCCATGAGGAGTGCATCGGTCACGAGTTGAGCCGTCATCGACGCGCTCATCGACCAGCCGACCACACGGCGCGAGAACAGATCGATGACCGCTGCTACATAGAGCCAGCACTCGGCTATCCAGATGTAGGTGAAGTCAGCGATCCACTTGCTGTTTGGAACTGGAGCGTGGAACTGCCGGTCCAGCACATTGGGCGCAATGGCACTCGCCATCCGCTGCCCTGTGTCGGGTGGCAGATAGCGCCTGCGGGGCCTGGCCCGCATGGCATTCTCCCGCATCAGGCGTTCAATGCGGTGAAGGCCCAGGTTGAAGCCTTCAGCCAGAACATCGCGCCAGACAGGTCGGGCGCCGTAGGTCCGGTCACTGGCCGTGAAGCTGTGCCGCATGACAGACAGCAGGTCCAGCAAGATGGATGTGGAATGAGACGCACTCACACATTGCTGCGCAAGTACTTGGCGGGCTCGACCATCACGTCTCAGTCTCGACTGAATTGCCTATGCTGTCGATCCCTCAGCCACTCATCCCCCTGCCCCCTCCTCTCAGCCTCACGCCAGGCTACCTCCTCCTCCGGCGGCATCCTCTTCGAGACATAGCGCCACGCCAGCGGCAGCAGCGCCTTCGCCACCCGTGACCCGAACTCGATCCAGAGGGAGGGTCGCTGCGCCACGAGGAACGCCCCGGCACCAAGGTCTATAGTGGCGGCGATGGCGTCATGTTGCCGTCACTTTCGGTGGTTAGGTCAGGATCACAAGCCGATCTTATCGGCTCAGGCGGAGAGCGATCTCGGATGTACAGACGCGCCGCCCGACGTCCGGCGCATCGGAATTTTTCGAGCCGCAGTCTGCCGCCGCTGGCTCAGGGCTTGTCTCTCTTTTTGAGCCGCTGCTCTCTCAGCCATTCATCCCCCTGCCCCGCCTCTCGGCCTGACACCACTCAGCCTCTTCCTCCGGCGATATCCTCATCGAGACGTAACACCACGCCAGCGGCAGCATGCCTCGGACAGGCGACCCCTGCCGCGGGGATCTTGCGAAGCAGCATTCGGGGAGCTTGCCCTCAAATCGCCGCCGTAGGGGTTCATATTGGAAGTTCAAGTCATGGAGGGCTTACCCATGGACCTTGACACCATCGTGCACGAACTGGTCGGCATCGTGATGGCCCAGAGCAATAGCCGTATCGTCGAGATGGACGACATGGTCTTGGCGCTCGAGCACATGTTCCCCGACATTCCCGAAGCCAGAATTGCCATGAGCGTGGTCAGGGATGTCGAACAGCGTGACGGCGCCATTGCCTGGATCGGTCACGCCTGAACCGCCCGGGCTTCCGAGCCATAGCCAGGCGTTCATCTTCTCTTTAGAGGCTTCCGGCTTCCATGACGGTGCCGCGGCGATTCGTGCGTCGGCTGCACAAGTGTGGAGCGTTGCGTTGAACGTCATAAATTTCGAGGACCGGCTCGCCGCGCGTCTCGCCCGGAGGGCGGCAGCCTACGGCATGGATGTCGTTCGCGAACCCGCCGGAACCTGGGCGCTTCTTGCATGGGGCTTCAAGTCGCCGGAACTTTCAGGCGTCACGCTGCGGGAAATAGAGGCCGATCTCGATCTCTGCGATGAACAGGAACTTCAGTCATCATCGGAAATGGGCGACGCATAGAGCCGCGGCAGCCGGTCCTCGGCAGCGCGCTCATGGACATGTTCCGATGTCGCGGCGGCAAGGCTACGGTATGAGTTCGATCGTGAGATACAGCCCGCCGTAACAGTAGTTGGATGTGGTCGAAGACGTCTGGGCCACATAATTTCCGGCGTAGGCGCCATTGGTATCCCAGATGCGGACGTAGTTGGCGTTGATGCGGCTGGTGCGTCCGGTCGGCGCGTTCGGCTGGCCGGAGGCGATAGTGCTGATTGGAGCGCCCAGACCGACGATCCACTTGGTATCCGTGGTGTCCAGCACGGTGAAGGCCGGCCACGTGATCGACGTTACCACATTGGTGTTGGTGAACCGCTGGCCGTTGTTGCCAACCTGAAAGACATTCCGATAGACAGCCACGCCCATCGTGACGCTCGAGGAGTTTGTCCAGGTGCCGCTGACGGTCGCACTGTCGGTTGCGAACTTGTATCCGACGATACCATAGGCATTGCTGGCGTTGCCCGTGTAGATAACAGTCCACCCTGCCGGAGCGGACGGCAGTGAGTTGGCGCAGGACTTGATGATGAATATCAGGTCCCCAGCCTGATGCGCCGGAATAGGAATCGTGGTCGCGGTCGTGCTGGCGGATGATCCGCCGCCGACGTAAGCGATCGTTCCCGGGACACGCGCGCTGCTCCTGAACATCCCCATCGTGATGGGCATGGCCAGCAGATTCTTCGAAAACTCGATGTTCCGGGGCTTGATGATCGCGGGTTTGGGCGGGAGCGAAACACCCGCCTCTGCCGGAAGGATCAGACCTGAGGCAAGCGTCGCCGCCAGCAAAGCCTTGTTCATCATATGGGGATGTCTCCAGGGAGGATCAGAACGTGCCGCCGTCGAGGCTCACGCCATCGATCGCACCGCCGGTGATGGCGACGGAGCCTGCGTTCTGCGTGGCCATGGTGCCGAGCCCGAGGTTGGTGCGGGCCGCGGCGGCACTGGCGAGATCCGACAGGTTCGCCGACTTCTCGGCCTTCAGGGCGAGGGCGTTGGTCACGGTGGAAGCGAAGTTCGCGTCGTCGCCAAGGGCGGCCGCCAGTTCGTTCAGGGTGTCGAGGGCGCCGGGGGACCCGGCGATGAGGGCCGCGACGGCCGCGGCGACGAAGCCCGTGGTGGCGATCTGGGTGCTGCTGGTGCCCGCTGCGGCAGTGGGCGCTGTCGGCGTGCCGGTCAGGTCGGGAGACGCCAGCGGCGCCTTGGCGGCGAGGGCCATATCGAGCCCGGTCACCTCGGATGTCGGATGGGTGTGCGCCGCCGGTGTGAAGCTCGAGGGCTTGCCGGTGACACCCGTCCATGCCACGGCATCGGCCGTTTCCGCTGCATCGACCTTGCCATTGTTGGTGGTGTCATAGACGGACTTCAGCATGTCGCCAGCCCCGGCGCCAGCAAGCGCGTCCTGCACGAAGGCGGTGGTGGCAATCTGGGTGGTATTGGTGGCAGGCGCGGCGGTCGGCGCAGTCGGCGTGCCGGTGAATCCGGGAGAGGCCAGCGGCGCCTTGACGGTTAGCAGCGTCTCCTGCTGGCTCTTGCGAACAAGATCCGTGCCGCCGGTGGCATCCTGGGAAGACTTCGGGACGGTGGAGAAGGTCTTGGCGCCGCCCACCGTCTGGCTGGACGAGAGATCAACGAAAGCACCCTTGCCCGCCAGTGGAATGACCGAGGTGGCATTGCCCGAGCCATCGTCGCCCTTGCCAACGTAAAGCGTATCGTCGACCTCATTGTGGGCAAGTTCGGCCGACTTGAGGGCGGAAGGTGCTCCGGGTACGCCGGAAACGCGGCGTTTGATGCGAATGACGTTTGCCATGTGAAGTGTCCTTCATGTTGCAGTGAGATCAGAAATTTCCGCCGTCGAGCACGAGACCGGACTCGATGTCTCCCGGCGGTCCCTGGGGTCCCGCCGGTCCGGCGCTCCCCTGATCTCCCGGCAGCCCCGGGCTCCCCAGAATGCGGATGGAAACCGGAGCCGAGGCCACGCGCACCATCACCTCCGCATCTGAATGGACCCGGAGCCTGATCGGCCCGGTGGCCTGCCGGCATGAGAGGACGCCCTTCATCCGGAGCGTCGCGTGACGGGCTGGACGACGGGAATCTCGAGAATGAAGGCGAGGTGGCGCGGGGGAACAAGATGGGTGCGCACGAGGTCAACCACGGCGGATCCGGGGACGAGATGTTCCGTGGCAGCCGGGGACACGACCAGTTCCAGCACGGTGTCCGACCGGCGCAGGAGGCCCCCGTTTGCCGTTGTGAGGGTGGCCAGGACACCCGACGCGCTGACCCTGGCGCGCAGCTGGCCGGCAAATGTCGCGCCCGCGGGGAACAGGGCACTCTCCGCCTCGATCTGCAGCCGGTACTCGTAGCCGATGATGATGGCCGGGCCGTCGACGACAGTCGTGCTCATGGCTTCCACCCGCAGATTTTCGCGCCCGCCTCGTTGTGGGACGCGATCTGCTCCTTGGTCTGCCGGGTGAGCACATCGTGGCGCGAGGGCCTGATGGGCTGCGCCCAGTCGCAGTCGCTTTTCAGACGCGGATCAGTCGCGCATCCAGCGATCGAGACGGCGATCAAGAGCAGCGTCGCTGTCAGTCTGTATGTCATGCCGGATGTCTCCTGATTGGCGTTGGGCCTTGTCGCGGACCTGGGCGCGCTTCGCCTCCCAGGAGGCCTTGCCGGCAGCGCGGCCCCGAAGCCACGCAACGCCGAGGGCGGCAACGAGGGCGGAGGCCAGCACGGCCCAGCCAGAGATGCGCGACCACAGGCCTGAGAGAAGGGACAGGAGGAAGGTCAGCATCAAGGGGTCCTTCCGGTGCGATAGTCCTCGATGCGGGCAGAACGAGCCTTGAGCGCCAACACGATGACCACGAGGAAAATGATTGCCCCGGCCCACGGGAGGATGGGGCTGAGCCACTCCGTGAGGTTCAGGAGCGCTGCACTGCGCTCGGTCACATCCTTCGCCCGCTCGGCGGTCTCGACCGCAGGTGCAATGGCCGAGGCGGCGACACCCGCCACGCCGATGACGCCCGACGCAATCTGGCCGTTCGAGGCCTTGAGGATCCGCGAACCTTCAGGTTTGCCGGTTGCACGTTGGGGCGACACCGCCCGCGGCTTCGCCGTCTGCAGCGCCGCGACGAGGGCCGGATCGATGTCGGGCGTGAGCGGCAAGCCATTGTCGGCCCGGAAGGCGAGAACGGCCGCCCGCGTGCGGGCGCCATAGCTGCCGTCGATGTTGCCGACCTCGTAATAGCCGAGGTCCTTCAGCTGCTGCTGCACCACGCGCAACTCCGGCCGGGCTGGAGAACGGAAGCCGATCGCCCGGCGGATGCCGAGGACCTTCGATTTTGGGTACCGGGTGACGGAGACAGCGTTCAGCTGGTTGCCACCGAGCACCTCCACCTGCTGGCCGACGGTGCGAAGGAAAAAGGCGACGTGACCCTGCCAGCCGGACGCACCTCGGCTCAGAACGACGACATCGCCCTCCTTCGCCTGGTCGAGGGAAGATACCTTCTCGCCCCAGGCGAGATAGGAGCGGGCATTGAGCTTGCGCGTGGACGAGATGCCGGACCTTTCGAGGCAATGGCCGACGAAGGCTGCGCACCAGGCCATCTCGTCGTGCTCGACCCAGTCCTGGCCGATGGTGCGGTACATCTCCATGATCTTCGGGTTGTCCGCGGGACCGTTGACTTCCCTGGTGCCGAGATAGCCGCGGGCAGTTTCAAGCGGGGTCGTCATGCAAGGCCTCCTTGTCCCCGGAGGCCTCACACCGCCGGGATGGGTTGATATCGATGTTGCAAAGGGGGTGGAGTGCGCGTCCTTCAGGACGGCTTCTGGGTCAGGTGCTCGAGCAGAAAGTCGTGAAGCTTGTCGATCTTGCCTTCGATGGCGTCGAAGTGCCGTGTGATGGCGGGCTGGTCGATTTTCGCCATGTCGAGTTCCAGCATGCCGACGCGGGAACGGATCTCGTGGATATCGGTGCGGATCGAGGCAATGTCCCGGATGACCTGCTGGCCGCGGTCGGGAACCAGGGCCTCCCAGAGCTTGGTCATGGCCAGCAAGGCGCCGGCAACGCCGCCGAGTCCCACGATGAAGTAGACGACCGTGACGAGGCCGTCGGTCCAGTCCTGGGTCATTCGGCCCCTCCCTGTTGCGAGCCGCCTTGCGATGCAGGCGCCTTGAGGTCGAGCGTGGTGACGAAGCCCCCGCCCCGCGAATAGGCATGGGTGACGGTCTCGATCCGCCAGGGGCCGTCGATCCCGGACCTGGCACCCGTGACGATGCAGAGGCCGTCCGGAATGGCCGTGGTGTCGCCCTCGATCGTCACCGACCCCTCGCCGGCATCGCGCTCGGAGGTCGCCTTGTCGGAGCCGGTCTGCTGGCTGGCCTCTTCGCTGTCAGGCTTCGCATAGCGATGATCGAGGCGAGCCGAGACCTTGAGGCTCGTCCCCTCCTCCTTCTCCTGCCAGCCGGCCTGTTTCGGATCGTACCAGCGGGCGCGCACGGCGCTGAACTGGGCGCGGGCAAGCGCCGGCGCCATGTCCCAGCTGTGGAGGTTCTTCCCCCACGCCGCAATGACGGCTGCCGTATAGGCCCCTCCGCGCTTCGACAGGAAGGCCCTCGTGCCCTGGACGCGAAAATTGCCGCCGATCTCGCGCGCCAGCCGCTCGCCCATGTGGATGAAGCTCTCATCGCGCATCTCGAAGTATTTGCGCTTGATGGACTTTAGGTCGGGGTCGACCTCCACCTCCGTGATCCCAGCGGTCTTGCCGGCAGCCTTCAGGATGTCCTCGACCGGCATGTCATCGAAGTGCCGCTGCTGCGGCTCCTTGGGCTTCTTCGTGGTGTCGACGCCTTTCGCAGTGATCGAGAGTGTGCGTCCGCTGCGGGATCCAGACGATCGCACTTCATCGACGGTGCCGGTGAACACGGTGCGGAGCCCCTGGTCCTCCCAGCCCAGCGCCACGATGACCGACGCGCCGATGGCGGGAAGGATGATGCGGCCATCGGTATCGTCGATCTCGAGGTTGGCGGTGTCGGAATGGGTCCCGACCTTGTCGGAAACGGTGAGCGAGATCAGCACCGGCATCAGCGTGGAGGTGATGTTGGTGCCGGCCACCATCACCATGAACTGCGCGCGCTTCGACATGGTGCCTCACCAGAGACGGATGGGATCGAGCAGTTGCGGTTCGCGCGGCGTGGGCACGGGAATGTCGAGGACGGTTCCCAGCGGCAGGACGATCCCTGCCCCGGCAAGTCCCGGATTGTGGTCGAGGATCTTCTCAACGAGACCCGGCATCGGCCGCCGGAACCTGCGCCAGACCAGAAACGACACGGTGAGGCCGTCGCCCTCGACTGTGATCCGCTCGATGACCTCGCTCATGAGAACAGGCCCGACAGGAGCGAGAAGTAGGAGCCGTTCGAGGGCTTCGATGACCGCTTCACGGATATGTCGATCTCGATCACCTGTCCCACCCCTTTCGCGTCCAGATAAGTCGAGCGCTCGTCGACCTTCTCGATGACGACCCAGCCCATCTGGGCGCCGTCGCCCCGCATCAGGTACTGGGGCTTTCCGGACGCCCGCGCCTGGGCGAGCTTCTTCAGGTCCTCGAGTCCGCCGAAGCGGCGCGGGAAGATGCGGGCGTGCAGCGTCCAGACCTCGGGCCCGTCGCCCACCCATTCGAGCGGTGGACGGGTCCCAAGCACCGGCTTCTCAGCAAATGAGGTCTCGTGGCCATGTTCGTATTCGGTGGCGTTGAACGGCCAGACCTCGAACTGGATGGGACCCAGCACCATCAGCATCAGGCAAACCTCAGGCCGGCATCGGCATAGACGCCGCGGAACACCTCGCGCACTTCGCGCTTCAGAACGCTCCGCACCTGGGCGGTGATCTCGGCCGCATCCGCCGCGGAGGTGTTGTGGAACGTGAAGGGCCCGATGGTGACGGCGGGTCCGCCGCCGCTGCCATTGGCATGGACATAGCCCGACCGGCTGGGGGTGATCAGTTCCGGCCCCCGCTCGCCCACGAGGTAGCGACGCCCGGCACGGATCGACCCACCTGCCGCGCGCGCTTCCGTGGACTTCGCCTTGTCGGCCTCGCCACCGCCGAGCCCGAGCATGCCCCGGACCGAACTCGCGGCATTGGTGATGGGGGCGAGCAGCGAGGCGACCTGGCCGTCGAGCCAGGCCTTGAGATCGGCGAAGACCTGCACCATGCCGTCCCATAGCGCCTTGATGAGCGCGTAGCCGGCGGAGAAGAAGGCGCCTGCCAGCTCTCCCAGCTTCACCGTGACGGAGCGGATGCCGGCAATGAGCCGGTCGGCGACGTCGTAGCCAGCACGTTCCCACTGCGCCTTCTGTTCTTCTGAGAGCGTCTCGCGGCTGAACCAGCCCGACAGCGAGGAGAAGAAGCTGCTCACATATTGCGATGCCCCCTGCCAGGCGCCGGAGATCCGGCTTCCCAGCGAAGCCAGCATGTCGAAGAGCGGCTGGGCCAGCCTCAAGGCGGGTGCCAGTTCCTCGCCCAATCTTGCCGCCACACCGGAAAACACCGCGGAGATGCGGTCCCAGTACTTCCAGACCGAGTAGCCCGCCGCGGCGAGCGCCGTGACGGTCACGACGATCGTCCCCCACACAGGCGCCGAGATCGCACCCAGTGCTGCTCCAATGGCCGCAAGTCCCGTACTGATCCCCGCGACACCCGGCACGGCCAGCGCCATGCCCTTGAGGCCAGCGGCAATAGTTCCAAGCGTGCCCAAGGACTGCCCGCTCATGGAAGCCAGGGCCGTCTGCAGCCCGATCATCTCGGTGGCGGCCATTCTGGCCCCGATTGCTGCACGGCCCACCGTGTTGAAGCCGAAGGACAGGACGCTCAGGGCCCCGCCACGCCCCATGAGACCGATGAAGCGGAGCCCTGCCAAGGCCGCCCGGAAGCCGACGAAGGCCGCCGTGGCGGTCACGACCTTGCCGGTCAGTCCCGGATAGGCGGCTGCGAGCTTGGTCAGCTGGTCAACGAGGGGTGTCACCAGGACGATGAGATCGGAAAGGATCGGGATGATGGCGTTGCCCAGCGTGATCTTGAGGTTGGTCAGCACGTTGTCGAAGCGCTGGACGGCACTGCCGAAGGTCTTGTTGCGGTTGGCGAACTCCTTAAAGGAGGAACCCGCATAATTGGACTCCTCCGCCACGAGCCCGATCGACGAGCGGACGAGATCGAGGTTGGTGAGCAGCGGCCCCAGTCCGCGGGCCTCGTTGCCGAAGAGCTTGCTGGCGATTGCCGCCTGTTGCTCCTTGGGCAGCTTCGACAGACGCTCGAGCACATCGACGGTGGTGCCGACCGCATCCTCCTGCATGCGCTTGGCGGTCTTGACCGCATCGAGGCCAAGGGCCTTGAAGGCGCCGCGCTGCGCCTTGGTGGCGGCGGTGCCGTGGGTGAGCGCCAGCCCCATGTTGCGGAACGACGTCGCCGCGACTTCCGTCTCCGCACCCGCCGAGATCATCGCGGAGGCAAAGGCCGCCGTCTGCTCCGCCGTGAAGCCGAACATCTTGGACTGGGCGCCGACGCGGCGGACGACATCGAGGATCTCGGCGGCTGACGAGGCTTGCGCGTTGGAGAGATGGTTCATGGCATCCGACAGCCGGACCGTCTGGTCGATGCTGAGGTTGAGCCCCGTCATCATCTTGGCCATGGCGGTGCCGGCCTCATCCGCCGTGATGTCGAAGGCCACGCCAATCTTGGCGGCGGCCTCCGTGAACTTGACGAGATCCGCACCTGCAATGCCGGCCTGACCGGCCGCGGCGGCGATCTCAGCGAGACCGTTGACGCTCAGCGGCACCTCGCGCGACAGGTTCATCAGGCCCTTCTGGAAGTCGACGAAGGCCTGGGGTGTCGGGAAGTCGACGACCTTCTTCACATCCGCCATGGCGCTCTCGAAGCGGGTCGCCTCTTCCACCGGCGCTCCGATGGCGGTCTTCAGCGTGTAGTAGCCGGCGATGGCATCGGCGAGCCCCATCCGGGCGTCGGCGAGCGCCCGGTTGTTGCGGCTGATGGCGGCATCGAGCCGGTCGCCGAAGCCTATCTTCTGACCGTTGGCGTCCTTCACGGTCCTGGAGATCCCGAGCAGGCTCCGCCCGACGGCGCGCGCCGGGGCCGACACCTTGTCGAGAAGCTCGACGATGAGCTGGGTGGTCTGGCTCGCCATTGGCTCCTCCGGAAACCCGCCGCCGGGGCGTTCCTATTCTCGTTGCAAGGTGCCGGTCCCTCGCGCATGACGAGCGGCAATTGGCTGCCGGGCCACCGGCAGCAGTCGGAGGCAGCGAGACGATGGCACGCAAGTCACTGCAACAGATCAAGGCCAGCCGTCCGGCTGCCGACCGCCGCAAGATCGAGACCACGACCGAAGAGGACATTGCCCGCCATATGTTTGAGGACGGCGAGGTACCGCCGGCGCCTGAGCTAGGCCGCAAGGAAGGGGAACAAGAGCGGTAGACAGATTGTATTGTATTTTGCGATACGAACTGCTATCTAGCGATCGAGGAGATTGCCATGACCGCCGCCAGCGAACGCAAGGAATACCCGATTTCGATGCGCCTGCCCGAGGCCGACGTCGCGATGATCGATCGTGCGGCCAGCTTGCGGGGCCGTTCGCGCACCGATTTCGTGCGCGATGCGGCAGTGCGTGCAGCCGAGGAGGTGGTCATGGAAAACCGCCTCATCCGCATGAGCCCCGAGGGCTTTGCCGGCTTCATGGATATTCTATCCCGTCCGGCGGCACCTGTCCCGGAGATGGCCGAACTGACGAAACGGCCTGCGCCGTGGGAACCCGGTTACGTCGCGAAACGGTGACCCTTGCCGATCTCAGCGCCGGAACCGATTGCCGCAACACATGACGTCTCTGAATTCTCCTGCGGCCAGGCGACACTCGATCACTGGCTGAAGACCAGGGCTCTCTCCAATCAGCAGAAGGGCTTCACCGCCGTCATAGTCGTCCATGAGGCCGGACGCGTCGTCGGATATTATGGCCTGGCCCCCACTGCGGTGGTTCCTTCGCTCCTGCCGCGCGCGGTGCGCACGGGCCAGCCGCCCGATCCGGTTCCCTGCCTGCTTCTCGGCCAGCTCGCCACCGATCTCCAATGGGCAGGACGCGGCATCGGCACCGGTCTTCTGAAGCATGCCCTAACACGTTGCGTGCAGGCCGCGTCCCTGATCGGCGGGCGCGCCCTGATGGTCAATGCGATCGACGAGGAGGCGGCACGCTTCTGGAGCCGCCGCGGCTTTGTCACAACGAAGGACGATCCACTGATCCTGTTCCGCTCCATCGCCGACATCGCCGCATCGCTCGAACAATAGTCGCGACGAACTTCCACGGGGCGGGCATTTTCCGCCGCCGGAGTATGCTGCAACCATCAATCCCGTTCGATGCTGGAAACCGCCTGCCCGCTCAGGCGCTGTGCCTGCGCGTGCCACAACAGCGCCTCGCGCCAGTCCATGTCGTCGAGGGCGGTGAGCGGTGTCGACAGGACGTGCGCGATGTCGGCGATCACGCCCCGCCAGCTGCCGGCACCCTGGCCCCCTCGAAAAAACCGGCAATCACCTCGGAGGCGCGTGCGAAGTCGGTGGCGTCCATCTCTTCGACAGCCGCCTCGGGGATCCCCGCGAGCAACGACAACAGGGCCGCACCCTGGTCGAGTTGCGAGGCCTTGCCCTGGGTGACCTCCTCGAGCGCACGGAGGTCACGCACCTTCGGGCGCCGGATGGACAGCTCGGTGATGGTTTCTCCCTCGACGGTAACAGGAACGCCGAGGACGACAGTCGTGCAGGCAGTCATGACGGTACTCCTCAGCCGGTGGTCGGAATGCGCAGGATGCGGCGCTCGTCATCGATCTGTGAGGTCCCGTCGAGCCGCCAGTCGCCCGAGAAGAAGTCCCAGAACAGCTTCTCCTTCTCGCCGAACCACAGCTCGTAGTGCATGACCTCGTTGATCGAATAGTCATGGCCCATCAGCTCGCCGCG
>Ga0209023_10006703_pt1 | contig 12066 bp, 7 predicted proteins | sample LakOneMetagenome_FD_187468 | JGI IMG/M metagenome (GOLD analysis project Ga0209023, IMG submission 187468) | Freshwater and sediment microbial communities from Lake Erie, Canada (SPAdes) (version 2) | ecosystem: Environmental > Aquatic > Freshwater > Lentic | place: Lake Erie, Canada | collected...
ACCGTTGGAGGTGGGAGGGGGATGACAATATCACCTACGCCCAGAATCTTGGATTGCCCTTCACTACCGCCTCCACAACCAGTCATCAGAAAGCTGATTGATAAAGCAATTCCTGATAATATTTTTTTATTTCCATTAAAAGTTTTCATTTTCTTTCTCATATTGTCTAAATCAGAAAAACATCAGTGATATTGTTAATAATATCTTTACAATATGGGGTTTATTATTTACTTATACTTCGTTGTTATCTGTGCGGTAGCAAACATATTGGAAGCTATTTTTTGTACAATATTTTTTATTTAAATTATTGATTTATCATTCAAAAAATAAATAGACTAGAATGTTGTAATTTTGGTGTTATGCACTTCTACATTAAAAATGGTTAATGGGTTGCGCTGGTATTGTGTGGTTTTCAACTGAATTAAATGCTTTGTTTCAGACGAAAAAAAAGCCTCAATGTAGTTAACATTGAGGCTTTTTTTGTATCTAAACACAGCTTTGAAACAATATGGTCAGAGCGGGCTATAAACATTTTGCTTATATCATTGTATTTTATTAACTTAATAGTTTTTTGAAAATACAAGTACCAGCAAAAGTACCAACAACGTTCAAAAGTACTTCTCTGAATCCACTTTAACTGACCATATCGTAATCCTTTTAGCTTATTCACTCAATGGTGCTACTGGTACATTGTGGTCATCAGCTTAGGAGATGGAATTTTTACTTCCAGTCCGTAAATGGGACTGGAAGCGGGTGCTAGGTTAGTCGATTTTGAAGCAATATCTATATTCGATATGAAGCTAGTACATCGTTGAGTTATTAGAAAATACTTACCAATACTGGCCTGCCTCAAGCAGGTCATTTTTTATGCCGAAATTTGATCAATCTGCTTAAAACAAAAAATTAATGCAGGCTAGGTGATATGAATCTTGGTCGAGACCATGTGAATGTTGGGGAGTAGGATATTCATAAGAGCGATAGAGATAATTATTTTAAGGATTAAAGAGTTCATTACCGTGTAAACATTCAGACTTTTCTTATTGAACCTAACATACAAGTCGAAATTTCTAATTAAATTCAGGATCGGTATGTTTAATTTCGTCATTTTTGTAACTAAGACTAACAATTAAGCAACAAAGATAGTGCGTTTTGTGCCTAAAGTTTCTGTTAAAAGATAACTATGTTAGTTTGAAAAGTATGTGGTCTTTGTGGTTAATTTTGTCAAAAAAATAAACCAATCAATGGGATATGGTTTATTTGATGATCATGAGCTTGTCTACAGTTGTTTCTTCGGTGTCGAAACTCATGTAGCTGTTTATGCGATTTCTGAACCCTGACTGTAATTTACTTTATTTTTTGATGTAAGGCAATATTGTGTGGAGATGTGTCGCATGGCAATAAAGTATCAGCTCAGGAATAAGCATCTGGAGACATTGATTGAGGATCTCAAACTTCATATGTCGAATTATGACAAGCATTATAACCCTGTATTAGAGGGTGAGCGATTTCACGATATTGATTTTACCAAATTATTGAAGATTGAAAAGTTCATCACTTCGGTCATGATGAACAAGAGGAGGATGTACGAAGAAAGATTGCCTTCTCCATTGGCTAAAGATTTCGACCGACTTGAGATTTCGTTGTTTCAAAAGCAGCCATTACGTGCAGTCCTCAAAGGTAGATCAGAAGTGTTTGGCATATATCTAAAAACTCTTTTCGAGGTCTTTGCGAGGGATGTTGATCATCTATTCGACGAGAGCTCACCATATACTGGTGGCTATCATCGTAATGCCCATGGACAGATATTCCGAATGAGTGGTCATACGGTTGAAGAGAAGAATGCACTTAACTCAGCTGTTGATGAGTTTCGGGCTCGTATCAAGTTGGATGAGTTCAAAGATAAATTGGATAAAGAGAATACTAAGGTTAGAAGACGTTATGACACAGCTAAAACCCATCTTGATGATCTCTTTCAAAAGCATGGGGAGCTCACTTTCATTTGCTTGGATTTGGTCTTCATCAAGGAGAGAAGAGGAGGTTCTTTGGTACTACCTTTGTTAGAAGTGCCCCGAAGTTTGACTGCAGATGAGCTACAGGTCTTTTCTACCAAGCTGTTTCGCAATGGTAAGAATCATCATTCATTGAAGGATCGGGCTGGATTTTTTCAGAAATGGGAATATAGCTTGGACAAGGGGCGTTATAGCCGTTGTATCTTTGTTTACCCGACAAAGTTGGTGGCCGATAATGATACTTTGATCGAGTCCCTTTATAACTACTGGAATGATAATATTACCGATGGAGCTGGGAGTATTCATAAAGCCAAACTTTCCAAAGAGCTTAAAGAGTTTAACAAAACGTACTGTACAATTTCGAAGCGTGAAGAGAATAAAATTGAGCAGTTCAAGAGTCGCGTACTGCTCTACATGACGCATATCGACCAGTATTATAAGCCACTTCAACTTAACGACTTCTCTAACTTGTTTAATCGCAGCGAGGGTACGGTTAGTGTCCGAGAAAGTGCGGATGATGAGTAGTTGTGTTGTTGGTCTAAATTGCAATAATAGTGGACTGAGCCATCAAGCATGACTTGAAATACGGGGCATGCTTTTTGCTCCCATGATTCTGACTGATACGATGAACAGACCATCTGCACAAAAAATGATAACCCAAGGACATAGTACGAGCTGAATCCCTTCGTACGTCATTGCACCGTATTGGTAATCCGAATGGACAGCTCTCCAACCTCACAATGGAGAAATCACTATGTCCAGCCAAAACCAACCGATCCGTAGAATCCTGCGCATCAAACAAGTCATCGAACGCACAGGACTGTCACGTTCTACTATCTATGATTGGATGAATCCCAAATCGAAACGTTACGACAACAGCTTTCCACAGGCATTCAAACTCAATGCCAATGCAACCAAAGGCACAGGTTCAGTAGGGTGGCTAGAGTCAAGCATTGACGAATGGATTGAGCTTCGCATGGCAGCTCATTGACCGATGAAATTGCCATTAAATCTCATATGGCAAGCCTCATTCTTCCCGACTAACTTGCATCTTATATTTTTGTCCGATGCGATCCAATATCTCTGGTGATCCGACAACGCCTTCTATACAGCCTCCAAAATTCTCTAGCGATATGGTGATGGTGAACCGTGGTAATAATATTATTACTATGATCACTACTCACAGTATAAGCATCTCACTAGGGCATCGTGCAACACATCCTCCTATCGGTCATGGCAACACTCTCTGAGTAATTCACTCAGCACATGAGTGCCTGATGTCATTTCTTCAATCAACGTATGTCCAGTGCACAGAGTCACAGCACATTCTTGGCTATGGTCAAATCGTGCCTGCTCAAAGCAGTCAGCACGACGGGTATGTGATTGCTTGGAAAATATGGCAGGAGTCCAAGGATGAGATTAAACATCGCTGAGAAGGCTCACCCGTCTGACACCTCGACCAACATACCGAGGAATATTTCAATGAGCAACAATCAACAAGACAAGCAAGCCCAACGTAATCAACGCATCAAAGCAACGCTATCTAAAAATACCTTCGGGTATTTAGATGCCTGTGAGTACACGGACGAAGATGAATCCCCGATATTGGAGTTACTTCAGTATTTTGAAGAGGTGACGAAAGAACTGCGTGAATGTCACTTGCCAGTATTTCGACTAATCCAACGTCAAGGCCAACGTGGGCAGTACACCCTTAAGAGAGGATCTGATGTGGATCGGATCCTACAGGCTGTAGAGCTGATCCCCCAGTTGCAGTACCTTTGTCCTGATCATGAATTCAACCCCTACGTTGATTCCTTTCTTAACAAAGCCTATCACAACGACGTCGAAGGAATTACTCGTGATCAAGTCTCCGATCGGGAGACTATCGACAGACTGAATAATTTTGTCAACGATGTGATTAAGGATATAAGTAGTCGTGAGTTTCGTCTTAAGCGGCGACGTTGTCGGGAAAGTGTCGTAAAAAACGCCAAAAGTATCGAGGAATATATTGATGCGCTATTCAAGCGCTTTCCTAGACTGCTCGTGATTCGTGTCGATTTTGGCTATCAAAAGCGACGGATCACTAATCCAGATTATGGACTGGATCTATTAGACGTCCTTGATGATAAAGAGCGAATGATCAATTATGTCAAACGCCAGTACGGTGATGCATTGGTCGGCCACGCATGGAAGATGGAGCACGGGATACTCAAGTCATATCACTACCATATGGTTTTTTTTCTGAATGGACGAGAAAGGCGAGGGGATTTTCATATTGCGCGGCAGTTGGGTGAACACTGGGTGGATGTCATCACACAGGGAGACGGCACCACATTTAATTGCAATGCTAAGAAAAACAAGTATTCTGAATTGGCGATTGGTATGGTTCGTCGAGATGATCAGCTAAAACGGGAGTTCCTGAAAGATCATGTTGTGGACTACTTGACCAAGAATGACGACTACATGCGATTAAAGATTGAGACGCATGGCGAGCAGATCCGCACATTTGGCAGGGGAGTCATGCCTGCTGAGAAGAGTCCGTCGAGGTAGACGGAGAGCGTAGAGTCGATGTTTGCGTGGCACAGATGCTAATCGAATTATCGATTAGCATATGCTTAGAACATGGTAGATTAGAACACAAAACCATTGCCATTTTTGACCGCAGCCTGTATTTTCAATAGGTATAAAAATTCGATCTATGCATCTAATTTAGAATTGATTTTTTGAGGCTGATTGATGTTAACCAGTAATGAAATTTTAGATCAGCTTTTATCAATGCAAAACAAAAGGGAAAGATTGTGCTTGCTCGTTAATCCTTCTAGGCACTTATCGTCCAATTTGGTCAGCTTAAGTGAAGTGCTATTTATTAACGTTGGACAGCTACTTTCAGAAAAATTGATAATGGTGCCTAAACAAGAAAGATCCGTCCAAGCGTCTCTTATTTTTAGCGAAATGATTCGTTCTACTACTACGGAGCCTGTTGGATTGAACAGGCTTGAAATCTTGTTTAATCGTGAGCTTGCCGTAGATCCACTCAAGCTCCTTCTTGCAAACGCAAAAGAGAAAACAGTCTTGGCTCTATGGCCTGGTCATTTCGATCCTAAGATTGGGCTCACCTACGCACAACCGAGCCATCCCGAATATAGATTTTATAGACCATCTGATATCAGCAATTTGCTTATTATAGACATTGAAGCGCAAACACTTTAACGGATTAAATATGAAATACGGCGACTTAATACAGTTCGAACCTCTGGAAACAGTACTGCAATTGCGGGATGCGAACGATCCAAAAGCTGCTGAAGAAATGATTAAAAACTATGTCATTTCCCAAGAGATGGCTGAGCGTTTAATAGATATCGTATTTGCACAATTACAGTTTTCAAATCCTCGCGATAACAAAGCAGTCTTGATTGTCGGTAACTACGGTACTGGTAAATCACATTTAATGTCAGTCGTTTCAAGCATTGCAGAGCATGCTGAATTAGTGACCCATATCGTCAATCCAAAAGTGGCTCAAGCGGCAGCGAGCATTGCGGGTAAATTTAAAGTTATTCGATCCGAGTTTAGCGCAGCGACAGAGATGTCTTTACGAGACATCGTGACTAAGCTACTTAGCGAAGAGCTTGCCAAGCTTGGTGTAACTTATGTCTTCCCTTCAGCGGATCAGGTCACCAATCATAAACCATGCTTTGAAGATATGATGGCTGCCTTCCATGAGTCCTATCCTGACCATGGCTTGCTGTTTGTTTTGGATGAGCTTCTCGACTATCTGGAGTCTCGAAAAGATCAACAAGTGGTGCAGGATCTTGGTTTCATGCGCGAACTCGCAGAGTCATGTGCAGAGCTGAAATTTCGCTGCATTGCTGGCGTCCAAGAAGCTATTTTCGATAGCCATCGCTTCCAGTTTGCTTCTGACCGTCTGCGACGGGTAAAAGACCGCTTTGAACAAGTATTTATTGCTCGAAACGATATCAAATTTGTCGTGGCTGAACGGTTGTTGAAAAAAACAGCCGCCCAACAAGCCAATATCCGCAACTACTTAACACCATTTGCGAAGTTTTATAGCAAGATGAATGAGCAGATGGATGAGTTTGTAAGACTCTTCCCAGTTCATCCAGATTACATTGACACTTTTGAGCGCGTCTCTGCAGTTGAAAAGCGACAAATCCTCAAAAGCTTGTCAATCAGCATGAATAAGTTACTGGATGTCGAGATACCGAGCGATTACCCAGGTGTCATCGCCTACGATAGTTACTGGAAAGAGCTGAGTGCGGATGCCAGCTATCGCACCTTACCTGACATTCGTGACGTGATGAACGTCAGCAGTGTGCTGCAAGATCGCGTCACTCGTAGCTTTACACGTCCTGCTTATAAAGAGATGGCTTTACGCATCGTGAACGCGCTGTCATTACATCGTTTAACTGTTAATGATATCCACTCGCCGATGGGCGCAACCGCTCAGGAGCTCCGCGATACACTGTGTTTATATCAACCTGGGATCGAAGACCTAGGTGGAGATCCTGCAGATGATCTTTTATCTCAAGTCGAAACAGTGCTACGGGAAATCCATAAAACCGTCAGTGGCCAATTTATTTCAACCAACCCTGATAACCATCAGTTTTACTTGGATCTAAAGAAAACTGACGATTTCGATTCAATTATTGATCAGCGTGCCGAATCGTTGAGTCCAGAAGCGTTAAATCGAGCGTACCATCAAGCCTTATACAACATTCTTGAATGTTCAGACTTACCGACTACAAGCTACCGCAACCTGTGGGGCGACGAAATCGAATGGCGTGAACGCATGTCAGGTCGCTTGGGTTGGTTGTTCTTTGGAACACCCAGAGAGCGCAGTACTGCCTATCCTCCAAGGGACTTCTATTTATACTTTATACAACCCTTTGATACACCAAAACTCAAAGACGATAAATTGCCTGATGAGGTGCAATTTTATTTATCGGGCTTAGATCAAACTTTTAAATCCGCATTGGAAAAATACGCGGCTGCACTCGACTTAGTAGGTACGGCATCTGGGCATGCCAAAGCAACCTATGAAGCAAAATCGAACGGCTTCCAGCGTGCAATGAATAAATGGCTGCAGGAAAATCAAACAGCCTTTGAAATCGTTTATCAAGGCAAACGCAAACCCATGATGGACTGGGCCAAGGGTCAGACCGTACGTGACCGCGCTGGATTAGCGGGCAACGAAAGGATTAACTTCCGTGATTTGGTTAACACCGTTGCAGGCATGTGTTTGGCGCCACACTTTGAAAACATTGCTCCGCAATATCCAATATTTTCTGTGCTGGTCACGAGCAAAAACAGAGAGCAGTACGCCAAGGATGCGATCCGTGTGATCGCTGGTGGCAACCCAACCAAACAAGCCACTGCTGTAATGGATGCGTTGGGTCTCTTAGACGGCAACCGCATAGTGCCAGCGCAGTCGAAATATGCTCAAAGCATTGTCTCCAAGCTTAAGCAAAAGCCTCATGGACATGTATTAAACCGTACCGAAATTCTAGAAACGATTCACGGCACTGACTATCTGGAGCCCGATGGTTATCGATTAGAACCTGAGTGGGTTGCTATTTTACTTGCAGCATTGGTTTATTCTGGTGATATCGTTTTAGCGATTCCTGGCAATAAGTTTGATGCGAGTAAATTGGCTGAATTGGCATCCACATCTGTTAATGACATTGCCGCGTTTAAGCATATCGAACCGCCTAAAGACTGGAACCTTCCTGGTCTGCAAGCCTTGTTTGAATTGCTTGAACTAGCACCCGGCCTTGCCATTGAGATTTCGCAAAACAAAGACGGTAGTATTTCTTCGCTACAAGATCGGATCGGTAATAAAGTAAGGCGACTGGTTTCATCTTTACAGATACTACGTGATCGGATGCCTTTCTGGGGTGGTTATGTATTAAGCGTAGCTGAAGCCGAGCACTATAAAACCCAACTTACTACAGGCAAAGCTTTTTTTGAAAGCCTGCAAGCCTATAGCACCACGGGGAAATTAAAAAACTTTCGTTATAGCGCTGAAGAAGTGAGAGAACAACAAGAAAGTTTAGATCAACTGGCTAATATTGAAAAACTTCAGTCATTAGTTGCTGAGCTTAGTCCAATTGCCACCTACCTCTCCAAAGCAGAGGCTGTATTGCCTATAGATCACGAATGGAATGATCAAGTTAAAGTCGCACGTGTTGATCTTTTACAGCAATTGGGGAGTATACAAGAGCGCTCTAAATCCAATTTCCGCAGTCAAGTCTCACATCATTTAACCGAGCTGAAAAACAACTATATCCGCATATATGCTGGACTTTATGCTAAGTGCCGTTTGACATTGCCAGAGGATAAACGCAAAGCACTGCTCATGCATGATGAACGGCTTGTTCAACTACAAGCCATTAGCACGATTGATATTTTACCAAGCGCTCATTTGGTCGAGTACCGCAATAAATTGGCGAGTTTAAAAACTCAAGGAAGTCTCTCAGATAAAGATCTCCAAGCAGATCCAGTTCCCAATAATTCAGACTTCCGCCCAATCAATGAAGACTTAAAAATCTCCGCTAGTACTAAACTCAGTCATATCGAAGACCAGCTCGAAAGCATGGTGAAAAATTGGACAGATACGCTACTTGAGAACTTAGACGACCCAACTACTAAAGATAGTTTGGGACTACTCAGCGCATCTGATCGTTCACCTATTGATGCTTTCATCAAGTCTCGTATATTGCCTAATCCTGTCGATCAAGACTTTGTTAAAGCGTTAAGACAAGTATTGCAAGGCCTCGTACCTATTGAAATCAGCACGGATGAAGTCCAGCACGCCTTATTTGCTCAAGGCTCAGCGGCTACAGTGGATCAGATTAAGCAACGTCTGGATCAATTCATTACCGCTAAATGTCGTGGACAAGACATTAGCAAAGTTCGTATTGTGTTGAAGTAGACAGAGCTCATGAATGTACAGCAACTGAAAGAATTGTTGACTCGGCCCGAATGGGCCGAGGTGGAGATTAAGAAATCGGCCCGTGACTTTCCAGCTGATGCGTGCAGTACGATATGCGCCTTTGCTAACTGCGGTGGTGGTTATTTAATCTTAGGTGTGGACGAAACTCGACTGCCGCATATCTCTGGTATTGATTCAGATAAATTTGACGATGTGCAAAACCAATGTCTAGGATTGCTAAAAGATATCCAAAAGTTTAGCGCCCCATTGGTTTACGAGGACCCAATAAAATTTCAAGTTGAAAATGCTTTAGTGCTGGTCATTCCTATTCAAGACAGCAAACGTGCAAACAAGCCTGTAAAATTACGTGAAAAAGGACATTGGCAAGCGTATGTGCGTAAAGGCTCACGCGATGAAAAAGCCAGTGATGAAGAGCTTAACCGTATGATACTAGATGCGAATAGTTCTGGTGTCACAGATCAATTGTTGGATCTCAATATAGAGTCCTGCTTTAGCCAGAGTACGTTAAAGTGGTATCGCAAGGTTTATGAAAGTAGGCACAACCAAAAGCATTTCCAGCTTAGTGATGTTGAGTTCTTAGATGAGCTAGGTTTGATTCGTGAAGTTGGCGATGATCTGAAACCGACTAAAGCCGCTATTTTGATGTTTGGTACAGAGAAAAACTTAAACCGTATTTTGAACCGTAAAGTCGTTGATGCGATTTGGTATAATCGTAATCTGGAAGACCCTTCTTCTCATCAACGATGGGCAGATCGACGTCCAGAAGATGACTCCCCCAATCTTTTTGATGCATGGCGCATTCTCGCTGATCGCTTTATGTATTGGTCTGAGCAACCGTTTGAGATTGATGAAACAAACCTACAGCGAAGCAATGAAACGCCCGATTATCTCGGCTTTCGCGAGGCTGCAGTTAATTTATTAGTCCATCAGGATTTTGCTGATCACCTCCGTGTACCTAAAATTGAATTTTTTAAGGACGGTAGTCGCTACTGGAATCCTGGTGATTCATTGGTGAGCGATAAGGATTTGGCCAAAGGAGAAAGTGCAGCACGCAATCCTTTGATCATACAAACTTTTCATCGCATTGGCTTAAGTGAGAGAGCGGGTTCAGGTTTAAGAGATATCTATAAAAAATGGCAACAACTTGACCGTCCAGAACCCCAAATTGTTAATGATCGGACAGCTAAAACTTTTCAGATTACTCTAGGCAAGAAACCTCACGTCAGTGAACTACAAGAGCAACTTCAGCAACGCATCGGTGTAAAGTTGAACCAAACACAAGCAAAGGTCTTTGCGTCCTGCATTCTTAAGCCCGTATTTAATGAAACCTTAATAAAGGCTTTAGGACTTAATGCTGAAGATATTGCAGCGGCTCTTAAATATCTCACGCTTCAGGGTTTGATTTTTTCTAGTGGAGATGGCTATCAGGCTTCGGCGCACTTTCAAGCGCCGCTTGCAAATATTGCACTTGATACGAATGAATCGACTTTGGCTGTAGGTGACCAAGCTAGTGATCAACCTCATGCAAAAGTGACCAACCTTACTGAGCAAGAACTCATAAGTGACCAACCTCATATAAAAAGTGACCAAGCTAATAACCGCGCACTCCAGGACATCTCAGCACAGCTTTCTAAAAAGCAAACTCTGCTGCTCACCCAGTTTCAAGGTGAGATATCGCTTCAGCAATTGATGGCTGTGGCTGGTGTTACACATAGAACATATTTTAAAAACAAGCAATTACAGACATTAATCTCCTTAGGTCTCGTTAAAGAGACTTATCCAGAAAACAGCAATCATCCACTGCAAGCTTACGTGTTAAGCGCCAAAGGTGAGATGATGAAGACTTGGTTAGAGGGAAAGCAATAAAAGAGGTTGGTCACTGTGTTTGAACAAACTAATCAGTTAAAGTGACCAAGTTCGATTCAACTTGGTCACTTTGACCACTGAACAAGTCCATGCAGATATGACCGACTTGTCCACTGAACAAGTAAAGGATGTGCTTAGCACAAAAAGGCAAATAAATGAGCAACAACGTACAGTCATTAGATCTAGACAATCCGAATCAACCAACTCAGCAACAGGATGGTCCTGTCGAGTGCTTGGGCAAAACTTTTGAAAATGACCAAGCACGCCGTGAGTACTATTTAGCGATATTGACAGCAAAGCTCAAAGACCCAGAATTTCGTAAGATTGAAGGCTTTCCTATTGGTGAGGATGAAGACATCCTCAATCTGTCTGATCCACCTTATTACACAGCTTGTCCGAATCCATTCATTGAGGAGTTTATTGCTTTTTATGGTCGTCCGTACGATCCCAATGAAAGGTATAAGCGTGAACCATACGCCGCTGATGTAAGTGAGGGCAAAAATGATCCGATATATAAAGCACATAGCTATCACACAAAAGTACCATATAAAGCAATTATGCACTATATATTGCATTATACCGTACCTGGCGATATGGTCTTCGATGGATTTTGCGGTACGGGAATGACTGGGTTAGCAGCACAAATGTGTGGAGATAAAGATGTAGTTGAAAGTTTAGGCTATAAGGTTCTTAAAGATGGTTCCATTCAAAAAGAAAGTAAAAGTGCCATTAGTGGCTGGGAAACTTTCGCCCTTTTAGGGGCAAGAAGATCAATTCAAAATGATCTTTCGCCTGTAGCAACATTTATTGCAAAAAACTATAACTCGAATATAGATTCTGATAATTTCCTTCTTGAAGCAAAAAATATGCTTCAAGAAGTTAATTCTGAGCTAGGGTGGATGTATGAAACAAAGCATATTGATGGGACCGTTTGCAAAATTGACTACGTGGTTTGGAGTGAAGTTTTCGCATGCCCATCATGTACCAAAGAAATTGTTTTCTCTGACGCCGCTCTCGATGATAGCACTGGAAGAATTGAAACAGAAATAGTGTGTCCCAATTGCAAAAGTTGCTCAAAGAAAGACCAACTTACTCTAGGGCGTGTCATCAATTAATGGAGATGATTGTTGATGCTAAGTAGATCGCTGATAAGAAGTTTTGAGCCAATTTATCATAGCGTGTGGCAATAGCACGATACTGCTTGAGCTTGGCAAAAAAGTT
>Ga0209023_10006704_pt1 | contig 12064 bp, 10 predicted proteins | sample LakOneMetagenome_FD_187468 | JGI IMG/M metagenome (GOLD analysis project Ga0209023, IMG submission 187468) | Freshwater and sediment microbial communities from Lake Erie, Canada (SPAdes) (version 2) | ecosystem: Environmental > Aquatic > Freshwater > Lentic | place: Lake Erie, Canada...
AACGCTTTTTCCAACGGATTTTAGCCAGTGACAGCACAGGCACTTTTTCAAGTTATCGCAAGTGGCCTCTTGATGGGGCTGATCTATGCGCTAATTGCGGTCGGCCTGTCGCTGATCTTCGGTCTGATGGATGTGGTGAACTTCGCGCATGGCGAGTTTCTCATGCTTGCGATGTACGCCACGTTCGGTCTTGTATTCATGACGGCGCTCGATCCCGTCGTGCTTGCGCCGCTGGTGGTGGCGCTGATGTTCGTACTCGGCGTCGCGGTTTATGTGGGCATCATCCGCTTTGCGATGCGGGCGAAAGCCAATCCCGGCATGGTGCAGATCTTCGCGACCTTCGGTCTCGCGCTTCTGATCCAGGGCCTAGCGCAATATTTTTTCACCCCGGACTACCGCAACATTTCCAATACATGGCTCGGCGGAAAGACTCTCAACATCGCGGGCGTGTTCCTGCCGTTACCGCAGATATATGGCGGCATCGTCTCGCTTGCGGTGTTCGGCGGGCTTTACCTGCTCATTACGCGCACGGATTTCGGCAAGGCGCTTGAGGCGACGCGCGAAGATCAAGGCGCGGTCGCGCTGGTCGGCATCGATCGTAACCGGGTGTTTGCGTTGGGCTGGGGTCTCGGCGCAGCACTGGTCGGCATCGCGGGCGCTGTGCTGGCGATCTTCTACTATATCCATCCGCAGGTCGGCGGCACGTTCGCGCTGATCGCTTATGTCACGGTGGCGCTCGGCGGATTCGGCAGCATCTTCGGCGCGCTGGTGGCTGGCGTGATTGTTGGCTTGGTCGAGGCATTGACCACGCTGGTGCTGCCCGCATCGCTGAAATCCGTCGGCGTCTATTCACTCTATCTGCTGGTGCTGTTCGTCAGGCCAAGCGGCCTGTTCGGGAGATTGTGATGGCTGAAAGCGCCGCAGTTTCATCCATGACGACATTCGTCGCCGGCCGGCGGCGTCAGCTTATCATTGCCGTCGTTGTCTTTGCGCTGATCGCTCTGGTGCCGCGGCTGGTGTCCGACGTTTACATGATGAACGTGCTGATCCTGACGCTGCTGTTCGCAGCTCTGTCGCAAAGCTGGAATCTGCTCGGCGGCTATTGCGGGCAGGTATCGCTCGGTCACGCGTTGTATTTCGGGATCGGCGCTTATGCGACGAGCATTCTTTATGTAAAGTTCGGCATCACGCCGTGGGGCGGGTTGCTCGCGGGCGGTACCATCGCTGCATTGATTGCGCTCGCGCTCGGTTATCCATGCTTCCGACTCAAGGGTCATTACTTTTCCATCGCGACGATCGTCATCGCGGAAATCGGTTTGCTGCTGTTTCATAATTGGGACTACGCAGGGGCGGCACTCGGCATCCAGTGGCCGTTCACGCCGGACTCGTGGTGGACGTTGCAGTTCGCGCGCGACAAGGCGCCGTATTTCTATTTCGCGCTCGGACTGTTTGCCCTTACGTGGCTCGTCACGTTTTCCATCGTCGAATCGAAATGGGGCTACTGGTGGCGCGCAGTCAAAGACAACGCCGAAGCTGCCGAAAGCCTCGGCGTCACGATCTTCCGGTCCAAGATGGCGGCCGCCGCAATCTCCGCATTTTTTACAGCCGTCGGCGGCGGTTTCTATGCAGCCTTCGTGTCCTACATTGATCCTGACAGCGTGATGCACTTTCGTTTCTCGCTGTTGATGGCATTGCCTGCGGTGCTCGGCGGCATTGGTTCGCTCTGGGGACCGGCCATCGGCGCCCTGATTCTTATTCCGCTTGCGGAATTGACGCGCTCCTATCTCGGCGGCTCGGGCTCCGGGCTTGATCTCGTCATCTACGGCGCGCTGATCATGATCGTGTCGCTGACTCGGCCTGAGGGTATTCTCAGCATCATCAAGCCTCCGGCCACAAGGGAGGCCACATCATGACCGACGCGCCATTGGTCACGTGCAGAAGCGTCACGCGCCGTTTCGGCGGTCTCGTCGCCAACGACTCGATCGATCTCGATGTGAAACGTGGCGAAATTCTTGGTCTGATCGGGCCGAATGGCGCGGGTAAATCGACGCTGTTCAATCTGATCGCCGGCGCGTTTCCAGTGTCGTCGGGCACTATCGCATTCGATGGTCAGGACATCACACCGCTGCCTGCGGCGAAGCGCTGCGAGCTTGGCATTGCGCGAACCTATCAGGTGCCGCGCTCGTTCGATTCCATGTCGGTGGTGGAGAACGTCACGGTCGGTGCCTTCGTGCGTCATCCCGGCGTCATCGAGGCGCGCGCAAAAGCGCTTGATGTTCTCGAATATGTTGGCCTCGCGCGGCAAGCCGATACATCTGCCGCCGATCTGACGCCGCCGCAGAAGCGCCGCCTCGAAGTGGCGCGCGCGCTCGCCACCGAACCGAAGCTGCTTCTGCTCGATGAGGTGCTGACGGGCCTGACGCCGAGCGAAGCGGCAGCGGGCGTCGATCTGATCCGCAAGGTAAGGGACGCAGGCGTCACCGTTGTCATGGTTGAGCATGTGATGGAAGTGGTGATGCCGCTGGTGGATCGCGCGGTGGTGCTGCATCTCGGCAAGGTGCTGGCGGAAGGTTTGCCGAAAGAAGTCGTGCGCGACGAGAACGTTATCGCCGCTTATCTGGGAGATCGTCACCGTGCTGCTTGACGTCTCCAATCTCACAACGGCCTATCGCGGTCTGATCGCGATCTCGGACATTTCCATCCAGGTGGACGCGGGCGAAATCGTCACCGTCGCCGGTGCGAATGGCGCTGGCAAATCGACGCTGCTGAAAACCATCGCCGGAATGGAGAAAGCGAAATCCGGTTCGGTAAATTTCATCGGTGAACGGATCGACAGAGTGCCCGCTCATCTGGTGACGGCGCGCGGACTTGCTTACGTACCGGAAAACAAGCGGCTGTTTCCGCGTCTAAGCGTTGCTGACAATCTGCGGCTCGGCAGCTATCTCCATCGCGGAACGCCGGATCGTGATGCGCCGCTTGAAACCGTGTTCAAGCTCTTTCCTCGTCTCGAGGAGCGCCTCAAGCAGCGCGCCGGCACGCTTTCCGGCGGCGAGCAGCAGATGCTTGCGATCTCCCGCGCGCTGATGACGCGTCCACGGCTTCTGATGCTGGATGAGCCCTCGCAAGGCATCATGCCGAAGCTGGTCGATGAAATCTTCGTCGCGGTTCAGAAGATTCGCGACAGCGGCGTGACGATCCTGCTCGTGGAGCAGCGCCTCTCCGAGAGTCTTGAGATTTCCAATCGCGCTTATGTGCTGCAAACCGGCAAAGTGGTGATGAGCGGCCCCGCTGCGGACATCAAGGCCAATCCTGAAGTCAGGCGTGCCTATCTCGGCATGTAAGAGATCGCTGCGTTGCAGCCGCCGTCTTCCCAACAAAGTGACATGCGTTTTTGCGCGCGAGTGACAGGATCAATGCTGTGACAGTCTATAGCGGCCCAGTTTTCGATATGGCGGTGAAGCAGTTCGGCGTGATCGCCGATCATTTGTCGATTCCGCATGATGAGCGCGCGCGGCTTTTGATGCCGAAGCGTTCGGTGACCATCTCGTGCCCGATCCATCGTGACGACGGTTCGATTGCAGTGTTCGAAGGCTATCGCGTTCAGCATCACCTGACGCTGGGACCGACCAAGGGCGGTACGCGTTTTGCGACCAGCGTCGATCTCGGCGAGGTTGCGGCACTGGCGATCTGGATGAGCTGGAAATGCGCGCTGGTGGGCTTGCCCTATGGCGGTGCGAAGGGCGGCATCAATGTCGATCCGTCGACGCTCTCCCGCAACGAACTCGAAGGCCTGTCGCGGCGCTACATGCAGGAGATGATTCCGTTCGTCGGTCCGCATACCGACGTGATGGCGCCGGACATGGGCACCAATGAGCAGGTGATGGCCTGGTTCATGGACACGTATTCCATGTATCAGGGCAAGACCGTCACCGAGATCGTGACCGGCAAGCCGGTGGCATCGGGCGGCACGCTCGGCCGCCGCGAGGCGACGGGCAGGGGCGTGGCCTATCTCGCGCGGCGCGTGCTTTCGCTGAAGGCGATCAATTTCGGCGAGGCGACCGCCGTCATTCAAGGCTTTGGCAATGTCGGATCCTACACCGCGCTCGAACTTGCGCAGTTCGGCATCAAAGTGATCGCGGTAAGCGATCACACCGGCGCGCTGCATGATCCCAAGGGGCTGGATGTAAAGGCACTGGCTGCACATACAGCGAAGCACGGCAGCATCGCGGGTTTTTCCAACGAACTGCACTGCGACCCGGCGGCCATGCTGATATTACCGTGTGACGTGCTGGTGCCAGCGGCGATGGAACGCGTGATCGATGGCAAGGTCGCTGCGCAATTGCGCTGCCGTGTGTTGGCGGAAGGCGCGAACGGACCGACCACACCGGAGGCCGATCTCATTCTCGAACAGCGGCAGGACGAGATTTTCGTGATCCCGGACATCCTGTGTAATTCGGGAGGTGTGGTGGTCAGCTATTTCGAATGGGTGCAGGATCTGCAGCAGTTGTTCTGGGAAGAGGAAGAAGTGACAACACGCGAATACCGCATTCTGGACCGCGCGTTCGATCAAATGGTCGCGCGAGCGAAGGCCGACAAGGTCTCGCACCGGACAGCGGCCATGGCGATTGGCGTCGAGAAGGTCCGCGCTGCAAAGACGGTGCGCGGATTGTTTCCGTAAGAACTAGGCGACTGGTTGCGCATGGGCTTTGACCAGCGCCGCGAGCACATCGTCCGGCCGTTCCGCCATCATCATGTGGCCCGCGCCGGACAGCATCACCTGCTTTGCGCCGGTGATTGCTGCTGCAAGCTGCTTGCCTGACTTCAACGGCGTCATCATGTCGCGTTCGCCGAGAATGAGGGTCACTGGTGCTTTGACCTTCGCGGCATCTTCCACGGCGGTTTTGTAGTCGTTGCACGCGGCGAGATCGTTATGCAGCACGCCGGGCGCGACAAGTTCGAGCAGGCGCTGACCGCCGCCGAGCATCCACATTCCGGGAGCCTGCGAGCCGCCGAGGCCCGCCGCGAATCCAAGACCCCAGATCGACACCATATCGATGGCGTCGTGGTCGTTCGCTTTTGCTGCATTCAGCAGATCGGGCGAAACCGGCATCGCTGCGCCGACGCCGATGAGGGACAGTGCCGACACCTTGTCCGGATAACGTGCGGCGGCATTGAGAGAGACCAGCGATCCCATCGAGTGTCCGACCAAAGCAGCTTTCTTTGCTCCAGCGGCTTCGATCAGTTTCACCGTCCAGTCTGCCATGCCGCCGATGGATGAAATCGGCTGACCCTGAGATCGTCCGTGGCCCGGCAGGTCTGGCGCAAGTACGCTATAGCCGTGATGCGAGAACCACCGGCTGAACAACGCCCAGATCGAATGATCGAAACCCGCGCCATGCAAGAAAATCACCAGCGGCAGTTCCGGATTGAATGTTTTTCCGCCGGTGGTCGCGAAGACGTCAGCGCCGTTGACATTCAGGATCATGGCTCATGCTTTCTGCGAGGCGCGCAGCGCCTGACCGAGATCGCCGATAATATCCTCGGCGGCTTCGATGCCGATGGACAGTCGGATGAGTTCTTCGCCGATGCCTGCCGTTTTCAACTGTTCGGCATTCATTTGCTGATGCGTCGTGCTGGCCGGATGGATCACAAGCGTCTTGGCATCGCCGACATTGGCCAGATGGCTGGCAAGCTTGAGCGCTTCGATAAATTTGCGCCCCGCGTCACGTCCGCCCTTGATGCCGAATGTGATAATCGAGCCCGCGCCGCGTGGCAGCAGCTTTTTCGCCAGCGTGTGGTCCGGATGATTGTCCAGTGAGGGATGCAGCACCCAGTCCACTGCCTTGTTGGCAGCAAGGGATGCAACAACGGCGGCAGCATTCTCGACATGGCGCTGCATGCGGACGTGCAGCGTTTCCACGCCTTGCAAAATCTGAAACGCATTGGTCGGGGACAGACACGCGCCGAAATCGCGCAGGCCTTCAGCGCGCGCGCGCATGATGAAGGCGGCGGGTCCGAATTCTTCCGCGAAGACGATGCCATGATACCCGGCATAGGGTGTCGTCAGCGTCGGAAACTTGCCGGACTTTTCCCAGTCGAACCGTCCGCCGTCGACAATGACGCCGCCGATGGCGATACCGTGACCGCCGATCCATTTGGTGATGGAATTCATCACAATGTCCGCGCCAAGCTCGAGCGGGCGCGAGAGGTAGGGTGTCGCGAATGTGTTGTCGATCAGCAGTGGAATGCCTGCAGCATGTGCGATTTCTGCGACGGCGGGAATATCGAGAACTTCGAGGCCGGGATTACCGATGGTCTCGCCAATCACGAGCTTGGTGTTCGGTCTGATGGCGGCACGGATGGCGTCGAGGTCGCGCGGTTTGACGAAAGTTGTCGTGATGCCGAAGCGCGGCAGCGTGTGCGTTAGCAAATTGATTGTGCCGCCATAGAGCGAAGCGGACGCGACAATGTGGTCGCCCGCGCCGAGCAATGTTGCGATGGCCAGATGCAGCGCGGCCATGCCGCTGGCGGTGCAGACCGCGCCGACGCCGTTTTCCAAAGCGGCGAGGCGTTCCTCCAGCACAGCAATCGTGGGGTTCGAAATGCGCGTGTAGATGTGACCCGCGCGCTCGAGATTGAACAGCGCCGCGGCGTGGTCGGCGTCCTGAAATACGTAGGACGTGGTCTGGTAGATCGGCACTGCACGCGAGCCGGTCACCGGGTCGGGGTGCTGGCCTGCATGAAGGCTGAGCGTTTCGAACGCGGGAGGTTTTGGCGCGGCCATTATGTCTCTCACAGATTGAGCGCGATATGTTTCACGCAAGGGCGATCTCTTACAAGATCGCTAGTTTTTAAAAAATCAGGCGCGGCGGGGATCGATCGGCGTGATCGCTCCGAGCCCAAGAATGTCTTCCATCAGCTTGCCCGCCGCCAGCACGCGTGCTTCTCCGCGTGGCGCTGCGACAATCTGCAATCCGACAGGCAGACCTTCGCGCGTGAACCCGCAAGGAATCGACAGGGCGGGGCAGCAGGCGATGGTGATGGCGGACACAATCGCGAGCCAGCCGACATAGTTGTCGAAAGTCACGCCGTTGCAAGTTTCGAGATAGCGTTGCTCGACAGGAAACGGCGCGACAATTGTGGTGGGGCACAACAGAAGATCATAGGTCTCGAAAAAGGCGAGGGCGCGATTGGTAAGAGTCACTCGCTGCGCCTCGGCGCGCTCGAGGTCTTCGATGGTCAGCTTGAGGCCTTGCTCGATATTCCAGATCACTTCAGGTTTGAGAAGATCGCGATGCTGCCGGAGTAGCTTGCCCTTGGTGATGGCGTAGTCATACGCGCGCAGCACATGCGCGCAAGCGATCGACTCGCTGAAATCCGGATGGGCTTCCTCGACAATGACACCGGCTTCGCTGAACCGCTGCGCAGCCTTGCGCGTGATCTCTGCGACTTCCGGATCGACCGGCGAGATGCCGAGGTCTGCGGAGTAAGCGATCCGCTTCGGCTTGGTGCCGGAGCGCGCGGCGGCGAGGAAAGACATCGACAGCGCGGGCAGCGACAGCGGATCGCCCGGATGCTCGCCGCACATGGCATCCAGCATCAATGCAAGATCGTCCACGTTGCGCGCCATCGGACCGTCCGCGCTGAGGTTGCGGTCGATCTTTGCACCTTGCGAATGCGCAACGCGTCCAATGCTAGGCCGCATCCCGACAACGCCGCAGAAGCTGGCCGGATTGCGCAGCGAGCCGCCGACATCGGTGCCGTGGGCAAGCCACGCGGTGCCGCTGGCCAGCGCCGCCGCAGCACCGCCGGACGAGCCGGAAGCCGAGCGCGACAGATTCCAAGGATTGCGCGTTGCGCCGAACACTTCGTTGAAGGTCTGCGCGCCTGCGCCGAATTCCGGCGTATTGGACTTGGCGTAGATCACCGCGCCATTCGTCTCAAGATTTTCGACAACGATGTTGGACTTCTGCGCGACGAAATCCTTGAAGATCGGCGAGCCTTGGGTGGTCAGAACGCCGGAAACGTCGGTGAGATCCTTGATTGGCACCGGCAAGCCCGCGAGCATGCCGCGCTCGTTCGCGGGCAATTTTATCAGCCGGTCGGCATGGGCACGCGCGCGCTCGAAGCAGAGCGTCGGCAGCGCGTTCACTTGACTATCGACTTCACCAATACGTGCTTCGAGCGCATCGAGCAGATCGTGCGGGGTAATGTCGTCGCTGCGAAGCCGGTCAACGATGTCGCAGGCGGTCGCCCGCACGAGTTCGCTGGATGCCACGAAATTACCTCCCGCTATTTCTTGCTTCTTGGCCGTCAATATAGCGGGAGGCCTCGCGATGGCGAGGCGAAACTAAGCATGCCGCGCCCGCGCAACTGCCGGGTCGCGGCCGGGATCAGCCGCGCTTCGCCTTGTCCTTTTCGTTCTGCGCGACGATAGCGTCGCGCGCCGCGGCCCAGTCTGCATCGCTCCAGTCGCGCATCTGATAGAAATTGCCGCCGGAGGCGAGCGCCTGCGCGCCGTCCATCGCGATGGTTTCGCCGTTGATCCAGTCGCATCCGCCGGAAATCAGGAAGGTCGCGAGATTTTGCAACTCGCTCATCTCGCCGACGCGGCCCATCGGGTTCATTGCGATGGTCTTTGCACCCGCCTCGTCGCCGGGCTTGATGCGCTTGCTCATGCCTTCAGTGGGAATTTCGCCCGGCGCGATCGTATTGAGCCGGATGCCATAACGTCCCCATTCGGTCGCAAGCGACATGGTCATAGCGTGGATCGCCGACTTGCTCATGGCCGATGGGACCACATACGGTCCGCCGTTGCGCAGCCATGTCACCGTGATGGACACGACATTGCCGCGATGGCCACCGGCGATCCAGCGTTTGCCCACCGCGTGAGTGACGTAAAACGTGCCGTGCATGACGATGTTGGCGACGGCGTCGAAGCCGCGCGGCGACAAATCCTGTGTGCGAGACACAAAATTGCCTGCGGCGTTGTTGATGAGGTCGGTGAGGGGGCCGTCCTTAAAGGTCGCTTCGACCATAGCGTCCACCGCGGCCGCGTCGCGGATATCCACGCCATGAGCGGTGACCTTGCCGCCATGAGCTTTCATCAGTTCGGCGGCGGTGTCCTCGCAGACGCTTTTGCGGCGTCCGCAAATGTGAATGTCCGCGCCGAGGCTGAGGAATTTGGCGGCCATCGCCTTGCCGAGGCCGGTGCCGCCGCCGGTCACCAGAATATTGCGGCCCTTCAGAAGCCCGTCCTTGAACATGCGCAATCCTCCCCTGCATTGATTGATGGATTAGTTAGTTGATTAATTAAAACAGGATGGGCTAACCCTGTAAAGAGGGCAAAAACAAACAAACGGGAGAACGCCATGACCGCCGCCAGCAACGAACGCATCACTGTTTCGATTACGGATGGGATCGCCGATGTCCGGCTGGTGCGCGTGGACAAGATGAATGCGCTGGATGCCGCGATGTTCAATGCGTTGGTGGATACGTCTGCCCGGCTCAAGGATGAGAAGGGGTTGCGCGCGGTGGTCATTTCCGGCGAAGGACGCGCCTTCTGCGCCGGTCTCGATATGGGCCGCTTCGCCGCGATGGGTGACGGCAGCGATCTGCGCGACCTTGCGAAGCGCACGCACGGGCTAGCCAATCATTCGCAGCAGGCGGTCTGGGGCTGGCGGCAATTGCCGGTGCCGGTGATTGCGGCCGTGCACGGCGTTGCTTTCGGCGGTGGGTTTCAACTCGCTATCGGCGCGGATATGCGCTTCCTCGCGCCCGACACGCGCATGTCGATCACGGAGATCAAATGGGGACTGGTGCCCGACATGGCGGGCACACCGATCCTGAAAAGTCTCGTGCGCGACGACATCCTGCGCGATCTCGCGTTCACGGGCCGGATTTTCTCTGCGCAGGAGGCGATGAGCTATGGTCTCGCGACCCGCATCTGCGACGATCCGCGAAAGGACGCGCTGGAAGCTGCACGTGAAATTGCGGGCAAAAGCCCAGACGCTATCCGGGGCATCAAGCGGATGCTCAACAATCTCGGCGGCGATCCCGGCCCGGCGTTGCTCGCGGAGTCGGTCGAGCAGGTGAAAGTCATGGGCAAACCGAATCAGACGGAGGCCGTTCGCGCCAATGTCGAAAAGCGCGCACCAAAATTCACGGATGCAGCGAGTTGAATTCAACGCTACGGCGCGGCCTGGACCATAGCCGCGCTGCGCGAGAAATTTAGGCAGATTCCAGCGCTTGCGTACCTTCGCAAAAATTGCGACTTGAGAGGCGTATTCCTCACGCAAGCGGATCGCTCATGTCGCCCGAGGCGTCGTCATCTCAAACTCGTGATATCAAGCCACGCGACGCCGCGTCCGTCGCGGACGACGAAGCCCTGCGCGCCGATATCCGCAGGCTCGGGCGAATTCTCGGCGACACCGTGCGCGATCAGGAGGGGGCGGATGTGTTCGATCTGGTCGAACGTATCCGTCAGACGTCGATCCGCTTTCACCGCGATGACGACAAGCCCGCGCGCCGCGAACTCGAAGCTATTCTCGATGGCATGTCGATCGCGGAGACCGTCCGCATCGTGCGCGCCTTCAGCTATTTCTCGCATTTGGCGAATATCGCCGAAGACCAGAACAACATCCGGCAACGACGCTCGCAGGATATGGCTGGCAATGCCGCGCGTCCGGGCACCCTAGAGTGTACGCTGATCCGTGCAAAAGAGGCGGGGATCGATGCGAACGCGCTGCGCGCATTTTTTGCCAAGGCGCTGGTAAGTCCGGTCCTGACCGCGCACCCCACCGAAGTGCGGCGCAAGAGCACGATCGACCGCGAAATGGAAATCGCCTCGGTGCTGAACGTCCGCGACCGCACGCAGATGACGGCGGATGAGATCGCGGCCAGCGACGAACAATTGCGCCGCGCCGTGGTGACACTGTGGCAGACCAATCTTTTGAGACGCACCAAGCTCAATGTGCTCGACGAGGTTGCTAACGGATTGTCATTCTACGGCTATACGTTTCTGCGCGAGGTGCCGCGGCTGCATTGTGCGCTGGAAGACCGGCTCGCGGAGGAGGGTGGCAACGCCGCCGGGGCGCAGGATGCGCCGGAACTCGCGACTTTTCTGAAAATGGGAAGCTGGATTGGCGGAGACCGTGACGGCAATCCATTCGTGACCGCCGATGTCATGCGTGGCACGCTGAAGATGCAGAGCGCGCAAATACTCCGTTTCTATCTTGCTGAACTGCACGACCTCGGCGCTGAATTGTCGCTCGCCGCGCATCTGGCGGATGTGTCGCCGGAGTTGCGTGCACTGGCACAACAATCACCAGATTCGTCTCCGCATCGCAGCGGCGAGCCTTATCGTCTCGCGGTATCCGGAGTTTACGCCCGGCTCGCGGCCACTGCGCAAAAGCTGGAGATCGAAACCAGCCGCGCGCCCGTGGGCAATGCCGAGCCTTACAACAATCCGCAGGAACTACGGCGTGATCTCGACGTGCTGCATGCCTCATTGGTTGCCAACAATTCACTGGTGATCGCGCGCGGACGCTTGCGGCATCTCCGCCGCGCCGTGGATTGCTTCGGGTTTCATCTCGCGGCGCTCGATATGCGGCAGAATTCTGCTGTGCACGAGCGCACGCTTCAAGAATTGTTCGAGGCCGCAGCACCTGGAACGGACTATCTAAAATTGACGGAAGACGCACGGATCGCGCTGCTGTCGCGCGAATTGAACACCGCGCGACCGCTAGCGTCCGCATTCGTGGATTACGGCGAAGAGACGGTCAAGGAATTGAGTGTGCTGCGCGCGGCAGCGGATGCGCATGCAATTTTCGGCGAGGCGGTGATCCCTCAGTGCATCATTTCGATGACCGAGGGCGTGTCCGACTTACTCGAAATCGCGGTGCTTTTGAAGGAAGCGGGCCTTGTCAGGCCGGATGGCACCAGCCGGCTCAATATTGTGCCGCTGTTCGAGACCATCGATGATCTCCGCCAGTGCGCGCAGATCATGGATAACTTGTTCTCGCTGCCGGAATATCGCCGTCTGGTGGATAGCCGTGGCGGCATT
>Ga0209023_10006705_pt1 | contig 12064 bp, 6 predicted proteins | sample LakOneMetagenome_FD_187468 | JGI IMG/M metagenome (GOLD analysis project Ga0209023, IMG submission 187468) | Freshwater and sediment microbial communities from Lake Erie, Canada (SPAdes) (version 2) | ecosystem: Environmental > Aquatic > Freshwater > Lentic | place: Lake Erie, Canada | collected...
GCAACCCAGCACGTTGCGCAGGTTTCGCGCCCAGAAGCCGTGCTGGTAGCGCAAGGCGGGAAATCCGCTCACCGGCAGCCCGCGCGCGCGCTCGTCGCGCTGCAGGGCTTGATCGAGCAGCAGCGGATCCAGCAGGGCGTGGTCGTCGATCGCGCCATGGTCCCTGCCGTAGAACGCGCCGAGCCGTGCGACGTCGCCCGGCTTGAACGTCAGTCCCCAACCGGTGAAGGGCTGCCCGACGCTGTCATAGGTGCGACGCGTGACCGATGTGGTGGCGCTCAGGTGGAGCGGCCTGAACACCTGCGCATCGACGAGGTCGCGGAAGAGATCGTCGTGCGCGTGTTGCGGAAGGCTGCGCAGGTAATGCGCCAGCGCCGTGCCGAGGATGTAGGTATCCGAGCTGTGGTAGGCCCACCGCGTGCCGGGCGCGGTGCGGCGTGGATAGATCGTGCAGCTGTAGTGGATCTTGCTGGCGTGGTCGAGCGGCACGAACAACCCCGCCGTGCCGGCGGCATCCTCGTCGGCCTCGTACGCGTCCGATTCGAAATTGCCGGTCGCCATGTCGAGCGCCTGCAGGAACGTGACGCCATCCCAGGCCGGGCTGCGGCATTGCGGCACGTGCGCCGCAATCCGCTGCGCGCTGGTTTGCGGCCACGACGATTGCAGCCGCATCAATGCCGTTGCGGCGAACACTGATTTCGCCAGCGAATACGAGGGGAGGTCGAGCTCTTGGCAATAGGGATTAGAACCGAAGCGCGTTTCGCATTCCGAGCTGTAGTGGACCCCGTCGATCACCAGGCCATGCAGCGTGCTCGCGCCCGGGGCGCCGATCGCCAGCGCGCCAATGTCCAACCCGGGATGATCGACGCGCAGCTGATCGAGCGTGCGATGGGGCATCCGTGCCGCGCGTTCGTCGCGATACGCCGCGAGCGCCGCGGCCTCGTGGGCCGGCGCTCCACGTCGATAGTGCGTGTCGAGCAGCGCCCACAGGTCGACGTGCAGGTACAGGCAGGTCTCGCTGGCGAGCTGCATCGCGGTGCGGGATACCGATCCATCCGCACCGAACAGGAACATCAGCACGCCGTTGTGCGTGCAGTTCGCGTTCTTCTCCTGCAATGCAAACGGAATCGCGGCGCGCGCCATGCCGTGGTCGCCGGGCTCGTTCCATACGCGGCCGGGCTCCAGGATTACTTCCCACCAGCCGTGGCGGCCTGGAATCGCGCCGCGCCGCACCGGCACCAGCGCCTCGCCGTCCTGCACGAATTCATAGCTGAAATCGCCGGGCCAGGAGAGCGCCACGTCGAGGTCGTGCGCCCCGACGTAGGCCGGATTCGCGAGCAGTGTGTGGTGCGGCAGCGTGCCGCGAAAGCGCAATGCCAGCACGCCGGAAAACCGCTGCGTCGCGGGCGTGGCGGACGCATCCGGTGCGTACGCCGAGAAATCGACGGGATGCGGGTAGTGGCCCGACATCAGCGTCGCGTAGTCCAGGTCGGTGCGCGCATCGGCAGGCGCCGCGAACAGCAGCGCCAGCGCGAACCCGGCGAGCGCCACGGTCTTGCGATTCGCCTCCACGCCTGCAGGCAGGCGCACGCTCACGCACGCGCCCCGCGCCGGCGCACGATGACGGCCGTGTCGATGTACAAGCCGTCGGCGTTGTACCAGCGCACCAGTTCACCCTCGATGACCGTGACGAGGCCGAGGCTCTCGCCGTAGGCCCAGTGCTGCCACTGCCGGTACCAGCGATCGCCCTGCACCCACCAGCGCCCGACGTCGCGGTCTTCGTTCGAGTAGCCCGCGCGGCCGCTCAGCGTGCCGTCGCTCGCGAGCCGGATCGTGCACGGCTCGCCGTACACGGTGTTGTAGAGCAGCGTGGCGCCGGCCAGCGCGCGCTGCAGCGCGGCGCCCGAGAGCGGTGCAACGCCCTCGTCGCGCAGCGTGCGCGAGCCGAGGTTGGGATCGGCTCGCACGATGCGCGCCAGCTCCTGCACGCCGGCGCGTATGCGCCCGGTGCGGATGCTGGTCACGCCCATGCAGAACTGCGCGGTCTCCCCTGTCGCTGCGATCGGCTCGATCAGCACGCCGATGTTGGCGGCGGCGCGCGCCAGTTGGGCCGCGTTCCACTGCGGACCGCCGCTGATCCAGTAGGCGCTCGATCCGGGGCGCGTTGCGATGCGCACGAAGCGATGCAGGTAATGGTTCAGCGCGTCGCGCAGCGCCGTGCGGCGCTCGAGCAGCCGAACGTTGGCGCGCGCCAGCGCGCCGGCGTAGTGCCCGAGGCCAATGAAATAGGCCCAGGCGCGCTGCATGCCGCCGGGAAACTCGGCGCCCGAATGGCGCCGCAATGCGCGGATGCGCTCGATCAGTCGAGCGTCCGCGTGCACGACGCCGGGCGCCGTGCCCAGCGCCGTGACTGGCGCCAGCGCGCCCACCGACACGACCTGCTCGCCGCGCGCCAGGCTCCGGAGCGTGACGCCATCGCGTGCCGGCTCGAGCAGGTCCGCCCCCTGCACGCATTCGACGATGGTCGCGTGGCTCTCGGCCGCGCCGTGCAGCAAGGCGCTGGCGCGCTCGCGCGTCTGGATCGTGCCCGGTGTCGCGCGGTGCGATCCGGCCAGCAAAACCGCGCCGCGCGGGAGCGGCGTGGCGAGCTTTGCGCCCGAGCCATCCCAACGCAGCGGGGCCAGCGTGGCGCCGCGCGCAAGCACTTGCCGCTGCAGGTCGGCGTCCAGCCGCGCGTCAAAGACCACCGGCGTGCCGCGCTCGACGAGCGACGCGATCACCAGGTGCAGGGCCTGCTGGCTCGAGACGGTGGCAAGCACTTCATCGGGCCCGGCATCGACGCCCCAGGACGGCAGCACCTTGGTGCGCAATTCGTCGATGAAGCGCGCGTCATCGGAATCGCCGCCGGTCGTGCCCCAGCGCAGCAGGTCCTGCTTCGAGAACGAGAGCCGCAGCGCTTCGCGCCAGCCCTCCACGGGCAACAGCTCCGGCTCGATGCAACCGTCGATGAATGGATACGGATACTGCAGCCAGTTCGGCGGCACGCGAAAGCCGGGCTCTTCCGTTGCCGACAGGCCGCGCTCGCCCGCTCCGCTGGCGCGGCGCAGGCCGCGACGTCCCGTCGTCACGCGCTCGACGGGCGCTTTCGCGGGCACGTAGATGCCGCTGCGCGCGCGGCTTTCCAGGTGTCCTTCGGCCAGCAGTGCGTCGTAGGCGAGCGTGATCGTGTTGCGTGACAGGCCCGTTTGCGCGGCCAGCAGCCGGGTGGAGGGGAGCCGTCGTCCGGGCCGCAGCACGCCGTGGCTCAACGCGTCGATGATTCGCTGCCGTACCTGCTGCTGCAGGCTCAACGGACCATTGCGGTCGACGTTGATGCTGAAACCGAATCTCGCCGCCTTCATTGCGCCAGTATGACTGGACCCATCGGGGCTTTGCGACTGGACCTATAGCCAGTATCGTGCGCCTGCCAAGCTGGCCGAAGGGGGTACGCGCCGCATGCCGATGAACGTGTTTGCCAGCCGGCCCCGCGCCGCGCCCGACGGCTTGCTGGCCGCGGTCATGCTGTCCTTCCTCGCGACCGCGGGGTTCATGTACGTGAACATCATGCCGGCGATCGTCGAGGGACTGCAGTCGGGCCTGCACTTCAGCGCGGCGGTTGCCGGGCGCATCGGCGCGGCGAATGTCTACGGCGCCGCGGTCGGCGCGCTGCTCGCCACGTTGCTGGTGACCCGCTGGCCCTGGCGGCGCACGGCCTACGCCTTGCTGCTCGCGCTGATCGGCATCGACGTGGCGAGCATGTTCATCGGCGGCAGCACGCAGCTGCTGGCCATTCGCGCGCTGCACGGCACGGTCGGCGGTTGCCTGGTGGGATTTTCCTTTTCGGTGATCGCGCGCACCGCGCAACCGGAGCGCGCCTTCGGCGTGTTGCTGGTCGTGCAGGGCGGCCTCGGCGGCCTCGGCGTCATGGTGTTGCCGCGCCTCGTCCCGGTGTTCGGCACCGGCGCGCTGTTCGCGGCGCTCGCGCTGTTCAGCCTGGTCACGCTGGCGATGGTGCCGTTCCTGGCCGCCTATCCACGGCGCGACGAAGCCGCCGGCGTCGGGGATGCAGCGGCGGCCGCTGCCGCGAGTCGCGCTGCGGCGCGCGTGCCAACTGGCCTGCTGATGCTGGTGATGGCGCTGCTGTCGGTGTTCCTGTTCCAGTTCTCGAACATGCTGCTGTTCTCGTACATCATCGGCCTGGCGCGCCACTACGCGCTCGATCCGTTGCAATCGGCCACCATCGTCGGCGTGTCGACGTGGATCGGCATGCTCGGCTCGGTGCTGGTCGTCGTGCTCGGCACGCGCTACGGGCGCGCGCGCATGTTGACGATTGCATTGCTGCTGACGGCGCTGGGCATGTACGTGCTGCATGGTTCAGCCAATGCGGCCGTATATGCCCTCGCCAACGTCGGCACCGGCATCACCTGGGGGTTCGTCATCGCGCACCTGCTCGGCATGTGCGCGCGCTGCGATACGTCCGGGCGGGCCGCGGCGCTCGGCGGCTTCGCTTCGAAAATGGGACTGGCGAGCGGACCGTTCGTCGGCTCGCTGCTGCTCGGTGCCGACCGCTATGGCTTGCTGATCGACGTTGCGACCGGGGTGATCATCGCCTGCACGCTGGCGGCGCTGCTGCCGGCCTCGCGCCTGGACAAGCTCGACGCGCAACTAGGTGCCGCGGGCGGCTGAATCGTCGCCGACGTCGAGGCCGCCGGCGCGCAGGGCTTCGACCAGCGGCTCGAGCTGCGCCGCGTAGTTCCGCCAATTGCCGATCGAGCGCGCGTGGAGCGGCTCGCGCACCTGCGCCGCGCTCGCGGTCGCAGCCGGGGCCGTGTTGAGGTGGAAGTCGAGGCATTGCGCCTCGTAGGGCAGCCCGCACCAGTCGAGCAGTTCGCGCGTCGCCTCGGGCTGCGAACGCACGACGCGCTCGTAGTCGAGGTCCAGGAATCGTCCCGGCAATACGCGCCGCCAATGGTCCATGAGCCGGTGGTAGGCGAGGTAATAACGCGCCAGGTCCGTCAGGTCGTATGAATAGGGCGAGCCGTCGCGGAACAGCGTCTTGTACAGCGCGAAGCAGCTGTCGAGCGGATCGCGGCGCACATGGACGATGCGCGCGCCCGGGAGCGACAGCGCAATCAACCCGAGGTACAGGAAATTCCACGGCGTCTTGTCGATGAAGCGCGGACGACCGTGCGGATAGCCCGCCACGCGCCGCAGGTAATCGTTGCCCAGCGTCGCCGGGTCGAGGTGCGCGGCGCGACGGATGAGTTCCGGGCGTGCCGGCGGAGCGGCGTCCGCATCCATCGTGGCGTAGGCCTGCGCGGTGATCGAAAAGGCGAGGTCGTTGATCTCGCCGAGGCTGTGCACGGCCGAGTGGCTGCAGAGGATGCGGTCGACCAGCGTCGTGCCGCTGCGCGGGAGTCCCATGACAAAGATCGCCGCGGCGCCCCGCTCGCTGGCCTGCCGATGCTCCGCCACCCACTGCGCGCCGAACTGTTCCGCGATCACGCGCAGCGCATGCTCGTCGTCGGCGACGCCGTACGACAGGTTGCGACGGCGCAGCGCCGCGCCCCGCTGCAGGAATGCCCCGGCCTGCAGGTGTTCGCCCAGGTCTTCGTGCTCCTTGGCCAACGCAAAGCACAACGGAATGCTGTCGCTGGATTCGACCGGGAGCGCCGCAAGCTGCGCGCTCATCTCGCGTATGTGGTTGCGCTCTAGTGTCTGGCGGCGAAGGATGCTGCGCCGGTAGTGCGAGCCCGGGTCGTGCGGATGGAGCGAGAGCAGTTCATCGAGGTGCGCTTCGGCTGCGTCGATCAGGCCGCAGGCGGTCTCTGCGGCCGCCGCGTTCGCCAGCATCGATCGGTCGCGCGGCGCCAAAGCCAGGGCCCGTCGCGCGCATCGCAGGCGGTGTTCATGCGCGCCGGCGGCCGCGTAAAGATTGGCGATCGCGGTCAGCAGACGCGCGTCGTTTTGCGCCCCACGTTCGAGCGCCTCGAGTCCGCTGCGCGCTTCGGCTCCCAGGCCGCAATAGAGCTGCGCCTCGCGGAACTTGAGCAGCACCGTCACGTTGGTCGGTGTCAGCCGCATCGCCGCATGGAGGGCCGCGAGCATCGCGTCGAACCGTTGCTGGCGCTGTTCCGCCAGCGCCAGCAACAGCCAGCCCTCGGTCAGCCGCGGCTCATCGGCCAGCAGCGTGCGCGCGGAACGCGCGGCCGCGGCGAAACGTCCCGTTTCAATGAGGCGCTGCGCTTCATTGAACAGGACGCTGGCCATGGCGGCGCCGCTCAGAACCGATACTTGGCGATGAGCCCGATGGTGCGCGGCGTCGTGATCAGTTCGCGGCTGGTGTTGCCGGCGAATCCATCCGCAGGCGCGCTGCCGAACTGCGCCTCGGTGAACACGCCCGAGATCGCCTTGGAATTGCCGACGTTTCGCACCTGCATGACCAGGCTCCAGTTATTGCTGTTGTACGCCACCGAGGCGTTCCACAGCGTGTAGGCATCGAGCGGAATGGCGGCGTCGGTCGTCAAGGCCAGGCGGTTGTACGTGCCACTCTGGTAGTACGCGTCGACATGCGGCACGATCGTGTGCCCATCGTGCAGCGTGACGGTGTAGTCGAGCGACGCGTTGATGACGCTGGTCGGCGCGGCCGGCAGCCGCGTGCCGCTCGGCGCAATCAGCGCGGGCGGGTTGGGGGCGATCGCATAGGGACGCACCGCGTCTTCGCTGAGCTTCGCGTCGGTGTATGCGTAGCCGATGCCATAGGCCAGCGCTTGCGTCAGCTTGCCGCGGAACTCCAGTTCGATTCCGCGCGAGCGCGCCTTGCCGGCGTTGGCCGTGACGTAGTAGCCCCAGACCGGCGTCGCGGTGTTGAGCTGGATGTCCTTCCAGTCGATGAGGAACAACGAGGCATTGAAACTGTATGACCCGTGCGCGCCCTTGACCCCCAACTCGTAGTTGTTGAGCGTGTCGGGACCGAAATTCAGCCAGCCCGGATTCTCGCCGACGAATCCCGTCGTCGGGATGTCGTTGACGCCGCCGCGGCGGTAACCCTGCGAGGCCGTGAAATACAGGTTGTCCTGCGGCGTGAAATGCCAGGACGTGTTGAACTTGAAGATGCCCTTGCTCTTCGTGATGTCGGGCGTCACCGGCGAGGAAGTGCCCACGCGCGTCGGCAGGTCCGGGCCGACCGAAACCTGGTTCGAATCCTTGTCCTGGAACCAGCGGGCGCCGCCGGTGACCTGCAACGTCGGCGTGATGTGCCATGTCAGTTCGCCGAACACCGCGGTCTCGGTGAACTGTTCGTTGCGGCTGTACAGGAAGTCGCGGTCGCTGGTCGGCGCGACCGGGTCGTAGTAGGAGCCAAATCCGGGCGTCACGGCGTCCTGCGCGGCGAACCACTGCGAGAATCCGCGCACCCAGTCGGTCTCGCCGGAATGCAGTTTTTCCTTCTCGTAGTACAGCCCGGCGATATAGTCGATCGGACCCTGGGTCTTGGACACGAGGCGCAGCTCCTGCGCGAAGCTCCGGTCGCTGTAGTCGCGGTACTTCTGCGCCATCAGGCGCGGATAGTAGTCGTACAGGAACGGCCAGCCTTTCGCGTACAGGCCGGAATTGTCGTTCGTGCTCGTGCCCGTGTGGTCCGTATACGAGGTGCTCGAAGTGAGCGTCGCAAAGCCGAGGTCGAACGTGCCCTCCATGCTCGCGACCGACACTTCGCGCGCCGACGGCTCGAGCATCACGGCGCCTTGTTCATAGTCGCCGTAGACACCGCCGGTGGCGTAGTTCGGCGTGCCCGGCGCCGTGATCTGGCGCCGGCCGCCGGTGCTGTCCTTCTGGTGCACCAGCGAGAACACCAGCTTCGCGGAGTCGCTCGGCTTCCAGCTTGCGGCGATGCGCGCGTAGTCGAGGCGGGCCCAGTCGGCATCCGTCTGCGACGTGTATTGCGCGGCGGGATCCAGCACGCCATTGGGCGCGACCGGTACGCCGTTGGAATCGAGCACGTACAGGTTCGGATAATCCACGACGCCGGCGTCGTAGACGTGGCTGTAGTTGACGCGCAGCGCCAGCGTATCGCCCAGCGGGACGTTCAGGATGCCGCTCGCCGTCGAGTTGGTGCCGCTCGAACCTTCTGTCGAGGACACACCGCCTTCCACCTCGCCGGAAGTCTGGCCCTGCACCGGTTCGCGCAGCAGGTAGCGCACGGTGCCGCCGAGCGAGCCGCGGCCATACAGCGTGCCTTGCGGGCCGCGCAGCACCTCGACGCGATCGATATCCTTCAACAGGAAATTCGCGAAGATCGGCGTGTCGTTCACGTAGCTCGACACCGCGGCCGCGCCGGCGACCACGTAGTCGCCCAGCGTCGCGGCGTCCACATTGACGCCGCGGATGCGCACGTTGTTGACGACGCCGGAATTGCGGATGCCGCGATCGACCACCGACACGCCCGGTACGGTGCGCAGCAGGTCGACCGGATTGCTCAGGTTTTGCGCCTCGATCTGCGAGCCGCTGACCGCCGAGATGTTGAACGGCACATCGACGGTGCCGGTGCTGCGGCGTGTCGCCGTGACGACGATCTCCTCGAGCTTGGTGTCGGAAGCGGAGCTGGCTGGCGCGCCTTGCGCCTGTGCGGGACCCGCGCAAGCCGAGCCATACAGCAGCCCCGCCACGGCGGCGCCGATGGGCGTCAGGCGCCAGGTCTTGTTCGAATTTCCGGATGCAACGTGACTCATGTCGGCATTCCCCCATTGCGTGTGGGCATCGTGAGTGGACCCAGCGATTCAAGATAGGACGATCGACGCGCGCCCATTGCGTGCGCCGGCAGCGCGACCGCGCTGTCGCGGAAACTCTTCAACGGCTGCACGAGCCCCAGCCACCCGCGTGTGCGCGCATGGCGCACGGCCGCAAGGTCGAGCTCGACGGCAAGCACCTCGCGGCCCGTGCCCGCGGTGCAGATCACTTCGCCGCCGGGACCGAAGATGGCGGAGCGCCCCAGCCCCATATCGCCGGCCACGTTGATGTCGATGAAGTAGCACTGGTTCATCATCGCGTTGGCGCGACCGATCGCCAGCTCGGCATCGCGATCGATCGTCGAGGTCATCGACGGATGCAGCATCACCTCGGCGCCCAGCCAGGCGAGCGTGCGTGTCGTTTCCGGAAACCACATGTCGTAGCAGATCGAAACGCCGAAGCGGCCCAGGCCCGGCACGTCGAACGTGACGAACTCGGCGCCCGGCGTGATTCCTTTTTCATAGGGGAGGAACGGAAACATCTTGCGATAGCGCGCCACGACGACGCCGTCCGGGTTGATGACCGGCGCGGTATTGAATACCTGGCCGCCTCGGCTCTCGCACAACGATCCGGGCACCAGCCAGAGCCGGTTGCGCTTCGCGGCGGCGCACAGTCGGGCTTCCGCCGGGCCGGGCAGCGGTTGGGCGTTCGCCGGGTCAGCGCCGAAAACGGCCAGCTCGCCGATCACCGCCATCGAAACCCACGGGAATCGGCGGCGCAACAGGTCCAGCTCGGCATCGATCTGGCCGAGGTTGTCCCCGCTGCGCAGCTCGAGCTGCAGGCCCGCGATTCCAAACAGGCTCAAGTTCAGTCCCCGCCCCGCGGCCGCAAGGGGCCGCCATGGCGAGCAAATTGACAGGAGTGCCCGGGCAGCTATAGAGCCAGATGCGGAAGACCTATGGTGCCAGTTTTGATCATGGCAAACTGTGCCCCGGATGCTCAACTTCACTGACATCGCGGTCCGCCGCGGGCCGCGACTGCTGTTTTCGGGCGCCACCTTCAGCCTGTTTCGCGGCGAGAAAATCGGCATCACCGGCGAGAACGGCAGCGGGAAGTCGACGCTGCTCGAGCTGGTGCGCGGCACCGTGCACCCGGACGCCGGCAATTTCGAGATGCCCGGCAACCTCGTGATGGCGCACGTCTCCCAGGATATCGACGCCACCGACCAGCCGGCCATCGAGTTCGTGCTCGATGGCGACGCGGAACTGCGCGTGATCGAGGCGGAGATCGCCGTAGCCACCGAGCGCGACGACGGCGCGCGGCTGGGCGCGCTGTATGCGCGCTATGCGGAAGTGGGCGGTTACGACGCACGCGCCCGTGCGGCGCAGCTGATGCACGGCCTGGGGTTCGACCACACCGGGGACGAGCGGCCGATCCGCAGCTTCTCGGGCGGCTGGCGTGTGCGCATCAACGTGGCGCGCGCGCTGATGTGCCGCTCCGACCTGCTGCTGCTCGATGAGCCGACCAACCACCTCGACATCGATGCGATCATCTGGCTCGAGGGCTGGTTGCGGGCCTATCCGGGCACGCTGCTGCTGATCGCGCACGACCGCGAGTTCCTCGATCGCGTCTGCAATCGCATCGTCAATATCGAGCACGGCGAGGTGCATGCCTACCGCGGCAATTACTCGACCTTCGAGACGCAACGCGCCGCCGAGCTGGCCGTGCAGGCCTCGCTGTACGCTCGCCAGCAGCGCGAAATCCGGCACATGGAATCCTTTGTCGAGCGATTTCGCGCGAAGGCCACGAAGGCGCGCCAGGCGCAGAGCCGGCTGAAGGCGCTCGAGCGCATGCAGCGCATCGCGCCCGCGCACGTGGATTCAGCGGCCTTCGAGTTCTCGTTCGCCACGCCCACGAAGTTGCCGCGCCCGCTGCTGGCGATCGATGACCAGAGCGTCGGCTACGGTGCGACGCCGCTGCTGACGCATGTGAAGATGACGCTGATGCCGGGCGACCGGCTCGCGCTGCTCGGCCGAAATGGCGCCGGCAAGTCGACCTGCATGAAACTGCTGGCGGGCGAACTGCAGGCCCGCAGTGGCACGCGCACCGAGGCGCGCGACCTGCAGATCGGTTATTTTGCGCAGCACCATCTCGAGCAGCTCAGCCCCGATGAATCGCCGCTGGAAAACCTGCGGCGCACCGGCGGTGTGCGCGCAAAGCGCACCACAGAGGCCGAGCTGCGCGACTACCTCGCCACCTTTGGTTTCCGCGGCGATCGCGTATTCGAGCCCGTCGCGCCGTTTTCCGGTGGCGAGAAGGCGCGCCTGGTGCTGGCCCTGGTTTCCTGGCTGCAGCCGAACCTGTTGCTGCTCGACGAGCCGACCAATCACCTGGACCTCGAGATGCGCCAGGCGTTGAGCGTGGCGCTGCAGGAATTCCCGGGGGCCGTGGTGCTGGTCTCGCACGATCGCCACCTGCTCAACACGGTGGCCGACGAGTTGATCGTCGTGCACGACGGCGCGGCCGTGCGCTTCGACGGCGACCTGGACGATTACGCGCAGTGGTTGGCGAGCGGCGGACCGGTGCGCGCGATCGCCGACGGCGTCGCGACCGATGCCGCTCGCGCCCCGGCCGCCCCGGCCGGGCTGGTCGCCGACTCCGCCGGCCAGCGACGCCAGCGCCGCCGCGAGGAAGCCGAGGCGCGTGGCCGGCTGTCGCCTTTGCGGGCAATGGTGCAGAAGTGCGAACAGCAACTCGACACGCTGGCGCGCGAGCGAACCGCGCTCGAGCAACAGCTCGCCGCGCCCGAGATTTACCAGGCGGATGCCCGTGAGCAGCTGCAGGCGGCGCTCGCACGCCAGGCGGAACTGGCGCGGCTGCAGTCGCAGGCGGAAGAGCGTTGGCTCGCCGCCACCAGCGAACTGGAGCAGCACTCGCAGCCCGGCTGAGGCAGGTCCGGGTTACAATTGCGCCTCCTTCGCATCCTGTGCGAGCCCCGAAGATGAAGACAATGATTGCAATCTTGTGCATGGCGCCGCTGGGCGTACCGGTGCAGGCGGCCGGCAATTGGCAGCTCGCGATCCACGGCGGAGCCGGGGTCGTCGAACCCGGTTCGCTGACTCCCGAGATGGATGCGGCCTACCGCGCCGGCCTCAATCGCGCGCTGGAGGCGGGTGCCGCGGTGCTCAGCAAGGGCGGAGCGAGCCTCGACGCGGTCGAAGCCGCCGTGCGCACGCTGGAAGACGATCCGCTGTTCAATGCCGGCAAGGGTGCGGTGTTCACGGCGGAAGGCCGCAAC
>Ga0209023_10006707_pt1 | contig 12060 bp, 10 predicted proteins | sample LakOneMetagenome_FD_187468 | JGI IMG/M metagenome (GOLD analysis project Ga0209023, IMG submission 187468) | Freshwater and sediment microbial communities from Lake Erie, Canada (SPAdes) (version 2) | ecosystem: Environmental > Aquatic > Freshwater > Lentic | place: Lake Erie, Canada...
ACGAGCACGACGCAAACTGGTCGAACCGCATGATCCTCGGCGACAGCCTCCAGGTCATGGCCTCGCTCGCCGAACGGGAGAAGCTCCGCGGCAAGGTCCAGATGGTCTACATCGATCCGCCGTACGCACCGTTGAGCGATACGTCGAGCTTCACGTCCTACACCTCGGCGCGCTTCGACGCCGCGTCGCAAGCAGCGCTGCAGCAGATGGTGCTCGAACTCTCGCGCCGGGGCTGCCAGGTGCTGTTGAGCAATTCGACCGCACCGGTCATCACGTCGCTCTACGACACGAACCGCGAGGCCAGGCGCGCGGGGTTGCGCGCGTTGAGGGTGCCCGCGCGTCGCGCCGTGAACAGCAATGCAGCGAAGCGCGGACCGGTGGATGAATATCTCATCACCAACATCGCGCTCGCGGCTGCCGGTGTGACCGGCTAGGGCGTCCGCGTCAGGACGCCGCGACCCATACCACTTCGTCGCACTTCGGACAGGCGTAGGCCATCCGCAGGTCGCTGACAAACGACACGAACGCGCCACGACCGATCTGCTGGCATTTCGGGCAGACAGCCTGCGTGTGCGCATCGATGGTAGACACCTTCAGAGACCGCCCTGTCGAGGGACACGGCACTGACGATGGGCGCTCGGCGCGAGGGACCAAACTCGGCTCACCATCGTGGACGATGCGGGTCAACAAACCATGGAAGAAGGAGAGTCCAGTCACGGGCATGGGATTCTATGCGAAAAGACGTGGCGCTGCTGCGCTGGGCCGTTGACTCCGATAACACCTCCGACGTTGATGACGCACCGCCGAAGGTCTGTGTCTGACCAGAAACTGATTGACGACACGTTGCCCTGCGGGGGACAGTTAGGGTTCGGGATTCCGGGAGCGTGGCGAAACTGGCAGACGCGCAGGTCTTAGGAGCCTGTGGGCGGAAGTCCGTGTGGGTTCAAGTCCCTCCGCTCCCACCAATGCGCACCGCCCGAGCCTGATTCCCCCCTGACACAAACCTTCTTTTGCCCGAGTCGAAATGAGAGCCGAATTCGTCGACGTCAACGAAACCCGCAAGACGCTGTCGGTCGAGATCCCGAGTGAAGTGGTCGAAGCCGAAATCGACCGGATTGCCCGTGACTACTCCCGCAAGGCGCGCATCCCCGGATTCCGTCCCGGCAAGGTGCCGTCGCGAGTCGTACGGACGCGGTTCAAGGACCAGATTCTGCACGACGTCGCGCACGATCTCGTGCCCCGCGCGGTAGACGAAGCGCTCCGTGAAAAGGGCGTCGAGCCCGTCAGCACGCCCGACATCCGCGAGGTGGTCGTCGAGGAAGGCAAGCCGATGACGTTCACGGCGACCTTCGACACCCTGCCTCCGTTCGAGGTCGGCGACCTGTCGACGATCGCCTTGACCCGTCCGTCGGCAGCCGTCGCGGACTCGGCGGTGGACGATGCGCTGCAGCGTCTGCGGCAGCGCGCGGCGCGGCATGAGCCGGTCGAAGGCCGCGGCGTCATCGACGGCGACATCGTCACGGTGGACATCACCCGCACGGATGCCGAGGGAGCGACCGATACCCACAGTGACGTGGCCATCGAGATTGGCGCCTCTGCCAACCCTCCGGGATTCGACGCGCACCTGCTCGGCGCTGAAGCGGGTGCCAACCGCACCTTTGCACTGACCTTCCCGCCCGACTACCAGGCGGCCGACCTGGCTGGCAAGACAGTGACCTACGCGGTCACCGTGAAGGACCTGAAGCGCCGGAACCTGCCCGAACTGGACGACGAGTTCGCCAAGGACATGGGCGAGTTCGAGAATCTGGAGGCGCTGCGTGGGCGGATTCGCGCCGATCTGGAACACGAGGCGAAGCACACGCAGGAGAACGACGTGCGCGGCGCGCTGATGAAGCAGCTGGCGACCCGCGTGCCGTTCGACATTCCTGTGTCGCTCGTCGAGCGTGAGATCGACCGCCGCATGGAAGATTTCGCGTCGCGGCTCATGCAGCAGAACATCGACCCCCGTCAGGCGGGTGTCGACTGGGGTGCGTTCCGCGAGAGCCAGCGTGAGACGGCAAAGGAAGCCGTTGGCAGCGCGCTGGTGCTCGACGAGATTGCCCGCAAGGAAAGCCTGGCGGCAACCGACGAGGACGTCGAACAGGAGATCGGACGCTACGCCGAGCGGACTGGCCGGACGGCCGCCGCGGTGCGGGCAACACTCGAGAAGGAAGGCGGAATCTCCCGTATCTACGCAGGGTTACGGCGGGAGAAGTCCGTTGACTACGTGATGGCGCGTGCTACAATTTCGGGAGAGTAAGGACCTTCCGCACGTCATCCCCTACACAAAACGAACGGCAAGACATCGGCACCGCATCATGCACACGGAGTGCGGCAACCGAGCGCAGTATCAGAGCGAAGCATTCGAGCAGCTGACACAGCTCAGCTCGCGGGGCTAACGGATCCTATGCGTCAACAGATTCCAGATATTCGCGCCCAGCTCGTCCCGATGGTCGTCGAGCAGACCAATCGCGGAGAGCGCGCGTACGACATCTTCTCGCGCCTGCTGAAGGACAGCATCATCTTCCTCGGCACGCCGATCGACGACCAGATCGCCAATCTCGTCATCGCGCAGATGCTGTTTCTCGAGGCCGAGGATCCCGACAAGGACATCCTGCTCTACATCAACAGCCCGGGCGGTTCGATCACGGCGGGTCTGGCCATCTACGACACGATGCAGTTCATCAAGCCCGACGTGCAGACCTACTGCATCGGCCAGGCGGCGTCGATGGCAGCGGTGCTGCTCGCGGCAGGCGCGAAGGGCAAGCGCTTCTCGCTGCCGAACGCACGCATCCTCATTCACCAGCCGCTCATGCAGGGTCTTGGTGGACAGGCGTCAGACATCGACATCCATGCGCGCGAGATTCTCCGCATGCGCGAGCGGATGAACGAAATCCTGGCGCATCACACTGGTCAGCCAGTGAGTCGTATTGCCGACGACACCGACCGTGACTACATCATGTCGGCGGACCAGGGTAAGGAATACGGTATTATTGACGATGTCATCCGGAAGCGGGCGTAGGAGCCCTCAATGGTGAAAAAAGGCGGCGAGGCGGAGGTTCTCCGGTGCTCGTTCTGCAATAAAGACCAGAACGATGTTCGCAAACTGATTGCGGGCCCCACGGTCTTCATCTGCGACGAATGCGTCGAAGTCTGCAACGACATCATCGCGGACGACAATCGGTTCGAGAATCGCGGAACGCGGTCCTCGCTACCGACCCCGTCTGAAATCAAGAAGTTCCTGGACGAGTACGTGATCGGCCAGGAACGGACCAAGAAGAAGCTCGCCGTCGCGGTCTACAACCACTACAAGCGGATCGAAATCCAGAAGCAGCCGCGCAGCCGCAACGACATCGAGCTCAGCAAGTCGAACATCCTGCTCATCGGCCCGACGGGCACCGGCAAGACGCTGCTCGCGCAGACGCTCGCCAAGCTGCTGTCGGTCCCCTTCACGATCGTCGATGCCACGACGCTGACCGAAGCCGGCTACGTCGGCGAGGATGTCGAGAACATCATCCTCAAGCTGCTGCAGGCCGCCGGTGGCGACATCGAGAAGGCGCAGCAGGGCATCATCTACATCGACGAAGTCGACAAGATCTGTCGCAAGGACGAGAACCCCTCCATCACGCGCGATGTGTCGGGTGAAGGCGTCCAGCAGGCGCTGCTGAAGATTCTCGAAGGCACGGTTGCCAATGTGCCGCCACAGGGTGGCCGCAAGCATCCGCACCAGGAGTTCTTCCAGGTCGACACGACCAACATCCTGTTTGTCTGCGGCGGTGCGTTTGTCGGCCTCGACAAGGCGATTGGCCGCCGCGTGGGCAAGAAGACGCTCGGCTTCAAGGCCGACGTCAAGTCCATGAACACGCGCGACCTCGGCGCGGCGCTCGAGCAGCTCGAGCCCCAGGACCTCATCAAGTACGGCCTCATTCCCGAGTTCGTCGGCCGCCTGCCGGTCATCGGCACGCTCCACGAGCTGGACAAAGCGGCGCTGGTGCAGATCCTCACGCAACCTCGGAACGCCATCACGCGTCAGTACCAGAAGCTGTTCGAGTACGAGAACGTCAAGCTCCGCTTCTCGGAGGATGCGCTCGAAGCCATCGCCGAGTCGGCGCTCGAACGGAAAATCGGGGCTCGCGGCCTCCGGATGATCATCGAAGACCTGATGCTCGACTTGATGTATCAGGTGCCGAACCAGAAGAAGGTTCGGGAAGTGACGATTACCCGGGACGACGTACTGGCGAAGGACAAGCCGATCGCGCTCATCGAGAAGGCGGGCTGAGCAGTCTCCCGAATTGAAGATCGAAGAATTTCAGATTGAAGATTTGAAACGCGAGGCAGGAAGAGCTGCTGGAAGACCCGATCGACCGCCGGTGAGAGCACATGCCGGCGAGAACCGGGCGGCACATTCCTCATCAGGGCGTCGGAACCAGGCCGATGCCAGCGTGCCTCCAATCTTCGATCTGAAATCTTCTATCTGAAATCTCATTGATTCCCATGGAAAACACACTCGACGTCTACGAAACGCTTCCCATCGTCCCGCTGCGGGACGTGGTCGTGTTCCCGCACATGATGATGCCCTTCGTCATCGGGCGTCCCAGCTCCACGCGAGCCCTGGAACATGCGCTGCTCAAGGACAAGCGCATCTTCCTCGCCGCGCAGCACGATGCGTCGGTGGATGATCCGCAGCCGGAAGACATCTACACCATGGGCTGCGTCGCCAACGTCGTCCAGAGCCTGAAGCTGCCCGACGGCAACATCAAGGTGCTGGTCGAGGGTGTCGAGCGTGCACGCGCCATCGAGTGGAAGGAAGACAAGGGCTTCTACCGCGTCGTCGTGAAGGTGCTGCCGAAGCAGCGCGACGCCAGCGGTGATGTCGAAGGCACGATGAGCCGCGTCGTGTCCCTGTTCGAACAGTATGTGAAGCTGTCGAACAACCTCAATTACGACGCCATGGTCGCAGCCGTGCGCGTCGACGATCCGGGCAAGCTGGCCGACACAATCTCGGCCCATCTGCTCGTCGGTGTCGACGAGAAGCAGAACCTGCTCGAAATCATCTCGCCGATCGAACGCCTCAACCGCATTGCCGGCATCCTCGAGATCGAGGTAGACAAGCTCCAGGTCGATCGCCGTATCCAGTCTCGCGTCAAGAAGCAGATGGAGAAGGCGCAGAAGGAGTACTACCTCAACGAGAAGATGAAGGCGATCCAGAAAGAATTGGGTCGCAAGGACGAGAAGGGGAACGAGGTCGACGAGCTGAAGAAGAAAATCGAAGCGGCGAAGATGCCGAAGGACGTCGAGGAGAAGGCCATCCAGGAGCTGAAGCGCCTGGAAGCCATGCCGCCGATGTCCGCCGAAGCGACCGTTTCGCGTAACTATCTCGACTGGCTGATTGCGGTGCCGTGGCACAAGAAGACGCGCGAGATCAAGGAAGATCGGAACGCCGAAGAGGTGCTGAACGAGGACCACTACGGTCTCGAGAAGATCAAGGAACGCATTCTCGAGTTCCTGGCCGTCCGCGCCCTCGTCAAGAAGCCGAAGGCGACCATCCTCACCTTCTCCGGGCCTCCCGGCGTCGGCAAGACCTCGCTCGCCAAGTCGATCGCCCGCGCGATGAACCGCAAGTTCGTGCGCCTGTCGCTTGGTGGCGTGCGCGACGAAGCGGAAATCCGCGGTCACCGCCGCACCTACATTGGCGCGTTCCCCGGCCAGATCATCCAGATGATGAAGAAGGCCGGTTCGATGAACCCGGTGTTCCTGCTGGACGAAGTCGACAAGATGTCGATGGACTTCCGCGGCGACCCGTCAGCAGCACTGCTCGAAGTACTCGACCCCGAGCAGAACGGCACGTTCCTCGACCACTATCTCGACGTCGAGTACGACCTGTCGCACGTCATGTTCATCTGCACGGCGAACGTCCTGCACACGATTCCGCAGGCGCTGCGCGACCGCATGGAAGTGCTGCAGCTGGCTGGTTACACCGAGCTCGAGAAGATCGAGATCGCGAAGAAGTTCCTCTCGCCGAAGGCCGTCGAAGGCGCTGGTCTGACCAAGGCCAACATCACCTTCACCGACGAAGCGCTGCAGACGGTCATCAACCGCTACACGCGCGAAGCCGGGGTTCGCAATCTCGAGCGAGAGATCTCGTCCATCTGCCGCAAGGTCGCCCGCAAGGTCGTCGTTGAAGGCATGACGTTCAGCGAGGAGATCACGGCCGAGAAGGTCACGCAGTACCTCGGCGTGCCCCGCTACCGCAGCACGATGGCGGAAGAGCACAACGAGATTGGTATCGCCACGGGTCTTGCATGGACCGAGGTTGGTGGTGAGATTCTCGTGACGGAAGCGACGCTGATGCCCGGACGCGGTAAGTTGACGCTCACCGGCAAACTCGGCGATGTCATGCAGGAGTCTGCGCAGGCAGCCATGAGCTACGTCCGCACCAAGTCGGACGAGTACGGCCTGCCGCTCGACTTCAACCGCAAGAGCGACATTCACGTGCACGTGCCGGAAGGGGCGATTCCGAAGGACGGTCCGTCGGCCGGCATCACGCTGGCCACCGCGCTCGTCTCGGCACTCGCCCGCATCCCGGTGCGCAAGGACGTGGCGATGACCGGCGAGATCACGCTGCGCGGCAAGGTGCTGCCGATCGGCGGCGTGAAGGAAAAGGTGCTTGCGGCACATCGCGCCGGCATCACGAACATCATCCTGCCGAAGGACAACGAGAAGGACCTGGCCGACATCCCGAAGAACGTGCTCGACACGCTGAAGGTGTACATGGTCCAGACGATGGACGAAGTCCTCAAGATCGCGCTGGTCGAGCCGTTGACCGCCCGTCTGCCTGCGGAAACGCAGGCCGAGCCGGTCGACGCGGCCGTCGGCGACGAGCGGATGACGCACTAGGACCTCGATATTTCAGATCGACGATTTCAGATTGAAGATTGAAGATTGAAGAACTGGCGTGAGCCCGAGGAATAACCTGCCATCTCTGGACTGCGGAGCGCGGACGACAACTCGGGCCGCGCTCCCGTCCAGAACCCGCTTTTCGTTCCAGCTTCACCCCAATCTTCAGTTTTCGCCCTTCAATCTGACATCACACCGACAACCTTGAAGATTTCAGCGGAGTTCATCATCAGTGCGGTCGCGGCCCACGACTTTCCGCACGACGGTCTGCCAGAGGTCGCGATGGTGGGCCGCTCGAATGTGGGCAAGTCGAGCCTGATCAACGCGCTGACCCGCCAGAAGCTGGCGCGCACCAGCGCCGCTCCGGGCAAGACACGACTGGGCAACGTCTACCGCGTCGCGCGGGGCGCGGCCTCCCCGGTCTACCTCGTCGACCTGCCGGGTTACGGATACGCCCGACGGACGAAGACCGGTGAAACCGAAGTGAGTTTCGAAGCGCTGACCGAGGCCTTCTTCGCGCGGCAGCGAACATCTGCGCTGCTGCTCGTCGACACCCGCCACCCGGGTCTCGACAACGACCGGGCCGCCTGGCAGTGGCTCCAGGCGGCGGCGCCGGCGGCGGTCGTCGGCACGAAAATCGACAAACTGACGCGCAGTCAGCGGAACAGCGCGCTCAGGCAACTCGAATCCGCGTTTGAAGACACCGTGCTGCCGGTTTCGGCCGTCACCGGTGAAGGACTGGACGAACTGTGGACACTGATCGACAGGCTGGCGAACAGCCGACCCCCGCAACTTCCACCCAGCAGCCCCAGCAGGCCGCCAAGCCCAATGGAGCCGCTCCCGCCGAGAAGACCGAGAAGATAGAGCGCATCGATCTCGCGACGCTGAAAGACATGAGCGTCGGCGCGCTCACGAAGATCGCCAAGCAGCTCGACGTGCCCGGTGCGACCGGGATGCGCAAGCAGGAGCTGATCTTCGAAATTCTCAAGGCGCGAGCCGAGAAGAGCGGCCTCATCTTCTCCGAGGGTGTCCTCGAGACGTTGCCGGACGGGTTCGGGTTCCTTCGAGCGCCGGACTACAACTACCTGCCCGGTCCCGACGACATCTACGTTTCCCCGTCCCAGATTCGGAAGTTCGACCTTCACACCGGCGATACGGTGTCGGGCCAGATTCGCTCGCCGAAAGACGGCGAACGCTACTTCGCGCTCATCAAGGTCGAAGCCGTCAACTTCGAACCGCCGGAGCGGGCCCGCGAGAAGGTCTTCTTCGAGAACCTGACCCCGCTCTACCCGCAGAACCGCATCCAGCTCGAAACCGAGAGCGACAACCTCTCGGCTCGCGTGCTCGACCTGATGGTGCCCATCGGCAAGGGTCAGCGCGGTCTTATCGTGGCGCCGCCGCGCACCGGCAAGACGATGCTGCTGCAGAACATCGCCAACAGCATCACGCAGAACCATCCCGAGGTGTATCTCATCGTGCTGCTCATCGACGAGCGGCCCGAGGAAGTCACCGACATGCAGCGCTCGGTTCGCGGCGAGGTGGTGTCCTCCACCTTCGACGAACCCGCACAGCGTCACGTGCAGGTCGCCGAGATGGTCATCGAAAAGGCCAAGCGTCTCGTCGAGCACAAGAAGGACGTGGTCATTCTGCTCGACTCGATCACGCGTCTGGCGCGCGCCTACAACACCATCGTGCCGCCGTCGGGCAAGATCCTCTCGGGCGGCGTCGACTCGAATGCGCTGCAGCGTCCGAAGCGCTTCTTCGGCGCGGCCAGGAACGTCGAGGAAGGTGGCTCGCTGACCATCATCTCCACGGCGCTCATCGACACCGGCTCGCGCATGGACGAAGTGATCTTCGAAGAGTTCAAGGGCACCGGTAACCTCGAAATCCACCTCGATCGCAAGCTCACGGATCGCCGCGTGTTCCCGTCCATCGACATCCAGAAGAGCGGCACCCGCAAGGAAGAACTGCTGCTGCCCAAGGAAGACCTCAACCGCGTGTGGGTGCTCCGCAAAGTGCTCACGCCGCTGTCACCCGTCGAAGCGATGGAGCTGCTGCTCTCGAAGATGGGCAAGACGAAGACGAACCAGGACTTCCTGTCGTCGATGTCGAGCGGCAAGAGCTAGCGACCGTGAAATCTAAGATTGAAGATTTCAGATTGATTGAAGATTTCGGATTTGCGTTTGTAGATTCGCGATCGTAGATTTACCTTTCGAGATTGGGAGCGTTCGGGCGCACAACAGGCGCGTCCGGCGCCCCTTGACTCCGCCCCGAACGCTGCCTCTGGAAGGGAGGGTTGACCATGACTGCCGCATCTTTCGTTCAGGAGAGGTTCGCCTTCCGACACCTCGCACCGTAGCGCGCACGCTCGCGCTCGCCACGCGCTTCTTCGCGCGACCTCTCCACATCCATATCCACACGTGATGAACGTCGACATCGACGTTCGGGGAGAGTTGTCGTGTCTTCACTGATCGAACTCGGATGGTCGGATAATTTCGCTGCGCTAAGCGGTGCTGACGATGGCACCGTGCGCGCACGCGTCGTCGAGGAGTTGCGCGGAGTCTTGCGCGTCGCGGGTGAGTTCTCGGGTCTTGCGGAACTGGCGGGACGTCTCAGGCGAGACGCGCAGTCGCCAGCCGACCTGCCAACGGTCGGAGACTGGGTGATGGTATCCCCGCCGGCCGGCGAAGGGCGCGGGATCATCCGGCGTGTGCTGCCCCGCCGCACCGCACTGCTGCGCCGCGCGGCAGGTACGGTGACAACCGCGCAGGTCGTTGCTGCCAACATCGACACAGTCTTCATCATCGAGGCACTGTCCGACGATGTGAATCCGAACCGCATCGAGCGCTACCTCACTATGGTCTGGGAAAGCGGAGCGACGGCTGTCGTCGTGCTGAACAAGGCGGACGTGTGCGCCGAACCGAACGTGTGCATCGAACAGCTGCGCGCGCGAGTGCCGTCGGTCGATGTGGTCGCTGTGAGTGCGTTTGGAGAACTGGCGACGCTCGACCCGTATCTGCCGGAGGGACGCACCGTCGTGTTTGTCGGACCGTCAGGTGTCGGCAAGTCATCGCTGATCAATGCCCTCCTCGGGCAGCTGGTGCAGCGGACGGGTGCCGTGCGTGAGGCTGACGGCAAGGGTCGACACACGACCACGACGCGCCAGATGCTGGTGCTCGAGCGCGGCGCGGTCGTCATCGACACGCCAGGCACGCGTGAACTGCAGCCGTGGGTGGACGACGGCGCTGTCGAACGAAGCTTCGACGACGTCGCGACGCTCGCGGGCCAGTGCCGCTTCTCCGACTGCTCTCACGAGAGCGAGCCGGGCTGTGCCGTGCGAGCCGCTGTCGAACGTGGAGAGTTGCCGGAAGCGCGCCTTGCTCACTACCTCCGCCTGCGACGCGAGCTGGCGCACGAGTCGCGCAAGCGGGACGTGCATGCGGCACTCGCTGAGAAGCGGCGCTGGAAAGGCATCCACCGCGCGCAGAAAGCTCGTCGTCGGTTCGAGGACGGCTAGCGCCTGTCGGCTCACCCTGTCCGGCGCCTGTAGAATCGGGCGATGCAGCAGCGCACGTTCGGACGTACGGGATGGCCGGTCTCGGAAATCGGCTACGGCCTCTGGGGCATGGGCGGATGGACCGGGTCGAATGACGATGAGTCGCTCGCCGCGCTCAGTCGCGCGATCGTCCTCGGCTGCACGTTCTTCGATACCGCGTGGGCCTACGGACGCGGCAAGAGCGAGCAACTGCTCGGCGAAGCGAGGCGACGATATCCGCACGCGCCGGTTCGCGTGGCGACGAAGATTCCGCCGAAGAACATGCGCTGGCCAGCGAGCGCCGACGATGCAGCCATCGACGCGTATCCAGCCGATCACATCCGCGAATACACCGAGATCAGCCTGCGCAATCTCGATGTCGACGTGCTCGACCTGCAGCAATTCCATGTGTGGAGCGACACCTGGGCGGAGAGCGACGAGTGGCAGCGTGGTGTGCGGGCGCTCAAGGAAGAGGGTCTCGTGCGCGCGTTTGGCATCAGCGTGAACCGCTGGCAGCCGACGAATGTGATGCGAGCCCTCGAGACCGGGCTCATCGACAGCGTCCAGGTGGTCTACAACATCTTCGACCAGGCGCCCGAAGACGAGCTGTTCCCCTACTGTCAGGCACATAACATCGCGATCATTGCCCGCGTGCCGTTCGACGAAGGGAGCCTCACGGGCACGCTGACACCAGACTCGCGGTGGCCCGAGGGCGACTGGCGCAACACCTACTTCACGCCTGAGAAACTGGCCGACACGCTCGCTCGTGTCGAGCGACTCGAGCCGCTGGTGCCCGAAGGCATGGAGCTTCCGGAACTCGCCCTTCGCTTCATCCTCGAACACCCGGCGGTGTCGACAACGATTCCTGGCATGCGGAGGGTCGCCCACGTCGAGGGGAACCTGGCGGCCAGCGACGGCGTGCGGCTGCCGCCGCGCTTGCGCGACGCGCTGCGGACGCATCGGTGGGACAGGGGGTAGAACTGGTTCTTGGTTCTTGGTTCTCGACCAGCCCAGCCAGCCCCACTAACCCGGCATCCAGCGGGTCAAAGCCGACCTCCTGGCTCGGTCAGGTGGCGCGGCCCTCCAGGCGTTCCTGGCTATCCCGGCTCCTGCCCTTCCGGCACTCCAGGCCAGCCCGGCCCCCGACCGGGCCCTTCCGGCCTTCTGAGTCTCCCTGCTCTTCAGACCAGTCGAGCCAACCATCGCTTGGCGGCGTGGTGTATACTTGAAGTTTCCCGGAAGGCCCAAGGAGTTCGCTGTGAAGGAAGGCATTCACCCGAAGTATCACGACGTCGAGGCCCGCTGCGCGTGCGGGGCGACGTGGAAAGCCCGGTCGACCAAGCAGGAGCTGCACCTCGAAATCTGCTCGGCGTGCCATCCGTTCTACACCGGACGGCAGAAGCTGCTCGACACGGAAGGCCGCGTCGAACGCTTCACCAAGAAGTTTGGCGTCCAGACGTCGGAGAGCCGCAAAGCTGCGGCTAAGGCAAAGAAGGAAACAGCGGGCGTTCGCTGACCATCTTTCGCTCGATGCGCGCGAGGCGATGCCGCACGGCATCGCCCCACGCCGTCTCCGTTCCCGCCTCGAG